>Ga0371490_1000353_pt1 | contig 33515 bp, 24 predicted proteins | sample MB2SIPfraction_FD_207959 | JGI IMG/M metagenome (GOLD analysis project Ga0371490, IMG submission 207959) | Lab enriched peat soil microbial communities from McLean, Ithaca, NY, United States - MB28FN SIP fraction | ecosystem: Environmental > Terrestrial > Soil > Wetlands > Peat | place: USA... | reverse complement strand
GGCGGATTCCAATTCACATTGCCGCTCCGAAACACCTGCAGATTGAAGACCAGTTGCGGCGTGGGCGCGCCGCGAAAAACCAGACCGCCAAAGTTCTCTGTGAAGTTCTGATTGGCGGTCATGGGATAGCCGTCCTGAGGTCCGGCGGTATCGGAGTTCTGGCCGCCGATAGGCGCAATCACCACATTGCCCGGCAGCAACCAGAAAGGATCGAAATTGGAGTAGTGATAGACGCGATTGCCCATGTGATCGAAAGCCACATTCTGGTTGGTTTCGACCCCAAAGCTCTGGATGCGGCTGTGCTTGGGGAACCACTTGTAGCCGGCGTAGGTCTGGTCGTTGCGGATGTTAGCGGTCTGGATGAAGCCGAGCTGGGTCTGGAAGTTGGCGCTGAAGTCCTGAAAGACGGAGTCCAGATTGAAGGCGTGGCCGCTGCGCTGGACCTCGAAGTAGCTGGCCGGACCGGCGGCGTAAGTGGGAGGCGTGACGCTGTCCAGGTTGCCGTGCGTGGAGCTCTCCACCCATTGGCCGAGGTTGGTCCAGTGATTGCCGATGCGTGCCTTGTAGTCGATGCCGCCTATGCGGTTCCAGCCGCCGCCAAACTCCTGGTCGGCAAAGATGGCGCCCACGCTAGAGCCCTTGCCCAGATCGACGGAGGTGCGGCCCACGGTCACCTTGGCGCGCTTCTTGTAGAGCGGATCGCCTGCCGCAACCGCCTCGCCGGGCTCGCGATCGTCGATGGCGAACAGGCCCATATTCACGCGCCCCAGCTTGCCGGTGGTGCGGATGCCGTACTCCGGATGCACGATGTTGCGCGTGTAGACCAGGTTGATCGGCGTCGAAAAGTAGCTGGCGTTCTCCAGAAAGAAAGGCCGCAGCTCCGGAAACCACACCGGATAGCGCTGATTGACGGTGAACTGCGGCTGATCGGATTCCACATCGCTGAAGTCGGGATTCACCGTGGCATCGATAATGACGCGGTCCTTCACAATCGCCTTCAGCTCGCCGCCGCCGGTACCCTCGGCACGCCGCGCACTGAAGAAGGGATTGGTGGGATCCGTCTGATTGAGAATGCGCTCGTTCTGGCCCAGGGTGTAGGGGTCGATCTGGATATTGTGCGAGCCGGTCACGCCCTCGATGCCGTGCAGCAAACCTTCCTGGCTGAGAACGCCAGCCACATTCTGAGAGACGCGCGGCCAGTAGTCGGTTTCGCTATTGCGCGGCAGGCAGCGCCAGAAGACCACGCCCCAATCGGCGCCGGCCGAAGGAAAGCGCAGGCTACGGAAGGGGATGGACATCAGCGCCATCCAGCCGTCCTTCGTCACCTGGCCTTCGGAGTCCCACACCTGGTCGTAGCTGTAGTCGGAGCCGTTATTTTCGCTCCACGCCGCATCGGCCTGCACGCCGGAGGGGTTCACCACAAACTGCACGCCGGTGCGCCGGTCGTGAAAGGGATCCAGCAGCAACACCACCCGATCATCGTTCAAAATATTCTCGCGCCGCGCCAGATGGCCGCGGATCAACTCAGGATGCTGATCGTGGCAGATGAAGACCACGTAGAGCGTGCTGCGGGTGTAGCCCATCCACACTTCGGTGGCCTGCGTAGCGGGCTTGCCATCGCTGGGCGAGTTCTGGATGAAGCCCTCCAAATGGAGAAGCCTGCCGGCCAGCTCCGGGCGCGGCTTCATGCCTGCAAAATCGCTCAGGTGCAGACCCTCGGTCAACAGCGGCACCGTTTGCGGCCGGGGCGCGACGTCACTCCCTGCGGGATGAGGGGTTATCTGCTTGCCGTTGTTGGCCCATGCGCACATGGCGACCCATGCCGCCAGCGCCATACACGTTGCGCCTCTCCACATCATGGCTTGCAGTACGCGCTCCCCTCGGCATTGGTTCCATCTCCCTTGCACACGCGCATCGAATCGAGCCCGTTCCCAGAGCGCAAAGGAGAGTGCCGGATCGCGCAGGCAGCCCGGCACCACTTGGACGCAAATTGTTTGCAAAGGTCAGCGCCGAAAACGCCGCCGGCCCTCACTCGTGGCGCGAGGCCACCTCTTCATAGACAGCCGCATACTCGCGCGCCGGGCCGCTCCAGTTGTACTCCCGGGCCATGCCGTTGCGCATCAGCTGCGTCCAGCCTTCGCGATTGGAGAATGCGCCCAGTGCGCGATCGACCGCGGCCAGCAGGTCGCGTGGATTGTAGCCGTGGAATTTGAAGCCGGTGCCGGTGCGCGCCTGCGGATTCCACTCATCAATGGTGTCGTCCAGGCCGCCGGTTGCCCGCACCACCGGTACAGTACCGTACTTGAGCGAGTAGATCTGGTTCAGGCCGCAGGGTTCGTAGCGCGAAGGCATCAGGAAGATATCCGAGCCAGCCTCAATCTTGTGCGCCAGCAGGTCGTCGTAGCGCACCTCGACGCGCACGTTGCCGGGGCTGGCCCAGGCCCAGCTCTTGAAGAACCGCTCGTAGACTGGCTCGCCGCTGCCCAGCGCAACAATGGCCAGATCGCGCTGCGCCAATTGTTCGGCCACGGCGGCCACGATATCGAAGCCCTTCTGCGTGGCAAAGCGCGACACAATGCCCACCACCGGCATGCGATCCGGCAGGTTATGCAGGCCGAAGGTGCGCAGCAGATCGGCGCGGCAGGCCTGCTTGCCGGCCAGATCTTCCGGCGTGTAGTTGGCCGCAATCCTGCTGTCCACCGCCGGGCTCCACTCGCTGTAGTCCACGCCATTCAGAATCCCGCGCAGATCGCGGCCGCGGCCGCGCAACACACCGTCCAGGTTCTCACCAAACTCCGGCGTACGGATCTCCTCGGCGTACTTGCGGCTCACCGTGGTCAGCACATCGGAGTAGACCATGGCGCCCTTGAGGAAGTTGAAGCGATCGAACTGCTCCATCCGGTCCATGCGGAACATCTCCCACGGGAAGAGCAACTGCTCGGTGGTGCGGGGCGGAAACTTGCCCTGGTAGGCGGCGTTATGAATGGTCAGCACCGAGCCGGTCTTTGCGAAAACCGGATCGGTTCCATAGGTGCTGCGCAGATAAACCGGAATCAGCGCGGCCTGCCAGTCGTGCACGTGGAAGACCTGCGGCACGCCCAGCTGCTTGGTGGCCTCGAGGACCGCGCGGCAGAACAGCCCAAAACGCTCGGCGTTGTCGGCATACTCGCCGCCGCTCTCGCCGTAGAGCTCCGGCCGGGCAAAGAGGTCAGGGCAATCGACAAAGTAATACTGCACGCCGGCGCGCACCCCGCCATCCACAATGCCGGCAAAGCGGTTGTAGTGTTGGAAGGGGATGGTGAGCGAGCGGATCGCGTACCGCAGCTCGCCCTCCACGTGGCGACGCACCCGCGGGTAAAACGGTAGATAAACGGTGACGCGATATCCCAGCTTGACCAGCTCCGGTCCGAGCGCTCCCACCACGTCCGCCAGCCCTCCGGTCTTGGCAAACGGCACACACTCCGACGAAGCGAACACCACGTGCATCGCGCAACCTCCCCAGGCGGTTCGCTCCTGCAACCGGTGCCCAACAGGAGCCCAAAGGGCAAGGATACTACGGAACGATTGAGGGATTCGAAGGGCGCAAGCCGATTCCGCGTCTCCGGTGTCCAGAGCATTCTGGCATCCTGAGCCCTCTCTCCAAAGCACGATAACAACTGTCATCCTGAGCGAACGGGGCCCCAGGCGTTCTCTTCAGCCTGGGGGTGGTGAGTCGAAGGATCTGCGGTTGTTCTTAAAAGAACTTCAGACTCAGAACACTGGCGGACATGCCGCTCCGAGAGAGCATGAAAGGCCTCAAGTCGAAGATCGGCCCGCCGGCTCAGCTCATCGAAGTTGACTTCGGCAGCCGGTCCGCTTGCTATGCCCTCGGTCACATGTGCCGGAGTTTGAAAATGCCGTCCCGGTCAAGCACTTTGCCTTGTTCCGCTCGATGCCGTACTAAGATGAATTGACGCGAAGCATCCTCTTCAAGGTTGCTCGCAACAGCCAGCTTGATGTTCTTCATCTGACACATATTCTAGTAATTCTCTTGCCTAAAGTCCTTTGCTTCAAATGATGCTCGATGTTCGGAAGTTGGCATGCCTTCGCTGGAAATCTCACACGAGAAGGATATTTCATTGAAGTGCCACAAGATTGCTTTCCGACTTCCGGCAAACCACTGCCCGCCTTGCATCTCAGGTCCAACTTCGCCTTGTTGTTTTCCATCCTGAATAAGATTTGTGATGATAAAATCTTCGCCGGGGTAGATTACCGAATCGACACCGCCCTGAAAGATGCACCATAGTCCCTCAGATGCTCGCTGAGGGAGCCCCGTCCTCCCACTACCGTCCAGTCCAAGCGTTGTTTCACGCAAAGGACCACTCCTCTTGAAGCGAATACACGGAAACTTGGCTAAGCCATGTCCCACGTTTGATATGCCCAATCTGAAGGTCCGCTGTGGCCCATGACTGAAAGCGCCAGGTCCAATTGGCTTTTCTTCAAGAAGAAGCTCCAGTTTTGGATGTGGGCGTTTTCCAAACATATCTTCAATTTGGAAGTACTCCATCGGAAAGGTTCCAGAACCGATCCGTTGGTAAAATTTCGAGTCTTTCCTCGACCTTCGTGGTGACCCCTCGCTCGCCGGGACGTAGATCACAACGAAGCCGGATTTGGCTCCTTTCGGATCGTTGACTCTCCGGCTTCTGACTCCAACAATCCCAGGTTCTACAAGATTTCCGATGAGATCTAACACCCTGGATTCGACGAGGGCAGTATCTTGTACAGGAGCTGCGGCTGAGACGACGTCTGGCTCATCTTTAGGTTTCGACTCGGCCTTCATCCCGATAACTAACACTCCCCCCTCCGCATTGGTTAGGCCGCATGCCGCCTTCGCGATCATCTTCTGCGCTTCGTCCACTTTTTCTGGCCATTCCTTGCAATCTAAGTGGGCATCTTCGCATTCGCCAATCAGCCCTTTGATGGCGGATGCTGTCCGAAGCTTATGGAAACGCTGCTCAGCCGGTCCTAGCATGATGGTTGTAGGATACTGCGGACTTCCCCAAAACGGTCGTTATGTTGCGCTTTGTTCGCCAAATTTTCGCCATTTCGCGCTATAATTCCGGCATGGACTTTCAGCTCGTCACCCATTATCAGCCTCGCGGCGATCAGCCCCGCGCCATCGACGAGCTCGTCCAGGGGCTCTTGGACGGCGAAAAACATCAGGTGCTGCTCGGCGTTACCGGCTCCGGCAAAACCTTCACCATGGCCAAGATCATCGAGCAATCGAATCGCCCGGCGCTGATTCTGGCTCACAACAAGACCCTCGCCGCCCAGCTCTACCACGAGTTCAAGCAGTTCTTCCCCTCGAACGCGGTCGAATACTTCGTCAGCTACTACGACTACTATCAGCCGGAGGCCTACATTCCGGCCGGCGACCTCTATATCGAGAAGGAAGCCACCATCAACGAGGAGCTGGACAAGCTGCGCCTCTCGGCCACGCGTTCGCTCTTTGAGCGCCGCGACGCCATCATCGTGAGCTCGGTCAGTTGCATCTACGGCCTGGGTTCGCCGGAGGCCTACTACGGCATGCTGCTCTTGCTCGAAAAGGGCCAGCAGATCAGCCGCAAGGACGTCACCCGCCGGCTCGTTGAGATCCTCTACGAGCGCAACGATGTGGACTTCCGCCGTGGCACCTTCCGCGTACGCGGCGACGTGATTGAGGTCTTCCCCACCTACGACGAGAACGCCTACCGCATTGAAATGTTCGGCGATGAGATTGAGTCGCTGGCCCAGATCGATCCGCTCTTCGGCACCGTCAAGCAGAAGTACACGCGGCTTCCCATCTACCCCAAAAGCCACTATGTTGTTCAGCCGGAGCGCAAGGCCGAGGCCATGGAGTCCATCACCCTGGAGCTGAACGATTGGGTGCAGCGGCTGGAGTCGGAAGGCCGCATGGTGGAGGCGCAGCGCGTGCATCAGCGCACCCGCTTCGATCTGGAGATGATCAAGTCCATGGGCTACTGCCACGGCATCGAGAACTACTCGCGGCACTTTTCAGGCCGGTTGCCGGGCGAGGCTCCGCCCACCCTGCTCGACTACTTTCCTCGCGACTATCTGCTCTTCATCGACGAGAGCCACGCCACCATTCCCCAGGTGCATGGCATGTGGCACGGCGACCGCAGCCGCAAGCAGAATCTGGTGGACTACGGCTTCCGTTTACCCTCGGCCATGGACAACCGCCCGCTCACCTTTGCCGAGTTCGAGACCCGCGTGCATCAGACCATCTACGTCTCGGCAACGCCGGGGCCGTATGAGCTGACGCGCTCGGCGGGCGTAGTGGTGGAGCAGGTGATCCGCCCCACCGGCCTGGTCGATCCCGAGGTGGAGATCCGCCCCGTCAAGGGCCAGATCGACGATCTGCTAGCCGAGATCCGCGACCGCGCCAACCAGGGCGAGCGCGTGCTGGTGACCACCCTGACCAAGCGCATGGCCGAGGATCTGGCCGGCTACTACACCGAGGTGGGCGTGCGCTGCCGCTACATGCACTCGGAGATCGAGACGCTGGAGCGGGTCAAGCTGTTGGCCTCGCTGCGCAAGGGCGAGTACGACGTACTGATCGGCATCAATTTGTTGCGCGAAGGACTCGATCTGCCCGAGGTCTCGCTGGTGGCGATTCTGGATGCCGACAAGGAAGGCTTTCTTCGCTCCGCTGGCTCGCTGATCCAGACCATCGGCCGCGCCGCGCGCCACGTCAAGGGCAGGGCGATTCTCTACGCCGACAGGATGACCGATTCCATGAAGCGCGCCATCGACGAGACCGACCGGCGCCGTCAGATTCAGCGCGCCTACAACGAGGAGCACGGCATTGTGCCGCAGTCCATTGTGAGCGCCGTCGACATGGGCCTGGCGGAGATTCTGAAGGCCGAGTACGGCGACGTAAGCGAGGAGGAAGTGGCCGAAGCACCGGAGTTCACAACCCAGGCCGAGCTCGACGCCCACATCGCCAAGCTGGAAACCGAGATGCGCGAGGCAGCCAAGAAATTCGAGTTCGAACGGGCCGCCAAACTGCGCGATCGGATCAAGGAACTGCGCGAAAAAGAGTTCCGCTTTAGCTGAGCCGGCCCCTAGCCGGCCCAGACGGAGGTTGCGGTTCTCAGGCCGCGAAGCGCTTCTTCACCAGCTGCGGCCGGGCCTGCTGCTCGCCGGTCTGGAAGCGGCTGCTCTGCTTCTCCAGTTGCTGCGCCATCGCGGCCAGCTCCTCGGCCGTGCGTGCGGACTCCTCTGCACCTTCTGAACTGGAGGCGATGCTGGCCGCCATCTCGTTCATGGAGCGGCCCACCAGCGCAGACGCCTGTGACTGTTCCTCGGAACTTTGGGCAATCTGGCCGATCCGCTGCCGTACCTCCGAGACGCTGACCCCCACCTGCTGCAACGACTGTGCCGCGGCATCGGCTGCCGAAACGCTCTTCGCCACCCGCTCGCTGGTCCGGTGAATGCTCTCCACCACAGTCTTGGTTTCCGTCTGAATCAACTGCACGGCCGCGGTAATGTCCTTGGTGGCGACGGTGGTCCGCTCGGCCAACTGCCGCACCTCGCCAGCCACCACGGCAAATCCACGGCCATGCTCGCCGGCGCGCGCCGATTCGATGGCGGCGTTCAGCGCCAGCAGGTTGGTCTGCCCGGCAATTTCGCTGATCAGATCCACAATCTGCCCGATCTTGCGGGTGCGCTCTCCCAGTTCATGCACCGCCCGCGCATTCTCTGCTGCCCCGGCTGCCAGTTCCCGTACTTCCTCGGCCACGCCGCCTACGCTGCTGGAGCTGGTTGCGGCCAGTTCGCCGGTTTCTTCTGCATGCAGACTCGCCTCCTGGCAGTGCCGCGCCACCTCGTGGACGCAGGCAATCATCTCTTCCAGGGCCGAAGCCACCTGCGACGACTCGTTGCGTTGTTCCCCCGCCGCTTTGGCAATCTGGCCGCTCGATTGGGCCACTGCGTCGGCACCAGCAGCCAATGCTCCGGTCACGGCCTGGATTTCGGCCACCACCGTACGCAGTTGGTCGCGCATGTTGCTCATGGCGGCAATCAGCTGCCCCAGTTCGTCGCTGCTGCCCTGCTCGGGTTCCGACGCGGTCAGGTCGCCCTCCGCAATCCGCTGCACAAAACCCACACTGCGGTTCATCCGCACGCCCAGCGAGCGGGCAAAGGTCACGCTCCAGAAGGTGAGCGCGGTCCACAACAGGGCCAGAACCACAGCCATCGCCATCTGTTCCCGGTGCAGCCGGGCGGCCTCCGCGGCTGGCGCTTGCTCGGCCAGGGTGGCCAGACGCGCCACCACCCCATCCAACGTATCGGTCGGCTGGCGGTCCTTACCCTTCACGGCGGTATCGGCGGCTGCAAAGTCGCGGCTGGCGCGATAGCCCTGAAGGCCCCGTTCGTACTCGCTGTCCAACTGCTGGTGCTCGCGGCCAAAATCCTGCAGGCTGGTCCGCGCCCGCTCATCCTTGACCACCCCGGCCAGAGCTTCGGTTTCCGCGTCGACGGCCGCAGCCTGGGTGTGGAACTCGGCGCTGTACTTCTCCAGCGCCGCATCGTCCCGGCCACGCAGCAGAATGTCCTTCCAGGCCTGCACCTGCTTCTTGAAGTTCACTTGAAGCTCCCGCACGCGCTGGGCCTGTTGCTCTTCGCCGAAGATGATCCCTGTGTAGTCGCGGCTGACATGAGCGCAGCGCAAGGTCAGGTAAGCAGAGGCAATCCCGCCGGCCAGCAGTGCAGCGCCAAGCAGAAGGTAGATGGTGTGAGCGATGCGAATGCTTCTCATGGGGGAATTATCGGCCGTTTATCCAAAATCCTTGATCCCCAAGAAAAACGGCAGTCCCGAACCCTGATACGGGAAGCAACCGATTCCCGTACCGACACATCCTAGTAAAAAGCTGCCGGACTCGGGCGGAGCTCGTAACTTATCTTTATCCGGTGAACAGCGCTATGGCGATTATTCTTCTCGTCGATGACGACCCACTTCAGGCCTTTGTGCGGAAAACAGCACTGGAAAAATTTTTTCCAGACGTGCGCCGTCTCTCCGGCCCTGAGGCTCTGTGCCTGATCGAGCAAAGCCAGATTGCCGCCCAGCTGGGGCTGGTGATCTCCGGGACGCACATGCCGGGGTTGAGCGGTGCCGATTTTGTGGCCGAGCTGCACTCCCGGTTGCCGTGGCTGCCGGTGCTGGCGCTGGGCAACGGTCAAGCCCCGGCCGGCAGCGCCGACGACGCCCTGATCCAATACGTTTCCTACCCGGTTAGCGGCGCGGAACTGCTGCGGCTTTCGCGGCAAATGATCGAGATGAACAAGGCATCGGCAGCTTGAGTCGAGCGCCCTCCCCTCGCGAACCCTTCCCCGGACAGGCTCCCCACGAGCGCCGATTTTATATGTGAGCCAAATCACTCGCAAGAACCCCTCAAAAGCGAGACAATGGATCAGTCGGGAGCATGTGGCGTCTCTCGCAGTCTTCCCCTGGATCGCCCGCAGCTGCTCCGCTTCTCCTTCCGGATGAAGGATTTCGAGCCCGCCCGAGCCCTCCAAGCCGCCTGCGAATCTGCCCCATTTGCCTGCCCGCGCGTGCGAGAATCATCGTGGAGTCCCGATGGCAACTTTTGGCAGTCTTTCCCTCTTAATTGCTCTGGCGCTGGCGGTCTACAATTTATTTTTTGGCGCCGTAGCCCTGCGTTTGATGGCCACCGGCCAAGCGTCGCGGGTGGCGCCAGACAGGCTGGCTTCATCGGCCCGCCGGGCGGGTATTGCCGGCTTTCTGGCCATCTCCTGCGCAGCTTTTGCATTGGTTTGGGCGGCGTTTACCAACAACTTTTCCATCGCCTACATTCTGGCGCACTCCAACCGCGCTCTGCCGGTAGCCTACAAGTTCGCCGCGCTGTGGAGCGGCCAGGAAGGCTCGCTGCTGTTGTGGGGATGGCTGCTGGCCGCCTTCAGCTTTGTGCTGCGGTTGCGCCATAAGACCGACGTGCGGCTCTACGCCTACGCCGGAACCATTATGGCCGGCATTCAAGTCTTCTTCCTGGCGGTGCTGAACTTTGCGGTCCGCCCCTTCGCGCTCTATCTGGGACCGCCGGTGGACGACGGCAACGGCCTGAATCCCCTTCTCCAGTATCCAGAGATGGTCATCCATCCCCCCATGCTCTACCTGGGCTACGTGGGCTTTGCGGTTCCCTTTGCCTTTGCGCTGGCGGCGCTGATGATGCGCTATCCGGGTGAAAAGTGGATCAAGATCACCCGTACCTGGACGCTGGTGACCTGGCTGTTCCTGACCTGCGGCATCTTCCTGGGCATGCACTGGGCCTACGCGGTGCTGGGCTGGGGCGGCTACTGGGGCTGGGACCCGGTGGAGAACGCCAGCTTCATGCCCTGGCTCACCGGCACGGCCTTTCTGCACTCGGTGATGATGCAGGAGAAGAAGGGGATGATGAAGAGCTGGAATATGTGGCTCATCTTCTCCACCTTCATGCTCACCCTGCTGGGCACGCTCTTAACCCGTGCCGGGTTGGTCAGCTCCGTACACGCCTTTGCGCAGTCCTCCATCGGCACCTGGTTTACGGTCTTCATGATCCTGGTGGCCGCGGTCTTCCTCTTTGTCTACATCCTGAACCGCAGCCATCTGAAGGGCGAACACACGGTAGACTCGCTGGTGAGCCGCGAGTCGAGCTTCCTGTTCAACAACCTGATTCTGCTCACCGCCTGCTTTGTGGTGCTGTGGGGCACGCTGTTCCCCATCCTCTCGGAGTTTGTGCAGGGCTCCAAGGTGACGGTGGGCGCGCCCTTCTATAACCGCGTGGCCGTGCCCATTGGCCTGTTCCTGCTCTTCCTCATGGGCGTCTGCCCGCTGTTGCCCTGGCGCGCCACCTCCATCAAGTCCATCAAGCGCAACTTCATCGTTCCGACGGCGGCTTTTTGGGTTGCGGTCATCGTCGCTGTGCTCTCCGGCTTGAGCGTTTATTCCGCCGGCAAGTTCGATGTGGGCGGTCTCTATGCGGTGCTGGCCATCGGCGCTGCCGCTGCCGCCTTCACGGCCGTGGCCAGCGAGTATGTGCGCGGCGCGGGCGTGATCGCGCGCCAGGCCAAAAAGAATCTGGCCGCGGCAGGCTGGATGCTGATCCGCCGCAACACGCGGCGTTACGGCGGGTTCATGGTGCACACCGGCGTGGCCCTGGTCTTCATCGGCCTGGCTGGCAGCGCCTTCACCAAGACCGCGGAACAGGAGCTGGCGCTGCACGGCACCATGACCATCGGTCCCTACCGCATTGAGTGCGCCGGCTTTACCCAGGACTCCAACGACAACTACCAATCCGAATACGCCCAACTGAATGTTTGGAAGGGCAGCCAGATGCAGTTTCAGATGTTCCCGGAAAAGCGCGTTTATCTGGTGAGCCAACAGCCGCAGACGATGGTGGCCATCCACTCGACCATCGGCTGGGATCTGTACGTGGTGTATGAAGGCACCAATCCCGACACCGGCCAGCCGATTATCAAGGCCATTCTCAATCCGCTGGTGAGCTGGATCTGGGGCGGCCTGGGCGTGATGGTGCTGGGAACCTTGATTGCCCTGACGCCCAGCTTGAAGCCAAACGCGGCGCGCGCCGCCGCACCCGCAACCGAAGGAGCCAACCGATGAGCGGATTCCTGCGTTCTTCCTGGTTCTCATCCTCGTTCAAGGTCCTGCAGGCAGCGGTGCTGGCCGTGGTAGTCTGCTTTTCCATGGGCGCCACGGACGCCAGCGCGCGCTTTGTGGACCTGGGCCACCGGCTGATGTGTACCTGCGGCTGCTCGCAACTGCTGGGCGAGTGCAACCACGTGGGTTGTCCGGAGAGCGGACGGGAGCGCAAGGAACTCTCCGACGCTATTGCCGCCGGCCAAAGCGATCAGCAGATTCTGGACTGGTTTGCCGCCAAGTACGGCGCCACGGTGCTGGCCGCGCCTTCCGGCAAGGGCTTTAACGTGGTGGCATGGGTTGCACCCTTTGCCGTATTTGCCGCGGCACTGGTGGGCACCATCCTGCTGGTGCGCCGCTGGTCGGGCACCAAGCTGATCAAGGCACAGGCTGCGGCAGCCACCGAAGCCGCGATTGCAGATCCCGCCGAACGCGAGCGCCTGGAGCGGATCCGGCGCGAGACCGGCGCTGACGGAGGATTTTAGTCATGAGCGAAACCCAAGGCCTGATCGCCGGTTGCATTCTATTCCTCATTGTCTTTCTCTATACCCTCTGGCCGGATCGCGATCCCGGCGCACAACGCGTGAAGACGCGGCTGGACTACCTGCTGGAGCGCAAGGAACAGCTCTACGAAAACCTGCGCGACCTGAACTTTGAACATCACGCCGGCAAGTACCCGGAAGAAGACTTCCAGGCCCAGCGCACGCTGCTGGAGCAGGAGACCGCGGAACTGCTGGCCGAGATCGACCTGCTGCAGAAGGCATGAAGCAGAACCAAACCGGCAACAACGGGGATGATTCCAAGCCGGAATCATCCCCGTTGTTTTTGCGGCACACATTTGCCCCTACGGCTGGACGCGCTGTGATGGGTGGTGGATTTGTGGCGAGGACTCCACTAGAAAGCGCGGCGATGAAGCTGCGGGGCCGGCTTTGCCGCAGAGCTGCGCACAGCAGCGCGCATAGAGATTTTCCCAGCGGTCCAGAACCGCCTCCAGGCTGTAGTTGCGTTCGATCGATAGCCGGGCGCGCTCGCCCATGCTGCGCCGTTCCGTGGCGGGCATACGCATCAAGCGCAACATGACCGCAGCCAGGGCAGCGGGATCACCCACCGGGGCCAGCAGACCGGTCTCGCCCGACAACACCATCTGGCTCAGACCCGGCACATCGGTGACCACAGAGGGCAGCGCGAGCGCACCGGCCTCCAGCAGGGTCAGCGGCATCCCCTCCCAGCGCGAGGTCTGCACCGCGGCATCGGCAGCCTGCAACAGTTGGCCCACGTCCGGCACAAAGCCGAGAAAGCGGACGCGGCCGTCCAGCCCCAGCCGGGCTGCCAGCGCGCGCAACTCGCCGGCCAGCGGGCCATCACCAGCCACCACCAGTTTGGCGTCATCGGGCAGCAACTGCATGGCCCTGAGCAGGGTGGGATAGTCTTTGACCGCCATCAGGCGGCCGACTGCCACCCAGAGGAATTCGTCCGATATGCCAAGTTCCCGGCGCATGGCCAGACGAAGATCGCGCGACGGGCGCAGGGCTTCGGTATCGACGCCGTTGGGCAACACTGAGAGCTTGGCCGGATCCACCAGCCCGGCTTCGGCATAGACCTCAGCCACCGCGACGCTGACTGCGGTTACCTGCCCGGCCAGCCAGTTGCTGGCCCGGTAGCCGAGCCGGCGCGCGATGCTGCCGGTGCAGGTGCTGTGCAGCGTGTCCACTACCGCAAGGCGCGGGTGCAGCAGGCGCAGCCAGCGCGCCATCCAGGTGGCGTGGGGCAGATGGGCATGGAGCAGATCGGGGCGCTCGCGGCGTATCCAAGCATCCAGCCTGATCCAGCCGCGCGGGTCCGCTACGCCCTTGCGCATGGCGAGAGAGACAAAACCAACCCCCTCGGCCTCCATTTCGACGCCGCCTGGGCCGGCAGAGCCGGTGAGGGCAACCATCGTCACCCGCCAGCCGCGACGGTGCAAACCATGAGCCAGCAGCAGCACCTGACGCTCTGCGCCGCCGATCCGCTCCAGGCCCGGAATCAGCAGGGCAATGTGGTTCATCGCGAAGGCTCGCGGCTGGCGCTGTCGATCAGCGCTTCATAGGCGTCCATGGCGTGGGCAAAGTCGAACTCCCCCACTTGGGACGCCGCACTGGAAGCGGAAGCGTCTGCCCGACGGGGGCGCGCCCGGCGGCTGCGGGAAGTATTCGGCGCCGAACGCAATGCGCCCAGAACCAGCACAGGCAGGCACAAGAGAATGGTGATCAACTCGAGAGTCGATCGCAAGCTACGCACCAACACACAGCCACCCCCGGAGTGGGATATGCGAAGCGGCAACGGGGCAACCCTGCTGCCGTTGCAAGGAGGTGGAACGAGCTCAGTTGGGAGCGGATGGTTCGGGATCCGGAGGGATCCACTGCTCGCGCTGCCGGTCACAGGCCGGGACTCTGCCTCCCTGGACCAACGCAGATCGCAAAACCGAGCAGGGACAAAAAACCGAACACAGGCTTTCAGTAGGGACAGGAAACAATACAGCGAATCCTTATGTCAAGAGGAAAAGTCAATCGAGGAAAAGAATGGGTGGGTACGTTTGGCCATCTGGAGTCTAATCGGCGATTTCGGGCTGGAAGACCGTGCGCACGGCCAGCAGCAGTGCCGCCGCCAGAGCCTCTGCTGAAACCTCCCCAGCCAGCCAGCTGTGCGGCTTGCCGGCCAACAGCGCCTCAATACCGCCCGAAGCCGGGGTGGCTACCACAGGCAAGCCTGCGGCCACAGCCTCCAGCAAGGCGTTGGGCATGCCTTCATAGCGGGAAGAGAGGACGAACAAGGTGGCGCCGGGGAAGTACGCATAGGGATGGCGCTGATAACCGGCAAACGTGACCACGGTTGCCAGGCCCAGCTGGTGGCAGAGACCCTTCAGAGGTCCTTCCTGCGGCCCTACACCCAGAATCGTGAGCCGGGCCGAAGGGAACTCGGCAACCACCTGCGCCATGGCTACGAGCAGCAGGTCGAAACCCTTCTCCGGCGCAAGCCGGCCCACGGCCAGCAGATTCGGCCCCGCCCCCGGCCAGCGGCTGGGAGCGCGGAAGGCCGAGCCGATCGCCGCCAGATCCAGCGGATTCGGCAGCACGGCAATCGCCTCCTGCTCCAATCCGGCCAGCACCGCCAGGTCGGCAGCCATGGCCCGCGACTGGCAGATGATGCGGTCAGCCCGGCGATAGAGCCGGCGATAGAGAAAGCGCGTATAAGGGGGCAGCTTGTCGTGCTCGAGCGAGCGGGATGCGGTAACGCTTTGCCGCACCAGAACCCGCGCCGAACGCGGCAACAGCGGCTTGAGCAACAGAACCAGAAAGTTCAGGTGGGCAACGCCGGAAAGCACCACGTTGGGCCGCACCTGCCAGATGAGCCGCAGCAGCTTGAAGGCTGCGGTGCGCACACGGCGAGCGCCCAGCGCATGCACCTGAACCCCATCGGGGACCAAGCCGGGCTCGACGGCGGCCTGGGTCACCAGTCCCAGATGCACCTCGTATTTGGCCTGCGACAATCCGCCGGCCAGCAGGGCAATCACCTGCTCGGCTCCTCCCCCACCCAGGTGAGGAATCAACAACAGAACTGTTGATCGGGATGCCATGATCGAGATTTGACTGTGATTATAGGCCAATCTGGACTATGGTGGGGGGACAGTTCCCTGCCCTTGCCGCGCCATTGCAAAGGATGCGGCAGCGACGTGTTGCGCGGCCAACGCCGCCCCAAACCCAATACCGGGTGCCGCGATGATCCCCTCCCCCTCCTCGCAGCCGGTCATCGTTATTGGCGTCACCAACCCACAGACGTGTCTGGTGATGCGCGGACGGCTGCGCGCCTTCCGGCTGGCGGGTTTCCGGGTGGTGCTGGTGGCGAGTCCCGGGCCGCTACTGGATCGCATTGCCGCCAGCGAAGGCGTGCAAGCGGTCGCCATCCCCATGCAGCGCGAGATCGCGCTGGCCAGCGATCTCGTTTCGCTCTGGCAACTGTGGCGGCTGCTGGGCCAGCTCCGGCCCGAGATCGTGGAGTTCTCCACTCCGAAGGCGGGCCTGCTGGGCATGCTGGCGGCGCGGATGCGCGGCATACGGAGCCGTGTGTACCTGCTGCGCGGCCTGAAGCTGGAAACGGCTACCGGGTTCAAACGCAGACTTCTGCTTGCCGCCGAACGGCTCACCTGCCGCTCGGCCCATGTGGTCATCGCCAATAGTCCCAGCCTGCGCGACAAGGCACTGGCTCTGCGGCTGATGCCCGCCGCGCGGCTGGTGCTGCTGGGCGGCGGCAGCAGCCGCGGCGTGGACGTTGTGCAGTTTTGCCCGGGTCCAAGCAGCGCCCGCCAGCAGCTGGGCATTGCCCCGGATGCGCCAGTGGTGGGCTTCGTGGGCCGGCTCACCCGCGACAAGGGAGTTCCGGAGTTGGTCGATGCCTTTGAGAAGGTGCTGCGGCGCTATTCCCAGACGCGGCTGCTGCTGGTGGGCTGGTTCGACGCCGCGGAGGATGCCCTGCCGAAGGCGCTGCGGCGCAGGATCGAAAACGATCCCCGCATGGTGGTCACCGGCATGGTGGACGCCCCCCGCGACTATTACCGCGCCATGGATCTGATGGTGCTGCCCAGCTGGCGCGAGGGGTTTCCCAACGCCGTGCTGGAGGCTGCGGCCACCGGCATCCCGGTGGTGACAACCCTGGCCACGGGTGCGCGCGACTCGGTGCTGCCGGAGGTGACCGGATTGCTGGTGCCGCCCGGCAATGCGGAGGCGGTTGCCGAAGCCGTACTCACGCTGCTCGACAACCCGGAAAGACGCCAGCGCATGGGCCAGGCGGCCCGCAACTGGGTGCTGGAAGGCTTCCTTGACGCGCAGGTGCTGACCTTGACCGTCAAGTTTTACCAGGGGTTGATCGCGAACCACTGCGCGCCTGCAGTGGACGGCGTACCTGCTCTGCGCCTGTAAGCACGATCGGCGCCAGCGGCCTTACTCCACGCTGATCTCGGGGTCGCGCCGGCCCTGGTGTTTGGGCCGGACCGGCAGAAACATCAGCGGCAGACAAGCCAGGGAGAGATAGCCGATCAGCCGGAAGTTATCGGCATACGACAACAGCACCGACTGCTGAGCCATCATCCGGTAGATGGCGCCAAAGGCCATATGCTGGCCGCTCACCGGGTCGGCCCCGGTGGCGTGGAATCTGGCTGCCAGTCCCTGCGTCAGCGCCGCAACCCTGGGATTCGACGGATCGAGGTTGGCAGCAAGGTAGGTCTGATGGCGCTGGCCGCCGCGCACCAGCGACGCCATGATGGCGGCAATGCCCACGCTGCCGCCCACGTTGCGCGACAGATTGTAAATGCCCGAAGCGTTGCCGATCTCCTGCTTGCGCAACATGCCCATGGCCAGCATGGTCAGCGGCACAAACGTACAACCACCGGCAAATCCGTTCAGGAAGTTGGGCACGGCCACGGTCCAGATGGAGATTTCCAGATTGATGCGGCTCAGCATCAGGGTGGAAACGCCGAAGAGCGCAAAACCAAAGCCCAGCACCAGGCGCGCATCGATGTAATTCACCAGAATGCCCACCACCATCATCGCGATCAGCGAGCCCAGTCCGCGGGGACTGACGGCCAGGCCGGAATCGAGCGCCGAGTAGCCCATCGACGTCTGCAAAAACAGGGGCAGCATGGCCGTGACGCCATAAAGAGCGAAGCCGAAGACAGCAGTGATGAGCGTACTGACAGCAAAGTTGCGATTGCGCAAAACGCGCAATTGCACGATTGGATCGGCGCAGGTAAACTCGCGCGCAATGAAGGCGATCAGCGCGGCGACGGAGAGGACGCTGACCCAGCAGATCCAGGGCGCTTCAAACCAGTCGGACTCCTGCCCCTTGTCCAGAACCAACTGCAAGCTGCCCAGCCAGAGCGCCATCAGGCCAAAGCCCATATAGTCGATGGCGCCTTTGAAGTGCTGGCGCAGATAGGGCGGGTCTTCCACAAAGCTGTTGGCCATGAACAGCGCCAGCAAACCCACCGGCAGGTTGATGTAGAAGATCCAGCGCCAGCTGTAGCTGTCGGTAATCCAACCGCCCAGCGTGGGCCCGATGACCGGAGCCACCACAATGCCCATGCCGTAGAAAGCCATGGCCGAGCCATGCTTGCGGGGCGGGAAGCTCTCCAGCAGGATGGACTGCGCCAGGGGCTGCATGCCGCCGCCGCCCACGCCCTGCAAAATACGGGCCAGGATCAGCATGGGCATGTTGATGGCTATGCCGCACAGCAATGAGGCAGCCGTAAAGACCAGAATGGAGAGCATCAACAGGCGTTTGCGGCCGATACGCCGCGAGATCCAGCCCGAAGCCGGCAGCATGATGGCGTTGGCCACCAGATAGCTGGTGAGCACCCAGGTGGACTCGTCGGTGGAGGCCGAGAGGGTGCCGGCAATGTGGGGCAGCGCCACGTTGGCCACCGAGGAATCCAGCACCACCATGAAGGTGGCCAGCATGACGGAGACGGCCACCAGCCAGGGATTGACCGAAGGATGCCACTCGGCGTGGGCATCGAAGCGGGCGCTGGGTTTGCTGACCATAGAGTCATTTTAATATACTTCGAGGTCAGAGGGCGCTGGAGGCCGGCATGACGCGCAACGCCAAATCCCGAATCCGAACCAAACGCGAGGTGGTGGGCGCATTCCGCCGCACCGAGATTCTGGACGCCGCCCGCCGGGTCTTTGCCCGCAAGGGCTTTGCCCTGGGCATCATGGACGAGATCGCCCGCGAAGCCGGCATTGCCAAGGGCACAATCTATCTCTACTTCCGCTCCAAGACGGAGGTGTACAGGGCGCTGCTCGACCACGACATGAAGTTGCTGCAAACCAGCACCCTGGAGCACATCGACCGGGCCGCAGCGCTGAAGGACAAGATCCACGCCTTTCTGCTGGTGCGGCTGACGAACGCGGACGACCGGCGCGAGTTCTTCCACATCATGGACTCCGAGCGCGCCAACCTGCACATGACCCGCAAGCAGTACCGCGACTTCATGCATGAGCCGGTGGCGCGGCTGGCGGCGGCCATCTCAGCGGCGGTGGAGACCGGAGCGATTCGCGCGATCGATGGAGAGAAGGCGGCATGGCTGATTGCCGATGCGGCGCGCGGGGCGATCCAACGGCGCCTGCTCAGCCAGAATCCACCTCCAGCCGGCGACGATGCGGCTTTTCTGCTGGATTTTCTCTGGACCTCGCTAGCAGCTAGCAAACAGTGAGAAGAAACGAGGTTGCAAAACGTTCCGGCTCAATATTCGGGAAACCGATTAACTTTTTTCTCGGTCCCTTTATGAAGTTCATTAAACCGCTACATCTGAAACACAAGAAACTCACATTTGCGGCACAGGGCACGTTGGCGCAGAAAAATGATAGCCAGCCTTCCCGCTCATTGCACTACAGCTATGGTGAATGTATGGTGTTTGCATATCAAACAATCTGCCGCAGTATATTGCCTTCCCTTTCACCTCAAAAACCTTAGGATTAATGTATGTAGCGCGAAGTATCTCAACCCCATAACTGTCTTGAACTAGGAATGTGCTTTTATTCGGATGCAACAAAATCAGTCCTTGTGATCTGTCTACAACTCCATTTTTATCCACCCGGAAAAGAATATGGTTTTGACTATCACGAAAATCAAGAGTTAAGGCTATTGCATTTGAACTTGCCACACGATCAACTGAGATGACTGGAAAGTCTCCTAGCTCCAAGACGGTGTGGGGAAATTTCTCCTCAATGTCTGCGTTATCACCAAAAGCGATGAGTATTTGTCCGTCTTCGGGATCTTGCCCATCTCGCAAGCAACCGTTATGAGGGGTGGGCAATGTTCCAGGCACAAGCCGCCCTGTAAACTGCTCGGAAAGATCCAATTGTGTCTCAATGAGCCTTTCTTCTTCCTTCACAACTGCGGCGAAACCCCTCTCATCTTGCCCATGCGCGACGAGAACCGTGGACATAGTTTTCGTAAACTGGTTTTGATCTTGGCTCAGAATTGTGGAGAGTCCTCTATTTTCTTGTTCCAAAAGCTCTTTGGTGTTCCTGCGTTCGTCCTCAAGCAACTTCCCCAGCCGCCCCTCTTCGTTAGACTGAAACAGATTCTGAGCCTCCTGAGCTTCTTTCCTGTCCTTATACATAGCGCGAAATTCTACAAACAAAAGAAGGGCTATCACCATGAGATATACAAATTTGTCGACCGGGCGAATACGCGGGTGAACGCTCATCATCGCCGCCATAACAGCGATGATTGCGACCGCGACACCTGTCCAAGGAAGATGTGCGTCTGGAAGCCACCAGACACACAGCCCAATAGCGACCAATTGACCGCACATGTAGACCCAATGCCGTCTGCATGGCCAGCGCAACCAGCGCAACCATTTAGCCGCTTCCCAACTTAGACGCTTCCACATGCTAGAAATACTCTCACTTGGCACTGCCTTGCACCAAGGTACTCCAACCGGCCGAAGCCATGCTCTGTTTCAAGATCTCGCGGCTGTAGAATTGTCCACCGCCCGCCTGGCCTCCCCCATATTCCCCTACCTGATTTGCGTAGTGAAGCCCGCACCCTTCATTCCTCGCGCAATTCTCGAATGCGATTGCCCTGGAGAACACCCCCGCCACGGGAGCCCGCCGGAACTGGCTTACGCGTATACTAGGGACTGGCGCGCAGAGTTCCAAGGCCCCCCAGTGGGGGTTCTTTTTGCGCCTTCGGCAGCGGTAAACCCAACCGTTGCAATGGATTCAGGAGGTCCGACTCTTCATGGCAACATTGCTGGAAACCATTTACTCGCCCGCCGATTTGAAACGGCTGAACTACGCGCAGATGGCCCAGCTTGCCGAAGAGATTCGTGAGTTCCTGATCCAGACACTTTCCAAGACCGGCGGGCATCTGGGACCGAATCTGGGCGTGGTGGAGCTGACCATGGCTCTGCACGCGGTCTTCAATACTCCCACCGACAAGATCACCTTCGACGTCAGCCATCAGGCTTACATCCACAAGATTCTGACCGGACGGCGCGAGCGCATGGACACCATCCGCCAGCCGGGCGGGTTGAACGGCTTCATGCTGCGCACTGAGAGCGCGCACGACGCCTTTGGCGCTGGCCACGCCGGAACCGCACTCTCCGCGGCGCTGGGCATGGCCGTGGCGCGCGATCTGGCCGGGAGCACCGAGCACGTGATTGCCGTGGCCGGCGACGGCGCCTTTACCAATGGCATCACGTATGAAGCGCTGAACAACATTGCCGAACAGACCCGGCGCATGATCGTGGTGCTCAACGACAACGAGTGGTCCATCGACCGCAATGTGGGCGCCATTGCCCGCTACTTCCACCGCATTGTGACCAACGAGCGCTACCAGCACCTGCACGACCGCGCCACCAAGCTCATCGAGCGCTTTGGCGGCAAGACGGCGGTGAAGGTGGTGCGCCGCGCCGAGGAAGCCGCCAAGGGCTTTCTGTGGCCTTCGGTCATGTTTGAAGAGTTCGGCATGGAGTATTTCGGGCCTATCGACGGACACAACCTTCCGCTGCTGGTGGAGACCTTCAAGTTCCTGAAGACTGTCGACCATCCGGTGCTGCTGCACGTGCTGACGCAGAAGGGCCGGGGCTTCCAGCCGGCGCTGGACAAAACCAAAAAATTCCACGGCGTGGCCCCCTACGATCCGGAGACCGGCGACACCAAGCCGAATGGCTTGCCGACCTACTCCGAGGTCTTTGCCACCACGCTGGCGGATCTGGCCGACAAGGACGAGCGGGTGGTAGCGATTACCGCTGCCATGCCGAATGGAACGGGGCTCGATCTGTTCCGTGCGCGCCATCCCAAGCGCTATTACGATGTGGGCATTGCCGAGGGCCACGCGGTGGTGTTTGCCGCCGGCATGGCAACGCGCGGCTTGCGCCCGGTGTGCGCCATCTACTCCACCTTCCTGCAGCGCGGCTTTGACCCGATTGTGCACGACGTGGCGCTGCAGAACCTGCCGGTGCTGTTCTGCATGGATCGCGCCGGGCTCTCCGGCGACGACGGCCCCACGCATCATGGTCTGTTCGACATCGGCTACCTGCGCTCGATTCCCGGCATGGTGCTGATGGCGCCCAAGGACGAGAACGAGTTGGCCGCGATGATGAAGACCGCCCTGACCCTGGATGCACCCAGCGCCATCCGCTACCCGCGGGGCGCGGGGGTGGGCGTGGAAAGGAAACCGGAGGCGGAGATTCTGCCGGTGGGCAAGGCGGAGATCGTCAAGGACGGCTCGGATGTAGCGATTCTCGGCCTGGGCAATCTACTGCCCATGGCGGATGAACTGGCGGCCAAGCTGGAGGCTGAGGGGCTGTCGGCTGCGGTCATCAATCCCCGCTTTGTGAAGCCGCTGGATCGTGAGATGCTGGCCAGCTACGCCAGCCGCGTGGCCGCCTTCGTCACCTTTGAGGACCACGCCAAGATGGGCGGTTTTGGCACGGCCGTGGCCGAAGCGCTGGAAGAAATGCAGGCGGAGGGATCGATTCCGGCCGTTCCGGTGGTCCGCATCGGCTGGCCCGACCGGTTTATTGAGCACGGCAAGGTGGACGACCTCCGCCACAAGCACGGTGTAAGTGTGGAAGCGGCTCTGGAGCAGGTGCTGCCCCTGGTGGCCGCGCGCCGGCGCCCGGCGCCGGTTGCTCAATAATTCGGGCTGCCAACCGAAACCACCAAGGCCTTCCGGAAATCCGGAAGGCCTTGGTTTTGTGCGGACAAAGATGGTTGCTGCCGCGCTTCAGAGTTCGGCGCTGTCGTCGGACTCCAGTTCAGCATCCTCGTCTCCGGCAAAGAGGCTGGGCTGTTCCGTGGCGGCGGCCGTTCCACGACGCTTTTCTGCTCCGCCAACCCGGGCAACCACCTCCAGCACCTCAATGGCCTGATGGGGAACAAAGATGCGCTGGGTGTTGGAGCGGGTATCGGGCGGGGTCAGCAGGAGCCCGGCGCCGCGCACCAGGGAAACGTCGTTGGCCACAATTCCCTCGATCACGTCGTGATCCACCAGTTCCAGCCGGACCCAGAGGCCAGCTGTACGGGGGCGGCTGCGGAAGCGCTTCTGGAGCAGCTTCTCCGGGTTCTGCGGATCGGCTGCGGCGCTGGCCAGCTCGCGCAGGTAGCAGACCCACTTGATCTGGTCGAGGCTGATGCGCAGCACCTTGCCGGCCTGGTCCAGCAGCTCCAGCTCGGATGCGCCGTGGGCGACCTCGCTGGCGGCATAGCCGGCAGCCCAGTCGCGGGAGAGCTTGCGCACGATCGCGGGTTTGCGTCCGGAGGCCATCGATGAGGATTGTCGCATGGGACTGGAAGGATTGAGAATAACCGGATCGGCACCCCCAGCAGCCGCTTTTGGCACGCGATTCCCTGCCCCAGAGCCGGCCAGACCGCAGGTTGCACAAAGGCGACCGATTAGGGTCTTGACAACGGTAGCCGCGGTAGCTTCCATTTCAGCTTTTCAACTGCCGCTCGGTATGTTAATGTACTGCTTTGCAATCTCTGCCAAGGTTCCAGCTAAGATGAATATCTTCTTGGACTTGGCTGCGGCCAGAGAGGGCGGAAGCAGGGAAACGGATGCCTGACTACATTTATCTTCTGGAAAACCGGCTCTCATACGATCAACGTCATGCTCTTGCGCAGCTGCGCGAGGCCGCACGCGAGGCCGGCACAATCCTGTTCCTGACCGGGGACGCGGTCCGTGAGCTCACCAGCGGACACGCCGTACGGAGCCTTGAAGTCGCCCTTCATGGAAACGCTCTCAAGCTGAAAAAGAGCATTGCGCAGCTGGGCGGCAAGGTGTGGGGTGAGCATGAGCCCACCCAGAGCCTTTATCTCTGCTTCCCGGGCACGGTACGCGTCGACCTGGTCAGCACCCACACGGTCAGCTATCCCAAGCCCGGCAAACCGGTCTACGCCCCGGCCTCCATTCAGGAAGATCTGCGGCGGCGGGACTTTACCGTCAACGCCATGGCCATCTCGCTCAATGAGGGCTCGTTTGGCCTGCTGATGGACCCGCTGAACGGCGCTGCCGATATCGAGACCCGTACCCTGCGGCTGGTGTCGAACTACGGCTTTATCGAAGATCCCTCGCTGATGATCCGCGCCACGCGCTACCGCGCCCGGCTGGGCTGGGAGATGGATGTGCGCACCCAGAGCCGCTATGAGGACGCCAAAGCCGAAGGCATGATCGAGGCCATCACCTCCCACGCCCTGAGCCAGGAGCTGGAACAGATCGGCCACGAAGAAGAGGCCCTGGCGGTTCTGCGGGCACTGGAAGCCGAGGGCTGGATGAAGACCCTCTTCCCTGCCTGGACGGCCGCCAAAGCCGACGAGGAAAAGCTCAAGGCACTGCATGAGCTGGCGGTGGATCTGCTGGTGCAGGGCGTACATGCCGACACCTCGGCCGCGCAGATGCAGTTGTTGACCGCCAAGCTGGCAGCGAAGGACCTGGCTACACTGAAGAAGACGCTGCTCCGTCCCGGCTTTGTGGAGGAGTGGGACAGCCTGGACTCGATGGCCGCCACCTTCCAGAAGGTTCTGCTGGCCAAGGAGAACGCCTCGGCTTCAGCTACTTACAAACTGTTCACCAGTTACGATCCGGAGGCCGTGCTCTGGCTCGGCTTTACCAGCAAGAACGCCGCTGTCCAGGAGCGCTACACGCAGTTCCTGAAGGTGTGGCCGGAGGTGCGCCAGCGCATTCCATACGCCCTGATGCAGGAGATGCGCATCACCCCCGAGCTGGCCAACTACAACGAGCTCATTGAGGGTGTCTTCCTGGAGCTGATCGACGGCAAGCTGGGCACGCCGGAGGAGATAAAGGCGTACCTGGAGCCATTCTCGCCGCCCGCACCTCCGCCCAAGGAAACCATCAAGCGGTCGCGCCCGCGCCGCAGCGCCGAAGCCAAGATCAAGGAGCAGTCGTTCGACGACGAGGAGGATTCCGACTCCATTCACGGCGACGACGAGGAGGATCTGGACGATCTGGGTGGCGACGACGAGATGGAGATCGACCTGAAGCTCGGCCACGACGAGATGGACAGCGAAGACATAGCCGACGATGAGGAAGACGCGGACGAGGAGCCCCCCGCCAAGCCTGCCAAGGCGGGACGAAAAGCTGCCGAGCCGAAAAAAGCTGCGCCAGCGGAACCCACTGCGAAGCCCATTCCCACCAAAGGGAAGCCGGCACCTGCGGCCAAGCCCGCACCCGAACCCAAAGCAAAGACGGTGCCAGAGCCCAAGGCCAAGCCGCAACCGGCCGCGGCAAAGTCCAAGCCCTCCGCTGCCCCTGCAAAGACGGCCCCGGCCAAGGCTGCGCCGGCAGCCAAACCGGCCGCAAAGGTGCCGGCCAAACCCGCACCCAAAGCTGCCGCTAAGCCCGCGCCTGCGGCAAAGACTAAACCGGCAGCCAAGCCCGCACCTGCGGTAAAGGCCAAGCCAGCCGCAAAGCATGCGGTTCCGGTAAAAAAAGCAGTTTTAACCAAGGCAAAGCCGAAGCCCGCTCCGGCAAAACCTGCAGCCAAGAAGCCTGCACCAAAACCTGCCAAAAAGCGCTAGCCCATAGCTGCAACTCGAGGTGTTGGGACCGCAGTACAATCAAGAAGACCGGCAACTTCAGAAGGCCGCGCAGCGCAATGCGCGGCCTTCTGATTGCCCGCCTCCTCTCAAGCCCGGATGGCGAAACTGGCAGACGCAGCGGACTTAAAATCCGCAGACCGCAAGGTCGTGGGGGTTCAAGTCCCCCTCCGGGCACCAATAAAATTAACAACTTACAGTGAAATAGACCGCCAATTACAGGTGGCCATTTTTATTTGGTGGCTGTTTTGATGGCTGTTGGATTCTACAAAGAGACATGCGGGCTGTTTTGGATTCGTGCGGTGTTCTTGAGAGCCCAACCACATTCCCCCGATTTCACCTACAGATTTGCTTTTGTGAGGCGACGCAGAAGGCTATCCTTGGCAGCATGTGTTTTGCGAAGCTCTTCCATTGTCAAGAGGAATTCATCTTCTCCTCCCTGACGGACAGCCAAATCACGCAAGTCGGTTAGCAGTATCACAGCCCGGTCGTAATCATTTGGCTGCCGCTTCTGAATGTGCGCATCCACCTGTTTCCAGACCGCCTTTTCACGCTTTGCCAAATTGTCTAGATATAGCGCGCGGTTTGCTTCTTCCTTCGCTTTCTTCCGCTCGGCTTCCGCGGCTCGCTGCGCATTCAGTTTCCGCATACGTTCTTCGGTGCGGGCATGGGATGCTGTCAGAAGATCGGCGATTGTGCGCCGCTCAACTGCGCCATGAGCAGAGACAGAGACATTCTTATGCTCGAAACGGCGTAGCAGCTCAATCCTCCATCGTTCATCTGGCTCCGATAGCGCGTCTACGAGCAGGCTATCTTTCTCTTTTTCGGTCAGGCCTCGAATCCAGGTCGCAAGATCCTTGCGCGATGGTCCTGCTCTTAACGGCTCTGAAGTAGAGGCTGCAACTTCGACGAGGTCCTCATCGATTCCGAGAAACTCGATCAACGAATCGTATGGCGCGGAAAGTTCGCGCAGGCCAGCAGGCACGGGAGGTTCCAACTCTTCGCCGGAGAATTCCCCGTTTTGCACACTGAAAAGCCATCCGAGGTAGAGACAGCGGAAGTCGCTGCGAAGTAGATCACCGCGCAAAGAAATTAACGATCCCATCCAGCCTGTCCCGTCATCCCAATCGTCGTCCGGCTCCACTTCGCTTTCAAAGGAAAGCATCACGAATTTTCCAGAACTGCGCACCTGCGCTGACTTCCCTGGGAACATTGCTTTGATTTGCTTCGTGTCAACCAACTCCTGCGGCAAACGAAGATGGAACTCTCGCGTACCCCAATTTGTCACATAGACAAATGCATCGAAATACTTTTCCAGCAGTTTGATCGGATCGGCCTTCAGGTCTCCCCACTCATAGTGATTCGTGAAACTCGTAGAAGTAATAACGGCGCGCGTGGATATGGACCGCAGGGCGGCCATCTCGGTTTTTGTCAGTGCATGATCGATTGCCTTGAAGTCGTAATACTGGTATTCGCTCATTAGAACCCTTTGCGCCAATAGCTGTATGCTGCAATCCACTCTGCGCCTGCCGGTGCGGGTTTGGGCAGAGGCAGATCGAGAATTTCAATTCTCTGCTTCAGTCCGTCTCGTTTACAGACTGCAACAATCCGGCCATCGCTGGTCATATCGACTTTCTCCACAACGGCCTCCACGCCGAGGATGATCACTGAAAATGGAAGCGAGAGATGCTCTTGAATCATCGTGAGCAAGCCAACTTTTTGCTCGTCTTCGCCGTAAGCATCGACGATGGCTTCCTCTATCAGGGCTTCCAGCCTTGCCTTGCTGAGAGTCGGAAGATTGGTTTCCGGTTCAGGTTTCAGCTTGCGAATATCCATATGGACCACCACGGGCTTGCTTCGTTTCTGCGTCATAAATTTCCATGTCCTCCGAGTGACTGTGCGTCCGGCCTCTCCAAGCCAGTTGCTTGTCGTTCCCTTCCAAATACGTCATAGAGAGTATTGCAAATTCTGTATCCAATGGCACTGTAGCCCTTCAATCGTCGCGCATACATTCTAGCCAGCATTTGGACGTTAGAATCGACATAGTCGTAAACCCGAACGACACGCTTAGCGTCGTACAGTCGATGAAGGCGTCCGACGTACTGCTGCAATGTGCCCTTCCATGAAATCGGCATTGCCAGAAATAACGTGTCCAGACGAGCATCGTCAAATCCCTCGCCGATGTAACTGCCGGTTGCCAGTATGACTCTTGGCGCGCTCTCCGGAACAGCGGCAATTGCCTCTGCAATCAACCGCCGCTGCTTCTTCCCCATCCCGCCCTTCAGCACAAATACGTTTTCAACTTTGCCTGCGAGAGACGTCTCGAAATACGTTAGGTGTTCAGTTCTTGCTGTGAGTACCAGCGGCGAACATCCATCTCGAACCACACGCATAAGGTCACTGACGATCAGCTCATTGCGGGTGTTGTCATTTACAAGCGCGGCGTACAATTCTTGAATCGTAGTGTCAGCCTGTTCAGGCGGCGAACAGAATTCTGTCAATCGAGGAATTACCTCATGCTCAAACGGAGATGATGCCGTCATTGCACGCGCACTGAGCTTGTATCGTATTGGACCGCACTGCATATAAATGATGGGGTGGTGTCCATCTTTGCGCTCAGGCGTTGCCGTCAGGCCAAGGACATACTTTGCCTTTACCTGTTTCATCACCTGTTCGAATGTAAATGCAGATAGATGATGGCATTCATCGACAATGACCTGACCGTACTCTGCGACGAAGTCCTTTACCCCGGCTTTATCGTGGGTGCTTTGGATAATGGCAATATCGATACAGCCACTCGGATCGCTCTTGCCTCCGCCAATCTGACCAATTGACTTTTTCGGAAGGTTGAGAAACATCTCCAATCTGGCGTGCCATTGATCGAGCAACTGTTGGCGGTGAACCAGTACGAGTGTATTCACTTTCCGCGTCGCAATCATCCAAGCGGCCAAAGCAGTCTTTCCGAACGCGGTAGGAGCGCACAGAATCCCATCATTGTGCTCGGCGATCATAGCGGCAGCATCGAGTTGAACCGGACGCAATTGGCCAGAAAACTCCACGTCAATTGGACGACCTGCAAACCGTTTATCATCGATCACCGTCTTGATGCGGTGCACTTCAAGTAGCTGTATGACTTCAGCAATACAACCACGAGGTAACGCAATATAGTTGGCGAGGTCTTCTCCACACGCAATGACTCGTGGTTTGTTGAACGTCGGTAGGCGCATTGCCTGAGATTTATAGAACTCTGGATTTTGAAATGCTGCCAGGCGTAGAAGTCGGTTCAACATCGCAGGAGGAAGCCCATCTTTCTCGACATACACAAGATTCGACCGAACAACCTGTACGCGCGCTGGAAAAGGTCCGGGGATTTCACGTTCTGCTCTCGCCTTTGATGGTGGCAACATCCATGGATCAACGTCTTCATCGTCAACATTGCTGATTCTGACACCGATTATGTCTCCGTGTTTTTGCGCCTCCAGGACCACTGCTTCAACGGCGTCAGCAGGCATTCTCTTCACGCTTGCAAGAAACTCCCATTGATTTGGATAGGGGCGGAACTCTGTATCGATAAAGACGCTGTTCCCGTTTGCGCGCGGTGCCTTTTGTAGCGGGAGGGCGATCAGATTGCCAAAACCGCCTTTTGGCATTGTGTCCTGGTTGGGGAAAAAGCGATCATAGGAATCCAATCCTATCTGGTGGCGGGATTCCATTGTTCGAGTGAGAATTACGCAGCCAAGTTTTCGCGCGGTTGTGGCCGGGATTGCTCGTTCAAAAAATATCCATACATGGCCGCCGTTTCCTGATCGCGAACGTTCCAATGCTGCTGAGACGTTGAGTTCGCGGCAGACTCCGAGAAATGCAATGGCGTCTTGCTGCCATGTTTTCTTGTCGAAATCGACCGCTAAGAACCAGCACGTCTCATCCTGTAGAAGCGGATAGAGTCCTACGGTATGCTCCCCAACAAGATGCGCGCGCACAACGTCATCAGTGAGCGGTCTGTATGTTCGCGTTTGACGATCAACCTTCTTGCGATCATCTGCTGTAGCGCTTAGATAAGACTTCCAGTCGCGATCTGCCTTGGGCATATATCCAGATCGACCGTCGGCATTCTCCCAACGAATGGCATATACATCGTCACGGCCACGGAACAGACTGCGAAACAAGGCGATTCGCTGTGCCGCAGTGCCCACCTTGGGGTTCGATTCAGAGCCGAGGACTCTTGGGGGTGGGACAGTGGGATTTGCAACTTCTGGGATCGGTATTCCATGCGTGATCAAGAGACTTCGCAGACTGAGGTTCTCCTCCTGCAATCGCTGCACTTCTTCTCCGGACATCTCAGAGCTTGGAAGTGTACCATCGACTTTGTTCATACGGGGTCTCCGTGCACATCGCCAATGCATTGGCAGCGAAATGATTACACATCGCAAGGTACATACCTTTGAGCACCTTGAGGTATGTGTAGCCGCGACCAGTTGCAGCATCTGGAATCATGGTGTCTTCTTGAGCGACGACTGCACTTGTCCGGCAATGAAGTTTGCGAAGGGGCGTACATCACTTTCGATGCTGGCATGATCAAGTGTGCTCAGGTATTCGGTGCGATCATCGACACGGATCACTGTCCAGGGATAGCCGCCCGACGCTAGCAGTACGTTCATCAGAAAGCGTGCCATGCGGCCATTGCCGTCAGGATACGGATGAATATAGCCAAAGAGCCAGTGCCCAAGAACTGCGCGCACACACGGTTCCTGTTCTCTCTCGATCAAATCCAACAAAGCAGGCATCGCATCCCTGACCGCTTCCCAGCGTGGTGGAACATAGCGGGAATTGCGCAAGTAAACGGCATCATTCCGATAGCCCGCTAAAGCCGAGGCAGGAATCAAGCCGGCGGCAACGCACGGTTCAAACATTTCTCTGTGCCATTCGCGGTGGTCTGTTCTGACTACGGCGCCAGCATTTTTGCCTTCAAGAACCTTGAGTACGCTTGCCTTGACCTCTTGGAATGCCTGCCAATAGCCGCGCGCCGCAAGCGCATCGCGGTTGTGTTTGTCGGCCTCATTATGTTTGGGGTCCCATTGTCCAGAGATTACTCGTTCAATCAATTCCGGGCTTACGCGATAACCCTCAATCGACAACGAGTGATAGGCGTCGTTCTTATAAATGTCATCCACATGCGCGAGATATGCCTCGGCTTTGTCGGGCAATCCAGGCGACGTCGGAAAGATTTCCAGCACGGCATCACGCGTAGAGGCCCATAGAGCTTGAAGTCGGCTGACAATTGGAGCCTGCGTGGGGCGATTCATGGCAAAGATTGTTTGTCCGTTCGCATATGGATCTGACTCGCGTACGTCGTATCCTGCTCGCTTCATCGTTGAGAGGATTTCGTCTGCCTGTTCCGCGCGACCGGCACGGCGCAGCGCGCCAGCGAGACGGCCCGCGACGGCTGAATGACCGCCATCCAATAGAATGCGCAGAAGAGTTGAAGTGTCTGTGATGCGCGCAAGAACGACTTGGGTTTCCAAGGAATGATGACGGAAGAACGATTCCGGGACACGCACAAGCGCAGCTTCGGGCGTAAAGAGCCGCAGGGCATCACGACGCGCCAATTGGTTTTGCGGCGGCATTTTTGCCTGCTTCAGATCGTAGAGCGCAGTGCGAAAAGGAAGCGCGATTGTATTGTTGTGCCCCTTGCGACTGTAGACCGTGGCCTGAGCTGGAACAACCGTGTTTTCGGCATGAAGCAACAGCGACTGTTCCGGCGAAAGATGCCAGTTTGCGCCGAATCGTTCATTGCAATACGCCGCGCAGAACTCCCAGAATGATGCAAACCATGCGGTACTATCTCCAGGACGAGCGCCTGGGCTGGTCGACATAAGCCACCCTTTGACGACTGGCTGCAGGAAACCATTCTTCACCAACCGGTCGCGGTGAACGCGACTCATCTGCCCGGCTTGAAAGACGTGCTGTCCGTTCTGTTGCAGCTCGCGGAGAACTTCCAGGGAAGCGGCGAGTTTTTCATTTGGGGTGGCCATAGTCTTCTGTGCCTCTGCACGTTTATTGTGATGTGCAACTGCAAGTCTATTATGACGCACCCGTGCAAGTCTATTGTGAAGTGATAGCGCAAGTATATTGTGCTGTGCCTGGGCAAGTGTTTTCTGTATCTAGATTATGCGTCGGCAATCGAACCGGAAGCCGCTACGCAGAGAATCGCGCCGCAATCTGTCCACTTCGAAGAAATTGCTCGGGGACTCGGATTGGGGCTTGTAGCGCCAGAGCGGATAATGACATTCCCCGGATAGACAGAGCATAGCCGAGGCCGGGCCGGAGTCAAGGCCGCGCTGAAGCGCGCCGCTTCGCGGTCGTAGAGCCTTGACACCGGTCCTCGTGCCTCGGCACATCTTCCAATATCCGGGGAATGTCAGCTTTTCTGAACGGCTATTCGGAAGCAGACGCGATCCGCTCCACCACAGACAGCTTATGCGCAGGGGAAAGGTGGCTGTAACGGGCGGACATGATGATCGACTTATGGCCCGCCGCTTCCTGAATCTCCTTGATCGATGCGCCAGCCATTGCCAGCCAGGAACAAAATGTGTGCCGGTTTGAGTGCCAGACATACCCCGTAATACCAGCATCCTCAAGGCAGGGATGGAACCATGAGCGCGTATCGAAGCTCTTGCCTTGACGCGGGAAGACCGGATCGCCCGCCCGCAGGATCGGGCGACGAAGCGATTCAATCGCCGCCATCGCATCCGAGTTTAGGTGAACGGTCCGGGCCGATCCATTCTTTGTCTTTGTCAGTTCAATCGTCCGGCGGTCAGGGTGAACCTGTGACCACGTACAGGAGTATTGCTCGCCGAGGCGCATTCCGGTATGAACACTCACCACGAATTCCGCCAGATGCTCGGGGAATCGTTTGGTGATCACTTCGCACAGCCTGTCATATTCCTCGCGGCTGAGGAAGCGCAGACGGCCCCCGCCTTCCTTCCTTTGGCGAACGAGCCGGGCAGGATTGACGGCCACCTTGCCGTTGCGAACCCCTTCCCGATAGCAGAGTGAGATAAACGCCTTGTAGCGGTTGGCCGTCGCAGCCGTTTTGCAGTGCTCACGAAGCCAGCGTTCCAGTTCTTGAGGCGTCACTTCGGCTGCATGACGGGTTCCCATATCCTCGCGGACAATGGCCGCCTTGCTTTTGTAATTTCGGTTGTCCTTATGATTGGCTACGAACTCCAAAGCGTCGTCGATCAGTTCGCCAACCGTTACCACTTTGCTGTTGCGTAGTTCCGGCAGCTTGCGACCCGCCACGGCATCGGCCTTGCGCGACTGGTACAGCTTGATCGCATCCGACTTGCGCCCTACTTTTTCGCGGTGCCGCTTTCCATCCGCGTAATAGTGAATCCACCAAATGCCGCTGTCCGCAGGATTTTCATATACTCCGCGCATTGAAAACCTCCAATGGCTGTTCTGTCGGACTGATATTATCATCAAATCCGATAACGCGGCCACGAGAAGTTTATGGATAATTATTTATTTTGGCATTCCCGGATAGGAGGAGCGTAGCCGAGGCGCGATCCGCGTCAAGGCTACGCGACCGCGAGAAGGCGAGAAGCTGAGAGCCGCGCTGGGGCATGATGTTTCGCACAGCAGCGCCCATGCGCTGGAGATGAAGCCAGAACAGAAGCAGGAGCAGGGAGTCACGCCGCAACGGGAGACTGCGCCGCAGCAGTAGCAATGTTTGGATATTGGCTTGGGCCTCTAGTCAAAGAGCAGGGGCTTAGAATCCCTGCCTTGGCGTACAATTTTCCCGCTTCATGAGCTGCCGCGATGTAGCATTGATTGTGAGAAACTACCCGCCATAGTACTAGGAGACGTAATTATGCGACAGCTCTTGTTCAGTTGTGTAATTTTGGTACTAGCAATTCCAGTCGTTGCCCAAAAACCAATCATTTTCGATGTTTCTGACGTTGTTGTGGGAGCACAAAAGATTCCGACACTCTACCTAATCGCGGAGGGAAAGTGGTCAGATGCAGGGGAGCATGTTGCGGCTAATTCCACTTGGATTACCTGCTATAAGAGTCTGGGTTTCTGCGATGTAGCCAACGCAAATTGGAACGGAACAGGAGCCTCTGTTAGTACTACTGATTTTGATATTCGTACGCCTCCGGGCAACGCCATGGTTGACGGGGCCGGGGTGTGCGCAGGTAGGCTACTTTGCTATTCGTGCGGCG
>Ga0371490_1000352_pt1 | contig 33536 bp, 16 predicted proteins | sample MB2SIPfraction_FD_207959 | JGI IMG/M metagenome (GOLD analysis project Ga0371490, IMG submission 207959) | Lab enriched peat soil microbial communities from McLean, Ithaca, NY, United States - MB28FN SIP fraction | ecosystem: Environmental > Terrestrial > Soil > Wetlands > Peat | place: USA... | reverse complement strand
GGAAGCCAGATTCGCCGCCGCTGCCAGCCATGCAGCGTTCCAGAATCCGAAGAGGGGAACAACCAGGCCTGCCAGCAGCAGCGCCGCTCCACATCCTCCGATCAGATCCATCGCATAGAGATGAGCCGCGTTCTTTTGCGCAGGATGGTTCACTTCCTGATGGCGCGCCGCCAACGCAAACTGTACTCCGCCGGGAATCCCGCAGAGCAGAGCCAGGCAGGGAAACAGAATCCGCAAGAGCAGCAGCGCATGGCTTCCTTCTGCGGAAGCAAGACCGTGCGCAGCCACCAGCAGCGCGGGCGCTTCCAGGGCCAGCAGTAGCTGATTGAGCGCGGCCGCGCGACTTGCCCCATTCTTAGGCCGCATCCTCATTTTCACCTTCCCGGCCCACGTGCCAGCGGCAATGCCGCCCATGAACATGCCCATCATCAGCGCCAGATCCCGATAGAGATAGCCGCAGATCGACTGGAAGCAGAGCAGCAGAAGAATCTGCAACGTCATCAGCGTGAAGCCTGCGGCTAGCACCGAACTGGAAGATGCGATCCGCCGGCGCCAGGGTTTCATGGGTCGCATCCACAAGAGCGCAACCAGCACCAGAGAGGCAAACAGAGCCCCAGCCAGAATCTGTGCGAAATGCAAGTGCGAAGCGCGTTCCAACCAGCGCGCATAGTCGCGGTTGAACTGTTTGGTCCACAGCTCGGTAGCGAAGTAATACGCGGCCGGAGAAAAATCCCGGTTGATGCGGCGGGGCTCGGCCGATTGCAGCGCTGCTTGAAGCTGCGCCAGACGATCCGGTGAAAGCCTGTAAGGCAGCATGTACGCGCTGATGTACTGGGTTTGCAGATGACGCGCCTTCATGCGTTCGATGAGCAGCTCTGGATCTTCTCCGGCCGCACTTCCCGCAGTGGAAGCGAGGAAGTGGGTTGTTTCTCCGGGAACGAAAACAATGCTCGGATAGACCTCCCGGAGAGTTGTGTCAATGCAGCGCAAGTACTCTGCCAGCTCGGGGCCAATTGTTTCTTCTGCGCTCTGCACTGAGATGGCCAGCACTCCGCCCGCGGCCAAACGGGAACGTGCCAGGCGAAAGAATTCCACCGTATAGAAGCGGTTCCACTGGGCGTTGTCGGGATCGGGAAGATTGACCAGAATGGCGTCGTAGCGGCGTTCGTTTTCCTTCAGGAAGATGCGCCCATCGGCGGCGTGGAGGTGCACGCGCGGATCGTGGTAACTCCGTGCCAGTTCCTCCGGCAGAAAGGTCTCTCCCATTCGCATCAACTCGGGATCAAGCTCGACGGCGTCGATGCGTTCGACGGAAGGATGCTTCAACGCTTCTGCGATGCCTCCATTGAGCGTCCCTCCAATCAACAGCACCGAACGCGGCGCGGGGTGCTCGAGCAACGCAAAATGAATGCTCTCTTCCGCGGCCGCGGGGTCGGGAAGATTGGCCAGAATGGAGCCATTGACATAGAGGCTGCGCAAGGGTCCGGTGCCAACTGCCGTGAGTCGCGCATGAACGGAGTCTTTTACCTCCAGCAGATCGAATCCCTTCCAGAGCGCTTGCTCGGTGCGAAGATCCAGCATGGACGCAGCCCGGAAGGAGATAAAAAAAATAACGACAGATACGGAACAGAACAAGAGGAAAAATGTCCGGCCACGACGGTATGCCAACAGCAAGAAAGCCAGAAGAAAATTCATCCCTGTCACGAGCCACGCTATCTGCATGGGCCCCAGAAGCATGAGCAGGATGAAGGACAACAGAAGCGCGCCCAGACAACTGCCCACGGTCTCCCACAGATAGGCATCGCTTGCGGAGGCCGCAGCTCCCTGGGACTGTTTCTCCGCATTCCAGCGCTGTGCCAGTGCGTAGAGTGCCCCATTCGCGCAGCAGAGGGGACAAAGGCAGAGCATCGCGATCAGCATCGTCGCAGAGGGCCCCAGCAGTTCGCCGGGGACGGTCTGCACGGCGGCTCTGGCCAGGCGCAGAGCGCAGACCGCAAAGGGAAGACTGAGACCGGTGACGCACTCCAGAGCCGCGATGGAGTGCATTGGGTGGACCAGGCCGTACGCGAAGTGTCCTCCCCCGTTGCTACCCAGCGCCGTCCACGCCATCCAAAGGGCAAGAACCATGCCTATGCATAGCTCGTTGCCATTGAACAACGCCATCATCTCGCGCAGCAGCACAATCTGCCCGATGGCCGCTGTGCAGCCCGCCCCAAGAAGAATCGCGCGGGGTGCAAAGTCCGCGTCCATCATCCCCGCATTTCGTCTGCCACGCATGGTAAGAGCCATCTCCCCGGCACTTGGAGTATAACCATGCGCAACGGGCAGGGTGGGCATGAAATCGATAGGAGCCGTCAGCCGGAACCGGCAACACTCAAGCTGAACGCCGAAGAGCAGACAGAGCGCGGCGTCGGCACCTTCCTTTCACAAGGGACGCGGCGGAGGCATTCTCTACGAACCGGCGCGCTGCGCTGCTGCCGACTCAACAGGGTTCAGGTGGTTCTCAGCGCAGCAAAATTAGCGCGGTTAGCGCGGGCTCTGCGCAGGCTTGGCGAAATGGAAGATGCAGTCGACCTGGTGCGTGGCTGGGTCGGCCGTGACGTCGAAGGTGGTGAGGACGGTCAGCAGCCATTTTGCGAGTGGCTTGTCTTTCTTCTGTGCCTGCGTCGCAAAGTTTGCCAGGTAGCTTTCGTCGAATACATCGCCGGGCGCCATCTTCCAGGCAAGTTTCAGCTTGGCGGCCATCGCATCGGGGGCGCCATCGAATTTGACCGAGGCGAACCGATATTGCGAACCCGGAGTTATTTCGAGGGTGTAATTTACGATGCGAGTTATCTCGTTAAAGGAAGGGTGCGGAACGATGGCGCAATCCAGATAGCCCTTCGCATGGCAGGCGTCGCGGGCGGCCTGGAGAAATAGATCGAGCGGCCGTCCCGAGCCGGTCGGATACTTTGCCAGCATCCTCTCAACATCTGCCCGCGCGAGCAGTGCGTTGGCCGGAAGGCCGATGGTTCCGAGCTTGTAGATTCCACCTTCCTTGATGGTTACCGCATAGGGAATTTCGATGGACCGATCGGAGACGAGGGGAGGATCGAGCTGAGCAACAGCGACTTGCACGGCCGCATATCCCTGGTCCTGGTAGAGGTCTAGGAAAGCGTGCTGAAGACCTGCGGCTGTGTTCTCGGTGTCGAAGCTGTTGCCGGTTTGGCCGCTGGCCAGCAGGCTGGCCTTGGCTTGCATGGCAGACGAGATCCCGGCAAGCTGAATGCGGCCAATGTGCACTGCAGGCGAGACGACGGTGAAGTTCATGACCGTGAGTTTCTGCGGGCCCAAGCCGCTGGTGGGAGCAGCTTTCACCGTGGCCTTGATGCCTTTCACCGCCAGCATTTCTTCCAATGTTTTGCAGATCCCGTCGAGCAGGGAGCCGCTGGCGGGCAACAAGCCGCGATAGAGCGGGAACCGCTCGTGAAACTGGGCGTCGAGTTCTTTGCCAGGAGTAAGCGGCACGTTGTCCAGGTGCATGGGGAAAAGCTGGCTGGTCGGCGTAGAGTCTTGCGGTCGGAGGTGAACTTGACCACATCGAAGAGGCCCGTATCATTCAGCTGCTTGGCATGAGCTCTTACGTCGTGCGGGTTCAGGCGCATGTCTGGTTTCAGGCCGGCGGCGGCAAGCAGCTCCTGTTGCGTGTATTGGGGTGCGCCCTGGAAGCGGATTGCCAGGGGTGGAGTTTTTTTCTGTGCCAACACGGGAAACGAACAAAGCAGGAGCAAAGCTACACGAACTGCGCCAGATGTCTTGAACATGTTGCGCCAAGATTAACAAAGAAAGGCTGCTGCCGCCAGAGGCTTCGGGGAAGGGAATGGCCTCTGCTTCCAGATTGGTCCGGAAACGTGCTCCAGCTCAGGTCCAGAGCTCAACCTTCGCCGCGTCAGGACGCGCATCGCGAATCAAGCGATCGAGCCCACGGCGAAATATTGTCCTTTGCTTCAGCCGCGATCGCAGCTTGGTAAAAGTCATCAGCTGGAGTGCAAGCACCGCCTTTTACGTTCCGGTCTCCGCAGCGCGCAGAGCCAATCCGTGCGCTACGGAAGTGAACTCATGTCCGCGGCTGATGCGGTCTTCGCCAAAGCGCGATGTAAAGAGGCGGTTGACGGCGGGCACAAACGAGGTTCCGCCGGTTAGAAATACTCGGTCCACTTCGCTGGGCGGAACTCCAGCCTTCTCCAGCAGCGAATCGATACACTGCTCCAGCTGCCGCAGATCCTCCTGAATCCAGGCTTCAAAATCGCTGCGCGTCAGCGCGATGCGCAGATCCATATTCGCATAACAAAAGCGGAACTCCGCGCTCTGGCTATGGGAGAGTTCGAACTTGACCTGCTGCACGGCCTGATGCAACTGGTAGCCCAGATCTTCTTCAATGAGCGTGCGCAGTGCTTCAATCTTTTCCGGTTCCAGGGCCAGCACCACGGCGCGCTTCAGAATCTCCCGCACGTTATTGGTCCGCAGGAAGGAAAGATGATGCCAGTGCTCCAGCCTGGAAAAGACCCAACTCGGAACGGCCGGCAGCAGCTTGCCCATCGAGCGTATTTCGGAGTTCGAGCCCAACGCCGGCGATACCAGATGATGAACAATACGCGCATCAAAGGCATCGCCAGCCAGGCCGACGCCGCTCGAGCCCAGCAGATCTTCTTTCGAGCGTCCGCGACCACGTACTCCAGGGCCCACGCGCAGCAGCGAAAAATCGCTGGTACCGCCGCCAAAGTCGCCAATGAGAATCAGCTCGTCGCGATCGAGTGTGGACTCATAGGCCCAGGCTGCTGCCACTGGCTCCAGTTCAAACTCTACCTGTTCAAAGCCCGCATGCCGGAAGGCCACGCGCAGGCGCGCGACGGCAAAATCATCGTCCTCATCGCTGCCAGATCCCACAAAACGCACCGGCCGCCCCACCACGGCGGAGTGAATCCTTCGTCCCCACTGTTCTTCTGCCGCCAGACGGAGATCTTTGAGGATGCGCGAGATCAGATCTTCCACCGCATAGTTGCGGCCAAAGATGTTGGTGCTTGTCAGCAGCCTGCTGGGTAAATGAGACTTGAGCGACTGAATCAACCGCCCCTTCTCCTCCGCCTCCAGATAGTGCTCAATGGCCGCAGGCCCTGTCAGGGAGTGCATGCGTCGGGTTCCGGCTGCCGACTTCATTTGCTCCAGATAAATCACGGAACGATAGGAGGGCGTAGGGACGCCGGCGAATGGAAAGGTAACGATCTGAATTCCGTTGTCTCCATCAGCCAGTGCCATGGAGCTGTTGGTGGTGCCAAAGTCGATTCCTACCGCCAAGGCAGAATCATGGGCATTCTGGTTCTGCATTGCATGAGTTCTGGTTTGCATCTCTTCGATTATCTCGCATTTTCCACCAACGGACTCTCCAGATGCCTCCCTCGCTTTGGATGGTGATGGAGCGCAGGGCATGGAACCGGGGCAAGTTCTTCTTGCCGGTTCCGCCAATGTGCTCCTGTATTAAAAACGCGCCGTCATTTGAACAACGGGTTCGCGTTTACGCAATGTTTCCGTGCAACCTCGGCAACACGCGCGCCAGAGGTGGCCTTCAAACGTTTACTGAAAATCCCTTCTCCAGGCGCACAACCTCGTGGTTGCAGGTGCCTTCTGGCAAGATCGCTATTTGGCCTGGAACAACTCCTTGTCCTGATAGGCTTTCTGGAGAATGAAGAAAGCCTGTTTCTTCTCTCCTTGAGGTTATAACCATCCTGCACTCCAGGCAGCATCCGCCGTGGAGAACGAAAGTCCACCAGTATCCACGGACTCATGCCACGCAGTTGGGGAATTCGGTTCAACATGCCCATCTGATGCCGGAAGACGTTGGCCTGGTATTCTTCTGTCCAGCGTTCGGTCTCCGCTCCGTGCAATCCGGCCTTGGCGTCGGCTCCGAATTCACTGACGATCATGGGCTTGTCATAGGCGACGTGCCACACCGTGGTATCGGCATCCTCAGGCCGTTGTTCATACCATCCGATGTACTCGTTGGCGCCGATCACATCGAGGGCCTCGCCCAGCGAGTCGTCGATATATTTGTCGTGGCCTTCGGTGCGAATCAACAGGGCTGCTGTGACCAGGCGAGAGGAATCGAGAGCCCGTACATTGCTCGCCAGGGTGTTGAGGAAGAGGGTTCGCTCCGGCGTATTGGGCGTTTCGTTGGCGATGGACCAGAGAACAATCGATGTCTTGTCCCGATCGCGGCGAATTTCTTCCCGCAATTGTTGCTGCGCCTTGTGGAGTACCGCGGCGTCTTCAAAATGTTCGGCCCAATAAACCGGAATCTCCGACCAGACCATGATGCCCATACGGTCAGTCGCGCGCGTCATCCGCTGGTCATGGGGATAGTGTGCGAGGCGCACATAGTTGCAACCCAGTTCGCGAGCCCACCCCAGCAGCGTTTCGACGTCCTTGTCGTTGTTGGCGCGTCCTCCGCGAATAGGCGCCTCCGCATGGATGGAGATACCGCGCAGAAAGATTGGCTTCCCGTTGAGCAGAATATTCCTGCCACTGGTTTCGACGGTTCGGAAGCCGACCTCGTCTTCCAATTTGTCATCTCCTGCAGAGAGCAGGATGCGGTAGAGTTTGGGATCTTCGGGAGACCAGAGTTGCAAACTGGCGGCGGGAAGCTGGATCAATGCTTTTCCACCTGAATCCAGCTGCGCGGCAGTCGAGAGATGGGCCTCAGGAATGGCCACGGTGATGGTTGCACCTGGGTTTGCATCTTGCACATGGACCCATCCCACAACCGCGGTGCGCTCATGGTTGAGGTGAAGGTCGTAGTCGTCAATGAAACTGTCGGGCACATCAACCAGGGCCACATCGCGGGTGATGCCTCCGTAGTTGAACCAATCGGTGGTGGCGGTGGGAACTCCGTCGGCCTGCCTCGTTGCATCGACTGCAACCACAATGAAGTTCTTGCCGGCATGTAACTGCGGGGTCGCTTCGCAGTCGAAGTCGGTATACCCCCCCTCGTGATCGCACACATGTTGCCCATTGATCCAGATGAGTGCCTTGTAATTGGCTGCGCCAATATGCAAGAACGTCCTGTGATGAGCCTGGGGATGAAAATCGAAGTCGCGCTGGTACCAGACCAGGCCTTCGTAGTAGAAAAGCTTCGGGTTTTGCGTGTTCCAGTCTCCAGGCACCTTCAATGTGGGAGACTTTGCAAAATCGTATTCGACCAGGTGATCGCTTCCCGGCTCGGGGGCGCCATTCAGGTAATATCCATCCTTGCGCAACTCATGGTGGAAGGTATAAAGACCCGTCGCGTATGGATCGACGATGAAGTGCCAGTCGCCATTGAGGCTCAGGCTCTGGCGATGATCCACATCGGCCAAAACCGTGGGCGCGGACTGGGCATTTAAGGACATTTGACCGATAAAGAAAAATACAAGAGCGATGCAGAGCTTGGCTTTCATCGAAGGTCCTTCGCGGGATTGGTATTACGAAGAAGAAAATGGGATGGACGGAGGCATCCACCCCTGAAAAGGGAGCCGAAGGGAACGGTCACCGGGGCTCCAAAACGCACATTCGTGCGGATAAGCCGACAGCGTTTGTCTCAGCGGTCGGCGAAGAAGTGAGTATTATTCTGCGAGGCGTTGTTGTTGGCCGATGGACTTTCCATCCGGCGCGATTGCCGGCCGCATAGAATCAGCCAAAGACATCGATCGAGATAGCGGCTGTTGAAACCGGTCCAATGCGGAGTTATGGGTCAACTTGTGGATTCGGTCCGGTGTGGCCGCAGTGCTCCTCTGCGGCGTGCTCTTCCGCTCCGATTGCGGACGAAAGAGCACGCCGGTTTGTCACTCGTTTTGAGTTATGTTAGAAGGTCAAGCGTCCGCCCAACTGAATAATGCGCTGGGTGCCGGCAGCGGAGGTGATGGTGCCCTGCGAGCCCGACGTGATGTTTCCGGTAGACGGGTTGCCGAGATTCACCCAGTTCATGACGTTGGTGATTTCGGTGCGGAACTGGAAGACCACTTTGCCATCGATCTTCACGTCGCGGAGCAGGGCGGAATCCATCTGCTTGAGGCCCGGTCCGATGATGGTGCCGCGTCTCACGTTGCCATCCGCGCCGCCAGGTCCGATGCCGCCCGTAACGCCAGGTCCGTTGAGAATGTACGACATCCCTGCCGCCTGGGCTGCCGCCATATTGGTTTTGTCAGCCGCAACATATGTGCTGTTGAACCATTGCGTGGTTACGCTGGTTGCGCTCTGACCCGTTGCGCCGCATACACGGCAGCGGTGTGGGTCCAACTTGGTTGCGACACCCGTAAAGTTGGGGCGGCTGTTGCCCTTGGAGTCAAAGTTAAGGTTGGATCCAGACTGCACCGTAAGCGGCTGGCCAGACATGAAATAGGCGACGGATGAGATCGTCCAGCCGTTGAGCGCTTCGCTGATGATCTTGTTCGATCCGTGGAAGTAGTTGGGGGTCCACATGCCGGACAAGGTCGCAACGTTGGCCCGGTGGTTAGCCATGAGCTGATATTCTGGCCCAAGGCCGCCGCCGAGGGCGCCCATGGAGTTGTTGCTCGGTGTGAAGGGATGGCCGAAATAGCCGTAATCCTGCACTCCGGTCATCTCTCCATTTTCCACGAACTCTCCGCTTTCCAGCGCGCGGCTCCAGACATAGAAACCGCTGACTGTGAAGCCCTTTGACATCGCCTTGCTTGCCGTAATCTGAAGCGCGTTATAGTTGGAGGTCTGGTCGGAGATCAGGTAGGTAATCCCGTTCAGGGTGCCAGGCGTAAGGTTGATGCCGCCATCGAATTGCCGGCGCTGCTCGTAGCTTGCCGCGGAGGTGCCAACTGCGCCAACCAACGGGCCGCCGGAAGAGTTTACCGTCGCGTAAGGCGCGTAGTTGGCGTCGATGAAGCTGGACAGGTGACGGCCAAGGGTGCCTACATACGCTGCTGTTGCGTTGATCTTGTAAGGCAATTGGCGCTGTACGCTCAGGTTGTACTGGTAGACCGACGAATCTTTGAAATTCGGGCCGATGGCTTCAATGCTTCCGCTCGGGTAGAATTTCGGATTCGCCGGGTTGTAGGTGTACGGGAAGATGCCGCCACCGGGAGCCGTGCTGGGGAAACCGACATTGTAGATGTTGGTGAGAGAGGTTTGAGAGCCAAAAGCGTTGCGAATGGCGAACGGCGAATTGTTGCCTGGCTGGTTCCACTCATTGCCGCTGGGGTTGCCGTAGAAGATGCCCACTGCGCTGCGAACAGAGGTCTTACCGTCGCCAAACGGGTCCCATGCAAAACCGAGACGAGGCGAAATGTGCGAGAACGACGTGCTGACGATGCCGCGACCGATGCCTTTGTCCCCAGGGAACACCACGCCCAGCGGAGCTCCCGGAGCGATCGTGGATTGCTGGCCGGGAATAAACGACTCCGTCCTGTTATGGGCTTCCGTGGGAAGTGTATCGATGTCCCACCGCAGTCCGATATTGGCGGTCAAACGGGGCGTGATGCGGTAGTCGTCCTGCGCAAACGCCGCTGTGTGCCAGGTGCTCAGGTGCGTGACATAAGGCGAGTCCTGCTCAAATGAGCTGATTTGGCCGGTCAGGAAGTCCGCAAGCGCAACACCCGTGCTGGTGGGCGCGGAGGTCGAGAAGCCGATCTCGCCATAGTTATTCAGGTTGGCAAGGAACATGGTCTTGTCCAGAGCGAATTCACCGCCGAAGGCAAAGTTCTGCTTGCCCTTGGTCACGGTGACCATGTCGCGTACCTCATAGTTATCGGAGCCCGTCACAGGGCCCGCGTTCGGGTTGCCCGTATTAAAGCCAGCGCCGGTTAGCTGCGGCAGCGCGGGCGGCCCCTGGATGGTAAAGTTCGAGCCGAAACTGGCCAGGGTTTGGTTGGTTGCGCCGGTCACCGGGATCATCGTACGTCCGCCCATGGCCCGCGTAAACGTGATCCAGGTTTGATTGGCCACGTTGGCGGTAAAGGTATGAACGTCGCTGATGTTGGCATTCGTCTGTGCAGAATGGGACTGAACGCCGGTCCAATTGACGTTGCCGCCGCCGCTGGGAGTCGAAGTGGTCTTGACAAAGAAGTACGTCACCCCAAGATGGTCCTTGGTGCCGATCGATTCGTCATACTTCCCCAGGTATTCGTCGGAGTTTGTCGGAGTGTTGTAGATGCCTGACCAGGTTGCGCCGCCAGTCTTTGCAACCGCCGGGCCGTTGGGCAACGGAATGAATACCAGGTTTGTGGAGGGGGTTGTAGGCGCGAGGTTTAGAGCGGTCTTGTCCAGGTCCGCTTGCGCAATGCAATACCCGGCAGTTGCTGCCGATATCTGCGCGGCCGAGCAACCGGGGCCATTGTTTACGCCATTCTCCAAGTTCGCAGCCACATGCGCCATGCCTGGCTTGTAAATAAGGCCCGAGGTCAGCGAGGACTGGGTAAAGTCGCCTTGGCGCTCGGCAAGCGTGGGCACGGTAGCGCCGGTGACCGTTCCGCCTTGGATCTGGCGCAGGCCGCCATAGCTGAAGAAGAAGAAGGACTTGTCCTTCTTGATGGGGCCGCCGATGGTTCCACCAAAGTTATTGCGATGGTAAGGGGCCTTGAAGGTGGGTGCGGGGATGCTCCACGTATACGCGTTGAAGTCGGTGTTGCGGTTGAACTCAAACAACGAGCCGTGGAATTTGTTGGTTCCCGACTTGGTGAGAACCGAAACGATAGCGCCGGAGAATTGGCCGTATTCCGCCGCGAATGCGTTGGTGTCGACGCGGACCTCTTCGATTGCGTCGGGGTTGGGAGCCGGATTGCCGTAGTTGCGCATACCGGTAATGTTGTTGCCGCCATCCAGATAGAATGCGACCGTTCCGTTGCCGGAGTCGAGCGAGCCGTTCACCTGCACATCTTCGGACGGCAGTCCAACCTGGAAATTGGGGGTGCCGGCGGGGTTAGCGGTGGTGCTGGCGCTATTGGCCATGATGCCAGGCGTGAGCGAGAGTTCGGTGTAAGCATTGCGGTTGACCAGCGGCAGGCCGATCACCTCGTCCGGCTCAATGGTCCGGCCCAATACTGCGTCGCTCAAATTGACCTGCGGGGGAGCCTCGGTGACCGTGACGGTAACATCTTGCGCGCCCACCACCAGCTTGATGTCAAGCGACAGGGTCTGGCCAACGTCGAGGGTCAGGTTCTGTTGCACAAAGCGCTCAAAGGTGGCAGCATCCGCTTGTACGGTGTACGCGCCCACGGGAAGGTTATCGATACGGAACTCGCCAAAGCCGTTGACCGGCGCCGTGCGGTTGAAGCCCGTGTTGACGTTGGTTGCCTTGACCTTGGCCGTGTTGACCACCGCGCCCTGTTGATCCTTCACGGTACCAACAATCGTTCCGGTAATCTGTTGCGCCGTAGCAGGCAGGAATGCCAGCCCGAGCAGAAGTACGAGACCTGCCAAGCGGTGGAACAGATTTGATCTTTGACTCAGAAATGCCATGATCGACTGCCTCCGAGAAACTGTGTTCATGTGTTGCTCCTTGATTCCTTGTTGGTCCGCGGTCATGCCCAAAGCGTGCCGGCATGGTCCGCTTTCCGGCATTTGAGGATCTCCTCGCTGGAAAACGTGAATGAGATCCTGTGCGTTTGCAGCTCTTGCTTCCTGGCCAGAATGATTGCCATGCGAGGCCCGAAGGCTCTCGCACTGGCATTCCTCTGAAATGCGGTCCTTTCGCTCCTCCCTCATCCGGACTGCCGGTACCAAGCAGCTTTGGTCCGAGATTCCGGCGAGGTGAGGAAACGGAGTCGGATCGATGCGTGTGAGCCTAGCGATTGGCTTTGTTCGGTGTCTTGTGATTTCAAAGTGAAATCTGTGTGATCGATATTGTGAACAAAACCGCCGGCCTGCGCAGGACGGAAGGAATAGGCAGTAAATCGTTTAGGAAGCGTGCCTGCGCGCCACGTTAACCCTGCCCGCTTGCCAAGCTAACGTTGTGAATGATTCCGTTAAATGTATGTTGAAAAAGGGGTAAGGATAGTGAATGTGGGAGCGCGGACTGCGCGGAGTGCCAGAACAGGAACGTTCATGTAGAATCACCTTGACACCAACGCGGAGTCGCCTGATCGATGGCACCTGAACTCAACGCGAATGAGAGAGAGCATACAGAACTCGATTGGTTGTTAAATTCCGGGGTGTTGGGCCGCTCCCACAACCTCGCCCGAATGTTGAAGTTCATCTGCGAGAAGCATTTCGAGGGGCAGGCCCATCAGATCACCGAGTACGCGCTGGCCGTTGAAGCGCTTGGACGCAGGAGCGATTTCAATTCCCAGACGGACACGATCGTTCGTGTGACCGCCCATCAATTGCGAAAACGCCTCCAGGAAATCTATGCGGGCCCCGGAGCCTCTCGCCCGGTACAAATCCATATTCCAGCTGGGCAGTATGCGCCTTCCTTCGTCTACAACGAGACAGAGAGTGCCCAGGCGTCCTTCTCCGGCGCTGGAAGCACAATCTCTGCGGAAGAACTTGTTGCTAAGCCTGGCGCTGCGCACCGGAGATGGCTGATAGCCGGACTTGCACTGGCATTGTTTGTCCTCCTCGGAGGAATCCTGCTTGAGGTGGTCCATACGAGAGCTCACTCGATCCCGAGCGCTGCTCCAGACCTCAAGGCGAGCGCCGTCGTAATGGGACACCCGGTACGAGCATTATTGGGCAAGGGCCGTGAGCCCTACGTCGATCGCGCGGGGAATACCTGGAAGCCAGGGAGTTACTGCACAGGCGGCGACAGCCTTTCCGAACCAAGCCAACGGATTGCAGCCACGCAAGACCCGGCCATCTTTCTTGGCGGGCTGCGCGGCCACGCCCATTGCGCTTTTCCCGTCGATCCTGGAATCTATGAGGTGCATCTGCTCTTTGCAGAAGCTTCCGACCTGCCCGAGGCTACCAACCGATCTGTGTTTTCCATCAATGGGGGTGAAAATATCTCCCTGGATGTTGTGGACGATGCTGGTGGCGATTACATCGCCGATACCAAGGTCTTCCGCGGTGTTCGCCCCGAAAACGACGACACCATTCACATCGACTTCGTGGGCGAAATCTCCGCAATGAAAGCTGTCGAGATCCTTCCCGCTCCTTCCGAAGCGCTGTTGCCCATCAGAATTGTTGCCGGACCGAACCTCTACAAAGATCCCCAGGGGAATGTCTGGCTCCCCGACCGTTATGTGACCGGCGGCCGTCCCGGACAGAGCGCAAAGGCCGTCAAGAGCGAGCAAGCAGGCCTGTATGGTTTCCATCGGGTTGGAAACTTCCGGTATGTCCTCCCTGTAGTCCCCCTTGAAAAATACCGTGTCCGGCTGTATTTTCAGGAACCATGGTTTGGCAAGGAGAACGCCGGTATCGGCGGTCCTGGCAGCCGGGTCTTCGACGTTTGGTGCAACGGCGTTGCTCTGCTCAAAGACTTCGATATTCTTAAACAAGCTGGCTCAGGGCCGGTGGTGAAGACCTTTGACAGTGTTCAGGCGACGGCGCAGGGGAAGATAGAAATTATTTTTTCGCCCGTCATCAACTATCCACTCATTAATGCCATTGAAGTCTTGCCCGAACCCAGCAAGTAAGCCGCGCATCAAGGCCGCTCGCCGTGGAAGCTGGGTTCTGCCATGGATGGGCGCGGCGCGATGCGGATGCACTGTTCAAAATCGAACACGGGAAACAAGAACGGGCACCTCGGGCCCTTCTTCCGTCCCGCATTCTAGAGGCAACCTTCCTGTTTTCAACGCCGAACGCCGTTGTGTGATTTGGCATGGCGCGTGCTCTTACTTATAGCGATGGATATCGCACGTCCCGATCTCAAACTCAAGAGAAGACGCCAGATGATCATCTGGCTCGGCGTTGGCGCGGTGGTGATTGGTGCGCTGGCGTTGGTGGTGATGCGGCTCAAACCGGCGGCGCCTGGTGTGGACCGCTCGACCGTCTGGCCGGACGCGGTCAAGCGGGGGCCGCTGGTGCGGCAGGTGCGCGCCTCTACCGGCACACTGGTGCCGCGCGAAGACTCGATCGAGCTCATCCCGGCCCAGACCGATGCGACGGTGGTGCGCATCCGCGTGCTGCCTGGCGCGCAGGTGACGCCCGACACGATCCTGATGGATCTGGCCGATCCGGAACTGCAGCAGCAGTTGCTGAATGCGCAACTGGCGCTGAAGGCCGCCGCAGCCGACTACAAAAGTCTGGAAGCAACACTCCAAAGCACACTGATGGACAAGAAGGCCGCGGCAGCACAGGTGAACTCCGATTACACACAGGACCAGCTGCAGGCGCAGACCGACAAGCGGCTCTATGAGCTGGGCGTGATCTCGGGGCTGGCCTACAGCAAGTCGAAGGGCACGGCCGAGCAGCTGACCACGCAGCACCAGCTGAGCACGCAGCAGCTGGAGGTGAATCGGAAGGCGATTGAAGTGCAGCTCGGCTCAGCGCGGACGAAGATCGATCAGGCCAAGGCGCTGGTGGATCTCTACGAAAAGCAGACCCGCGCGTTGCAGGTACGGGCCAGCATCTCGGGCGCACTGGCGCCGCTGGCTACACCTCTGCAGGTAGGTCAGCATGTGACGGCCGGAACCTCGGTGGCCGAGGTCATCCAGCGCGACAAGCTCAAGGCGGCACTGCAGATTGCCGAAACCCAGGCGCGCGACATCCAGATTGGCCAGCCCGCTTCGATCGATACGCACAACGGCATCATTGCCGGCCACGTGACCCGTATCGATCCCTCGGTGGTGAACGGAACGCGCACGGTGGACGTAGCTCTAGACGGGCCGCTGCCGCAGGGCGCGGTGCCACAGTTGAGCGTGGACGGAACCATCGACCTGGAACGCATGGCCGATGTGCTCTACGTGGGCCGTCCTGCGCTGGGCAACGAGAACTCGACCCTCAGCTTGTTCAAGCTGGATGCCGACGGTAAAGGCGCCACACGCGTTCCGGTGAAGGTGGGCCGCGCATCGGTGAACGAGATTCAGGTGATCGAAGGATTGAAGGAAGGCGACACGGTGATCCTCTCCGACATGTCGCGCTGGGACAGCTACGATCGCATCCGGCTGGAGTGAGTGCTGCGCGCACGGCGGGCGGCGCTTCGCGCACTGGGTGGAACCAACAAATCGAACAGCGGACGAGGGAGACGAGATGGCATTGGATGGAAAGCTGATTGAGATTGAAGAACTGACCAAGGTCTTCTACACAGACGAGGTGGAGACGCACGCGCTGTCGGGCATTCACCTGACCATTGAGCGCGGCGAGTATGTGGCCATGTCGGGGCCCTCGGGCTGCGGCAAGTCGACGCTGCTGTCGATCCTCGGATTGCTGGACACGCCCACGGGCGGCCGTTATCTGTTGAACGGCAAGCCGGTCGAGAACCTGAGCTTCGCAGACCGCTCGCGCATCCGCAACCAGGAGATCGGTTTCATCTTCCAGAGCTTCAACTTGATTGGCGATCTAACGGTGGAGGAGAACGTGGAGCTGCCGCTGACCTATCGCGCGGGTATGCCTTCGGCGGAGCGCAAGAAGCGCGTGAAGGATGCGCTGGAGCGGGTGAACATGGCGCACCGCATGCGGCATTATCCGGCGCAGCTCTCCGGCGGCCAGCAGCAGCGCGTGGCTGTGGCCCGCGCGCTGGCCGGTTCGCCTTCGATTCTGCTGGCCGATGAGCCTACCGGCAATCTGGACTCGAAGAATGGCGAGGCGGTGATGCATCTGCTGGCCGACCTGCATCGCGAGGGCTCGACCATCTGCATGGTGACGCACGATCCGCGCTTTGCCAAGCACGCCCAGCGCGAAGTACATCTGTTCGACGGCAAGGTGGTTTCGGAGTCGGAACTGAAGAAGCTCGCAGAGGAAGTGGAGGCATAGAGATGCTGCTGCACGATCTTCGTTATGCGCTACGGCAGTTGCGTAAGTCGCCGGGGTTTACGCTGACGGCGGTGCTGACGTTGGCGCTCGGTATCGGAGCGACCACTACCATTTTCACACTGGTCTTTGATGTGTTGTTGGCGCCGCTTCCCTACGCACAACCCGAACAGTTGACGGTGATGGAAGAGCAGGTAGCGGAATTCCGCGACATCTATCCCACGCTGCCGATGAATGCCAGCAACTTCACTTTCTGGCAGCAGAACAGCCGAAGCTTTCAGTCGATGGCGGTGATGGAGGAAACTGCGGTGCCGTTGGGCGCAGGGGGTGAGCCGCAAAAGATCGCCGTGCTGAGCGCTACGCCAGGAATCTTCTCTGTTCTCGCAGTTTCGCCGTCGCTGGGCCGGGCCTTCACGCCCGAGGAGGCCCAACCCGGCCGCGAGCGCGTTGTGGTGCTGATGAACGGACTTTGGCGACGTCAGTTTCAAGCCGATCCTGCGATTTTGGGCAAGACAATCACGCTGAATGGCTTTCCCTATACAGTAATTGGCGTCATGCCCGAGTCCTTCCATCTGCCGCACACACAAATCGCCGCGAGCGCTGAAGTCGCGCGTCCGCAGCCGGTGGAAGCGCTGCTCCCGATGACATTTTCCCCCGAGAAGTTGCAGGAACGGATCGGCGATTTCAACTATTTCGGTCTGGCGCGTCTGAAGCCGGGTGTCACTTTGGCGCAGGCCAGCGAGGAGATCAACGGCCTTCAGCATACGATTACGGCCAGCCTCTCGGCCGACGAAAAAGGCACACTCTCGGCCGTGCTGACGCCCTACCAGCAGGCGCTGGTGGGCAGCAATCGCAAGCCGCTGCTGATTCTGCTGGTGGCGGTGGCTGGATTGCTGTTGGTCGGCTGCGTCAACATTACCAATCTGTTGCTGGCGCGGGCCGCCAGCCGCCACCAGCAGATCGCCATTGCTGCCGCGCTCGGAGCCAACCAGGTCCAGTTGCTGCGCATGGCCCTGCGCGAGATCGTGTTGCTAACGGCTGCCGGTGGCGCACTGGGCATTCTGCTGGCTGCGGCTCTGGTGCCTGCCATGCAGCGCCATTTGCCTGCCGCACTGGATTTTCGCGGCCCATTGCATCTGGACTGGGCCGGCGCTGGCATCGCTGTTGTGCTGGCCACGCTGGCCGCCCTGCTGGCCGGAGCCGTGCCGGCATGGATGGTAGCGCGTACCGGGCCGCAGGCGGTGATGCACAGCGAAGCCAAGCTGGCCAGCGAGTCGCGGGGCAGCAAACGCATGCGTCGAGCTCTGGTTATCGTTGAGGTTGCGGTTAGTTTGACGCTGGTCTTGATGACCGGCCTCATGACCTCTAGCCTCTTCCATCTCCTGCACATCGACCGCGGCTTTCAAGCCGAACACACCGTAACCGCGACCGTCGAGCTGCCCCGAAACTCCTATCCCAACCAGCAGGCGCGCGCGGTCTTCTATCACGAGGCGTTGCGCCGTTTGGCTCAGCTTCCGGGCGTGGAGCAGGCGGCCTTCACCAGCGTGCTGCCCCTGGATGGAGATCGTTGGCTCGACATGATCCGTCTTCCCGGCGACACGCGGCCCTTCACCCAGTTGCCTACGGAGCACTTTCGCACGGTCAGCCCCGGATACTTCGAGTCGATTCAACTGCCGCTGGTGGCCGGACGTTTTTTGAACGCCAGCGACGAAGGCAAACGCGTGGCTCTGATCTCGGAGCTGACCGCCAGAACGCTCTGGCCGGGCCAGGACCCCACAGGCCGGCAGTTCTACCATGGGGGCAACGATAAGGAGCCGCCGTTTACCGTCATCGGCGTGGTGGCCAACGCGCGCACCATTGCGCTCTCGGCTTCCGACCCCATGCTGGTCTACATGCCCTATTGGTACCGCTGCGATTTATCCGGCGGGCTGCTGGTGCGCACTCGTCAGAGCCCGGCGGCAATCTCCGATTCACTCCGCAAGACGATTTGGAGCATTGATCCCTCGGTGCCGGTTCCAACCGTTCGCGCGCTCGGTGGGGTAGTATCTGACTCCGTCGCCAACCGGCGCTTCGAAATGGACCTGCTACTCGTATTCGCCATCAGCGCACTGCTGCTGGCCGGGCTGGGCGTCTATGGCGTGGTCAATTATTCGGTCGTGCAGCGGCAGCGGGAGATCGGCTTGCGGTTGGCGCTCGGCGCGCAACGTGCCAATATCTACCGGGTTATGCTGCAGGACGGTCTGAAGCCGGTGCTGGCCGGCGCGGCGGCAGGAATCGCCATCTCATTTGGCTTTGCGCAAGGAGTGCGTAGTTTGTTGTTCGGAGTAAGTCCGTACAGCCCCGGCATTGCTTTGGGCGCACTCTGTGTCCTGGTGGCAGTCGGCGTTGCGGCTTGCTTGCTCCCCGCCCGCCGCGCGGCAGCCATTGAACCCATGCAAGCTCTGCGTGCTGAGTAAAGGAGGACCCGGATGAGCTCACTCTTCAAAGATGTCCAGTACGCGCTGCGGCAGTTGCGCAAGTCACCGGGCTTCACGGCGACGGCGGTGTTGACGCTGGCCCTGGGCATTGGCGCCAACAGCACGATTGCGAGCTGGATCAGCTCGACGCTGTTCAATCCCATCCCCGGCGTGGCGCAGACCGGCCGTATGGTCACGGTGATGCGTGGAGACCGTAGCGAGCATCCCAGCCCGCCGCTTTCCTACCCGGATTATGTGGATCTGCGCGACCACGCGCGCAGTTTGACCGGGATGCTGGCGTATCACGACGACTATGTGAACATCACGGGGTCCGGTAAGCCAGAGCGCGTTTACGCGGCGCTGGTCTCTACGAATTACTTCGATCTGCTGGGAGTACGGCCGATTCTGGGACGGAACCTGTTGCCGTCGGCGGAAGGGGAAGCTGCGGGCGCGCCGGAGGTGGTTCTCGGGTACGGCTTGTGGCAGAACCACTTTGCGGGGGATCCGGCCATTGTGGGGAAGACCGTCGAAATTAACCGGCACAGCTACACGATTGTGGGCGTCGCGCCAAAGGGTTTTCAAGGATGCAAGACCGGACTGCGGACTGAGATCTGGCTGCCGCTGGGCATGGCCCGGCAGGTTTGGGGTTGGAACCCCTTCGCGGATCGCGGAATCTCCTGGCTCAACGTGCTGGGTGTGCTGAGCCCTGGCTTCGATCGGCGTCAGGCGGACAAGGAACTGAATCTGCTGATGGCGCGCATTGTCGAGCGCTACCCGGATGCCCACCAGGGTGCGAACGCAATGTCCACCGATCCGCTGTGGCGCTCGCCGTTCGGGGTCAACGTCTACCTGTCGGGAACCTTGCCCATCCTGCTGGCTCTGGCGGCGGTGCTGTTGTTGCTGGCTTGCGCCAACGTGGCCAACCTTCTTCTGGTGCGTTCGGTCTCGCGACGCCGGGAGTTCGCCATTCGACTCTCGATGGGAGCCAGCCGCTGGAGGCTGGTGCGGCAACTGATGGTGGAAAGCCTGATGGTTGCCCTGGCAGGCGGAGGACTTGCGCTGTTGGGCACCTTGTGGACGGCGCAAACCATGGGCGACCTGATGCCCGCAAGTACGCTTCCGATCTCGCTCCAGGGGAGCGTCGATAGCCGGGTGCTGCTGGGCACAATTCTGGTTTCGGTGCTTACGGCCGTGGTTTCCGGTACCATCCCCGCGCTGCGCGCTTCCGCCCTGTCTCCGATGACGGTGTTGAAAGACGAGGCGCTGAGTACCTCCGGAGGGCTGAGCAAATCGCGGCTGGCGGCAGCTCTGGTGGTCGCACAGATTGCGCTATCGCTGGTTCTGCTCACCTGCGCGGGTTTGTTCGTTCGCAGTCTCGACAAGGCACAGAAATCCGATCCGGGGTTCGATCCCAATCATGTATTTCTCGCCACCTTCGACCTTGAACCGCTGGGCTATTCGGAGGTTAAGGGAATCGAGTTCGAGCGGCAATTGCTCGCCCGGCTCAGGGAGCTGCCCGGCGTTGAATCCGCGACCCTGGCCGATTTCTCGCCGCTCAGTTTTACCATTCGCACCGGGGCAGTGCTGCCGGAAGGCTATGTACCGCGCCCCCATGAATCCATTGAGGTGGACCGGGGTGAGACCGGGCCCCAATACCTGCAAACGCTGCACACCCCGCTGCTGGCCGGACGCGACTTTACCGACCAGGACAATGCCGGTTCGCAGCCAGTTGCCCTTGTCAACAAGGCATTCGTTGATCGCTATTGGCCGGGACAAGACGGCATGGGCAAGCGGATTCAGATCGGCACGCAATGGGTGACAGTGGTGGGTGTAACGGCCAATGCAAAGTACCGGCGGCAGGTGAACGATCCGGCGCCGCTGGTCCTGTTGCCGCTGTTGGCGAACTACAGAGGCCAGGTGATTCTTCACCTTCGCGTTGCCGGCGATCCGCAGTCCGTCAGTTCCGCAGTGGAGCGGACAGTGGCCAGCCTCGATCCCAATCTGCCGCTCTTCAATGAGACAACCCTTCGCGACAACCTCCAGATGGGGAACGTCTTTGAGCGCATGATGGTCCTCTTCGCGGGCTCGTTCGGATCGTTGGCGCTGATTCTGGCGGTGGTGGGGATCTACGGCGTGGTTTCGTACACTACCCGGCAACGTACCCATGAAATCGGAATGCGCATGGCGCTGGGCGCGGGCAAGGCCGCCGTCTTCCGGCAGGTGCTGCAGCAGGGACTCTACCTGACGCTGGCCGGTTTGGCTGCCGGCGTGGGTGCGTCTCTGTTCCTGACCCGCTTCCTGCACAGCATGCTCTTTGGCGTGGACGCGACCGATGTGCCAACTTTCGCAACGGTGGCAATTCTGCTCTGCGTTGTGGCGCTGGCAGCGTGCTACCTGCCGGCGCGGCGAGCGGCTTTTATCGAACCCATGCAGGCCTTGAGATCGGAGTAACTCACAGAGATGATCGAACTGAAGAATGTCGAACGCAGTTATAAAGCCGGACCTACCGAAACCTGGGTGTTGCGCCGCATTGGGATGACCATCCAGCCGGGCGAGTTTGTCACCATCATGGGGCCGTCGGGGGCGGGAAAATCCTCGCTGCTGAACGTGCTCGCGCTGCTCGACGATAGTTGGGCCGGCGAGTACTGGTTCAACGGCACTGCAGTGCATACCCTCGGCCGCAAACAGCGCGCCGATCTTGCCCGCCAGCGCGTGGGCATGGTCTTCCAGAGCTATCACCTGTTGGATGACCTTACCGTGGCCGAGAATATCGACTTGCCGCTCTCGTACAAGAATCTGCCCGCGAAGGAGCGGCAGTGCCTGGTGGCCGACATTCTCGACCGTTTCCAGATGGTGGCCAAGAAGGACCTTTATCCAAGCCAGCTCTCCGGCGGGCAGCAGCAGCTGGTGGGCATTGCGCGCGCTGTTGTGCATGCGCCCGCATTGCTGCTGGCCGACGAGCCTACCGGCAACCTGCACTCGTCGCAGGCGCGAGAGATCATGGCACTCTTCTGCCAGTTGAACCAGCAGGGCACTACGATTGTGCAGGTGACGCACTCGGAAGAGAACGCGCGCTACAGTCATCGCGTTGTGGAATTGCGCGACGGCTGGCTCGCGCGCGATGAACAGCTCACGGCTAAGGAGGTGAGCTCACAATGAACAGTGCAACCCAGAGCAGGCCAACCATGCTCCGACACATGCAATGCGCGGCCGCCATTCTATTGCTCCAGGCCAACCTTGTTTACGCGCTCGGTCCGTCGCCTGCCGTGCATGTGAGTACGCCGGTACCAGCGGCTGAGCAATCCAGCCGCGGCATTCCCTTCGATCAACTACAACGGCGTTCGCTGAATCCCCTGGATGCTTATCGCGGCCGGACGGTGGCGCCCCCGAGCATGGAGAACTCGGCGCGGCTCCATTCGCTGGTGCGCGACGGAAAGATCTATCTTTCGTTGCAGGATGCCATCGACCTGGCCCTTGAGAACAATCTCGATCTGGTGATTGCACGCTACAACCTTCCCATTGCGCAGATGGATGTGCTGCGCACGGCGGCCGGTGGATCGGTGCGCGGTGTGAATACCGGTGTGGTCAGCGGTACACCAGGCGGTGGCGCGGGCGGCGCGGGCACAGGCACTGGAGCCGGTGGCACGTCGAGCGGCGCAGGGGGTGCGGGCGCAGGCGCTTCGGGCATCGTGTCTTCGACGCTTGGCACCGGAACTTCGGTCTCCAGCTTCGATCCGCAGATCAGCGCCACGATGTACACCGACCACACCTCCGAGCAACTGACCAACTTTCAGGTGGAGGGTGTCTCGATCTACAAGTACAACACGTCGGCAGGCGACGTTAGCTACACCCAGGCCTTTGCGACCGGCAGCAATCTGCAGGTTAGCTGGACCAACACCCGCGAAACATCGAACGGCATCTACGACTATTTCAGCCCCTCGTATGCATCGTCGGTGGAGGTAGTGGCGCAGCAGCACTTGCTGGCCGGCTTTGGGATGGGACCGAATCTGCGCTTCCTGCGCATTGCGCGCACCAACCAGAAGATCTCCGACATTGCTTTTCGCGCCCAGTTGATCGCTACCGTCACGCAGATTTGCAATCTCTACTGGGATCTGGTGAACGCGTACGATAACGAGCAGGTGGAAGAGCGCTCGGTGGCTTTTGCAACCGACACGCTTAGCACCAGCCGCAAGCAGCTTGAGCTGGAGGCCATTCCGGAGATGGATGTGCTGAAGGCCGAAGGCGAGTTGGCGGCACGGGAGCAGGACCTGACCGTCGCACGCACGAACCTGGAGCTGCAGGAGCTCTACATGAAGAACGCCATCACCCGCACGCTCGACGATCCGATTCTGGAGGAGATGCCGGTGGTGCCTACGGACCACATCGCGAGCCAGATCGAGCCAGTTACCGAGCCGGTGCAGGAGATGATTGCCGCGGCGTTGAAAAACCGCACGGAATTATTGGAGTCCACCCTCGATCTGGAGAACCGCGAGCTGAGCCGCAAGACGGCGCGCAATGCGCTACTGCCTTCGCTGGATATCTACGGCGCCTACGTAGGCACAGGTGCCGCGGGAACGATGAACCCCAAGTATGGCGGCTCCCCGGTGACATCCGACTTGCCGACCAGCTATAGCGGCGCACTTTCCGACGCGCTGAACAACACCGCACCCGAGTACCGGGTGGGTCTTTCCCTGAATATTCCGATCCGCAATCGTATCGCCAAGGCCGACCAGTACCGCACGGAGCTTGAATACCGGCAGTCGCAGGTGTACCTTGAGGAACTGAAGAAGAAGATCCGGATTGAGGTGCGCAACGCGCGGTATGCTTTGGAGCAGGGAACTGCGCGCGTGGAAGCCGCTCGCAAGGCGCGCGACCTGGACAGCAAGACGCTGAAGATCATGCAGGAGGAGCAAAAGCTGGGCGCGGGATCGAATCAACAGACCTTGTCTGCCGCGCACGATCTGGCGCTGGCCGAGTCGGCGCTGGTGGCGGCTGAGACCGCCTACGAAAAGGCGCGCATCGAGGTACGGCGCGCCGCCGGATCGGTGCTTGAGGACTACGGAATTTCGATTGCCGCCGCCAAGACCGGTGCTGTGGAGGACGACCATTCCCGCTAAGCAAGAGAAGACCCGCGTACTGGTGGCCGACGATCAGCCTTCGATCCTGGAGGCCGTCGAACTGCTGCTTGCACCGCACGACATCGTGGTGGATTGCGTGCGCTCGCCGCAGGAGTTTCTGGAAGCGCTCGGCCAGCACGACTATGACGTGGTGCTCATCGATCTGAACTACACGCGTGACACGACCTCCGGCCAGGAGGGACTCAATCTGTTGGCGCGTATTCAGGAGTTCGACGCGCGGTTACCGGTGATTGTGATGACGGCGTGGGGCAACATCGGCCTGGCCGTTGAATGCATCAAGCGCGGCGCCCGTGACTTTATGCAGAAGCCGTGGGAGAACGAGCGGCTGCTTTCGCTGGTTCGCGTGCATGCCGAGCTGCGCCAGGCGCTACGCCGGGCCAGCCAGCTCGAACTCGAGAACCGCCTGCTGCGCGCCGAGGGTTTGCCCGAGTTCATTGCTTCCGCACCCTCCATGCGTCCTGTGCTGGAGTTGATCGCGCAGATTGCTCCCTCCCACGCCAACGTGTTGATCACCGGCGAGCACGGAACTGGCAAAGAAATTGTGGCGCGGATGCTGCACGCTGCCTCGCCTCGCTCGCGCATGCCGCTGGTGGCCGTCAACGCCGGCGGGTTGCCGGAGGGTACCTTCGAGAGCGAGATCTTCGGCCATGTGAAAGGCGCCTTCACGGACGCACGCACCGACCGTATTGGCCGCTTCGAACTGGCCAACGGCGGCACGCTGTTTCTGGATGAGATCGCCAATGTGCCGCTGCGTCAGCAGGCCAAGCTGCTGCGCGTGCTGGAAACCGGCGAACTGGAGCGCGTGGGTTCGTCGCAGACCCGTCGCGTGGATGTGCGCCTGCTCTCGGCCACTAATGCCGTGCTGGGCGAGGAGGCCGCGGCCGGCAACTTTCGCGCGGATCTGCTCTTCCGCATCAACACCGTGGAGATTCACCTGCCCGCGCTGCGCGACCGGCGCGAGGATATACCGCTGCTGGCCGCGCACTTTCTTAACAGCAACCGTTCACGCTATCGCAAACATGTGACCGGGTTCGCGCCTGCGGCCATGCAGCTGATGATGAGCTACGGTTGGCCGGGCAACGTGCGTGAGCTTGAGCACACGGTGGAGCGCGCGGTGCTGCTCTGCCGCGGCGAGGAGATTGAGGCGTCGAACCTGGGCTTGGCTTCCACGCGCACGGCAGCGCCCTTGTTTGAGAATATGAGTATCGACGAGATGGAAGCGCAACTGATTGCCAAAGTGCTTCGCCGCTGCGATGGAAACATCTCGCAGGCAGCCGAGTCGCTCGGCTTGAGCCGTGCCGCGCTCTATCGCCGCATCGAAAAATATGGCCTCTGAGAAAGCCAGACCACGATCAAACCGTTCGGTTGTGCGCCGGGCATGGATGTACTGTCTTCTGTTGGCGCTGCCCTCGCTGGTTGCCGTATGCATCTTCCTTATCCGGCACAGCCTGGGGTGGGCACCGACGGTGCTCGTTGCAGGCGGTCTACTACTCTATCTCGCGATGGTGGCTGCAGCGATGCTCGACGGCCTGGTCCGCCCTCTGCAAACACTTTCCAACGTGGTCGCATCGCTGCGCGAGGGCGACTACTCCTTTCGCGCGCGTGGTGCAGGGCAGCAGGACGCCTTCAGCGAACTGGCAGCGGAGGTGAATGCGCTGGCCGACCTGTTGCAGCGCCAGCGGGTTCGCTCGTTGGAGGCAACCGCGCTGCTGGCTCGCATTCTCGAGGTGATGCACGCGCCCTTGTTTGCCTTCGATCGCAACAATCTTCTGCAACTGGTCAACAACGCCGGCCTTCGGTTGCTGGGTTTGCCGCATGCCCGCTGCTTTGGCCGCAGTGCGCGCGAGCTGGGACTCGAAGATTTACTGGCGTCCGCCGACCAAAGCATTCACACGCTGCCCGCGCAGCAGCACTCACCTTCAGACCCGACGCGCTGGCTGTTGCGCAAGGCCGTCTTCCGCCAGGAAGGCGCGCCGCACACGCTTCTGCTTCTGGCCGATGTGAGCCTGCCGCTGCAGGAAGAGGAGCGTGTGGCTTGGAAGCGGCTGATTCGCGTGCTGGGTCACGAACTGTCGAACTCGCTCGCGCCCATCAAGTCCATCGCCGGCAGCCTGCTGGCACGTCTAGACAGCTTGCCGGCCGACGATGCGATCCGCAACGATTTTCGCCGCGGTCTAGGGGTGATGGAGAGCCGCGCCGATGCGTTGCACCGCTTTGTGCAATCCTATCGCCAACTGGCGCAGTTGCCGCCGCCGCAACTCAGGCCGGTCGCGCTCTCATGCGTGATGGAGCGAGTTGTGCTCCTCGAACAGCGGCTTCCGGCCGTCATTGAACCAGGGCCCGCGGTCGAGCTCAACGCAGACGCCGATCAATTGGAGCAGATGTTCATTAATCTGCTTGCTAATGCTGTGGATGCTTCGTTGGCTGCGGATGCAAAGCAGGTCCACGTCACGTGGAAACTGCACGGTGGCAGTGTGACGGTGGAGATCGAAGACTCGGGCCTCGGGATCGCAAACCCGGAGAATCTCTTCGTGCCTTTTTACACCACCAAGCCCATGGGCAGCGGCGTTGGTCTGGCCCTGGCGCAGCAGATCGCTCGCGCGCACGGCGGCGATGTGCAGCTCATCAACCGCGAAGATGCGCCCGGTGTTTGCGCCATCGTGCGCTTGCCGTTACAGCGCAACCTGGCACAGCATTGGCCTTGAGGCTGCGGCTGGAGCAGGCCGCGACGTGGAGCTCTGCAGCGCGCACCTTCGTCCGCTCAAAGCTGATCTAGCACCTTGCGCGGGCTGGCCTTCTTTGTGGCCTTGCGGCGCTTGCGTTTGACGGACTCGGTCTGCGCGCCCAGCAACTGGGCCGCGTGCAGAGCGGGCAGTTGCGGCCTGACAAGCGCACGATCAATCGCCAGATCGGCCATCTGCTCCACAAACCACTGGAAGTTGGCCTGGCCCACCGAAGCGGGATCGGCATCGGGCACGGGATTCATGAAGTCGATGGCGTAGGGCACGCCCCGGGCCACGGCAAACTCCACGGTGTTCATCTGGTAGCCGAGCGCATCGCAAAGCAAGGCAGCCTCGCGCTCCATGCGATGGATCAGAGCTTTGGTTACGTGCGGATACTGGGCCATATAGCGCTCGGCGTGGGGCCGGCGCGGATCGTAGGCCATCACCCGCACCTTTTTCGCGCCCACCACATAGCAGCGGAAGTAGGCATCGAAGGCGACGGCCTGTTGATAGACCATGCAGAGCTCGCGGCTTTTCTCGTAGGCGGCAAAGAACTCCTCGCGCGAGCGCACCTCGTACACATCCTGCCAGCCGCCGCCGTCGATGGGCTTGAGGAAACCCTGCGTGCCCACCTCGGCGAAGACACGCTCCCAATTGAGGGGCGTCTCCAGGTTGCGCAGGGAGCGCGCCGTAAGCCCGCCGGGCGGGGTGTGATGCGGCACCAGCACCGTAGGCGGCACGGCAACGCCCAGACGCCGCGCCAGCGCGTAGTTCAGAAATTTGTCATCGGCCGATTGCCAGAAGGGATTGTTGATCACCTCTGCGCCTTCCAACACCGCGGCCTTCAGCCAGGCGCAATAAAAGGGCACCTCGTGGGAGATGCGGTCGATGAGGACGGCGTAGTGTGGATCGGCCCCGGTTGCAGCGATCTCGTGTGGGAGCGCCGCCGGGCCCACCTCCGCAAACTCGGCGCGGACACCGGGTACGTTGCGCTGGTTGATCTCCTCCACCAGCGCGCCCGGAAAGCTGTTCTCCAGGCCAAAGAGAATGCCGATGCGCCGCATGCCGTTCTTCTGCCCTATTCTGCGCGGAGGGCGCGGGTGTTGTAGTCGGCCACCAGCCGCGCCACGTCGACGGCGGGCAGGCGCTGCTCGGGGTTCTGCTCCAGCCAGACGCAGAGTGCCTCGTAGACGCCGCCCACCAGACACTGCGCCGCCACGGAGGCATCGGCGTATTGGAAGACCTCCGGCGAAGATTCAAGGGTGTGGCGGGTCTGTTCGGCCTGGTTCTGCAGGATGGCGCGACGCACCTCCTCCAGCCGCGGGCTTAGCCCCGACGACTCAACGATGAGAATGCGCGCTTCTTCCGGGTTCTGCGCCAGAAAGACAAACAGCGCCTCCACCCCGGCGCCGATGCGCTTGAGCGGGTCGGTCTGGCGGGAGCGGGTCTCGGCCAGCACCTCGGCAATGCGCTCGCCCAAGCCTTCCAGCACTGCGGCGAAGATGTCTTCCTTGTTGCGGAAGTGCATGTAAAAGCTGCCCACCGAGCTGTCGGCTTCGGCCACAATCATGGGTACAGTGGCAGCATGGTAGCCGTGCAGACCAAACATGCGGGTGGCCGCATCCAGGATCTTGCGGCGCCGGGCGTCTTTGCGCGCTTCCGTAGCAGGAGTCTTGCGATAGGCCATCGAATTCGATGATACCCCCTTGACAAGAACAGAATGACGTTTCATTCTTTTCTTGTCAAGGATGAATTACACCATGAATCCGAATCCTGCTTTTCCTCTCCCGTCTTCGCTTCGTTTGCTTTGTACCCGATTTTTTTCTGCCTGTTTCCGCTCCTTTTGCTGGCTCTGGCTGGCTGCCGGGCCAAGGCTCCAGTGGCCGCCGACCAGCCGGTGCCGGTCGAGGTGCGGCTGCCCAAGCAGGTCAGCGAGCCGGTCAGCGTGCGCGCCTCCGGCGAGGTGGAAGCCACCGTGACCGCGCTGTGCGCCTTCCAGATTGCTGGCCGCGTGAGCCGCGTGCTGGTGGAAGAGGGGCAACCGGTACGCAAGGGCCAGCTGCTGGCCGAGCTCGATCCGGCGGACTATCGAAATGGCTACGATGCGGCCCACGCCCAGGCCGAGCAGGCCGCGGCCGTGGACCAGAAGGCGCAGGCCGGGTTGCGCGCGCAGGAGCTGGAACAGGCGCGCATCGACTTTGCCGAGCAGCAGGATCAGTACAACCGGATGAAGTTCCTCTTCGACCACCAAAGCCTGGCGGCCAACGACTTCAACAAGGTGGAAGCGTCCTACAAAGCCGCCGCCGAGCGCTACCGCATGGCCGAAGAGGGAACGCGGAAGGAGGATCGCCAGGCGGCCCGCGCCCAGAGCCACGCCGCCGTGGCGCAGTTGCACGAGGCGCAGAAGAAGCTGACCGACACCCACCTGGTGGCGCCCGTGGCGGGCTTCATCGGCATGAAGCGCGTGGATGTGGGCGACTCGGTGGGCTCGGGCACGCCGGTGATCTCGGTGCTCGCTCTTGATCCGGTGAAGGTGCGGGTGGCCATCCCCGAGGCGGAGATCGGGAAGGTGCGAATGGGCGCGCGGGCTGTGGTGACTATCCCCTCGCTCGATAGCCGTTCGTTCGAGGGCGCCGTGGATGCGGTGGGCGTGGCTGCCGATCCGGGCTCGCGCACCTATACAGTGAAGATCGCGGTGGCCAACCAGGAGCATCTGCTCAAGGCCGGCATGGTGGCCGAGGCGCGCATCTTCAGCGATCGGCAGATGAATGCGCTCACGGTTCCGGGCGACGCGATTGTCCACGATGCCCATGGCGTGACCCAGGTGTTTGTGCTGGACGCCGGGCGCAACCGCGTGTATGCGCACCGTGTGGACGCGGGCGATGTGATCGGCAGCGAGATTGAGATTCGCTCGGGACTCGCAGTCACCGATCAGGCCGTCATCGCCGGCCAGCAGAATGTGCGCGAGGGCTCGCCGGTGATTGTGGCGGGAGGCGCGCGATGAACCCGGTTCGCGCCTCGCTGCGCTATCCGCAGGTGACGCTGGTTCTGGCGGCCATGTTCTTCCTGGTGGGCGTGGCCGCGCTCATCACCATGCCGCGGCGCGAGGACCCCAAGATCACCATTCACACCGGCCTGGTGGTGGCCGTCTATCCCGGTGCCACCAGCGAGCAGGTGGAAGAGCGCGTGACGCGCAAGATCGAGGAGCATCTGTTCCGCTTCAGCGAGGTGCGCCGCGCCAAGACCTTTTCCACATCGCGCAACGGCATTGTGGTGGTGAATGTGGAGTTGAACGAATCCACCAAGTCGCCGGATGAGTTCTGGTCGAAGCTGCGGCTGGACATGGCGCAGTTGAAACAGACGGATCTGCCCGCCGAGGTGCGCGGGCCCATCGTGGATTCGGATTTTGGCGATACCGTGGCGGTGCTGCTCGCGGTCCACGGCCGGGGCTACGCGCCCAGTCAGCTGACCGACTATGCAAAGACAGTGGAAGCGCGGTTACGGACTCTGCCCGCGGTTTCGAAGATCCGCCGTATCGGCGACCAGGACGAGCGCATCGAGATCGATGCGAGTTCCGAACGCATATCTCAACTGGGTGTGAATCCCGATCATGTGTTGAAGGCGTTGGCGGGCCGCAACACGATTGAGTACGCGGGCGGCGTGGGCACGGACCGCAACAAGGTGCCCATCGAGGCTAGCGGGCAGTTCAAAAGCGAAGACGAGATCAAGAACGCGATTGTCGATGTGTCGCAGATGGGCAAGCCAGTGCACGTTTACGACATTGGCACGGTCCAGCGCGTATATGCCGACCCGGCGCAGTTTGCGCGCATCGATATTGGAGGCCAGATTGGGGGCCAGGTTCGGGGGCAGGGCGAAGCAACGATTCTACTGGCCGTGGAGATGCAGGAGGGCAACAACATTGTCTTCTTCGGCCGCGATCTGCGCCGCACGCTCGATGAGTTGAAACCGCTGTTGCCGCCGGGCTTAAAGCTGGACCTGGTGGCCGACCAGCCCCGCGTGGTTCAGGAGCGGGTGATGGAGTTCTTCCGCGAGTTCGGCATTGCGATTGTCGCGGTCATTCTGGTCACCATGCTGCTGTTGCCGTTGCGTGTGGCGCTGGTCTCGGCGGTGGCGATTCCGGTGACCGTCTCCACCACCTTCGGGCTCCTGTGGGCCTGCGGCGTGGAGCTGCAGCAGGTCTCGATTGCCGCGCTCATCACAGTGCTGGGCATGGTGGTGGACGACGCCATCGTCATCGCCGACAACTATGTGGAACTGCTGGACCGCAAGGTACCGCGCGAGGAGGCCGCATGGCGCTGCGCTACGGAGATGGCCGTGCCGGTGCTGACTGCCACGCTCACCATCATCGCCAGCTTTGCGCCCATGCTGCTGCTGACCGGCGCCATCGGCGAGTTTATCCGCGCGCTGCCGATTGCGGTGGCCATTGCGCTGGGCACTTCGTACGTGGTGGCCATGACGCTGACGCCGCTGACCGCGCGCTTCTTCATCCGCCAGGGGCTGGTGGACCACGCCAACGGCGGCGAGCCCACGCACCCCAAGTTTTCACCGCTCGAACGCATGCAGCAGCTCTACAACCTGGCCATCACCCATGCCATGCGCCACAAGAAAGGCGTGCTGGCAGCGGGCGTGGGCGTGTTCGTCTTCGGCTTGATCATTTTGCAGTTTGTGCCGCAGGAGTTTTTTCCGCTGGCCGAGCGCAATCAGTTTGTGATGGATGTGTGGCTGCCGGAGGGCGCAAAGATCGAGGCCACGGATGCAGCGGTCAAGCGCATCGAACAGGTGCTCAAAACGGAGAAGCTGGTGGCGTCGTCAACGAGCTTTATAGGCTTCAGCGCGCCGCGCTTCTACTACAACGTGAATCCCCAGCCGCCCACGCCCAACTACGCGCAGATCCTGGTGAATACGAAGAAGGTGAGCGGCACGCCGGAGCTGGTGGCCGAGCTGCGCCAGCGGATGGGCACGGTGGCGCCCGAGGCGCAGGTCTATGTGAAGGAACTGCAGCAGGGCCAGGTGATGGAAGCGCCGGTTGAGGTGCGCATTGTGGGCGACGACCTGACCGAACTGCGTCAGCTGGGCGATCAGGTGGAGGAGATTCTGCGCCACACACCGGGCGCCACCTACATCCACACCGACTGGCGGCAGGATGAGTGGCAGCTCGGCGTGCACATGCGCGAAGAGGTGGCCAACCGCATGGGGCTTACCGATTCCGCAGTAGCGCAACAACTGGGCGGCGACTTTGAAGGCGCGCCCATCACCACCGCATGGGAGGGCGACCGTTCCGTGGACGTGGTCTTCCGGCTGGACGCCGCCGATCGTGCCGCGGTGACCGATGTGGCCGACACCTATGTGTTGTCGCCGGTGACCGGAGCGCGGGTTCCGGTTTCCGCCGTGGCCACGCTCAAGCCCACCTGGGAGCCGGGAAGGATCGTACGCCGCAACGGCGCGCGCACCATCACGGTGCGGGCCTTCCCCGGCGGAGGGCGGCTGGCCAGCCAGATCCTCAGCGAAGCGCGCAGGAAGATCGATGCGCTGCCGCTGCCTGCTGGCTACCGCATAGAGTATGGCGGCGAGTTTGCCAACCAGAACGAGACCTTCAGCGAGATGCAGAAGGCGCTGGGCGTGAGCCTGGTGCTGATCTTCCTGATCCTGTTGTTCCAGTTCCGCTCCTTTATCGATCCGCTGATTGTGATGATGGCCTTTCCGCTGGCGTTGCCGGGCGCGGCGCTGGGCCTTCTCATTACCCACAACTGCTTTGGCTTTACGGCCTTCATGGGCATCGTGAGCCTGGGAGGATTGGTGGTGCGCAACTCGATTATCTTGATCGATTACATTCACGTGCGCATGCGGGAAGGCGTGGAGATTGAGCAGGCCGCGCTGGAGGCAGGCGAGCGCAGGTTGCGGCCCATCTTCCTGACTACGATGGCCGCGGCCATCGGCGTGCTGCCCATGATTCTGTCGGGCTCGTCGATGTGGTCGCCGCTGGCTAGCGTGATCGCCTTTGGCCTGCTCGGGTCGATGTTCTTTACCCTGGTGGTGATCCCCGCACTGTTTGTGGCCGCGCATCGGTTTGTGGCTCGGCACATGGCCGCGCGCACGGCGGCGAAGCTTGCCGTGCCGTTGCTGCTGATGGTGCTCTTTGCAGCGCACGCGCAGGCTGCGCCGCGGCACCTGACGCTGGACGAAGCGCTGAAGCTGGCCGCCGAACACAATCCTACCGTGCTGCTGGCCGAACTGAAGGCGCGCGCGACAGATGCCAAGGTGACCGAGGCGCGCGCCAATTATTTTCCTGAGCTGAACGATACCAGCGAGGCCGTGCACTCCGGGCGCACCGACAAGCTGGTGATTCCCGCGGGCTCGCTGGGCGTGTATCCCAGTGCTGGACCGATTCCAAGCCGGAATATTGACTTGCAGCTGGGCAATCAGAACTTTCTGCTCTCCAGCACCACCGCCGCGCAGCCCATTACGCAGCTCTTCAAGATTCACTCCGGCGTGACCGTGGCCCATGCCGATGCTTCCGCTGCCCATGCCGATGCGCGGCGCGCTCAGGACGAGATCGCGCTCAATGTGCGCAAGCTCTACCTGCAGATTCTTGCCGCCGAGCGCAAGCGCAAGGCGGCGGCGTTGCGCATCGAGGCCGGCGAGGCCAAGCTCGGCGAGGCGCAGGCGGCGGTAGACTCCGGCGTGGCGCTGGAGCTGAAGGCGCTGGAAGGCAAGGCGCAACTGGCCGAGGCGCGGCACCAACTGGGCACGCTGGACGATGCCATTGCCGACATGCAGGTGGAGTTTGCCAACCTGATCGGGTTGCCGCTGGATACGGAATTCGATTTGGCCGAACCGGAGATGGCCAACACTTCAGTAACGGCGGAAGCGGTGGAAGCTGAGGCGCTCCGGCATAATCCGCAGGTGGCGGCGGCGGAGGCCGAGTTGAGCAAGGCAAAGGCAGGAGTGAATGCGGCGCGGGCGGAGTTTATCCCCGACGTGGGCGCCTTTGCGCAGTATGTGTATCAATCAGGCGTGCCGCTGTTGAGTGAGAACAATGGCATTGTGGGCTTGCATGTGAACTGGACGCTCACCGAGTGGGGCAAGCGCACCGGCTTGGTGCGCGAACGGACCGCCGAGCGCGCCCAGGCAGAGGAGAATCTGGAGGCTACCCGGAACCGCGTGCGGGTGGATGTGGAGAAGGAAACACGCAAGGTGGAGCGCACGGAGACGGGACTGGAAGCCGCACGGGAAGCGGTCGACGCGCGCGCCGAGATGCGCCGCATTGTGGCCAACCAGGTGCAAGCCAAGACTGCCAATCCCTCCGCGCTGAA
>Ga0371490_1000351_pt1 | contig 33548 bp, 31 predicted proteins | sample MB2SIPfraction_FD_207959 | JGI IMG/M metagenome (GOLD analysis project Ga0371490, IMG submission 207959) | Lab enriched peat soil microbial communities from McLean, Ithaca, NY, United States - MB28FN SIP fraction | ecosystem: Environmental > Terrestrial > Soil > Wetlands > Peat | place: USA... | reverse complement strand
TCGGCCGGCCGGTTGTGGTGGTAGGTCTTCCAGCCCAGATAGCGGCTGAAGGCCTCCGCCACGGCCGAGGCCGAGTAGCTGCGGCTCATGGCGGTGTGGTGCTCAAAGCCGTTCTGGCAGATGACGTGGAGCAGCTGCTGCAGGTTCGGCACCTCCACCACGGCCTTCATGCCGAAGGTGTTCAGTGGATCGTCGGTGAACGCGCCCTCGCCCACGTAGGCGGTGATCTTGGCCGCGGTGTCGTCGGTGGAGACGCGGCCAAAGGTCAGCGGCCCGGCCGGGGTGCGGCCCTCCATGGCGCCATAGGTATTCTCCTCGCCCAGTGTGGTGCCCAGAATCGGGGCCGTGGCAATGCGCACTTCCGAGGCAAACTCCTTGGCCCAGTTGCCACAGTGGAAGAGCACGCACTTGTCGGGATCGCCGGCGTAGTTGTTGTTCCAGTCCACCAGCGCCGAAGGCGTGCCCGAGGCCAGCTGCAGCGCGTACATGCCCACCACGCCCGCGATGTCCACTTCGCAGGCCGAGGGCAGCAGTTCGTGGCTCATCATCGACATGATGGAGCAAACATTGACGCCGTAGTTTTTTTGGAGCGACGACCAGCACTGCAGCGCGGTTGCGGTGAGGGAGAGCGATTCCATCCAGTCGTCCACCACCAGCGCGTACTTGGCCATCTTGATGAGCGCTTCGGCGGGCGTCGAAGAGGCATCGGCATAGGCGCGAATGCGCTCCACGCGCTGCTTCACCCGGGCGTCGTCGTTGGCAATGCGGTGGGCGTCGCCCAGAATCTCCGACATGTCGATGGTGTTGATGGTGATGCCGGAAGCCTCAAAGAGCTTCTCGCTGAAGCGCGTGGTGTTGAAGGCGTTGGGTCGCGCGCCCACCGCGCCAATGCGTGCGCCGCGCAGGCCGCGCACCACCTTGCAGGTGCTGACAAAATTCAGCAGATCCTCGCGGAAGCGGGGGTTGCTGAAAGCTACGGTGTGATCGCGGGTGATGGAGTACTTGATGCCGTACTGGCGCAGGTTGTTGCATACCGAGATCTTGCCGCAGAAGGCATCGCGGCGCCGGTCCAGCCCGAACTGATCCAGATCGTCGGGACAGGCCTGCACCAGCACCGGCACGTCCAGCTTGCCCAGGCGCAGCGAGTCGGCCACGCCCTTTTCGTCGCCAAAGTTGGGCAGCGAGACCAGCACGCCATCGATCTTGCCGGCCTGCGCGCGGAACAGTTCGCCGCACTTCTGCGCGTCTGCCCAGGTCTCCACCGCGCCCAGCTTGGTCTGCTCCGGCGTGAGCCATACGGGCTCAATCGAGAGCTCGGCAAAAAGTTTGGTCAGTTCGCGGCGTGCTTCGGTGATGAGCACGTCAGGAAAGAAGTCGCGGTTGCCAAGAATGACACCGAGCGTTGCAAGAGTCGTCATGGGATTCACCTGATTCGGAGTGGGTTCGATTGGTTGCTGTATGCGCCGGGGGAAGTTATTGCTCGCTTAGTTCCCGGAGCCTTCGATTGCGTGCGCCGCGTCTTGCGCGGCAAAGAAGAATCTTGGTCTCGGACCGTTTGATTCTGAACCATTCCCGGGTGCCCCAGGTCTCGATTTTGAGACCTGGGAAACCAAGATGCCCAAGCACAATCTCGTCCGGTCAAAGACCTGATTGAGTCCGCCGTTCATCTCGTCCAGTATGTTTTGTAACAGGGCACGACTTCAGTCGTGCCGTAAACGCCGCAAAATGATTGGGGCTTTAGCCCCTGCCGATTTGATTTTCGAAGCCTGCTGGATCGTGGCATGGATTTCTGACTCACTACCCTAGAGACGCGACCAGGTGATCAGCACCAGGCCCGCCAGATAGCAGAGGAACATGGCGCCCAGCAGCTTGCTGGTGCTTTTGGGCGCGGCAGCAAATTCCTTCCACACCAGCACGCCCCACAGAATAGCAACCACCGGTGCGGCGTTCGAAAGCGCGTAGGAGACCGCTGGTCCGGCAGCGCCCACGGCAATGAAGCTGGTGGAGAGCCCCAGGCTCCAGATGGCGCCGCCCAGCACGCCGGTCAGGTGCGTGCCAACCGAGCCCTTGAAGTAGTCGCTGAACGTGACCGCCGCGCCCTCCACCGGCTTGCGCATGAAGAAGATGTTGAAGGCGAAGCTGGTAACGAAGGCGCCCAGGCTGAAGAATAGGGCTGCGGTGAGCGGCATCAGTTTGCCCGTACCGCCGGAGACAAAGGCCGGATCGATGGACTTGACGGTGAGCGAGTAAAAGAAGGCAATCAGCAGACCCGCGGCCACGGAAAGCAGAATGCCTTTGGCGCTGGGCTTTTTGCTGGCGCTGGTCAGCGCGCTGTAGGCCTTCATGCTGAGGAAGATGGCAACCGCGATGATGGCCACCCCGATCCACAGCAGTGTGGAGTTGCCGGGATTGATGCCGCCATTCAGCACCACCAGCAGGAAGCTGAAGACGATGCCCAGCACCCAGGCAATGCCGCCGCCCACCGGGAAGCCTACCGCCATGCCGGCCACGGCGATGGCTGCCACCAGCAGCAGGTTGCCGGCATTCCACACCGTACCGCCCAGAAAGGCCCAGCCGATGCTGGCCAGATCGGCCTGCGCCAGATCGTCCAGAAACGGACGCCCTGTGGAACCGAGTGTGCCCAGCGTGAAAGCTGCCAGCACGGAAGTCGCCAACAGGCCGATGACGAAATCCCAATAGAACAACTCGAAGCGCCAGGTGCGTGCGGCCAGCTTTTGCGTGTTGGCCCACGAACCCCAGCAGATCATGGTGAGAATGCAGAGCAGAACCGCGATGGGATAACTCGAGATCGTAACCATCTATGACTCCTCACAAACGCACTTCTTGCGGGCCGCATGGGACCGGCGCAATCCACACAACAGAACCCTGCGCACAGAGCCCTGGACGCCGCGCCGTGACGCCGCTCCCAAGGCCTATGCCCGATCGCGCAACCGCGCGCGGCGAACCGCCAGCGCCCAACCGGCACGCAGACGTTCGCGCGTGGCAGCATCCATGGCCGGAGTGAAGCCTTGCACATCGTTGGGCAAGCTGGCAAGCTCGTTGAACGAGCCGTACCAGCCCAGAGTAAGACCACCCAGCAGCGCTGCGCCGCGGGCGGAGAGTTCTTCCTGCCCGGAACGGTAGACAGGCCGGTCCAGCACGTCGGCCTGCATCTGCATCAGCGCGCTGTTGCGGGTTGCGCCGCCATCAGCCAATAGAGCCGGGAGCCGCACCCCGGCGGCTTCTTCCATCGCGCCCAGCACATCGGCCACTTGATACGCGATGGCATCGGTCGCTGCGCGCGCCAGGTGCGCCGCGGTGTGCGAGCGTTCCAGGCCCGCCACCAGGCCGCGCGCCTGCGCGTCCCAGTGCGGAGCGCCCAGGCCCACCATGGCGGGTACAAGATAGAGGCAGGCAGCATCCGTCACCTTTTCCGCCAGCGCCGCGGCATCCTGAATGGGATTCTCGAGTCCGAGAAATTCGCCTACCCACTGCACGGCCGCGCCGCTCATGGCAATGTTGCCTTCCAGCGCAAAGCGGACTTCATCTTTGCAGGACCACGCGATGGTGCGCGCGATGTTCTTGCTCGTCTCCACCAGCGCCGGCGTCAACATCATGAGCGATGAGCCAGTACCGTACGTCGCCTTCACCGTGCCGGGCTGATAGCGGCCATGGCCAACCAGCGCGGCATGGGAATCGCCAATCATGGCAACAATCGGCACGCCGGCCAGCTCCGGAATCGCGGTGCAGGCGCCGAAGACGCTCGACGAAGGCTTGAGCGCAGGCAGCGCCCGGCGCGGAATCCCGAAGAGGACGAGCAACTCGTCGTCCCAATCGAGCCGGGCGAGTGAGAGCAGTGCGGTGCGCGAGGCGTTGGTGTGGTCGGTGGCATGAGCCGCGCCGCCGGTAAGGTTATAGAGCAGCCACGCATCCACCGTTCCCAGCAGCACCGTGCCGGCAACGGCCGCGGCCTTGAGCTCGGGCTGCTCTTCCAGCACAAAGGCCCATTTGCTGGCGCTCACCAGCGGATCCAGCGGCAGTCCGGTGATCGATTGAATGCGCTCGGCCTGGTCGGCAAGCCGCTCGCAGACCGGAGCCGAGCGGCGGCACTGCCAGGTGATGGCTGGCGAAAGCGGACTGCCCGCGGCCGCCGCGCCTGCCTGCGCGCGTTGCCACACAATGGAAGTCTCCCGCTGATTGGAGATGGCAATGCCGGCAATGCTTTTCTTCTGGGCTGCCGCGTAGCGTGCGCATACCGTGGCGACCTCGACCACCGACCGCCACAACGCCAGTGGATCCTGCTCCACGTAGCCGGGTCTAGGCTGCAGAATCTCCAGTGGCGCCGATGCTTTGTAGACAAGGACGCCGCGGTTGTCGACCAGCAGGGCTTTGGTATTCGTGGTGCCCTGATCGATGGCCAGGATCAAAGATGCTTGCGGGTTTGCGTCTTGCATGGTTCCCCCGAACAGTACGGGCTTATTGCACGAGCTCCAGGGCTGCGGCTTCCATTCCCTCCGCATTCAGCCTGAAGTGGTTGAGCAGAAATTCGATGTTGCCGGTGGGCGCAAAGACATCCGGCAGCCCTAGAATGCGCATGGGCGCGGGATGATGCTGCGCCAGCACTTCGGCGATCGCTCCGCCCAGGCCGCCGGCCGCCAATCCCTCTTCGGCAGTCACAATACCACGCGTGGTGCGGGCTGCGTCCAGAATAGCTTCAGTGTCGAGCGGCTTCAGGGTGCTGATGTTGAGCACGCGCGCCTGAATGCCGCGCACAGCCAGCCGTTCCGCAGCTTCCAGTGCGCGGCACACTAAAACTCCATTCGTCGCGATGGTCACGTCGTTGCCCGCGCGCATGGTCACGGCCTTGCCGAACTGGAACTTGTAGTTGGCGTCGAGCAGCTGCGGCACGGGCATGCGCGCAATGCGCAGGAACATCGGGCCAACGTGGTCCAGCGAGTAGCGCAGGACGGCCGCTGTCTCAATCGGGTCGCAGGGGACGATGACAACCAGATTCGGGATCACCCGCATCCACGCCTGATCTTCAATGGAGTGGTGGGTAGGTCCAAGCTGGCCGTAGGCCATGCCCGGCGACATGCCGCACAGCCGCACATTGGATTTGGAATAGCCGAGATCCACCTTGACCTGCTCGGTGGCGCGGCCGGTCAGGAAGCACGACGCGCCGCAGACGTAGGGCACCATGCCGCCGTTGGCCAGTCCGCAGCCCACGCCCACCATGTTTTGTTCGGCAATTCCTACGTTCACCAGGCGCTCCGGATAGAGTGCCTTGAAGTTCTTCAGATTGGCCGAGGAGAGCGAGTCGTTGATCACCGCGCAAACGCGCGGGTCGCGCGCCGCCATTTCTTCCAGAACCTGGGCGTAAGCCTGGCGGCAATCGTAGAGCCTGGGTTCGGCCGCGACGGTTGTTGTTGCATTGCTCACCAGGTCACCTCCACGTTTAGCTGCTTTTTTGCTTCTTCCAGTTGTTCTGCGGTGGGCACGCCGTGGTGCCATGCCGGCTTGTTTTCGGCAAAGCTCACGCCCTTGCCCTTGATGGTGTTGGCAATGATGCAGCTGGGCTTGCCGGGCTCAATGGGCAGATGGCTGAAGCGCTCCAGCAGCGCCGCAGGATCGTGGCCGTCGATCTCCACCACCGCAAAGCCGAAGCTCCGCCAGCGCTCGGCCAGGGGCTCCATGCGCAGGGTGTTTTCGGTAAAGTCGCCCTGCTGAATGCGATTGCGGTCCACGATCACCGTCAGGTTGTCCAGGTTGTAGTGCTGTGCGGTCATCGCCGCTTCCCAGTTGGAGCCTTCCTGCAACTCGCCGTCGCCGGTCAGCACAAAGGCGCGCCAGCTCTCGCCGCGCATGCGGGCGGCCAGCGCCGCGCCCACGGCAATGGGCAAGCCGTGGCCCAGCGGGCCGGTGTTGGCCTCCACCCCGGGCAGCTTGTTGCGGTCCGGATGGCCGTTCAGCATGGAGAGCGGCTCCATATGCGTGCGCAACTGCGTCTCCGGAAAGAAGCCGCGCTTGGCCAGCACCGAGTAGAACGCCGCCGAGCAGTGGCCCTTGGAGAGAATGAAGCGATCGCGTTGGGGCCACTGCGGCTGGGCCGGGTCGATCTTCAGAATGCCGCCCAAATAGAGCACGGCCAGAATGTCGGCGGCCGAGAGGTCCCCGCCGGTGTGCCCCAGCCGGGCGCGGTGGGTCATGGTCATGGCGCTCAGCCGGATCCAGTTGGCCTGGCGGCGGAGCATGTCGATCTGCGCGGGGACGAGGGTCTCGTCTTTTCCAGCGTCACTCATGGATGTTCCGTTCCCTGTCCCATGCATCGTTGGCCGCGCCCTGCCGGAGCGGGGGTGGCTGGGAGCCCAAAATCAGTCCGGCCATTGCAAATGGCCGATGGAAGGCGCGCAGTCTCCGCGGGACGCCGGAGCCAGGCTCGTCCTCCGAGTCTTTGAGCCAAGTACGGGTTGATGGTAGAGGCAGAAAAAAAAACAGTCAACATATAGTTTCTGCGCTGCATTTTTATGTAGACTAGGAGCTGTCGGGGCCCGCATTCTGAAACCAGGTGCGGATTTTCCGGCGGCATCCGGCTCTTTGGGGGAGCTTGGCAGGCTGCTTGGAGGGCCCCGAAAATTCCGGATACCGGAATCGGATTTCTACCGTGTGGGGCGGCAGCAGGCGAGGACATACAGATGGAAACTGCAATGAGTCGCAAGACCCGGGGGAGACGGGGAGCGGATGGCGCCGTGGTGGCCACTGACCGCAACGAGTCGCAGACGGTTCTGCGCGCCTGCGAGGTGCTCAAGGCCTTCCAGCACGTGGGCGAGGAGCTCTCGCTCAGCGGCGTGATGCAGCGGACCGGATTGCCGAAGACCACGGCCTTCCGCCTGCTGCGTACCCTCATTCACGGCGGCATGATCGAGCGCGCCACCGCCGGCGTCTATCGCAACAACTTTGGCGCCATGAATGAGCGGCCCTGGCGCATCGGCTTTGCCGCGCAGGGCGAAACCGAGTTCTCGCGCGAAGTGCTGCGCAGCGTGCAGGCCGTGGCCGCGCGCGAGCACGTGCGCCTGATTACGGTGGATAACCGCTACAGCGCCCGCGCCGCTCTGCGCAACGCCGACCACCTGATCCACGAGAAGGTGGACCTGGTGCTGGAGTTCCAGACCTACGAACGTGTGGCGCCCATGATTGCGGAAAAATTCTTGGCTGCGCAGATTCCGGTGGTGGCCGTAGAGGTGCCGCATCCCGGCGCAACCTTCTTCGGGGTAGACAACTATCGCGCCGGCTTGGTGGGTGGGCGTGCGTTGGGCCGCTGGGCCCGCGACAACTGGGGCGGCAAGGTGGAGCAGCTGGTGCTCCTGGAGCTGCCCATAGCCGGATCGCTGCTGGAGCTGCGCCTTTCCGGCATGATGGATGGCCTGCGTACCGAGCTGCCGGGCATTCTGGACGTGCCCAGCGTGCGCCTGAACGGGCGTGGCAGCTTTGAGCAGGTACTGGATGAGCTGCGCAAGTATCTGCGCCGCCGCGGCCCGCGCCGCACTCTGGTGGGTACCGTCAACGACATCTGCGCGCTGGCCGCGCTCCGCGCCTATGAAGAGGCTGGCGCTTTGCAGCAGGTGGCCGTGATCGGCCAGAACGCGCTGCGCGAGGTGCGCGACGAGCTGCGCCGTCCCGGCACCCGCATGGTGGGTTCGGTGGCCTACTTCCCGGAGCGTTATGGCGAGGACCTGATCTCGCTGGCACTCGGCATTCTGGAGAAGAAGCCGGTGCCGGCAGCGGTCTTTGCCAAGCATCAGCTGTTGACGCCGCGCAATGTGGACCTGATCTATCCGCTCGACAAGCCGCAATCCGTGGTTGCCATGCCCGCGCCGGCAGCCATCGCTTCCATGCGCATGAACTTGGAACAAGCCGCCGTGCGAGCCTGCGCGCTCTCTCCGCCTAGGGTTCCCGCAGCGTGATGCTGGATGTAGGTCATGAACTTCGGGTGCCCCTGGTCCCTCGCATTTTGGGACCAGGGATCGAGAGGCTCCAGCGCGTCAGCTGCATGCAATGCCCGCACGCAGTGCCGAGCAGAGCCGGCCGATGCAATGCCCTCAAATCGGAGGAGCCGAAGGCGTCTGCCCCACCGCAGGTGGCGGGTGCCCCTGGTCCCTTGCATTTTGGGACCAGGGATTGAGATGCTTCAGCAGTCTGCTGCATGCAATGCCCGCACGCAGTGCCGAGCAGGAGCCGGCCGATGCAATGCCCTCAAATCGGAGGAGCCGAAGGCGTCTGCCCCACCGCAGGTGGCGGGTGCCCCTGGTCCCTTGCATTTTGGGACCAGGGATCGAGAGGCTTCAGCGCGTCAGCTGCATGCAATGCTCGCACGCAGTGCCGAGCAGGAGCCGGCTGCTGCAATGCCCTCATATCGGAGGAGCCGAAGGCGTCTGCCCCACCGCAGGTGGCGGGTGCCCCTGGTCCCTTGCATTTGGGGGCCCGGAATTGAGATGCTGCAGAAGTCTGCTGCATGCAATGCCTTTTCTCGATCGAGAGGAACGAACAAGATGCCTCAGGAAAAGATGTTTTCGCTCCGCCGCCGCAATCTGTTGAAGGCTGCCGGACTGGCCGCGCCCGCCGCGGCTTTGGAATCCTTGTTGCCCGCTGGTTTGCACGCTCAAACCGGCGCTCCCGCCGGCGCTCCCGACGCCTATGCCAAGGCCAGGCCCGATCTGGCCGGTCCCGTGCAGCCCAGCTGGGTCAGCGTGCGCGACTTTTACAAGGTGCCCAGCTGGTTCAACAAGACCAAATTCGGCATCTTCATCCACTGGGGCTTGTATGCGATTCCCGCGCACAAAAACGAGTGGTACTCCAAGTACATGTACGGTTCTGAGGCAGAGTGGCACACCCAGCACTATGGCTCGCCGGACAAGTTCGGCTACAAGGACTTCATTCCCCTGTTTAAGCCGGAGAAATTCGATGCTTCCGAGTGGGTCGGGCTCTTCCAGAAGGCCGGGGCGCACTACATGTGCCCGGTGGCCGAGCATCACGACGGCTTTGCCATGTGGGATTCCGACATCACCCCCTGGTGCGCGGGCAAGATGGGCCCCAAGCGCGACTTCATCGGCGAGCTCGAGAAGGCCGCGCGCAAGCAGAACATGGTCTGGGGCTGCTCCACGCATCGCATGGAGCACCACACCTTCATGTATCCGGCCAAGGGCGTCGCGAACGATCAGTTCGATCCGAAGTACGCCGGATTTTATGGGCCTCCGGTGGAAGACATCAACATGAACGGTCCCAACGCCAGCCCCGCCTTCCAGGAAGACTGGCTGGCCCGCATTCAGGAGCTCACCGACAAGTACCACCCCGAGCTGCTCTACATGGACAACGGCGTGAATCCGCGCGAGTACGACCCCATCAAGCTGCGCGCGGCGGCCTACCTCTTCAATCGCGCCCACGAGCGCGGCTATGAGACCACCCTGGTCACCAAGCAGTGGGCCTATCTCTTCGGCACGGTGCAGACGGCGGAGAGCATGGGCGGATCGCCGCAGTGGATCTACCCCGGCGCGTGGCAGTGCGACACGTCCATTGGGAATTCCTGGGGCTACGTGAAGGGCTTGCGCGTCTACGACGGCGCGGCGCTGGTGCAGCAACTGATCCTGATCGCCAGCCACGGCGGCAACTACATGCTGAACGTGGCTCCCATGGCCGATGGCTCCATTCCCGACGATCAGCAGGCATCGCTCTTGGCATTGGGCGAGTGGCTGCGCCGCAACGGCGAAGCTATCTACGATTCGCGCCCCTGGGTCAAGCCCGGCGAGGGGCCCGGCGTGCCCGACGAAGCTCCGCAATCCTGGCGCGGCTGGCCCACCGGCATGGGCCTGCCCGGCGGCGTCAACAAGAAGTATCCGCCGCCGCAGACAGCCACGGACTTCCGCTTCACGGTAAACCACGGCGCGCTCTACGCCATGGCCATGCTGGCGCCGGAAAGGCCCGATGCGCCCTTCGCAGTGCAGCTGAAGACCTTCCGCAAGGGCCACGCGCGCATCGAGCGCGTAACCCTGCTGGACGGCGCCAAACCGGTACGCTTTACGCAGACCGACGACGCGCTCGTCTGCCAGGTGCCGGCGCTCGACCCAGCCGTGGCCAGGCTGCCTTACACGCTCAAGCTCGAGGGCTCGATGAGCAGCTTCGGCGTCTAGAGCAAAATCCGAGTGATCGAGCCCTTGGAGAGCGGGATGAAGGTGGCTTTTTCTTGAGGAAAAAGTCACTTGAGGGGATAGCCTCTGGGGACAGCAACTCGGATTTTGCTCTAGCCTCCAACCATGCGCCCCCTTGGGGGCGCTGTGCGGTCTCCTGCATCCTATTCGCCGCGCAACATTCGGCCAGTAATGCCCTCACATCGGAGGAGCCGAAGGCGTCTGCCCCACCGCAACGAGGGACAGGTGGGGTATATATGGTGCTGGCCTCTCACCTCGGAGGAGCCGAAGGCCTCTGCCCCACCGCAGGTGGCTCTACCGCGATCCGTCCACTGGTCAGGATGCGCGCCCGGAGTCCTCCACGGCCCTTCATGGCGGCTTCCGCGCCAGGGCCGATGGCCTGGTCCATCCAGTAGCAGGGCGCGCACTCAGCCACGCCCAGGAAGCGCACGCCCTGCACCTCGAACTCCTCGCCGATCAGGGTATTCAGATCCACGCCGCGGGTGATGGCGTTGCGGCGGGTCAGGCCCGGGTACTTTCCAGTAACACCAATTCCAGCGCAAACAGCCTCAAAGACCTCGGCCGAAAAAAAGGTGACCTGCCCCTTGTAGTCGTCCTTGAAGTCGAAGAAGCGGTCGCCCACCAGCCCATGGCCGGCAACGCATTCCACACTCTCCACTGCGACCAGCGGATGCGCGCTGGCAGGCTGCCCGTGGTGGCCAAAAAAATTATGTCCCGGCGAGATGTAAAGCCGCTCGATGCGGATGGTGGGCTGGGAAGAAATCATCAACTTCCATCAGAAATCGAAGCCCGAGTTCTGTAAAGCGGATGGCAAAGAAGGGCAGGGCAAACGCATCTCAATTCGTTTCGGCACAGATAGAGAAAACACACAGCGGGATATTGAATTTGTGGGGTTTTGTAACAGTCCCCCGCCGGAGTTTCCGACCTCGCTGGATGAAGCTCCCTACGCCCCGCTCGCAACAAGCCCGTCGCAATAAGCCTCGCGCGCATCTTTGCGCCCCGGCGGGGCGCTGTGAAAATAGCCCAGGGCAAGCCGCGCGCAGCCCTGGGATTGCGAGCCGAAAATCGACCGCGCGCCCTGTAGGGGCGCGGTGAACAGCCTGAACGCCACCTGCGCGCAGCCCTTCTTTTGTCGGACTTGCACTCGAGTTTCTTTCCAGGGCACGACTTCAGTTTTTGAGCCTGCCCTGAGCGAAGCCGAAGGGTGCCGCAAATCCCACAAAATAAGAACCAGGACTTCAGCCCCTGCGGAACTTTCTTTCGGAAATTGGGAGGTTCGTGCCTTTTTCCGCAGCCTGTAAAGCCCGTACCCTTCAACCGTTCAAATGCGATTGCCCTGGGGTAGATCGCTTCACGGCTTCGTTGCAGCTAAGGCGTACAAGCAAAGGTTTGCGTTCTGCGACTGTTGCTGCAGGTACGGTGCAATGCGAATCGCTGCTTTTGGAGCGCCATTCCGCGCAATTGTCCACTCCGGTTTTGAGACGCGGCGAGCTCGGGTATTTGACACCTTTCCGGGCGCACTAAGTTTGTAACAATCGGACGTCTTTTCCGGGCGTGCTCCACACACTTTCAACAGCCTTTCATCATTGCAAGTCGTTCGCTATGAGGAGGCTGGGGAATTTGCACAATTTTCATGGTTATTTTCACAATCACTTTCGCCTCTCCTTCCCTCTTTCCTTCGGGTTCCGCTCCTCGTAACCTTGCCAAGCATTGAACCAGATCACGCGGCGCACGCGCCGTGTTGTTTCGATGAAGAACTGAACCAACAAATCCCCGATTGCAGTGCGGCCCGCGGTGGGTCGTCTGGGTGATTGCCGTTGCGAGTGGGCTCTGCTTCCGTCCAGGAAGCTGAACTACTGGAGATAGCGGCAAGCACCGGACCCGCCAGTAGGGACAGCGCCGATTAGGGCATCCGGGTATTGCTGCACGCTGAAAACCGCGTAAAAAGCGGAGAGGATTCGTGTTGCCAAAATCCGGGGCAAGAAAAATGACAGGAGCGAACTCCAGAAGTTTATGAGACCAAAAAAAGTAATTCTCTGCGTAGACGATAGCGAACAGGATCTGTCCGTGATGAGTTTCATGCTCTCGACCAACGGCTACCGGGTCATTCCGGCCACCAATGGCCAAGAGGCAATTGCAGCATTTGGCAGCGAAGCCGTGGACCTGGTGCTGGCCGATTTTGCCATGCCGCAGATGAATGGGGCACAGCTGGTGAGCCGGTTGAAGCGGCTGGGTTCGCATGTTCCGATGATTCTGATGGGCGATCCGCAGTCGATGAGCGGCGAGATGCACGCCGCCGACGCCTTCCTGGCCAAGAAAAACTGCACCGCGCACGAACTTCTGGAAAAAATAAAAATTATGAGCGCCCGCAAGCGTGGACCGCGCAAAGGCACGCAGCGGCAGACGGCCACCATCGAGCTGGCGGCAGCTTCGTAATGTCTTTCTGCCCATTTTGGCCCTGTTTTGGGGGTGTAAGAGGGGAATTCAGGGGGCTAGCCGGAATCTCCGCTTGACGATTCCATCCAAGGCTCGGCATATTCCTAAGTTGTGCCGCCTGAGCGTGTGGTAGCTCTGCCGGGCGGGGTAGGCCTTTCATGGATGTTATTGTTCTTCGTATTCTTTTTCTGGCGTTGTTGGCAGGCGTTTGCTACTTTCTTCATCCGTTTGGCATTGAAAACGGCTGGGTAAGTGCGGCGTGTGGCGCGGGAGCCGCCGCGCTGGTGATTCTTTTCGAGTACCGGGTGCGGGCGCTGACCCTGCGCCGTTTGATTGGCGCGGTTACGGGCAGCGTGCTGGGGATCTTCGGCGCGGCGCTGTTCTGCATGGTGCTTCGTTCGGCACTGCTGCCGGGCGCAACCTCGGCAGTGCTGCAGATTTTTGTTCTGCTGCTGATGACCTACGTGGGCCTGCTGGTGGGCGCCAGCAAGGGCGACCTGCTGAACCCGGCGGCGCTGAGCACGGTGTTTGCCACCGAGCGCACCAGCCGCCGTTCGGCCAAGGTGCTGGACACGAGCGTCATCATCGACGGCCGTATTGCCGACATTGCCGAGGCCGGCTTTGTGGACGGGGTGATCGTGGTGCCGGAGTTCGTGCTGCGCGAGCTGCAGACCGTAGCCGACTCCACCGACGGCTCCAAGCGCCAGCGCGGCCGCCGCGGTCTGGACATGCTGCAGCGCATGCAGTCCAACGCCGCCATCGACGTGCAGATTGTGCCCGACGACTTCCCCTCCATCCGGGAGGTAGATCTGAAGCTGCTGGAGCTGGCCAAGAAGTGGGGCGCCAAGGTGGTGACCAACGACTTCAACCTGAACAAGGTGGCTCACCTGCACCATGTAGACGTGCTGAACATCAACGACCTGGCCAACGCGCTCAAGCCGGTGGTGCTGCCTGGCGAGCGGATGACAGTGACCATCCTGAAAGAAGGCAAGGAGTTCAACCAGGGGGTCGGTTATCTGGACGATGGAACCATGGTGGTGGTGGATCACGCCCGCAAGCTGATCGGCAAGTCGGTGGACATTGCGGTCACCAGCGTTCTGCAGACGGCCAGCGGTAAAATGATCTTCGGCAAGCTGGAAGAAAACGGCAAAGGAGATGCGCCGTATGGCGGTCACTGATCTGAAGACCGGACGGATGATCGACTGCAAGTGCCCGAATACCGGCTGCCGCCAGCATGGCGATTGCTCGGCCTGCCGCTCCTTCCATGCCAGCGCCAAGACCCCGCGCCCGCCCTACTGCGAGCGCAAACCATCGCTCTGGCGAATGATCTTCCGCCAGGCACAAGGCGCGGCAAACCATTGAGAAGAGTCCGGGGCTGGGGTCCCGGATTTTTTTATTTTTTTGCCAGTGTGTGCTTAGCGTAGCAGGAGCTTCGTGAGCCGCTTTTTCACCTCAGGCCACTCGCCGACCACAAAGGAGTAGCGAGCGGAATCGCGCGCGGTCAGGTCGGTGGCCAGCCGATGGGCGCGCAGGATGCCGTCGAAGTGTGCGCCAAGTCGTTCGATGGCGGCACGGGAGCGCTGGTTGCGCGCGTCGGCATGCAGGCAGACACCCAGCAGGCCGAGCGTCTCAAAGCAATGGGTGAGCAGCAGCAGTTTGGCTTCGGTGTTGATGCCGGTGCGGATGGCTTCCGCGCTGAGCCAGGAGTAGCCGATCTCGGCCACATCCGCTTCCAGCCGGCCGTGGCGTTCATGCTTCGCGGGCCAGGCCCAGCGCTCGAGGTTGAAGATGCGCGTGGAGCCGATCACGCGGTTATCGGCGCGGCGCACGATCGCATAGGGAATGGCCGTGCCGGCAGCGCCCATAGCCAGCGCCGCGGCAATATAGCGCCCGGCTTCTTCGGGCGTGCGGGGAACCTGCGTCCAGCGGTAGAGTTCGGGATCGGCGCCGGCAGCGGCCTGCGCTAGCGCATCGGCCTGCGCCGGCTCCAGTGGCGCCAGCCGGACCAGACGGCCTTCCAAAACCGGGATCTGCATCGTTCGGACTCGATCTTCCGCCTAATACTTCTGCATGGTGGGGTCGATCTCGGAGGCCCAGGCCAGAATGCCGCCGGCCAGGTTGGAGACGCGGGTGTAGCCGTTCTGGGCCAGGAACTCGGCCACGCGCTGGGAGCGCATGCCGCTCTTGCAGTGGATGACCACGTCTTGATCGCGTGGGATCTCCTGCAACCGCGCGGGTATGGTGTTCATCGGGATCAGGCGCGCGCCCAGGTTGCAGATCTGGTATTCGTTCGGTTCGCGCACATCGATGACCACGGGCGCGGTGCCCTGCTCGATGCGCTGTTTGAGCTCCGTGACGCTCATTTGGGGAATGGCGGACATGGGAATCGGTCTCCTGCGGCAGACGAGGAAGCGCCTGCCCTTCTCAGGGTACCAAACTGCAGCAGGGGAGCCGGTTGGAGCGGGAGAACTGCGCGGCAGCACCGTACGCCGCCGAACCGCCGCGCAGGCGGATGTATCGATTACTGCGGGGGCCTCTGGCCAACGGGGGCCGGTGCAGGTGCGTGAACGGCCTTCATCATCGGTGCGGGCTTCCAGAACTTGGGATCGGCCTGCACCCATTCGTCCCTGGCATAGCTTTGCTTTGGATTGATGGCGAATAGTTCGGTGTCGAGGCTGGCGATGCTCTTCTCCGCCAGTTCGTGGAACTTCCTGGCGCCGTCTTCGCCCAGAGCTTCGTGGAAGGCCTTGCTCTCGCCGAATCCGGTGTCGATCTCCGCCATGTTCTTGTCGCCGCTGAGCATCAGGTAGGCGTCGCCGTCGCCGCCATACGCCAGCTCCCACATGGACCAGTGGGAGCTGGTGCCGGCCTTCTTGTGGGTTTCGATGGCCAGCTTGATCAGGTCGGCAAAGTCCTTGCCGTGGCCTGGCTTCACGTGGAAGACCGTGGCTTCGAGGAAGCGCATGTGCCCAATGTCGTTGGAGGGTTTATAGCTCAGGTCCTCATCGAAGTAGAAGACCGATTGATCCACCGCGTCCAGCAGCTCGCCGTCGGCGTGGGAGGCCTTTTCCAAGGTGGAGGAGAGGGCGGCGTTCTTCATGATGGCCGCGGTATCCTTCTCCCAGGCATCGAAGGTGTCGTAGGTGGTAAGGTACAGCGCGCGGCTTTTGCCGGAGAGCGAGTTAACGGCCAGGTAGTGGGTGGGCCAGTGCGCCGCAGCCATCGCAGACACAAAGGCGCTCTCGGTTTTGTCATGCAGTTCGCCGCCCTTGTAAGGCTTGAGGAACTCGCGCGTAACCTGCAGAACCTTGGGGTGGTCGGACTGCTGTGCGCAGGCACACGAAGACGCGGCGATGGCGCCGAGCGCCACCAGGCAAAAAACGAGCTTGTTCATGAAACAGCTACCTCCTTGGTTTCAACCGGATTGCGCGGCCGAGCAAGGGGCGCTGAGGGGAAGAGCGCGCTCCGGATTGACGCCATTATCCGTGCCGTGGGCAGAAGAGTAAAGTGAATTCTCCTGCCCAGATCCAGAAAGCGCGGAGGGGATGCGGCGGACTACGTGGAGTAGTCGGCGTTGATGCTGATGTAGCCGTGGGTCAGGTCGGTGGTCCAGAAAGTGCAGGTCCCGGGGCCCTGATGCAGATCGATGGTGATGGAGAACTCGGGCTGCGAGATGTACTCGTGGGCGGCGTTCTCGTCGTAGTCGGGGGCGCGTCCGCCGTTGCGGCAGATAGGTAGATCACCAAAGCGGATGTCGAAGAGCTCCGGGTCCACCTGGGCGCCGGAATAGCCGATGGCGCAGGCCAGACGGCCCCAGTTGGGGTCCTTGCCGGCCCATGCTGTCTTGACCAGGGGCGAGTGGGCAATGGCCTTGGCCACTCGCAGAGCGTCGGCGTCGGAGGCGGCTCCGTTGATCTGAAGCTCCACTACATGGGAGAGCCCTTCGCCGTCGGAGACCACCTGTTTGGCCAGGGCGACGGCTACCTGCGTAAGGGCATCGGCGAAGGCCTGATTGCCGGCCTCGATCTGCACTCCGCTGGCGCCGGAAGCCAGCAGCAGAACTGTGTCATTGGTGGAGGTGTCGCCGTCCACCGAGATGCGGTTGAAGCTCTTTTCGATGGCCGGCTGCAGATAGGTGCGCAGGGCTTCCGGCGTAATCTGGGCATCGGTCAGGATGTAAATGAGCATGGTGGCATGGGGCACCAGTTGGGGATGGATCATGCCCGAACCCTTGCCGAAGGCGGCAAAGCGGACCTCGCCCCGGACGCCGTTGACTCCCTCGATCTCCACGCGGGCAAAGGCGGTCTTGTCCACGGTGTCGGTGGTCATGATGGCTTCAGCAGCTTCCATGAAGCGATCCGACTCCGAGCCGAGCGAAGCTGCGACAGCGGGCAGCGCGGCAATCAGCTTCTCAGCAGGCAAGGGCTTGCCGATGATGCCGGTGGAGGAGGGGAAGACCTGCTCCGGTGTGCAGCCAAAGTACGCGGCTACGGCGTTGCAGGTGGCGTTGGCCGCCAGCAGACCGGTCTGGCCCGCAGCGCAGTTGGCGTTGCCGGCGTTGATGGCTACCACGCGCACCCGGCCGCCGGTGGCGCGCAGATGCTCGCGATCGACGGTGATCGGTGCGGCGCAGACCTTGTTCGATGTGAACGAGGCGGCGGCCGCGGCTGGCTGGTCGGCAACAATCAGGGCAAAGTCGGGCCGTCCGCTGGCTTTCAGGCCCGCCGTGGTGGCGCCAAATCGGAAACCGTCGGGGAGAATGATGCTGGAGAGGTCGCTCATGGCTTTTAAAGCTCTACTGTAGCAAATGCCGCGTCGGGCGATGCGGTGAGGATGGTGCGCACCGGATATGGGCTTACCAATATGGCAGCAAGGAACAGGGAGAAGCTTTCTGTTGAGGATTTATTGCAAAACGGGAGGCAAATAGGAGGGAAAAACTGAAGAAAAGGTATTCAGAGCCGAAAAGGTCAATTACGATAAGAAATCTCCCCCCAATTGATTGACCAGTCAAGTTCGACCAAGGAGTCTCGACCCGATGCAGGCCGACCGCAGAGCCTCAGACTTTGCGCCCAAAACCGATCCAGAGTTCTACCGTCAATTGCTCGATCACATTGCGGATGGCATCTATTTTGTGGATCGGGAACGGCGCATCCACTACTGGAACAAGGGAGCGGAGCAGATCACCGGCTTCAGCGCCGCGGAGATCCTGGGCCGGCAGTGCCACGATGCGGTGCTGAACCACGTGGATGCAGCGGGGCGCTCGCTGTGCCGGGGTGACGGTTGCCCGTTGATCCTGTGCATGTTCGATTGCCGCGAGCATCAGGACCACATCTTTCTGCACAACAAGGACGGCCGCCGCGTGCCGGTGAAGGTACGCTCCCAGCCGATGTACAACGATTTGGGGCAGATGGTGGGCGCGGTGGAAATTTTTTCCGACGCTACGGCGGAGTTCGAGATGCGCCGCCGCACCGAGGCCATGCAGCGCATGGCATTTATCGACCATCTGACCGAACTCCCCAACCGGCGCTACTTGGAGATGACTCTGCGCAGCCTGCTGACCGAGGCCCGGCCCCCGCAGGAGAATTTCGGGATTCTGCTTTTCGACCTTGACCGTCTGAAATTTCTGAATGACACCTGCGGCCACAGCGCCGGGGACGAGGCGCTACGCCAAGCCGGTCATGCGGTAGCCAGCGCGCTGCGGCCCACCGACATTGCCGGCCGCTGGGGCGGCGACGAGTTTCTGGCCATTGTGCACAACGTGGATGCGGAGATTCTGAGCGAACTGGCGCGCCGCGCGGTGACCATGACCGGGCGCAAGCAGGTTACGGCGCAGGCGCAGCAGATCCAGCTCTCCATCTCTGCCGGCGCCACGTTGGTGCGGCCGGGTGAAACTCTGGAGCAGTTGGTGGTGCGGGCCGACGCACTGCTCTACCGCTCCAAGAGCGGCGGCGGCGGGCGCGCTACGATGGATTGAGAGGCGTCGGAACCCATCTGGCGCGGAACCTGACAGGGAGAGCGCGGAACGGATGGAGAGCCAGCAGCAAGCCAGTGCAGAGAGCCGGGAGTTTCTGGAATTGAGCGCGGTGAACGTGGCGCGCGGCGACAAGGTGGTTCTGCACGATGTGAACCTGAAGATTGCGGCCGGCGAGCACGTGGTGATTCTCGGGCCCAACGGATGCGGCAAGTCCACCCTGATTCTGGCCATGACCTGCCAGATTTATCCCATTGTGCAGCCGGGCATGCGGGTGCGGATCTTTGGGCGTGAACGCTGGGACCTGACCCAACTGCGCCAGCACTTCGGCATTGTGGTGGCTGACCTGCCGGGCGAGCGCACGGCTGTGACCTGCGGGTTGGACGCCGTCACCGCGGGCTTTTTTTCTGCTTCCACCCTGTGGCCCAACCTGCATGTGACCCCGGAGATGCGCGCGCGCGCCTGGGAGGCGCTGGAGCGCATGGAGGCCACGCACCTGGCCGGACAACTGGTGGGTACCATGTCGGCCGGCGAAAAGCGGCGCATTGTAATTGCGCGCGCGCTGGTGCACCGGCCCCGGCAACTACTGCTCGACGAGCCCTCCAACGCACTGGATCTGGCTGCCCAGCGCGAGCTGCGCGAAACCATGCGCAAGCTGGCCCAGCAGGGCACCGGACTGGTGCTGGTCACGCACCACCTGGGCGACATTCTGCCCGAAATCGAGCGCGTCATCCTGATGAGTGGCGGCCGGATTGTGGCCGACGGGCCACGCGCCCAACTCCTGACCGAACCGCGGCTGAGCGAGCTCTTCTGCGCTCCCGTCCGCATCGGACGAGACGAGGAGTGGCTGCATTCCTGGTAGGGAATAGGGACAGAGGGAACAAGGGAAGAGGGAAGAGGGAACGAGGGAACGAGGGGATCTGGTTCGGGGCTTCCAGCCGCTGGTTTCTTTCCCTGCTCCCTGCTTTCTCCGTCTTGTCGTACCCTGTACATGGCGCATTTTCAGGTCCCCGGAGGTCTCTTGCCATGCCCGTTTTTGAGCATCATGTGTTTGTCTGTTCGAATCACCGCCCGGCAGGAGCTCCCCGCCGCTCCTGCACGGCGGAGGGGCAGAGCGAACTGCATGCGCGGCTGCAGCAGCTTTCCCGGGAGGCTGGTCTGGCGGGCAAGGTTCGCATCAACAAGGCCGGATGCCTGGACCAGTGCGAACATGGGCCGGTGGTGGTGGTCTATCCGGAGGGCGTTTGGTACGGCAACGTGAGCCCGGCCGATGCGGAGGAGATTGTGCGCGAGCACCTGGTTGGCAAGCGGCCCGTGGAGCGGCTGCGGATTGCCGATGAGTGTCTGAATAACTGCTCCTGCCCCCACTGCGGCTGAGGCCAAGCTGCTCCAGTCCCGTTTTATGACCGGTACCGTGTACAGGTTACGGTCCCATGCTTTATCCTGAGGCTTCGCCCATGATTTTCTCTCGTGATTACGTTGGGTATCTCGCCCGCCGCACAGTCAAGCACCTCGTCGACGCCAAGCTGATCAGCACCAGCGATCTGAAGGCTACCGAAGAGCGTGTACATGCGGCCATGGTCGAGGAACTCTCGCTCGAAGACCGCATCAATGAGGAAGTGCGCGTTATTCTCGAAGCCTACTCGGACGAGATGCGCAAATCCGGCGCCCAGTATGCCGAAATGTTCAAGAAGGTGAAGAACGAACTGGCGCGCAAGTACAAGGCGGTGCTATGAGGATCAGCCGCGACAAGCTCAACAAGCTGGCTCACACCGTGGCCGACACCCTGGCCGAGGTGGACGCCGTCGGTTTCCTGGAGGAGCGCAATGTCATCCGCCAGGAGGCCCGCAAGGCCCTCGAAGACCTGCTTGAGGAAGAGGGCAAGATCGATACCGCAGCCCGGCTCAAGATCGCCAACCAGCGCAAGATCATCCTGGAAGGCTCGCAGGAGTGGGAGATTCTCTACCGCAAGTACTATAACGACGAGGTTCGCAAACTGGGCATCTAGCACGGCGCCGGTCCGGTCAGGAAACGGATAGAAATCCTCCAGAAAATGTGTGATCCAAGATACCTCAGGGGCATTTGCTCCTGAGGTATTCTGCTTTCACTCTTCGAATAGACCCATTTTCTGGCAGTTGATTCTGTTCAACCGGAGGGCTATCCGTGTACGTTCGCAGCTCCTTCAAACATCTTTGCACTCTCGCAATCTTTGCTGCCGTCATCGTCCTATTTGGCTTTCTGGCGCCGTCGCTGATGGGGCTCGCCTTGCTGGCTCTGTTGGTGGTGGTGCCGGTGGCGATTCTGGGCGCGGTAGGCTGGCTGTTGTGGAAGTCGGCGCTTGCGATGCGCAAGCCCACTCCGGCCTCCGAGCAGGAAGCCAAGCAGTAAAGCAGCTCTTCGATCCCCATTCGCTCTGCTGCACGCTTGCCTGGCAAGCTCTGGCGCTGTGCGCGCAAACCCAAGACCGCGCAAGTGGCGAGGTTGCGGAGTCAGCTCTGTGCCCTGGCTGCGGATTTGCGGCGGCGGTCAGGCCGCTGTTGATGCTTCCGGGCACTTTGTTGGACGACGGGAAGATGGGCACCTCCATCATTTGATTGGAGAAGGGTCGATTTGGGCCCAGAAGCTGGCCGCGGGGTTGCCGCGGACCCGGCGCAGCCCTATGCAGGCGCGCGGAGCGGCACGGGAGAGGGAAGTGCGTGATTTAAGTCACCTTATATTAGCTTTCAACGGGACATTAACAATTGAACGCTACGTCAACCGGTAAGGTGAGGGGGAGAGAGTTCGGCTTCATCATCCCGGATGGGGCAGGGGGATGGAATTTTTCTGTTTCGCAACCCAAGACATCTGAATTATTTTCGTTGGAACCGACAGGCCCCCACATTACGGTATGGAACGCGGTTTTGAGAGGAGTGACGCGATGCGTTGGATCGCAGCTGTGCTTCTGTTTCTGGCTATGGCGACAGCGGCTGTAGCGCAATTTGACTCAGCAACCGTACTGGGAACGGTGACCGACCCGAGTGGAGCGGTGGTTGCCCGGGCCCAAGTCCGGCTACTCAACACGGCCACCGGCTCGGAACGGACCACGCAAAGTGGCGACCAGGGGCAGTTCGAGTTTGCGAATGTGCCGGTTGGCCCCTACCGGCTGGAGGTGACGCAGACGGGCTTTCAGACCGCGGTGGCCAAGTTTGAGCTGACCGTAGGCGCGCACCAGCGCGTGGATGCGAAGCTGAATGTGGCCTCGGTGGCCACGTCGGTGCAGGCCACGGCCGAAGCCGCGCAACTGGAGACCGACTCCAGCGAGCACAGCCAGGTTGTATCCGAGCGCGAGATTGCCGAATTGCCGCTGAACGGCCGCGAATACTCGCAGTTGGTGGCCCTGTCGAGCGGGGTGGTGCCCAGCCCCAGCAACCTGACCACGGAGAGCTACAACAGCCGCGAAGGCGCGTTCATTGTAAACGGCTTGCGCAGCGTGTATACGAACTATCTGCTGGACGGCGTGGACAACAACTTCTACGGCACGTCGAACCAGGGATTCAGCAACCAGGTGGTGCAGCTGTCGCCCGACGCGGTGGCGGAATTCAGCGTGGTGACCAACAATACCAGCGCCGAGTTCGGCCGTTCCGGCGGCGCCACCATCAACGTGGTGACGCAGTACGGAACCAACAGCTGGCATGGACGGGCCTGGGAGTACCTGCGCAACACCAATCTGAACGCCGGCGGCTACTTCAAGCCCGACGTGGGTGGTAAACCCGCACTGCATCGCAACCAGTTCGGCGTCACGCTGGGCGGACCCATCAAGAAGGACAAGCTGTTCTTCTTTCTCGACTACGAGGGTTACCGGCAGACCAGTTCCTTTACCGATCAGGCGACGATTCCAACGCTGGCCGAGCGCGGTCTGAGCCCGAGCGGCGCCGCGCTGGGCTACTACCAGATCGACGATCCCGAATCCTCCAACCCACTGGGTTATTTGCCGGTCGACAATCCCTGCAACTACAACGTGGGCCGCAATCCCTGCAACTCGTTAAACCTGTTTGGCGCCGGACTGGGCGCGGCGGGCACGGCTACGCAGAATGCGGTGGGCGGCACACAGTATTTGAACGGCCAGATCCCGTCTTCGGCGGTGATTCCCTTTGCCGCGGCGCTGCTCACCTACCTGCCGCTGCCGACCAACACCAATCTGACGAACAATTACGTGATTCTCCATCCCGGCAGCTTTGACAAGGACAAAGGCGATGCCAAGGCGGACTGGACGCCGCGCGAGGGGTTGCGGCTGTTTGTGCGCTACTCCCAGGCGCGGTTGAACGGCTTCGATCCGGGCACCATTACGGGCCCGGCTGGCGGCTACGGCGACGGCAACGTGCGCGCGCCGATGAAGCAGATTGTGGGCGGCGCCACCTGGACCATCAATCCGAAGTCCGTCCTCGAAGCCCGCTTCGGCTTCTCCGTGATGCAAGCGGGCAAGACGCCGCCGCTGGCCGGACAAAACACCATGACCGGCAATCTGGCGCTGCCTGGCCTGCCCACCGATCCCCAGTATCTGGGCGGCGTTACCTACCAGTACTTCCTGGCCGGCAACGACTTTACCAGCCTGGGCCGTTTGTGGACGAGCCCGCAGTATCAGAACCCCACAACGTGGAACCCGAAGGTGAATTACACCCGCCTGATGGGCGCGCACTCGCTGAAGGCCGGCGTCGAGTATCTGATGTTGCATGTGGCCCAGCAAGACTTGCACCCGGTGCTGGGCGCAGACGCGTACGAAGGGGAATGGTCCGGCTACGCCTACTACAACGGCCTCTACAAGGCCTACAGCTCCTACCTGGCGGGCAGCCAGACGGCGGAAAACATCCGCATGTTCGACTACGCCGACTTCCTGCTCGGCTACCAGGCGCAGATCGGCCTGGCCAGCCCGACCGTCAGCCAGATTCGCAATTGGGGTTGGGCCGGCTACCTGCAGGACGACTGGAAGGTCAGCCACAAGCTGACGCTCAACCTGGGCCTGCGCTACGAGTACTCCACGCCGATCTACGAGGCCAACAACCAGTTGGCCAACTACAATCCAACCAGCGGAGCGATTGTAGAAGCCAGTTCCAGCGACCGTTACACCGTGAATCCGAATAAAGCCGACTTTGGACCGCGTGTGGGCGCAGCCTACTCGGTGGACCCGAAGACGGTGGTGCGCGGCGGCTTCGGCATTGGCTATACGCACTGGAACCGCGTGGGGTCGAACTACCTGACGATGAGCCCGCCGTTCGGCATCGTCGCCCAGCGCCTGGTGTATCCCAGCGCTTCCACCTACATCAACACCCAGAGCGGATTCCCGACCAACATGGTGAGCACCTCCAACTTCAACCCGCTCGAAGACGTGCTCCAGTACATGCCGCGCAGCTCGCCGGACACGCAGGTGTGGAACTGGTTCTTTGCCGTGCAGCGCGACCTGGGCCGCAACTGGCTGCTGGATCTCTCGTATGTAGGCAACCACGGGCTGAACGAGATCATTGTCAACGACGTCAACCAGGCGGCAAACGGTGGAAGCGCCGCATTGACCTCGCGCGTGGCCAACACCAACTTTGGCACCATCGCCGGCATTCTGTCCTGGGCCAGTTCGGACTACGACGGCCTGCAGGCCAAGGTGGAGAAGCGCTTCTCGCAGGGGCTCTACGTGCTGAACTCCTTTACCTGGTCCAAGGACATCGACTACGCGGCGCAGGCGCTGGACGGCGGCGGCAACTGCAACAACTGCGGCAACGGCATTCCGTCGGTGCAGAACATCTACAACTGGCAGGCGGACCGCGGTCTGTCGGCCTACAACTACCCGTTCGTCGACGTTACCTCGGTGGTGTGGTCGGTGCCGGTGGGCAGGGGCAAGAAGTTCCTGCCCGATGCCAGCCGCTGGCTGGATGCTCTGGTGGGCGGATGGCAGACGACCGACATCTTCAATACGCGTAGCGGCGACCCGCTCACCTTTGCCTACAGTCCGAACAGCGACCAGCAAGTCTCGGCCCTGATCACGGTGGACGGCCGCAACTCTTACCGTCCCAATCAGACGGGGCCGGCGGTGGCATCGAACAAGTCCATCAGCCAGTACTTCAACTATGCCAGTTTTGCCAGCCCCGCGCTGGCTCCAGCGACTGGCCAAACCACCTTCAGTCCCTACGGCAACTCGCCCCGCAACGCGGTGCGTGGATTCGCCTATTGGAGCCTGGATATGGGCCTGACAAAATATTTCACGCTCACCGAGCACGCCAAATTCCAGTTCCGCGCCGAAGCCTTCAACATTCTCAATCACACGAACTTCGGCGATCCGAACACCAACGTTCCCGACACCGGCGCCGCGCTGACCAGCGCCACCGTCGGCAACTTCGGCCAGATCACAACATCGCTTCCCGCACGCGAACTGCAGGTGGCGGCGAAGATTGTGTTCTAGCATCTGCGGTGCGGCAGTCCGCTTTGCGTTCTCCGTGGACAGATTGCGTGCCGGATGTACAAAGGGCTCTCCTTGTAGGAGAGCCCTTTGTGTTGCTGGATGCTGGGGAAACAGGAGCTGCTGTGCGGTTTAGACGTCCGCCGTCGCCGGCATGATGTCATCCACGTCCACCCACTGGGTGGGGTAGTTGCCGGTGTAGCAGGCAGTGCAGTAGCCCACGTTCTTCTCGTCATGCACCGCGCCGAGCAGTCCTTCGAGGGAGAGATAGGCCAGCGAATCGGCCTCGATAAAGCGGCGGATCTCTTCGACGGACTGGTTGGCGGCAATCAGGTCCTTCTTGCTGGGCGTGTCCACGCCGTAGAAGCAGGGCGAGATCGTCGGCGGGCAGCTGATGCGCAGATGGACTTCCTTGGCGCCGGCTCCGCGCACCATGCGGACTATCTTTCTGGAAGTTGTCCCGCGGATGATGGAGTCGTCGATCAGGATGACCCTCTTGCCTTCCAGCAGATTGCGCACCGGATTCAGCTTGAGGCGCACGCCGAAGTCGCGCACGCGCTGCTCGGGCTGGATGAAGGTGCGGCCCACGTAGTGGTTGCGGATCAGGCCGAGACGGAAAGGCACTCCTGCCTCTTCGGCGTAGCCGAGCGCCGCGGTGACGCCGGAGTCGGGCACGGGAACGACAACATCTGATGGCACATGCGACTCGCGGGCCAGTTGGCGGCCCATGGCATCGCGCGACTCCTGCACCCAGCGGCCAAAGATGCGCGAGTCAGGGCGGGCGAAGTAGACGTGCTCGAAGACACAGCTGGATTGCGCCACGCCGCTGGCGTACTTGCGGCTGGTGAGTCCGTCTTCGGTAACCATGACGAGCTCGCCAGGCTCCACGTCGCGAATGTATTTGGCGCGGAGCAAGTCGAAAGCGCAGGTTTCCGAGGCAAAGACGATGGTGTCCGGCGTGCCCGGCTCCTTGGATTCGATGCGGCCGATGGAGAGTGGACGGAAGCCATACGGGTCGCGCGCGGCAAAGATCCGGTCGCGAGTCATCATGACGATGGAGAAGGCGCCGTCGACCTGCGCGAGCGAGCCGGCAATCGCGTCGACCAAGGTGGCCGCGGGCGAGTGCGCGATGAGCTGGACGATGATCTCCGAGTCCGAGGTGGTCTGGAAGATGGCGCCCTGGCGTTCGAGTTTGGCGCGGATGTTGCCCAGGTTGACCAGGTTGCCGTTGTGGGCAATGGCGATGAGGCCGCGCGTGGATTCCACACGGATGGGCTGCGCGTTCAAAAGCGCGGAGTCGCCAGTGGTGGAGTAGCGTGTGTGGCCGATGGCCATGGAACCGGGCAGCTTGCGGATCACGTCGTCGGTGAAGATTTCGCTGACCAGACCCATGCCCTTGATGTTGGCCAGATGCTCACCGTCGGCGGTGGCAATGCCGGCCGACTCCTGGCCGCGATGCTGCAGGGCGTAGAGCGCGAGGTAAGCCTGGCGGGCGGCATCGGGATGGCCGTGGATGGCCGTGACGCCGCATTCCTCGTGGAGGGTATCGCCGTTGGCGATACCCGGAGGGAGTAGGGAATAGGGATTAGGGACTGAAGAGTTGCAGGTTGCGGATATGAGTTCGTTGCTCCGGTCGTAGATGCCAGGGACGCCCTGGTACAACATACGGCTCATGCCGGCACCTCTTCGTGGAGTGTGGCCTCCAGAACCGAGGCCCAACTGGCGCGAAGGTTGGCGACCGAAGCAGAGATGAACGGGTCGCCGTAGACGGAGATTTCAAGGTTCGAGCCACCGGTGGTGCCGATGCGGGCCACCATCAGACTGTACTCGGAGGCGAGTTTTTCGATCTCGGCCACGTGCTTGGGCTCAGCCGAGAGCACTACGGTGGAGGCCGGCTCTGCGAAGAGGCCGAAGAGCGGATAGGCGGTGAGCGAAGGGTCCTGCTCCACGGCAGCGCCGATGGAGTGCGGGAAGGTGGCCTGGGCCAGGGTGACGGCGATGCCGCCGTCGGAGACATCGGAAGCGCTCGAAACCAGCTTCTTCAGCGCCACGCCCTGCAGGAAGACCTGCAGATCGGCTTCGGCTTCCAGGTCCAGCGCCGGGGGATTGCCCCACAGCTCGCCGAAGATCACCTTGGCATACTCGGAGGAGCCGAAGGCTGCCATGTCCTGCTGGTTGGTGAACTCGGGCGCCTCGGGAACTGGCTCGGTGCGATCAGCACGCTCAATGGCCGGCAGCGGATACTGTGCGATCGCGGGCGGATTCAGCGGAACCTCAAGATTCGGGTCGGGAGCGGCTTCTTCACGCGGCACCGGCCAAACCAGCAGAATCGCGTCGCCTGGCTTCTGGAAACCGGAGGGAACGGCCTTGGTCACGTCGTCGAGGATGCCTACGATGCCGAGTACCGGAGTGGGATAAATGCCTTCGCCGCGCGTTTCATTGTAGAGAGACACATTGCCGCCAGTGATCGGTGTGCCCAGAGTGGTGCAGGCCTCGGAGATGCCATCGATGGCTGCCGAGAGCTGTGCCATGATCTCAGGCTTCTCCGGATTGCCGAAGTTCAGGCAATTGGTGGCGGCCACCGGCGTTGCACCGGTCATAGCCACCTTGCGGGCCGCTTCGGCCACGGCATGCTCGGCGCCCAGCTTGGGATCGAGATAAGCCCAGCGGCCGTTGCCGTCCAGAGCCATCGCCAGGCCGCGCTCATGAGGAGCCTTGCCGGTGCCCTTGATGCGCATCACCCCAGCTTCCGAGCCGGGGCCGATCACGGTGTTGGTCTGCACCATGGAGTCGTATTGCTCGTGAACCCAGCGCTTGGAGCAGACGTTGGAACTGGAGAGCAACGCCTTCAGGTCGGCGGTGTAGTCGCGCGGCTGGCTCAGGGCTTCTGCGGTCGCCTCAGAGGGATCGGCCGTAACCGGAGCCTTCCAAACGCCCACCGGACGGTGGTAGAGCGGGGCATCGTCGGTGAGGGAGGTGTTAGGAATGTCGGCCACCAGCGCGCCATGATGGCGGATGCGGAGTCTCGGTTCTTCCTTGACCGTGCCGCAGATGACCGCGTCCAGCCCCCACTTGGCGAAGACCGTCAGCACTTCGTCTTCGCGGCCCTTTTCGGCCACCAGCAGCATGCGCTCCTGGCTTTCGGAGAGCATGATCTCGTAGGCGCTCATACCGGTCTCGCGCTGGGGAATCAGGTCGAGCTCCACATCCAGGCCGACGCCGCCGCGGGCGCCCATCTCACAGGTGGAGCAGGTCAGCCCGGCAGCACCCATATCCTGAATGCCGACAATAGCACCGGTCTGCATGGCTTCCAAACAGGCTTCCAGCAGCAGCTTCTCCATGAAGGGGTCGCCGCACTGCACGTTGGGCCGCTTCTCTTCCGATCCCTCGTGGAACTCTTCGCTGGCCATGGTGGCGCCGTGGATGCCGTCGCGTCCGGTCTTGGCGCCTACATATATGACCGGGTTGCCGGTGCCGGTCGCCTTGCCATAGAAGATTTCGTCGATCTTGACCATGCCCAGGGCGAAGGCGTTCACCAGAGGATTGCCGGCGTAACAAGCCTCAAACTTGGTTTCGCCACCCAGATTTGGCACACCAAAACAGTTGCCGTAACCAGCAATGCCCGCGACCACGCCTTCCACAATGGTGTGGTTTTTGTGCAGCAGCTGGCGATTTTCTTCCGAAAGGCCCGGTTCCTCGGCGATGGGACCAAAGCGCAGCGAGTCCATCACGGCCAGCGGGCGGGCGCCCATGGTGAAGATGTCGCGCAGAATGCCGCCTACGCCGGTGGCCGCGCCCTGAAAGGGCTCAATATAACTGGGATGGTTGTGGCTCTCGATCTTGAAGGCGCAGGCCCAACCATCGCCCACGTCAATGATGCCGGCGTTTTCGCCCGGTCCCTGCACCACGCGGTCGCTTTCGGTGGGCAGTCGCTTCAGGTGCACCCGGCTCGACTTGTAGGAGCAATGCTCGGACCACATGACCGAGTAGATGCCTAGCTCAGTGAGCGAAGGCACGCGGCCAAGAGCGGCAAGAATGCGATCGTACTCCTCCGGCGTAATGCTGTGCTGAGCCAGCAACTGGGGAGTGATGGACACTGGATCGGGAACGGATGAAGAGGTAGCTTGAGTCATCACGGTTGCCTCCATTGTCGCACGAAGGGAGGCAGGCAACAGAGCCCTTTGGCGCGGACAAAGAGGCACGGGAAGGCCTGAAATGGGCCCAGGACGCAGTTGAGCCCCGGCTCAGATGGTGCAGAACAAGGGAAATGCGAGGCTTAGCAGGGGCAGGGCTGGCAGCCGGTTGGCCTCTGTGCGATACTTGCTAGGCAGGCCCCACCCAACGCCGGGATGGCGGAACTGGCAGACGCAGCGGACTCAAAATCCGCCGACCCTTGCGGTCATGGGGGTTCGACCCCCCCTCCCGGCACCACACCTAAAGTGATTTGAAATCAACCAATTACAAAACCGGCAAATCGTGTGTGCCAAATTTGTGCCAAGAATGTGCCAGGATTGTGCCAAGGTTTCCCCTTACCGGCATCACTAAAGGGTAAACAGATCTCCCGAAACGTTGCATATTAGTAATTACTGGTCTCATTAGAAACCGTTACGTGGCTCCAATTGGGCAATCGTGACAAATTCCGTAGGGAACTCTTCGGCAACCAGAAGGTTCGTCAGCAAGACCTCAAAGGCATTGCGCACCTGCTCGGCCACGGGAGCCCCAAGGTAAGCGTTGAGCATTACATCCACTGCCTCGATTGGTGCCTTCCTCAAATTTCATCTCAACCGGACGATGTTAGAGTCAGGAGACCCAGATGGGCAGACCCGAGAAACGACGCCAAGATAGTTTATTCGATCAAGAATCTGTAGGATTCTCCTCGGCGGATCAGCAGGCCACGCTGCGACGGAACAGACTGCAATCCAAGCGCAAGCTAAACTGGTACGACGATACCTGGTTGATTCTGGATAAACACTTTAAGGCCGGGAGGTCGATTGAGGATATTGCCTTTGATTTGCAAATCCTTCCGAATGTAATTCAATCTCGAATTGAGGAGATGCGGAAAATCCCCATGGGGTTACAGAGCCTGAAGGACTTCGAGGTCTCGAAGGGAAACCTCAAAACAAATCCGGACAGGTTTCCCAAGAAGCGTCAGCAAACATCTTCTCTGAAGATGGTCAAAGCAATTGCGTTGCAAATCGAGAAACTGGCGCCGCTAGATCCGGTATTCTTCGAGAACACCATCAGGTTTTATGTGCAAGAACTTCTCGAGGATGAGCGCATCATTCTCGGTATTCGCGAGTGGAGATCGTACGACGCCGGCGTGCACACTGAGAAAATGATGGGAGTACAAAGCGTTATCAAGATGGTGAACAAGCTGGGAATTGATGGGTTGAGTGTGCAGTATTCGAGTTGTCTAAAAAACGGAGAACTGCACAATTTAGCGTCAAAGCTGGCGGCAGTTGGCGCGCCAAGAGACACGAGCATATCGCGCAGCAACCGGCTGCCGGCAAACGGATACTCCAGATGCAACTCGTCGATCTGCCGCATCAACATCAGGTCGGCCTCCGAGACCTCACGCGGCCGATAGTAGAAGCTGCTGCGACTGAGGCGAAGCAGGCGAACCTGCTTCTGAATTGAGAGCTTTTCTTCTCGCGAGATCATCTTTTTGTGCTCAGCAGCCCCGCTTTGGTGAGCGCGCGCTCTAAAAAATCGTTCTCAAGAGTCAACTCGCCGATCTTGGCCTGCATGCGCGTAACGTCTACCTTGCTCGTCTCGGACTCCGTCTTGTCTTCTCCGAAGACTCCGGCGGCTCGCTCCAGCAAACGACTCTTCCACTCGGTGATCTGGTTGGGATGCACATCAAACTGCTGCGCCAGCTCGGCCAGTGTCTTGTCACTCTTCAAGGCCGCCAGGGCCACCTTCGCCTTGAACGATGCTGTGTGATTTCGACGGGGACGTCGCGCCATCTTTGCTCCTCTTTCCTGCCATCTTAATGGCTGGTTGCGGAGAAGCGCTTTCACTTATTCCTCTGTCCGATTTTCCGGGTCCACGTCATTCGCCTGCGCGATCCAGTCCTTCAGCCGGGCTGCTACATCTTCCAGATTGCTGGCAACATTCAAGAGGAATTCCTTCCGGACCATCTCCATCAGTTCGGCATGAGTCGCTGGAATGTCGACGGCATTGCGCAGCAGTGTAGCCGGAGATTCCTGGGTTGGGATTGCCTCCAGGTTGCCCCAAAGAAACGCTTGCGCGACAAGCTCGAATTAGGCCTCCTCGATGGGCTTGGCGACTTCGAGCGCGGCCCGCATGCGCTCCTCGAGATGGGTTGGCAGCCCATGCCGCAGCCATTCGCAAACCTCTTGGACATTGCTGTGCCCGATGTATGCGGTTAAGCAAGCTCCGTATTCAGGTCATGTCTTCGTCTTTCGTGGCAAGCGCGGTGACTTGATCAAGTTGTTATGGTTCGATGGCGATGGTCTGTGCCTGTTCCAGAAGCGGCTCGAACGTGGCCGATTCATATGGCCGCAAGCAGAGAGCGGAACTGTGTCTCTGACTCGCGCTCAGTTATCGATGTTGCTCGAAGGCATTGACTGGCGCCAGCCGCGACGTACATGGGAACCTCCGATGGCAGGATAGTGAGCATCTTTTCATCGATCTTGACGACAAGCTTGTGGCATACTTCTGGCGATGGCTAACGCGCTGATCGCTGTTGCCGATTTGAAGTTGCTCGACCGAGAGGCGCTCGAAGCATTGCTGATCGCAGAACGCGAGAAGCGCATCAACAGCGACAGTGCGATTGAGCATCTCAAGCTGGTCATCGCCAAGTTGCAACGGATGATCTTCGGCAAGAAGAGCGAGAAGGTCACTCATGAGATCGAGCAACTGGAACTGAAGCTCGAAGAGCTCGAGTCGGATGAGTCCGAACGCATCGCAGCACGCACAGCATCGCACCTCATACCGAGAGCCAAGTCAACGCGGCGGCCGTTGCCGGAGCACCTGCCGCGCGAAGTGCATACGCATTTGCCTGCCGAAGATGCATGTCCCGAGTGTGGCGGTGCATTGCACAAGTTGGGCGAGGATGTCTCCGAGATCCTTGAACGCGTGCCTGCGACTTATAAGGTGATTCGCCATGTGCGCGTGAAGATGGCCTGCACCAAGTGCGATGTCATCGTGCAGGCTCCGGCGCCATCGCGTCCGATTGAACGCGGCATAGCTGGCCCGGCATTGCTGGCGCATGTGCTGGTCTCGAAGTTTTCCGATTATGTTGGGTTCCTGGTTATGTGGCGTTCAGCCCTTAACTATGCGTAAACAGAGGGTCTTTCAGAACTGAACGTCACATAATTGCGAGCTAGACTTGGGCAAGGAAGGACATGAGACCCGGGTTGTCGCGCCAGTGCTTTGCTGATTGCTTACTGTCCACCGCGCACAGGCCGAGAGCTTTGGCCTTCATCTGAAGGTCGGTTTCGGCATATATGTTGGTGGTATTGATCGAGACGTGGCCGAGCCATGCGCGGATGGTGTTGATGTCAACGCCGGCGCGGAGAAGATGAGTGGCCGTTGTGTGGCGGATTGTATGCGGGCCGATTCGTTTTTTGCGCATATCCGGGATGCGGCTTATGGCGGCTTGCGCATAGCGCTTTACGATTTCATGGATGCCGAAGCGTGTCAGCGGCTGCAAGCGACGACTGAGGAACACTGGTTCTTTGCCGATCCGCCCAGCGACGAGGTTTCTGAGGATCGCGGTCGTGGAAGCCCAGAGCGGACAGATGCGACTTTTGCCTCCCTTGCCATGAAGACACACGGAAGAGAGCGTACTGTCTGCGCCACTATGCAGGTTGAGATCATCGATGCACAGCTTGGCTGCTTCATCAGCTCTTGCTCCCGAGTTGTACATAAAAAGCAGCAGGGCGCGATCCCGATTGCCAAGTAGCGTGGCTGGGTTGGGAGCATCAAGCAGAGCATCGATCTCCGGCTTTTCGAGATAGCAGACTGGTATGGGGGCCGAGCGCTTGGACTTGACGGTGCGCAGTTGAGCACACCAGTCCAGATATTCGGGGCATCGTTCTGCGATGAAGCCAGCGAGCGCATGGATGGCCGCCAGACGCTGATTGCGACTAGCGATGCCGCATTTCCGCTTTTCTTCGATGTGCCGCAGAAAAGCACGCAACAGGTCTGCATCGATGTCCGCGATGAGCAACTCGTCCACTTTCTTATGAGTCTTGGCAGCAACGAAGACGACCAGCAGCCGAACGGCATCGCGATAGCTCTGTTGGGTATTGCGGGCCAGGTTTCGCTCACCAACGAGATATTCCATCAGAAAACGCCTTATCCACGAACCAAGGGCCTCTCTATTGTTCATGGCGCCCTCCATACACGTAGTCCTGGAAGCGTCGGTTGGCTTCTGCCAGCAACTCCGGTGTCATGGTCAGGTAACACTGGGTAGAGTGCAGATCTACATGTCCAAGATAGGTGGAGAGGGCCGGCAGAAGGAACTGAACGTTCGCACCGGTCTTATACCATT
>Ga0371490_1000347_pt1 | contig 33807 bp, 18 predicted proteins | sample MB2SIPfraction_FD_207959 | JGI IMG/M metagenome (GOLD analysis project Ga0371490, IMG submission 207959) | Lab enriched peat soil microbial communities from McLean, Ithaca, NY, United States - MB28FN SIP fraction | ecosystem: Environmental > Terrestrial > Soil > Wetlands > Peat | place: USA... | reverse complement strand
AGGTTTGAACATCTTCAACCGCCAGGCCGACAAGCTGTACATGTGCAACATCGCGCAGATGGTCAACGTGCTGCAATCGGTGCTGCTGACCGATGGGCCGGAGGGCAGGAACTGCGTGCGCACTACCACCTACTACGCCTTCATGCTGTTCAAACCACATCGCGGCAAGACCGCCGTGCGGGTGGACGGTGGCCCCCTGACTTGGGATGGACGCAACCTGCTGGACGGCGAAGTGATGCCCATACCATCCATCTCGGCATCGCGAAACGGCTCCGAGCTGGTCGTAAGCCTGGTGAACCCGCGACCCGACCAAGATATGGACGTGGAATGCGCGCTGCGCGGCGCCAGGGCCAGACAGGGCCGGGCACAGATTCTACACGATTCCGATCTGAACGCGTATAACAGCTTCGACCATCCGGACCGCTTGACGATCCAACCGCACGAGGTTGCCGTAGAACCGGACCGGATGCGGATCATGCTGCCGGCAATGTCGGTAGCGACGGTGACGTTGGAAGTGGAATAGCTCGTGGGGCGGACGCGCTCGTCCGCGGCCGGCCCACGGGCCAGTCTTTTTGCCGCGCGCTCCTTCCCGTCGATGGTATCCTGAGGTGGCGCTCCTGTGACGCCGCTTCGCGTGGATCGTTTCACTGGCCATTCTTGAGCACGCGGCATACAATGTTTCAGTGTTGTTACATCGGCCCGAACTGTGTCGATCCGAAGTTGCGTAAGTTGGAATCGTGATGAACGCATGGAAAGCGCTGATCGCGGCCACCCTGGCGTTACTATCGCCAGGCGCGGCGAACGCTCAACAAACCGGCGATCAGTCGAGCGCCTCGGCGAGCGACCCAACTCCCGTTGCGCCCGAGCGTTGGAACCTGTATTACCAGGCGACCGCCATCGGCGACGAGCACGGCACGTTTTACGCGCCGTACACGGGACCGCTGAGCCTTCAGGATTATCCCGAGCACGACGTCTCGCTGACCACGACCCTGTTTTTCGCGGCCCTCCTCGCCACCAACACTCAGCTCGTCTTCAATCCGGAGATCGCGGGAGGCAAGGGATTCAGCGGTGTGAGCGGAATCGCCAATCCGCCCAACGGCGAGCTGCCCCGTGTGGCCACCGCGACTCCTAAGCCATACCTGGCGCGCCTCTTCATCGCCCACGATTTTGCTTTCGGCGCCGGCCAGGAGCAGGTGGAAAGCGACGTCAACCAACTCGCTGGCGTTCGCCCGATGACGCGCTACTCCGTCTACGCCGGCCGCTTCTCGCTCACCGACTACTTCGACAACAATGAGTACACGCACGATCCGCGCGAGCAGTTCATGGCGTGGGGCGTGATGTACAACGGCGCGTGGGATTATCCGGCCGATACGCGCGGCTATACCTGGGGTCTGGTGCAGGAGTTGCACACGCACCACTGGGCGTTTCGCTACGGCATCGCGGCGGAGCCGCGAGTGGCCAACGGCCCGCAATTCGACCGCCGTCTGTTCCGCGATCACGGTCACACGTTCGAAGGCGAGCGGCGCTACTCATTGGGCGATCACGCCGGTACGCTGCGCTTGCTGGGGTACGCGAACCGCGCCGATGCCGGCACCTACGCCACTGCGCTGCGCCTGGCCGCCGAGAGCGGCACGACGCCGGACGTGGTGGCCACGCGCCGCCCAGGAACGCTGAAGTACGGGACGGGCGTGAGCCTGGAGCAGGAAATCACGCACGACGTCGGCGTTTTCATGCGGCTCGGCTGGGACGACGGCAAGACCGAGAGCTTCGCTTTCACTGCCATCGACCGGCTGGCCAGCGGCGGTGTATCCGTCAAGGGCACGCGCTGGAGGCGCAAGAACGACGTAGTGGCCAGCTCGCTCACCGCCGGCGGCCTATCCGGCGTGCACGCGCTCTACCTGGCGCGCGGCGGGCTGGACTTTCTGATCGGCGATGGCCGCCTGAACTACGCTCCCGAGTATGTCTGGGAATCGTATTACAGCGCCCGCTTGTTTCCCGGGTTCTATCTGACCTTCGATCTACAGCACGATACCAACCTGGCCTACAACCACGACCGGGGCCCGGTGTGGATTCCCTCCATCCGTCTGCACATGGAATTCGGCCTCAAGCCTCGCAAGGCCGATTGAACCGCAACGTACCGGCCGCCAGAGCTCGCAGGCGGGCGGTCAAAAACGGATTGGAACGGTCTGTTGCTCGCCGTGGTACGAAATCACCTTGTCCGGTGTGTCCGTGACTTCCACGCCCGTGCCATGGCCCTTTCGCACGATAACAACATGAAAAGTCCGCGCCTGTAACATACCCGGGAAACTTCCCTTCCGGGCATCGATTCTAAGCTGGCGCTGCGCGTCATCCCAGTTGAAGGCAATCGTCGAATAGACGCCCTTTTCGTAGTTATAGTTATCGTTCTCGTCTTCATACAGGGTGAAGCTGCCGTTGGCTCCGGGGTAGATGCGTAACTCAATTGGGCCGGCCGGCTTTTCCGTGGAATATTGAACAAAGGGACCCATCGGTATGATGGATCCCGACCTGACCATGAGCGGAATTTTGTCGATGGGAGCATCCGCAACTACGCTCTTGCCACCGGCCAGCGCCTCTCCCGTCCAGAAATCGATCCACTGATTTCCGGCCGGCAGGTAAACGGTCCGTGTCTTCTGTCTCGACTCGGCCGGTCTCGCCTCACGGGCGAAGATGTCAGGAGTCTTCCAGAACATCTGGGCACGGAACGCGCCGAGCACCGCGTTCGATGTCTCGAATGCGAAGTCATATTCCTTGCCGGCCACTAACTCGACGGGCACGGTGTGGGACTCCATGGAGTCGTAGTTGTGAGCGATCTCCTTGCCGTCCAGATATACACGCCTCGGCCCGAAACTCTTCAGGTTGAACCGGTATTTCCCGGTTTCGGCCGGAATCAGCTTGCCTTCCCAGCGCATCGAGAATCTGGGGTCGGTAATGAAGCTCGGCCAGCCTGTGTACCAATACAGATTGATGTCTGGTTCCACGGCTTCGTGACAGAGTTTCTTGAAGTCCGCATCGCAATAATATCTGGCGGTCAGGCCCGGCTTACCGCCCTTAGTCCTGAAGACCTCGGGCGGAATAGGAATGGTCTGCTCGGGCGGGCGATGGTACATGTATTCCGTCACTGGGGAGACCATGATTGCAGGGCCGAACATAAACTGGTCGTCGATCGAATAGGTCTTGCGATCGTGCGCGAAGTCCATCGGCAGGCCGCGCATGATGGAATACCCATCGTGAGTGACCCGCCAGCCCAGTGAATAGATGTAGGGCAGCAACCGGTATCGCAGGTTATCGAATTTGACGAGTGAGCCGGTATACTCGCCAAACTCCCAGATCTCGCGCGGCGTTTCCGAGCCATGCGAGCGGAAGATGGGCGAGAAAGCCCCTAACTGAAACATGCGTGCGTACAGCTCCTGATATGCAGGGTCCTTGCCGCCGTTCGAGAATACGCCCCCCTGGCACCCGAGGGAAAACGCGCCGATATCGAAGGTCCAATACGGAATGCCGGCCATGCTGTGATTGATCCCCGCCGAAATCTGCTTCCGGTAAACGCCCCAGTCCGCCCCGATATCTCCCGACCAGGTGGCTGCCGCGGCCCTCTGCTGGCCGGCGAATGTCGACCGCGTGAGAATGAAAACCCGCTTCTGGTCCGTCTCTTTCCGCTGGTTCCGGTAAACGCCTTCCGTGATGACCAGCGAGTAAGGATTGAGATATCTCGCGAACGAGCCGAGATGATTGTCCTCGACTCTCTTCATCTCATACTCTTCCGACTCCTTGGTGAGCGCGTTGACGATGTCGGGTTCGGTCGAGTCCATCCACCAGGCATCGACTCCCTTGGAGAACAGTCCATCGCTGGCGTACTTCCAGTACAAATCGTTGGCCGCCGGATTGTACGCATCGAAATACCGGAACCCGGCCCAGCCCACGGGCGAGTACAGATAGCCGTGGCGCTCCATATCCTTGTAAATCGGCGCAGCAGGTCCGAGCCCGCCCCAGATGGAGATCATCAGGTGGAAATTCTCCCTGTGCAGCAGATCGATCATTTCCTTCGGCCGCGGGTACTTGGTTTCATCGAAGAACGCTCCGCCCCACATATCGTTCCCGCCCCAGTAATTCCAGTCCTGGACGATGTTATCGATGGGAATCCGGCGTTTACGATACTCTTGCGCGATGCCCAGCAGCTCGTCGCGGGTTGCGTAATGTTCCTTGCTCTGCCAGTAACCGTAAGCCCACTTACCGTACATGGGAGCCTGCCCCGTGAGTTGCCGGTATCCGGCGATGGCCTGATCTATCGTCGGGCCGAAAAAGAAGTAGTAGTCGATGTTATCCGCCACTTCGGACCAGAACGACGTCGCTTGGCGATCGTCAGTGAAGATCGTCTTGGAATAGTTGTCCCAGAATATTCCGTATCCTTCGGTGGAAACCAGCATGGGCGTGACCGCATCGGTGTTGGACTGCACCAGCTTCACAGTTCGCCCGCGATAGTTCATGTAACCGGACTGGTGCTGTCCGAGCCCGTACACTCCTTCGTCGGGAGTCAGCGTGAAGTTCTGCTGAACGCTGAACGCGGCCTTTTCCTTCTCGATCTGACATGGAGTGAAGACAGCCCGCCCTTGCTCTTTCAGAAGCGCCTGGCCGTCGTTGGCGAGATACTGGATCGACCCATCGCTCTTACTCAACTGAACTTTGACCTGCCCCGAGCTTAGCGTGATGGCGTCGGCGCTCTCCTCAAACCGTACGCTCAGCTCGGGCACGTCCTTCTGAATCACCGAGAGGCTGACTTTATCAGACGTGCCGCCGGCCGGCCATTTCACGACGCGAACCGTGCCTTCCGAATAGAATTGCACCCTGACGTTCAAATCGCCGGCCGTCAGTTGAACGCCGTTCCGGATACGCTCGATTTTCGGCGCCTGGCAAATCGCCGGCAAAGCGCTCAGGCAGAGGACGAAGCACACTGCCGTCGCGCGCCGAGCAGAGATAAGGAGTCTCATTGTTCTGCTTCCTTTCGTAGCGTGCTCTGTGCCCGAAGCTTTCGGTTACGGTCGAGCGCCCGTCTATTTCGCGGCTTCCGCCCGCTTGGCAGCCCAGCGCTTCTTGGCGGTGGCAACGATTGCCCGTCTGCCAGCCGCCGAGAGCTTCCGTTTCGGCTTTGGGGCGTCCTTCGGGGCTGAAGGTTCAGGCGCCTTCCTGGATTCAGCCCACCTCTTTCGCTGCGCCTCGGCGATCCGGGCACGGCCAGCCGCGCTGATACCGCGGCGTTTGCGTTTGGCGGGCGCCTGCGTGACAACGGTCACGGCAGGACGGCCGGAGAGCATCTGGCGGAGCTCCGCGATCTGAGCGTCTAATTGCGCCTTTTCGGACTCGAAGCCTTCAATGGCGGCGGTGATGATTTCGTTGGTGAGTTTTGTCGGCATAGGATTCAGGGCAGTCTTCACGTTGACGGCCAACTCTTACACTAACCGATTTTCGACTGACGCGAGTGGCCGGCGGCGCTGGACGGTGCCGTCTTGTGTCGCGCACGACACGGGTGTCCCGGCTGACACTCTCGCGCTGGATCGAAACCCAAGAAAAGAAGCTGCAGTGGTTCGATCCCGGTGTGGCGCGCCACTTGCACTGTCGTCTCCGAAGGCGCTGGCTCGGGTAGAACAACCGGTAAGCTTAAGCATGCCCTACCAATGATGGATAATTGGAGAGTCTTCGGATTATGAGGCCCGGAAGGAATAAAATCCTCCTGATTGGCGGCGCTGCCAGCGTATTGGCAATAGCGGCATACGCGGCCGCCGTCTTGTGGCGGGCATCGCGCGCCACCGCGGAGTCCGCGCGCGAGCTCCAGGCGGCCTCGGAAATCCGCTTCACCACCGCGCGGCTCGATCGCCCATCGGGCGGCGGTTTCGAGTGGTTCTCGACTCCCGCCGTGTTCGCCGACGCGGTTTCGTTTCGCGACCGGTTGTACATCTGCGGTCCGGCCGGACTCTTCGAATACGATTCCCAGGGCAGCCTCAAGCGCCGCTTCCGGCCAGGCCTGGAACTGCCTCCCGCGCCGCTGGGGACGCTGGCGGTGGGCGCCGGCAGCGGGCAGCCGGAGCTGTATATTACGACCGCGGGCGAAGGATTGGCGATCCTCGGCGAGGGCGGGTTCCGTCAGATCCGGCCTGTCGAGCCGGGATACCGGAAGCTCACTTCGGTTTTGCCGCTCTCCACCGGCCAGGTGCTGCTGGGCACCGAGAAGGATGGCGTAATCGTTTACGATGGCAAGCAGATCAAAGCATTCCACCCGTCGCTCGCGAAACTGAGCGTCACTTCGCTGGCTGGCGACTATGCGGATCTTTGGGTGGGAACCATCGACCGGGGTCTGGTGCACTTTCATGCCGGCCAGGTGGATAGTTTCGGAACGGCCGAGGGACTGCCCGATCCCCAGGTGCTCTCCCTCGCGGTGGATGCCGATCGGGCGTTCGCCGGCACTCCCGTCGGCGTGGCTGAATTGGACGGCGGAAAGTTCGCGCGGAACTTGGCGCCCGGCACCTTCGCCCGCGCTCTGCTGGTTCACGGCGATACTCTCCTCGTCGGCACTCTGGAACAGGGCGTGGTCCCGGTTCCCTTGCGGACTGCGGCTGCCCGCCCGCTGGTCCGCGAGCCGGAGATGCCGGCGGCGCGGATCGAACATATTTTCCGGATGGAAGCGAATTTATACGCCGTGGCGCGCGACGGCGTTTACTCGCTCGGCGCGGATGGAAACGCGTGGCAGCCCATCCTGCAACCCGAGACGGCGCTGCTGGCCGACGGTCACATTTCCGCGCTGGCGGCGGATGCGGCGGGGAGATTGTGGGTGGGCTACTTCGATCGCGGCCTCGACGTGATCGATTCCGGCCTCTCCCACGCCACCCATATCGAAAACGACGCGGTGTTCTGCGTCAACCGGATCGCGCTCGATCCCCACGGGCGGCGGACTGCCGTCGCCACCGCCAACGGCCTGGTCATGTTCGATGCGGCAGCCAGGCAGCGCCAGACGCTGACGCGCCAGGATGGCCTGATTGCCAACCATGTCACCGACGTGGAACTCCGGGAAGATGGCATGCTGATCGCCACGCCGGCCGGGCTCACCATCATCGATCCCACCGGAACCCGCAGCCTGAACGCGTTTCACGGGCTGGTCAACAACCACGTGTACGCCATCGCATCCGAGGGACCGACGATCCTCGCCGGCACGCTCGGCGGCCTGTCGGTTTTCGAAAACGGGGTGGTCAAGGCCTCCTACACCACGTCCAATTCGCGGCTGAAGCACCACTGGATCACCGCGCTGGGCCGGGTTGGCGACGATTGGTTCGCTGGCACGTACGGCGCCGGCATCCTGCGGCTGGACGGGATGGGGCAATGGCGCAGCTTCGCGGACGCGAGCGATGCGTTCGCGATCAATCCCAACGCCATGCTCGTCACGGAAAGCCACGTCTACGCCGGAACGCTCGACCGCGGCCTCTACGCTTACGACCGCCGCACGAACCGCTGGACCGCGATCGCCGCCGGCTTGCCTTCCCGCAACGTGACGGCGCTCGCCGCGCGCGGCGGCTACATATATATAGGTACCGATAACGGCCTGGTGCGCATCCTGGAACAGAATCTGGAGAACCGATGAGAACCCTTTTGAAGCTGTGCGTGCCGCTGATGACGGCTTGCGCGCTGGCGCGAGGCGATGCGGGCGTGTTGATTGCGGGCGGGAAGGACCGGCCCGACAGCAGGATTCTCTCGCTGGCGGAAATGGAGATCGACGTTCGCATCGATAACGGCGACGCCCGGGTCAGTATCCGGCAGATCTTCGCCAATCATACGGCCGCGATCTCCGAGGGGACTTATGTTTTCGCGCTGCCGGTGCGCGCCAGCGTCTCCGATTTCGCCGTTTGGGACGACGTCACGCGCATTCCCGGTGTGATTATGGAGCGGCATCGCGCCGGGGACGTCTACAACGACCTCAAGTGGCAGGCGATCGATCCCGGCCTGCTGCAAGTCGGGGACGGAGGCGCAGACGAGGCGCGCCGCTCCACCGAATTCCGCGCCCGCATCGTGCCGATTCCTCCGAACGGAACCAAGCGCCTGGAAATCGAATACCACGAGCGCATCCCGGTGGAAAACCTTATGTCTCATTTCGCCATCCCGCTGCGTCCCGATGCGTATGAAGCTCAACAAGCCGGCAAGCTCAAAATCACGTTCGAACTGCGATCGCAACATGCGTTGAAAGATTTTCAGATCGCCGGCATGCTCTACCCGCTGCATATTGCCGAGCGGAACGCGCACCTGGTGCGTGGGAGCTTCAGCGCCGCCAATTTCAAAATGGACCAGGACTTCGCGGCCGACTATCGGCTCGACAGCAGCCGCACCAACACGCTCGAAGTCATCGCCTACCGGAACCCCGCACCGCCTTCGCCATCTCCTGTGGATTCGACCGCGCCCCCCGCCGGTGCGCAGCCCGGTTTTTTCCAGGCGTCGGCGCTGCTGGCTCCCGCGGCCGCCGCTTCCGCCAGCCCGAGCAGACCCAAGACCGTGATCGCGCTCTTCGACGCCTCGCTTTCCATGCAGTGGGAGAAGCTCGACCGCGAGTTTCAGGCGCTCGAAGGCTTGCTGCGGGCTCTCAAACCGGCGGACGCGTTCAACGTGCTGCTGTTCAACACTCAGACGACCGCGTTCGCTCCGGCCCCGGTGGCCGCCAGCCCGGACTCGGTCGAAAAGGCGCTCGCGTTTGTTCGCCGCAGTTCGCTGCGCGGCGCCACTAATTTGGAGGAGGCGTTGAAGGCCGGCCTGGCGCAGGACGTCCACGCCGCCGCCGCACCGGCGCAACGAGAGTCGTACCTGGTGCTGTTATCGGATGGCGGCTCGACGCGCGGCGCTCTTCAGAACGGAAAGCTGGCGGCCATCTACGCGGCCGCGTGGAAGAAGATCCCGGAGCGCCAGCGGCCTCGCACGTTCGTGCTTGGCGTTGGCGACGACGCCAACATGCCGCTCCTCAAAATGCTGGCGGGCAACGACGGCGTTTGGGAAGAGGTGCGTTCCACCGAGCCGATCGAATTCAAACTCGGCGCATTTCTCTCCAAGCTCGGGAGGCGCCCGGTGGAGGGCCTGCGGCTGGCGGTTGAGCCGGCGGCGAACTTCGATTTCGTCTACCCGCTCGAAGAAAGCTGGTTCGGAGGCGCGCTGGCTTCATGGGTCGGCGAGTATCGGAAACCCGTGCGGCGCGCCGCGTTCTCCGCCGCGGGTTTCGATCAGGGCCGGCCGCTCCGCATGAGCGCCACCGCCGATCTGCCCGAGCAGAGCCTGGAGCATGCGGACCTGCCGCGCACGTGGGCCAAGGCGCGGGTGGACGCGCTGCTGGCCAAGATCGAGCGCGACGGCGAGGACCGCGCCAGCGTCGACGAAATCATCCGCCTGGCGCGACAGTACAAGTTCGTCACACCGTACACGTCATTCCTGGCCGCGCCGCGGTCGCTGTTGCGGCCGCGCGTAATTCGCCCCGGCGACCCGGTGCTGCGCGTGAAGACCGATCCCGATATCGTCTCCGTGGTCGCGCTGTTTCCGTTCGGCCTGGTTCAGGAACTGCGGTTTCTGAAGGAAGAAGATATCTGGCAGACGCGCTTTCTGGCACCGTCCGACATGGCCGACGGTTCTTACCAGGTGAGACTGGTTCTGCGCGACCGCGACGGCCACATCTATCGCGAATCGAAGACCTTCGTGATCGCGAGTAAGCCGCCGGTGGTCCATGTGAACCTCACCAAGGCCCGCTACCGGCCCGGCGATACCGTCGAAATGAAAGTAAGTGCGTCCCGCACCACGCGCACCGTAATGGCGCGTTTGTACGGCGCGGCTCCGGTTCACCTTTACTGGAATCCGGGTGAGGAGACGAACACGGGTAAGATCGTCGTCCCTTCGTTCCTGCCGGCTGGTAAGTACTCGCTCACTGTGACGGCGGAAGATTTCGCGCATAACATCGGAACCGAGGAGGTGGCCCTTGAAGTGGTGCCGTAGTTCGCGCTGGCTGGTTTGCTCCGGGCTGTTCGGCGGCGCGCTGCTGCTGGCGGTTGCCAGTGCGCAGTTGCGCGCGGAGATGAGCGACTGGCTGAAATACCTCGAAGCCAATTCCATCCAGGATGCCTTCTTCCGTAGCGTTGCGTGGCCCAACGGCGCGGTTCGCGTGCGGAGGCCGCCGCGCGAAACCCTGCCCGCGTTGACCAGCCTGATTGCCGCATCGCCCGCCAACGCCGAGTTATACCGCCTGCGCGCCGGCGAGGCGGAATTGCAGTTGGATTTCTCGGCCGCGGAGGCCGATTGGCAGAAGTACGCGCAGACCGTGCCCGATTCCGCCGATGGGCAACTCGCGCTGGCGCAGTTCTATCACCGCCGCTTGCAGCCCGCCGATGAGATGAAAGCCTTGCGGGCCGCTGCGCAAGCTCCGTCCGCACCGGCGGAGAAGCTCACTCCCGCGGCGGGGCAGCGTAGCTGGCGCACCTTCGGGCAGATGCTGGAGTTGATTCGGGCCCAGCAGCTGCCGCCAGATCTCATCGACCAGACCTACCGCGACTGGATGGCGCGCTACCCGCAGGACCAGGAGCCGTACACTCGTTATTTCGACTATCTTAGCGACCACCGCCAGTTCGACGCCGCCGAGCGGCAGATCGCGGCTTACCAGAAAGCCTTTCCGGATGACCGGATCTACCCGTTTACCGCCCGCGCCGATTTGGAATTGCATCGCGGAAACGCGGCCCAGGCGCTCGCGCTCTATGAACGCGAGTTCCAACCTCTCTGGCCATCCAGCCTGATCGAGTCTTATCTCGATATGCTCGAGAAAGCGGGGCGGCTTCGCCTGTATCTCGCCGAAACGCGAGCCGCCGTCCGGAAGAATCCCGAGGATCTGCGAGCGGTATCCAAGCTGTTCTTCTGCCTGCGCAAGCTGGGCAACTCGCCCGCCGCGCTGCGCGCCCTGGTCGAATTCCGGCTAGGCAAGGAAGTCCGCCACCAAACGTGGACCGCGGATGAACTCTCGACCCTCGCTCTCCTGTTCGACCAGGCGCAAGACCCGAACGAATCCATCCGCCATTACTACGCGCTGTACAGCCTGCCGGGCGCACCCGCGGCGGCTCGCGAGCAGGCTCTCGCCGGAATCGCGAATGTGCTGCTGGCTTCGCCCGAAGGGCCGATTCGTTTCGGCTCGGGCGACCTTTCGTTGTATCGCGACATCGCCACCATGGATGCCTATCCCGGGTATCTCAACGGGATCCTCTCGTTGTTGCTCAATTCCGAATCGCCGCGCGCCAGTTTGGCCGAACAGGAGCAGGGTGCGACCGCCTATTTCCATCGCGCGCGGGCTTCGGAGTTAGTTGGACTGTTCGACCGCCAGTTTCCGCAATCGGCGGAGCGGCCTGGGTTGCACGCGCGTCTGATCGAAGTCTACGCCATTTATGGCGAGAGCGATGGCGTGATTCGGCATGGCCGCGATTTTCTGAGCGCATTTCCGTCCGCTCCGCAACGCGCGACGGTGGCCTTGGCCATGGCGGATGCGTATGCGCGCAAAGGGCAGCCGCGGGAAGAGTTCGCCCTCTACGACGCATTATTGAAAGAGTTGGCCGCCAAGGCGGACGGCGTGCCATTGGGCGCCGCCGCAGCGCCTCCCGAAAGTGAGGAGGTTGGCGGCCAGCCTGCGCGCCAACCGGACGCCGCCAGCGGCGCACGCTCGCCCGAATACGCACGCGTGCTCGACCGCTATATCTCGCGCCTGGTCTCGCTGGACCGGGTGATGGATGCGCTGGCGGTCTGCCGCGGCGAGATCGGCCGCAACCCCGACGATCCGGGCCTCTACGAACGCCTGGCCGCATTTCTCGATCAGAACAAGCTGGGCGGGCAAGTGGAAGCCGTCTATCGGAAAGCCATGGAACGCTTCCCCGACGCCTCCTGGACGCACAAGCTGGCGCGCTGGTATCTGCGCCGCCAGCGCCGCGCCGAATTTGAAAAGCTCACGGCCGACGTGACCAAGATATTCTCGGGCACCGATCTGGAAAAATATTTTCGCGAGTTAGTCCGTACCTCCGCGGTCGGCCCGGCCGCGTACCGGCAGGTCAACCTGTACGCGCATCAGCGCTTCCCGAATAACCTGCAGTTTGTCCGCAACCTGCTCGACGCTTACTCACGCAAAGAGACCCTGGATCGCCGCGCGTACCGCGAGCTTCTCCGCCAGTATTGGTTCTATGACGATCGCCTCCGGCAGGTGTTTCTTTCCAACTACGGAGACGAAGAACAGCGGGAGGTGGCAGCGCTGCGCACCCAGGCCGGCGATACATCGAAATTAGCCGCCACCGATCCTTGGGGCGCCAGGCTGGCTGCCGAAATGGCGGCCTGGAAATCGCACTTCGAGGAAGCCGCTCCGGTTTTCGACGCGCTGGCCGCGCAGTATCCCGGCGATGCGTCGATTGGCTTGCGCGCCGCCGCGGTCGACCGGTCGCTGGCGGCGTATCGGCCGGAGTTCGCGGCGAAAGCGGTAGCCCTGGTCGAGAACGTTGTAAAGTACGAGCCCGGCAACCACGCGGCGCTGACCGAGGCCGGCGAGATCTACGCGGATCGCGAACGCTTTTCGCAGGCTCGCCCGTTTTGGAACCGCATTCCCCAGATCGAACCGGGCAATGCAGACGGGTATCTGGAAGCGGCCACCGTGTTTTGGGACTACTTCCAGTTTGACGACGCGCTCCGCCTGCTGGCGGACGGCCGCCGGAAACTCTCCGATCCCGCTCTTTATGCTTACCAGGCTGGCGCGATTTACGAAAACAAGGGCGACTACAATCGCGCCATCGAGGAATACGTCAAGGGCGCGCTGGAAACCGACAGTGCCCGCGCCGAAAGAGCTTCGCCGGTGCGCTCGCGCCTGCTGCAACTCGCCCGCCGGCCTGCTTTGCGGCCGGTGATCGAAGCCCGCACGGTCGCGCTGGTGAAGGGCGACAATCCCGACCGCCCGGCCGTCGCGCTGCGGCTGGCGATCCTGGAGCAGCAGAATCGCAGAGACGATGCCGGCGCATTCCTTCTTTCCTTGACGCGTGGCACCAGCTCGCCGGAATTGCTGGAGGACCTGGGCGCGGCAGCCGCGCGCCTCGGCTTTGAAAACGTACGCGAAGCGGTTCTCGAACGGCAGATCGCGCTGGCGTCCGACGAGGTGGAGCGCGTACGCCTTCGGCTGGCGCTGGCCCTCTATTACGAAAGCAAGCCGGATGTCGCGGCGGCGCGCGCCGTCATCGAAGACGTCCTGCGCGCGAATCCGGCCATCCTCGGCGTGGTGCGCGCCGCCACGGATTTCTATTGGCGAAACCACCTGCCCGAACAGGCCGTGGATACGCTTGCAGCCGCAGCGCGCACATCGAATGCGGTTTTCAAGAAGCAGTTCACCTTCGAAGCGGCGCAGAAAGCCGCCGATTCGGGCAAGTACCCGCGCGCGCGAGACCTGCTCGCCGAATTGGTGGCGGGCGAACCGTTCAACGCGGATTACCTGGCAGCCATGGCAGACACATATGCGCGCGCCGGTGAGTACCAGCAGCTCCGCGATTTCTATGCTGCCAAGATCGCGGACATGAGCCACGCGTCCATCCCTGTCGTGGAGCGCAATCAGCGCGTAGCCGGCTTGCGGCGCGGCCTCATCCCCGCGCTGGAGCACCTGAAGGAGTATGCCGCGGCGGTCGATCAGTATATCGAAATTATCAATCGATACCCGGAAGACGAGGATCTGGTCAAAGACGCGGCTCTGTTCGCGGCCCGGCACGGGCTCCAGCCGAGGCTCGCCGGTTATTACACGAAGGCATCCGCCGAATCACCCAAAGACGTGCGGCTGCAAGTCGCGCTGGCGCGCCTCGAAACGCAGTTCGAGGATTACGCGGCGGCCGTTTCGGCTTACGATCGCGCCATTGCGGTGCGTCCGGACCGGCTGGACTTGCGGATCGCGCAGGCACAGTTGGAGGAGAAGCTGACGCGTTTCGATCAGGCGATTGAGGCATACAAGAATCTGTACGCGCTGAGTTATCGCGATCCGCAATGGCTGCTGAAAGTGGCCGAACTTCTGGCGCGCGAGCGGCGGCCCGCGGAAGCGGTGAAAGCCGTCGAAACCGCGATGATCGAAGGCCGGCCCGCCAAGCCCGATCTGTTCTTCCAGGCGGCGGCGACCCTGGAGAAGTGGGGGCTATTGCAGGAGTCCGCGACCTTCGCCGGGCGCGGAGTGGATCTGGCCGGCCCGCGGCTGCTGATCGATCAAGACGAAGGCGCCCAACTGTACGCGCGGGTGATGACGCGGCTTCGCAAACACGAAGAAGCTTACCGTCGGCTCTACGCCGCGCAACAGGCCGGCATGAAGTTGCCGCAAGGGGAGGGCACTCTGCTAATGGCCGGTCTCGCACTCTATCAGATCGGGGAGACTGCCAACACTTACTTCACGCCTGAAGAAAAAGTCCCCTTAGCCGCTTTCCTCGAAAAGGCCAGGGCGAACTCGGGCAACACGCCAGCCTGGAACTACTGTCTGCTGCAATTGGCGCACTTCGCAGGTTTGAAGGAAAGGGAGTTTCGCTCGCGGTCTGAGTGGCTTTTGACGGTGCGTGATGCGCCGCATCCCGAGTCACAACTGGCGCAGATCATCGAACTCCAGAAGTCCAGGATGCAATTCGCCGACCTGGGTTCTCTGCTGGAGCGCTACTGGCGCGCGAAAAGCGACCGCATGAACCAGCTCAGCCTGCTCCGCGAGGCGGCGCAGGCCTATGCCACCGCGGGCGACAGCGAAAATGAGTTCCGTGTGCTGTCGCAAAACCCGGAGGGCATCGATCTCGAACGCTACCTGGCACTATTGCGCACGCGCGATCCGGATCGCCGGCTGAAGCTGGCGGCGGCCAGCTACGCCGGGATGCGACTCGCCATCGAGACTGGCGATGCGGCGTTTGCGCGCGCCGCGGTGTCGCTGGGCGGAAACAGTTTCACGCCGGTTTGGGCGCGGGCTTACCTGGGCCTGGTTGGGCTGTATTACCGCGACCCTGCCACCGAAGTGAACCAGGCATTCGCCGGGTTGCTCGGCGGCGGTACCATCGGAGAGCGCCTCGGCAAACCGGTGGATCGCAACCAGCAGTTGGCCGGCCAGACGTGGTTCTATTTCGGCTCGCGCTACGGCGAGTATCTGGCCGCCACGAATCGGGACGCTTCGGAAGACTATCTGCCGGCGATGCTGGAAGCGGCGCCCGCCCAAGCCGCCGGTTACTTCGCGCTCGCGCAATCTTATGAAGAGCTGGGGCGGCATGACCGCGCCATGGTGGAATACGAAGACGGTCTTCAGTTCGATCCCAACGCCGGAAATGCGCGCGAAGCCATCGCGGATATCCTCTGGCGGCAGGGCAAACAGGATGATGCCGTCGCGCAAACCAAGCTGGCGCTCGACGCTTTCCGGCGGCAGGAGAACTCGGGCCGCGTGCCGCCCGAATTCTGGCGCCAGGCCGAGCGCACGCTCACCGCCATCGGGCAGCGTAAGATCCTCGTCCGTGTGCGAACCCAGGCCGATCGGCTTCTGCACGATTACATCCGCATGAACGGCGCCTACCAGGTGGAACCGTTGCTGCGGGGCGCGATGGCCGCGGCGGGCAGTCCGGAAGCCGGGGTGAGCTGGATTCTCGATCTCTCGCGCGCGGCGCGGACACCCGCCGATTCCGCGAACTTTCTTTCGCAAATCGTATCTTCCGCGATCCCCGAGGATCGGCAGGAACCCGTGCTTCGGCGGTTGGTCGAGATCGCGGACGCCCAGGTGTCGCAGAGCGCCGGCGATGCCCGAACGTACGCGGAGTCGGAGCTCAATCGGCATCGGCTCGAGCTGTTGCAATACCTGGTGGAACGCCGCCGGACCGATAGCGCCCGCGCCTTGCTGGCCGTCATCCGGAATCCGCCGGCGCAAGTCGAAATCGCGATTGCCGCGCAATCCGGCGAATTGGCCGCCCGGCTCGATCGCTATCGCCAGGATCGAGTCAACGCGCCAACCAAGGAGGACCTGCAAAGCGCCGCTACACAATTGCGCAACCAGGGCGACCGCGTATCGGCTCGAGCGATTCTCGATTACCTGTATACGCGAGCGTTGGATGAGCGGGATTTGAGTCCAACCAATTTCCTGGGACTGGCTGAGATACGCCTCGAAACCGGCAATGTCGACGCCGCGATGGCGCTGCTGCGCCGCATGAACCTGGTTTCCGTCGAGCCGTTCGAAAACCTGATGGCCGCGGCGGACCTGTTGGAGAGAACCGGCCACCAGAACGAAGCGGCGGAGTTCCTTGCCACGCGCGAACGCGCCGCGCCCTGGGATGAGGACGCTCGCCTGCGCCTGGCCGCGATTCGGCACACCACGGAAACGCTGGCCGCCATCGCCGCCGATGCGGCTGCGCCCTATGGGACGCGGGTCCGCGCCGCGGATGCGCTGTCGGCGGTGCGGCCCGCCGTCCAAATCGCCAGCGGAGAGCTGAACCTGCTGGCCGCCGGCAGCGTCGATTCAGCCGCCGCCGAAAAGCCGCTCTATTTCGAAGCGCGTGTGCGCGCGGCGAAGGCCGCCAAGGATCCCGCCACGCGCCTGCGGCTGCTTCTGGGAGCGGTGGCCATCAATCCGGAACCGGAGGCGGTGCGGGTGGCTCTGGTCGGAGCCGCGCTCGATGCCGGCCGCGATCGAACCGCGGCCGCCGCCGCCGAGCCGTTTCTTCCACGCTGGTGGGGTCGCGATGAACCATCCGAAAGCGAGCAAATGCGATGGGCACAGTCGGCGGGCCCGTCGTTCCTCTCTACCGAAGGACTCACCAACGTGGAACGCGCCATGATCGCGCAGCGGCTGGCCGAAGCAGTCGAGCGCTCTGGAGACCTGGCGACGGCCTCTCATCTGCTCCGCATCGCCGGGGAAATCGAGCCAAGTCCGCGCCTCGATGCGCGGTTGGCCGAAGTGAACGCGGAACTTGGCCGCCGCCGCGAGAATACACAGCGGCGACCCGCAGTCGGCTTGAACGTGGAACAGCCGGCGATCGTCCGCCCAATGTTGATCGCCGGGAAACGGGGGTCATTATGAAAAAGAATCTGCTGCGAGCCGGAATCGGCCTGGGAGGCGTATGCGTAGCGGTCGTTCTCTCTCAGGTCGGCCAGCCGGCGCCGCCGAAGCTCAGCGAGTTCGTGCCGGCCGGTCCTCTGCTGTACCTGGAGGCCAAGGACTTCGGGTCGCTTCTGTCGCACTGGCGCGAATCGCAGGTACGGCAGCGCTGGCTGGGGAGCGCGAACTATAGCGCCTTCGCCCAGTCGCATCTCTTTATGCGGCTCGACGAGGTCTACAAAGACTACGCGGGCGCTGCCGGCTTCGCACCGGACACTTCGATGCTCCAGAGCATCGCTGGCTCCGAATCCGCGCTGGCGCTGTACGATATCGGCAAACTCGAATTTCTATACATGACTCGCCTGCCTTCGGCCAAAGCGGTCGAGACTGTGCTGTGGCGCTCTCGAGCGAACTACACACCTCGCAAGGCCGGTGGAGCAGACTTCTACGTCCGCACCGACGCTTCGGGCCGCGTGGTGGCCTTCGCTGCAACCGATGACGTGCTGCTGCTGGCGACCCGCGAAGATTTGATCGCCGGCGCGCTGGAGCTGATGGCGCACGGTTCGGGCAATAAGATGATCGATGAAGCCTGGTTCGCGCGCCCCAGCCGGGCGGCCGGGAGCGTGGGCGACCTGCGGCTGGTGATGGATTTCACGGCGCTCTCGAGAAGCCCGCACTTTCGCTCGCACTGGATTCAGCGCAACGTCTCGCTGGTCCGGCAATACACGTCCGGTATTTCGGACTTGTTCCTGGGGGCCGGGGCAATTCGGGAGGAACGGCTGCTCTTCCGCGCGGCTGCCTCCTCCACGGAATCCGCCGATAGCCAGCCGCTGGCCGAAGCTCTGCGGCTGGTTCCGGAAGACGCCGGTTTCTATCGCGGTTGGGCCGCTCCCGAACCGGACGAAACGCTGGCGCTGCTGACGGCCAAGCTGCTCAATCCCGCCGTGGCGCGTGCGGAGCGCTCGCCAAATCTGGCGCCGTCCGCCCCGAGTGGCGCCACCGCCGCCGGAAGCGAGGCGGATCTCGATACGCGTATCGATGAACCGGAGTTTCCGGATTCGAGCGGCCAGCTTCTTCCGGAGGCTCTCCAGCATCTGCTCGGCGCCGACAAGCTGACGGCAGCCGTGCAGGTGGAAGAGACGCGCCCGGCGGCGGACGCCGTCTTCATCGGCACCAACCGGGCGCTGGTCGTCGTCCGTCAATCGGCCTGGGATGCGGGAGCGGTCCGCGAGGCCATCGCTTCGGCCATCGAAGGCATGTGGACCACGTCGCGCCTCGGCGCCGAATGGAACGAAGTGACTCGCGGGGAAGTGCGCTATTTCGCGCTGGACGGCCTGGTCCCGCTGGCAGTCGCGGTCGCGGGAAACCGGTTGATCGTCGCCAATTCGCGAGGCTTGCTCGAGCGCATGTTATCGCGAACCAAGGCGCCGGTCCCTCCCAACATCGGCATCTACGCGGCCGGCTTCCGGCACGACCGCGAGGGCCGCAATTTCGCGGTCTGGATGCGCCAGCTCGATAACCTTCGCGCGCCGGTGAATCCGTCCACCGACGCACCGCCGCAGTTTTTTTCGCAGAACCTGGTCAGCTTGAGCGATACGCTCTCACAGGTCAGGTCAGCGACGATAGTGGCGACCGAACAAGCTGGGTCGATGAAGCAGACCGTTACCTACGAGCTCGCGCCATGACTCGATTCGCGGCCGTCTGCACCGTAGCCGTTTTCGCGGCGAATGCCCAGACGTCCTATATCTTGCTGGATGCAACTCGCAAAACGGTAATCGCGATCGATTGGCGCGCGGCGGATGTGCCCGCTCCGGTCGGTTCGCTGGTCAAACCATTTACCGCGATTGCTTACGGCCAGCGGCACCGCATGCGCTTTCCCGTTTACGAGTGTACCGGCGCCGGCTGCTGGCTGAAAACGGGTCATGGGCGCATCGGACTCGCGGCCGCTATCGCGCACTCCTGCAATTCCTACTTCCGGCAACTCGCCGCGGAGATGTCGCCCGCGGACGTCGGGGAGGTGGTGGACCGGTTCGGCCTGCGCGGGCCGCCGGCCGATTGCGACAGGGATACGCTATTTGGCGTGGGAAGCGCCTGGCCGCTGTCTCCGTTGGATGTCGCGCGCGCCTATGCCGAGTTAGCTGCGCGCCGAGTCGAGCCTGGGGTTGCCGAGGTGATCGACGGGATGCGACTGAGCGCCAGCATCGGTACGGCCGCCGCGGTTGGACGGGCGCTGAGCGGCAGTCCGGCGCTGGCCAAGACCGGCACCGCGCCCTGCTCCCACTCGCCAAAAGCGGCGGGCGATGGCTACGCCGTGGTGGCTTATCCCGGCGATAGCCCGCGCTACATTCTCCTCGTCGAAGTACACGGAGTGGTGGGTAGCCAGGCGGCGGAAACGGCGGCGCGCCTCCTGCCCGTGCTTGTAGGAGCGCGGTAGCGTGAGCCGGGTCGCACTTCTGCTGTTGGCGCTCCACGCAGCCGCGAGCGGCCAGGACCTGCGCATCGGTGTCTTCGGTCTGTTTCATCCGTCCGAGCTGATTTTGCAAGCGGCGCCCGGCCATGCGCTACGGGTCGACGTGGCGGGAGCCGTGTGGAGTCTGGAGGGTTCGCGAACGGCCCGCTTGCGCGCGGGCCGCGCGGGTGTTCTGTGTACGGTTGGAGACCGCTCGGCCAGTTCCGTGGTGGTGCGGGCAACCGGTCCGCGCGGCAGGACGGAATTCTTCCTGAGCGTGCCGGGGAAGATCGAGCGGCGGTTCGTGGCATCGCTCGAGGTACGGGTCCGGGGCGGCGAGCTGGTTCCGATTGTCATCACCGATCTCGAGACGGCGGTTGCGTCGGCGGTTGCCGCCGAAAGCCTTCCCGGCGCGCCGCTCGAAGCGCTCAAGGCCCAGGCCATCGCGGCCCGCTCCTTCTACCTCGCATCTCCCGCGCGGCATCGCGATTTTCAGTTTTGCGATACCACGCACTGCCAATTCCTGAGAGAACCGCCGGCGCGCGCCGGAGCGGCCGGCGTGGCTGCTGCCGAGACCAGGGGCCTGGTTCTGTTCCACGCGGGCACTGTGTTGGCGGCGCTGTATTCCGCCAGTTGCGGCGGGCGTACGCGCTCCCTGGCCGAGGCGGGCATGGCAGCCGAAGGGTACCCTTACTACTCGATTGAGTGCCCGCCCTGCCAGACCAGCGCGCCGGCTTGGGAGGCTTCGTTTCCCGCCAACTACTTCACGCTGCTCGAGAACCATTCCGAGGCCAATCGAATCGAATTAGGCCGCGTCCTCGGCTGGAACGTACTTCGCGGATACAACTACCAGGTTAGGCGCGCGGGCGGCCACATCGTGGTCGATGGCCGTGGCGAAGGGCATGGCATCGGCCTCTGCCAACGCGGCGCGAGCGTAATGGCGGCTTCCGGCGCCAATCATCGGGTGATTTTGAATTACTATTACCCGAATACGGCGATTGGGTTCAGAGAGTAGTCCGGCTGGCCCATAGGCAACGGGCGCCGAACGGTGTAACCTGGGTAACAGAGAGTGGTCCCGTGAAACGCGCGTGGGTTATCTTGGCGGCCGGAGTGTTGCTGGTGTGCGCCGCGGCGGCGAAGGCCCCCCCCAAGAAACCCGTATCGGGCGACGACGACAATCCCGGCAGGGGCGTCAATATCTACTCGCTCCAGCGGGAAGTTGAGCTGGGCCGCCAGATGGCGGCCGAGGTCGAGCGGCAGGCGCGGCTGGTCGACGACCCGGTGGTGGCGGAGTACGTGAACCGCCTGTCGCAGAACCTGGTTCGCAACTCGGACGCGCGGGTGCCCTTCACCGTCAAAGTGATCGATTCGCACGAGGTGAATGCCTTCGCGCTGCCGGGAGGGTTTCTGTTCGTCAACACCGGCCTGCTGCTGCGCACCCAGAGCGAGGCCGAACTGGCCGGCGTGCTGGCGCATGAGATCGCTCACGTGGCCGCCCGGCATGCCACCAAGCAGGCCACCCGCCAGGAGGTAGTCAACTATCTCAGCATGCCCCTGGTGTTTGCCGGTGGCTGGGTGGGCTACGCCGTTCGCCAATTGGTGGGCCTGGCCGTGCCGATGGGATTCATGCAATTCACGCGCGGCATGGAGAAGCAGGCGGATTCGCTCGGCCTGGAATATCTCTACCGGTCTGGTTACGATCCGCTGGCGTTCGTCGACTTCTTCGAGCGCATCGAGACGCTGGAAAAAACCAAGCCAAATCTAGTGGCCCGCATGTTTTCGACGCATCCCATGACCAGTGGCCGCATCAAAGCCGCGCAGAAACTGATTCAACGCCGGCTGGAGCCGCGGCCCGCGTACGTGGTGGACACTTCCGAATTCGCGAATATCCGCAGCCGCCTGGCGCGGCTGGAAGATCTCGAAATACCCAGAGGGCAAGGGGATGGCCCCGTGCTGCATCGGCGCCTCAGCGGCAACTCGGCCCCGCCTGACGCCCCGCCCGATAGCACCGCACCCGGCCCGGCGAAGAGTGGGAAGTGAAAGTGCGGGACCGGATCTCAAGGCCGCAATGACGTGCCAACCGCTCCCTCACGGGGTGCCCTCTGTGCCCGGCTCCGATGCCCGGTCAGAGCCGCGACCGTCAGGGAGCGGTCATCGACCAGTCCCCTACCTCGCTTGCCCCTTGACCGCGGCGTCGACGGAAATGTTGTGGGCTTCGAGAATGGAGCCGGTCGCGCGGTCCAGGGCGGCGCGGGCCTTGACGTAAGAACTCTTGGCGGCGACTTCGGTGGATCGCGCCTGCGCCAGCAGGCTTTCGTACTGGATGACGAAGAACGCGGTGGAGGCCCCGACCTCGAAGCGGGTCTGCTCGGCTTCCAGCGATTCCTGCTGAAACTTCCGCGCCTGAACGGCGGCTTCAAAGGAAGCGCGCGCCCGGCGCATGGCGATTAGAGCATCTTCCACTTCCAGGCTGGCCTGGTTCTGTAACTGCTGCACGCGGATCTGCGATTGCTTGACCTGTAACTCATCGCGCGCCAGGTCGGCCTCGGCGATGCGGTTGTGAATGGGCAGAGTAACTTGCAGGCCGATGCCATAAGTCGGATAGTCGCGCGCCAGGGCCTGGCCGAGCGCGCTGCCATAACCGCCGGTAAGTGGCAGGCTTGTCGTACCCGCGGCGTAACCGGTAGCCGCTCCGGCGAGTCCGTTATTCTGCATGGTCCCGACTAAGTCGACTTCCGGCTTAGTGGCGTTGCGGGCGCCTTCCAGGCCGATGATCGAGTTCTCCACTTGCAGCCGCGCCTGTCCCAGATCGGGACGGCGGGCGACCGCTTCCGCCACCTGGTCCTGCAACGGCCGCACCTCGTCTTTGTCCGGAATGGCGAGCGTGTCGGTGGGGACGATGCGGACGCCGCGCAGCATGGCGCCGGCATTGCGCGTCAGCACGCTTTTCAGGATGATTTCCTGTTCTTCCAGCAGGCCGCGCGAGTTAATCAGGTCCTGTTCGGTGGAGAATACCTGCGCCTTGGCGCGGGTCAATTCCACCGGCGCCAGCGTGCCCTCATCCACCTGCACCTGGGTATCGGCCAGCAGCTTGCTGGCAGAGCGCAGCGTCTCTTCCTTCACCTTGACGTCCTCATACAGCGCGACAAAGTCGGTGTACAGCCGGATCACGCCGTAGACGGTGAGTATGAGTTGCTGTTGAAAGAGCAGGCTGGTGATCTTGCGCTCATTGCCGGCGATGCGGATGAAGCGGCGGTTGAGGGCGCGGCCGAAACCGCGCAGCAGCGGCTGCGTAACGGTGAACCCGAGGCTGGCGCCGCTAATGGGATTGTAGGCGTTGTTGAGCGCGTTCGCCGATTGGTGCAGGTTATCGAAATTGAACGCCGCCTGCGCGCCGGTGGAGAATCCCTGCTGGATGCCCGCGTTGGCGATGAACCCCTGTTGCACCAGGTTGCTGGTGTCGTAAGCGGCGGGATTAGTCTCGAGCGTGGATTGATGCAGCCAGTTCCATTGGCCGGACACGGAAGGATCGTAAGTCGGCACCGGAGTGCCGGAGGATTGCGCAACGCCGCCCTGCATGGAGTAGTTATCGACCGGTTCGCCAAGCACGCCGAGTTCGAGCGCGTTGGTAGGCACTGAAGTGCCGTTGGGTCCATTGCCGGTGGCGGGCGCAACCACCAGCGGGCTGAGCGGGCCGCCCACGCCCACCGGCGCTTCCTGCAACGTGTAACTGAGCCCGCGGTTCGTGCCGCCGCCCTGAGTGCGCCGCAGTTCGGTATCCCCCTGCGGGATGGCGAAGCGTTCCAACTCCACGTCCAGATTGTTTTCGATGGCCAGTGCGAGGGCATCCTGGAGACCCAGATACAAACTGCCGGCGCGGACCAGGTCATGCAGGCGCTGCGAATCGTCGAAGCTCACCGGACGGCCCGAGCCGGGCAGTTGCGAGGCCTGCGGAGTATCCTGCGCGGGAGGCTGCGGCGCGCCGGCGCCCAGGCCGGGGCACAAAAGAAAGGAGAGCAAAAAGCTGAGAAATGTTTTAAGCGTCATGGGAGACTCATGCGCGGGCCGGGCATGCCCGGCCCCTACGGCGCGGCGGGTTTTTCGGCGTGCAGCGGTTTCACCTTCACGCCCTCGCGAACCGAATCGCTGGGATTGACGGCCAGCAACTGGCCTTGTTCGAGGCCGGAAAGCACTTCCAGGCGGTCGCCGAAATCGCGTCCCAACTGGATGCGCTGAAAGTGAACCGTACCGTCGCCAGCGACCACGGCCACTTGCGTGACATTGTCGCGCACCACCAGGGTATCGCCGGGAATCAGCAGCGGCGGCTCCTTGCGGGGAACCGAGAGGTCTACCTGGGCGTACATCCCGGGCATCAGCACGCCATCCGAGTTCGGGACCTGAACCTCGACCAGCAGCGTGCGGCTGGACGGATCGAGCGCATTGGCGGAGCGGGTGACGACGGCGGAGAATTTGCGGCCCGCCAGATCCGGAATCACCAGCGTGGCCTTCTGGCCCGGCCGCACCGAATCGGCATCGGCTTGCGGCACGTTCAGATAAGTCCGCAGCCGGCCGGTCTGGGCGATGCGGAAGAGCAACGTTGCCCCTTCGGTGACAAGCACGCCGGTATCCACGTTCCGTAACGTGATGACGCCGGCAAAGGGGGCGCGCACGGTCTGGTAACTCTGCAGATCGTTCAGCCGCGCCAGGTTGGCCTGGGCCGCGCCCAGATTGCTGCGCGCCGCGGCAATCGCTTTTTCGAGCGCGTCCACGTTGGCTTGCTGGGCGGCCCACTGGGCGCGGTAAGTGTCGTTTTCCTGGCGGGAGACTACGCCTTTGTCGAACAGCTTTTGCCAGCGGTCTTTAGTCACTTCGGCCAGTTGCAGGTTGGCCTGGCCCTGCACCAGGTTGGCCTGCGCCTGCTGGATGGCGGAGGCGGCCTGATCGTCCTGGGCCTTGGCCTGGAGGATCTGTTGATCGATTTCCGGCGCCTCGATTTCCGCCAGCACCTGGCCGGCGGCGACGCGGTCGCCGATATCGACCAGGCGTTTGCGGATATAGCCGGAGGCGCGCGCCAGGACGGGAGCCTCGGTGACGGCCTCGATGCTGCCGGGCAGCACCAGGCTGGTCTGCGAGCCGGACCGCTTGACCTCCGCCACGTTCACCTCAATCAGGCTCTGCGATGACGTGTGCGATTCGGCCGCCAGCACTTCTTCGCGATGCTGGCGCGGCGCGTACCCAAGGAAGTATCCGGCCACGGCCAGCACCACTAACAGGAGCACGACCACCACCAGTGTGCGCGCGGAGGGTCCGCCGCCAGCCCCGCCGTGGCCCGCGGCCAGCGCTTCTTTCTGCTGTTCCAACTGCCGCTTGAGATCCTCGACCTCGGCGCGCAACTGTTCTTCGCTGGTATTCAGTTCGTTCATTCGGCACCCTCACCGAGCATCATTTCGTCCCGCAGGTAATCATGCTCTTCCTCGACGATGCGGCGTTCGTGATCCACCGGCGGTTTGGTCCGCAACAGGCTGTACATTAATGGAACCACAAAAAGCGTGGTGATCGTGGCCAGGATCAGGCCGCCAATCACGGCGCGGCCCAGGGGCGCGTTCTGCTCGCCGCCTTCGCCCATCCCCAGCGCCATCGGCAGCATGCCGATGATCATCGCGGCCGCCGTCATGATCACGGGGCGAATGCGGGTGTGGCCGGCCGAGAGCGCGGCGGCGCGAGCGTCCATGCCTTCGTCCCGCTGATCGTTGGCGAATACCACCAGCAGGATGCTATTCGACGTGGCCACGCCGATGCACATGATGGACCCCATCAGCGAGGGCACGCTGAACGTGGTCTGCGTGAGGAACAGGATCCACACAATTCCCGCCAGCGCGCCGGGCAACGCCATCAGAATGATGAATGGGTCGAGCCACGACTGGAAGTTGATCGCCATCAGCAGGTACACCAGCACCACCGCGAACGCCATGCCCAATCCGAGCCGGTAGAACGAGCTCTGCATCATGGAATACTGGCCGCGCACGTCGATGGTGGTGCCGCGCGGCAGATCGGCCGACGCCTTGTTCACGATCCGGTCCACGGCCGATCCCACCGAACCCAAATCCTGGCGGTAGACGTTGGCGTATATATCGAACACCGGCGTCACATTGTAATGGTTGACGATTTCCGGCGCTACGCCGCGCGTCACGCTAGCCAGGTTGGAAAGCAGTTGCGGGCCTCCCGCGGCCGCGCCGGGATTGCCGTAAGCGGTCGAGCTCTGGCTGGGACCGGCGCCGACGGCCGAGTTGCTCCCGTTGGCGATGCCGGCCATGGAGTTCGGCGTGTTCGAGTTGAAGGAATACGCCAGCGGCGAAATCGGCGTGTTCATCAGCGCCGACATGCTGTTCATGCGGTATTGCGGCGTCTGCATGGCCACGTAGTAGCTCACGCCGTTGCGCCAGTCGAGCCATTGGGTGGGCGCGATCTGGCTGCTGGAAGCGAGCGAGATCAGCATGCTGTTGCCGACGTCGGCCTGCGTGAGACCCACCAGGCCGGCTTTATCGCGATCCACGTTGATGTCGATTTCGGGCCAGTCCACCACCTGGTGAATATGCGGGTCCGCGACGCCTGGTATGCGGGCGATGGCGGTTTCCAGAGTCCGCGCAATCTTGTAATTGGCGTCCGCGTTGCGTCCCACCACTTGCACATCGATCGGCGCGGGCAATCCAAAATTCAGAATCTGGTTGGTGATGTTGGCGGCTTCGAAGAAGAACACCATGTCGGGGAACTTCTGGTGCAAGCGGCTGCGCAAGCGGCCCACGTATTCCTCGGTGGGGCCGTGGTCTTCGGGTTTGAGCGAAACCAGGATGTCGCCATCGGCCACGCCAATCGTGGGGTTGTCGCTGAAGGCCAGGTTAAAACCGCTGTTGGGAAGGCCGATGTTATCGATGATGGTGTCGATCTCACGCGCCGGGATCTCCTGGCGGATCTCTCGTTCGATCGATTTGAAGATGCTCTCGGTCTGCTCGATGCGCGTTCCGGAGGGCGCGCGGGCATGCAGGCGCAATTGGCCCGAATCCACAGTCGGGAAGAAATCGCGGCCGATCATGGGCGCCAGCAACAAAGAGCCGAATATGAAAACTGCGAAGCCCACCAGCACCGGGGCGCGATGCTCCAGACACCAATGGAGCAGCGCCCGGTATGAGCTGCGCATCCGCTCAAAGCGGCGGTTGAAAAAGTAGTGGGTTTTCCAGAAGGGGCCCGTGCCGCCGGCGGTTTCGCCGTGAGATCCCTGCGCATAGAGCTTCGTTTCCGGCCGGAGCATGTAATGCACCATGTTCGGAATCAATGTTCGTGAAAGCAGGTAAGAGGCCAGCATGGCGAAAACCACCGCCATGGCGAGCGGCGTGAACAGGTACTTGGCCGCACCCCTGAGCAGCAGCACGGGCACGAAGACGATGCAGATGGAGAGCGTGGAAACGAAGGCCGGCGCGGCGATCTGCTGCGCGCCATCGAGCACCGCGCGCACCAGCGGCTTCTTCATCGCCATGTTGCGATGCGTGTTTTCGATTTCCACCGTGGCATCGTCCACCAGGATGCCCACCGCCAGCGCCATGCCGCCCAACGTCATCACGTTGATGGTGTGGCCCAGCGCGCTCAGCACGATCAGCGAGACCAGGATCGAAAGCGGGATCGAGATACAGACGATCACCGTGCTGCGCCAGCTTCCCAGAAACACCAGGATCATCAGGCCGGTGAGGAATGCGGCAGTGACGGCTTCGCGCACCACACCGTTGATCGCCGCGCGCACGAACACGGATTGGTCGAATAACTGCCGCACGTGGAGTTCCGGGGTCAGCCCGGCCAGGATCTTCGGCAGCGCCGCCTTAACGTTGTTTACCACCGCCAGCGTGGAAGCCTTCCCATTGCGCATCACGGTTACCAGCGCGCCGCGCGTTCCGTTGGTGCGCACGATGTTGGTTTGCACTGCGTAGCCATCGCGCACCTGCGCCACATCGCCCAGCCGGATCGTGGCGCCGTTCACCACCTTCAGCGGCATCGCGTTCATCTCGCTCAGGATGCGCGGGCTCGAGTTCAGCTTGACCTGGTAATCCCTGTCGCCGATCTTGATGTCGCCCGCCGGCAGAATCAGGTTTTGATTGGCCAAAGCGGTGGACACCTCGGCGGGCGCCAGGTTCTTGGCAAACATCTGCTCCGGGATCAGGTCTACCATCACCTCGCGCAGCTTGCCGCCGTAAGGCAGCGGCACGGCGGCTCCCTGGATGGTGGCAAGCTGGGTGCGAATGAAGTTCTGGCCCAGGTCGAACAGCTCCTGTTCGCTCAGGGTCTTGCTTTCGAGGCCCAGTTGCAGGATGGGCACGCTCGATGCGTCGTACTTGATAATGCTGGGCGGCGTGGTGCCGGGCGGGAAGATCTTCAGCAGCGTCTGGCAAATGGCCGTCACCTGCGAGAGCGCCACCTCCACCTTGGCATTGGGCTGGAAATATACGCGGGTGACGGAAACGCCGGAATAGGATTGCGATTCGATGTGCTCGATATCGTTGACCGTGGTCGTCATGGAGCGCTCGAAGATCAGCACCATGCGCTTTTCCATTTCCTGCGGAGGAAGGCCGGTGTAGCTCCACACAATGCTGACCACGGGTATGTCGATGTAGGGGAAAATATCCACCGGCATGGTGATGATCGCCGACACGCCGAGGATGGCGATCAGGATCGACATCACCACGAAAGTGTACGGACGTTTAAGAGCGAGTCTTACGATCCACATGAGAGCTACGGGTTTCCAGCGCGTGGCGCACTACGGCGCCAAAGTTGGGCGATATACCTAGTATTTTAAACGATTTCGCGCTGCCAGGAAGCCTCCGCGGAGGGTTCTTGGGATAGCCCTTTTGAGCTATTAACTGGGGCATGCTTCAAGCTTGCCCGTCATCATCGAGTCGCCACAATCACATCCGCACCGCCTATGATAATCTTCGAAGGTGCGGTTTTTGGGATCGCACTTCTCCAAGCGGCCGGACGAAATAGAGGGATCATGAGGACGCTACTGCTCGCCACGGTTCTCGGCGCGATGACTCTGCACGCTCAGGTAGATCCGCTGGAAGGAGTCTGGCAAGGATACGACGGAGAATGGCTGCACGTTTCGCGGCAACTCGTCGCGCTCGCGGAAGCCATCCCGGCGAAGACGTACGCGTGGCGGCCCGCGCCCGGCGTACGATCCACCAGCGAAGTGATCATGCACATCGCCATCGCCAACTTCGGCTTGCTCAGCTACACCGGCCCCAAAATGCCCGCCGATTTGACGTCACCGGGCGTGGAAAAGAAGGTGACCGCGAAGCCGGAAGTCATCGACTGGCTGAAGCGCTCGCTCGATGCGGTCAAGAATGCTCGCGTTGGTTTGACATCGGCCGACTTTCAGCGCACAGTCAAAATCAACGGCCGCGATGCCACGGTGGACGGCATGTATTTGCGAATCATCGTCCACGCCAACGAACATATGGGCCAACTGGTGGCGTATGCACGCATGAACGGAGTTGTGCCGCCCTGGTCGGAAGGCGGCGGAAAGTAGACTAGGGGCATTCGAACTATTCCACCTTCGCCGCCCGCTGGTCCAGGCCGTTTTGATGCAGGATGAGCTCGGTGGCGCGGCCTTGCGCATCGGTTGGCGGCCAGGAAAGTGATGAGATCGTTGGCGGTGGAGCGCAACGCGCCGGCGCCGGCCAGCGCCAGGAAATCCCAGAGGCGCGCCGGTTCGAGCGATGCGTTGTAGCCCGCCGCCATCCGCTCCTTCATTTCCGGCGTGAGCGTGATGCGCGTGCTCGCCATGCCGAGCGGCGGGGCGATGCGGGAAACCACCAGCGTCTCGTAATCCTTACCCGCCACCAGTGAAAGGAGATGGCCCAGCAGGCCGGTCGCCAGGTTCGAGTATTCCCATTTTTCGCCGGGATCGCGCGGCAACTGGTAGCTATTGAGAAACGCGTAGAGCTTGTCCGCCGAATAGTCCGCGTAAGGGTTCGCCGCATCCTTCGGCGAGAAATTGTTAGGCATCCTCGGCAGGCCGGAGGTGTGAGTGGCGAGCTCCGCGAGCGTGATTTCCTTGCCGTTGCGCTGTGGTGCCTTCACGCCCTCGGGCAGGTACTTCGCGATCGGGTCGTCGAGCTTCACCTCGCCGCGCTGCGCCATGTCTTCGAGCAGGAGCGCGGTGAACACCTTGGTGATGGAACCGATTTCGAAAACCGTGTCGCCGTTGAGCGGCCGCGCATCGTCTTTGGCTGGCTTGCCATACGCGGCGATGCGCGTACCCGAGGGCTCGATCACCGCAACCACCATTCCCACCGCGTTATGACGCTGGTCCACGCGTTCGGCCAGAATGCGTCGGATCTCGGCATCCGGCGGAGCGGGAGACTGGGCGCGCGCGGCGGCGGCCAGCAGTAACATCGGGATCGCGATTCGATAGATCATCTTATTGTTCCAGTGCTTTCAACTCGTCGATTTTGGTTTGCAGCTTGCGCGCCCCAATTTGGTTCAATTTCGCCACTAGCCAGAAGACACCGCCCACGAAGGCGAGCGATACGGCGGCCGTGAGAACGCGATAGCGGATCTGGATGGGCGCCGTGACCGACGTTCCGGCGATAAACACCGCGAGGCCGGGAACCAGCGGGCCCAGGTACCAGCTCCAGACGTTGTCCAGAGCGTCGCGCTGGCGTTCCAGCCCGCGGCGATGGAAGCCCAGGCATTGTTCGAATTCGGCCGCGGTGGGCGCCGCTTCCGATGAAGCGCGCCGGTGGAGTTGGTACGCCACATACAGCGCGCCCGCGATGGTCAACACCGAACCCGCGCGGGCAACCAGGCCGGGGACCACCTTGAAGTAATATCCGAACACGATGACCACGATGGCGAAGGCGACATACTCGCGCGCATTGCGCCACCAGATGCGGCGTTGAAATTTGCCGGCTCTGCGCCGGATTTCTTCGAGCGACATAGCGGGATTCTCCGTTGGCTGGTCTTGCCAGGTATTACAAAGTTCGTCCTGCGGAATTTGATCAGGCATGCTGTCCCCCCTGAGAGAACCGCCGGGCCAGCACGGTCTTGATGCGATGGATCTTGGTGGCCACGTTGCCGGCGGCGAGGCCGGTGATTTCGCCGATTTGAGCGGCGTCCATCCCTTCCAGGTAAGAGAGAATCACCTGCCGGTCGAGCGGTTTCAAACTTTGAATCATCTCCGTCAATCGCGCCAGCACCTCGCGGCGGTCCGCCGCCCGATCGCCATCGCGGTCGCCCAGCGTGAGCTCGACTTCATCCAGGCTGACCAGGTTGCGGTCGCCGGAGCGCCGCCGGCCAATCCCGTAACTCACCGCCGTATTGTGCGCCACGCGGTACACCCAGGTGCGCGTCGAGCATCGGCCGTCAAACAGAGCGAAGCTGCGCCAAACGGCGAGGTGGATCTCCTGCAACAGATCGCGCCGGCGGTCCGCATCGAACTCGTACGCGCGCGCCAGCCGTTCCAGCGCCGCGCCATACTCGGCCGCCGCCTGGTGATACCGTTCGTCCTGGCTCGGTTCCCCCACACTTCAGATAGTCGCCGCTGGCGGGGGGTTCTTACAAGCAATTTCGCCAGGCGCGCGATAATAAGTGCTATCGGAGCCGCGACCGTCAGGGAGCGGTCGGACGGCCACCAAATAACGAGGCCCAATCTTTATGAAGATCTCGATGCTGACTTTCGCTGCCATGGCTTGTCTCCATGCGGCATCGCCGCCGCCAATCCGCGTGGTGGTGGCCAAGGATGGCAGCGGCGATTACCCGACCGTGCAAAACGCGGTGGACCACGCATTTGACCGCGTACTGGCTCCGACCACGGCGCGCTTGATCGTCGAAATCCGCCCCGGCATCTATCACGAGCGTGTGCGCGTGCCGCGCGACCGGCCGCGCGTCACCTTGCTCGGCCAGGATGCGCAATCGACCGTCATTACTTACGGCCTGGGCGCCAAGGACGTCGGTGGCACCTTCTTCAGTGCCACCGTCGACATCAACGCGGATGAATTCGAGGCGCAAAACATCACCTTCGAGAATTCCTACGGCACCGGCACGCAGGCGGTGGCAATTTCGGTGCACTCCGACCGCGCCGTCTTTCGCAACTGCCGGTTTCTCGGAATGCAGGACACGCTTTACGCCGCCAGCGGCCGCCAATATTACGTGGATAGCTACATCGCAGGGCACGTCGATTTCATTTTCGGCAACGCCGCCGCGGTGTTCGACCACTGCCAGATCCACAGCCGCGGCGCGGGCTATATCGCCGCCGTAAGCCGCACCATGCCCGATGGCGCGCAGGGCTTCGTGTTCACCCATTGCCGGCTGACGGCCGACGCCGGCGTGCACGACGTCTTCCTGGGCCGGCCCTGGCGCAACTATGCGCGCGTGGTGTATCTGGAATGCTGGATGGGCGACCACATCCGCCCGGAGGGCTGGAATAACTGGAACAAAGAAGCCGCCGAACAAAGTTCGTGGTTTGCCGAATACGGTTCCGATGGTCCCGGCGCCAACGCGGCCGCCCGCGTCAAGTGGGCCAAGCCCCTCACCGCCGCCGCCGCCCGCGATTTCAGCCCCGAGGTTTTCCTCCGCGGCGCCGACGGTTGGAATCCGGTGGATGGTCACTGAGCGTGTTGAAAAACGCCGGCGAATCGAGCCCCGGAGGGGCGAAAGAGAATAGCCCACGGCGAAGCCGTGGGAAACAGAACATGCGGTCGAGAGCCCCGGAACGGGGCGTAAGACTCCCGTCAGCCCCACAGATCGCGCACATCGTATGTTATGTCGTGCTTCTGTAAGAACGTGACATACTCCTCTTGGAACGACACCCGCCGATGGTGCTCCTGCTGTTTCGCGATGTAGTCCGTCACCTCAGCCGCTCGGGAGCCACTCACCGTGAACGCAGCATACCCGGCCTGCCAGCCGAATCCCTTTTGGGCCGGAAACTGTTCGTGAACCCAGCGTGACGAATTGGCTTTGACCACTCTCAACAACTCCGCAATTGACTCGCTCGTGGGAAAGGACACGAGCAGATGCACGTGATCCGCCGGACCGTTGATAATCAGCGGAACACCTTTTCGCTCACTGACAATGCCAGCCATGTAAGGGAACAGGCGGCCGGCGATCTTGGGCGACAAATCGGGGGCACGGTTCTTCGTTGAGAAGATAGCGTGAACCAGAAGGGAAGCGAAGCTGTGCGCCATAACACTTACGCCCCGTTCCGGGGCTCTGTATCACCGCAACCTGATTCCCACGGCTTACGCCGTGGGCCATTATCTTTCGCCCTCCGGGCTCGCCGGCGGAACCAAGGTAAGATAGTGGACCGCCGCGCACAAAACTCTTAACCCAAAGTGAGAAACTCCGTGGATGGCACAAAACTCCGGCGTCGCGCACCTCAACAGCCAGTGCTGCGGAGGTCACCGGGTCGCTAAATGTACTCTCTGCTTCGTAAGGGTTTCAGACCTGATGCATGCCAACCGATTGGCATCTCCGCACCTTCTGGAGGATCGGCCCGCAGAGGATCGAGCCCGGAGGGCGAAAGATAGTAGCCCACGGCGTGAGCCGTGGGAATCAGGGCGCAGTAATGCGTAGCCCCGGAACGGGGCGTAAGATTTCGCGCTACGGATCAATCTTGGCGTCTGCTGCGTGCCCCGCTTTCAGATCGCACAACAGCCGCTCGAAGGACTTGGCGTATGAGTCGTGGACCTTCCATCCGGTCATGTCTCCAATGTGCCGCGTGCGGCGGATATCGGCCGCCCACGCTTCGCTCGTCTCCATCACTTCATCATCCAGCCGGATCGGAAACAGCACGGTACGTTTCTCCCACGTCTCCCGCTCAAACGCTGTCTCGACTTCCTTCTCGACCCACGCGCTGTTGATGGAATTCCGCGAGAGCACGAGCAGGAGCTTGTCATGAATGCGGATCGATTCGTCGATACGGCTGCGGAACCTATCGCCGATCTTCAAATCTTCCGGCGCGAACCAGCAGCGGACGCCTTTGGCTTGCAGGTCGGCGTGAAGACGTTCGGCGAAGTCCTGGTCCTTGCTGGAATAGCTGATAAAGCAAGAATAGAAATCGAACGCCGCGCCGGTCAGTGACCTCATGTACGCAATGAGGTTCTCCGGAACGCCAGCGCCGCGAAGGAAGGAATCGGGGATCTTGCCCTGGCTGCGGTAGATGGTGTCGATACCTATGGTAGATGGTGCGCGATGTACAACTGAT
>Ga0371490_1000343_pt1 | contig 33944 bp, 31 predicted proteins | sample MB2SIPfraction_FD_207959 | JGI IMG/M metagenome (GOLD analysis project Ga0371490, IMG submission 207959) | Lab enriched peat soil microbial communities from McLean, Ithaca, NY, United States - MB28FN SIP fraction | ecosystem: Environmental > Terrestrial > Soil > Wetlands > Peat | place: USA... | reverse complement strand
TGGCGATCTGAGCCTGCACGCCATCCGCGCCCTGAAACGTATGCGTCGCCGCCCCACTCTGATCTTGGCCTTCTGGCAACAAGCCGAGCTTTTTCCTGTGTAACTATATTATGCAATGCTCAATAGTCATTGGTTGATGCGCCCCGGCACTCGTCGTTCTGGGTCAATCTCACAAATCCAGCGGCAGCGGGCTTTTCCCCGTAATCAGCCGCGCCGCACGATTAAACGAGAAGTAGTTCCACGCCCATTGCAGCATCACCAGCAGTCGGCTCTCGAACTCCACGATGTAGAGCAGATGGATGAAGAGCCAGATCAGCCATGCGGGGAACCCGGCCACGCGCAGCCCGCGCAGATCGGCCACCGCCGCCTTACGTCCAATCGTCGCCATGTTGCCTTTGTCCACATAGTGAAAGGGTTTCACGACCTTTCCGCGCTCACCCGCTGCGCCACGCTCCAGCCTGTCTTCCATTCGCCTCTGCACGAGCCGCGCGGCGTACACACCCTGCTGCATCGCCACCTGGGCCAAGCCGGGCAACGGCTTGCCGGTCTGATGGCTGAAGTTCGCCAGGTCGCCGATGACGAGCATGTCCCGATGCCCCGGGATACTGAGATCCGGCTCGACGATGACGCGCCCCACTTGGTCCAGCGCTGCCTCCGCCTTCTCCTTTAGAATTCGTCCAAGCGGCGATGCTTGTATTCCCGCGGCCCACAAGACTGTTTGCGTCGGCACCACTTCGCTGCGTTCGCCCGACTGCAGCGTAACCGATTCCACTGTCACTTCCGTCACCATCGTGCTCGTCCGCACGATCACGCCGAGCCCTTCAAGCATTCGCTCCGCAGCCGTGGAAAGCCCGGGCGGATAAGTCGTCAGTACGCGGTCCGCGCCCTCGACCAGCAAAATCTTCGCTTCGGCAGTATCGATGCTGCGAAAATCGTGCCTCAGGGTATCCTTGGAAATCTCTCCGAGCGCGCCCGCGAGTTCCACGCCCGTCGGTCCTCCTCCCACAATCACAAACGTCAACCACGCACGCAGCCTGTCCTTGTTCGTCTCACGCTCGGCCGTTTCAAACGCTAGGAAGATTTGCCGCCGGATGTGCGTCGCGTCCTCGATCGTCTTGAGTCCAGGCGCGTACGCCTCCCACCCGGTGTGTCCGAAATACTGATGCTGGCTGCCCGTGGCCACGATTAGCGTATCGTAGGGGACCTCGCCATCGCTCAGAATGACGCGGTGGTTTGTTACATCGATGTCAATTGCTTCCCCCAGTAGCACCTTGGTGTTTTTCTGCCTTCGAAGCACGCGGCGCAATGGTGCCGCGATGTTCGCGGGCGAAAGTCCTCCAGTGGCGACTTGATACAAGAGTGGCTGGAAAAGGTGATAGTTGCAGCGGTCGACGAGCGTCACTTCATCTTTGGCGCTGTGCAACGCTCGCGCCGCCGAGAGCCCGCCAAATCCCCCGCCGAGAATGACGACCTGTTGCATGCCTCATTTCCTCCGTTAACCCCGCATTCTCTTGTTATGTCCCGGCAGATTCGAGTCCGGTGCGCCGCAATTCTCGTGTCTCCTTACCCTCGTGCTCGGACAGAACCGCCTGCAGCCCAAAGTTTTCGCAGTGTAGCAGCATCCCTCTCCTGCGCACCGAAACCTGTACTATTATTAGGATGTTTTGATCTTGCTATTTGTCACGCCAGGAAGCTGGATGCAACCTTCTTCATCGGTATGATCTCTTGATTGATTTGTAGTTTGTGGTTTCAGGTTCAGGATCGAATCATCGTGAGAATCATCTTGAACCGCTTGAGTGCCTTGAGCGCATGCGGCTGACCGGCGGGCATGAGAATCATCTCGCCGCCCTGTAACTGGTGCGGCTGGCCAGAAATCACAATTTCGGCATCGCCTTCCACAATGTGCACCAATGCGTCGAATGGTGTCGTGTGCTCGCTCAAGTCCTGGCCTTCGTCGAAGGCGAAGATTGTAACGTTGCCAGTAGGCTTCTTGACGATTTCGCGGCTAACGACCGCGCCGTCCTGGTAGTTCACCAACTCGACGGCTTTCGCGACTTCGGCGCCGGAGAGTCCTTTGAGTTTAGATGCGGTTTCCGGTTGCATAGCGATACTGACTTTCTGTTTCAGTTTAGGATGCGACTGCCAACTCAAGTTGTTCGATAGCATCCCGCAAGATTGCAGCGGATCTCACAAGGGAGCTCTGCTCGTCGGGTGGCAAAGCAACCTGCAAAATCCGCTCGACACCATTCCCAGAGAGGATGCAAGGAACCCCAAAACTCACACCGTTGAGGCCGTATTCGCCTTCCAGGACCGATGAAACAGTGAGCACTCCATGTTGGTTGCGCCAGATGGCCGCGGCAATTTGCGTCAGGGCCAGGCCGACGGCGAACCAAGTGGCCCCTTTGTAATCAATGATGTGATAAGCGGAATGCTTCACTTCATCCGCGACTTTGCGGCGGGCTGCCTGCCAGTCGTCACATTTCAAACACAGGCGGCAAAACTGTTCGATGGGCATGCCGGCCATGTTCGTCATGGACCAGGCGGCAAATTCACTGTCCCCATGCTCACCTAGGATGTAAGCATGGATATTGTGTACGTCCACTCCGCAGTGCTGGCTCAATAAATAACGGAAGCGCGCGCTATCCAGCACGGTGCCGGACCCGATGATACGTCCGCGCGGCCAGCCGGACCGTTTGTGGGCGACATACGTCAGGATGTCCACCGGATTGCTCACAATCAAAACGACGGCCGGTGACTTCTGGAGCACGATTTCATCAATGATATCGTGGATGATTTTGACGTTTCGTTGCAACAGATGCAGACGGGACTCGCCTGGCCGTTGTTTGGCCCCGGCCGTAATCACAATCATGTGCGCATCGGCATAATCCGCCGCCTGGGCTTCACGAATCTGGACGGAGGGGAAAAAAACCTGGCCATGAGCCAAATCGAGGACCTGTCCCATGGTCAGTTCATGATTGGCATCGCGCAAGGCGATCTCATCGGCCAAACCACTCTGGGCCAGCGCGAAGGCAAAAGTGGAACCCACCGCGCCAGCGCCAACAATCACAACCTTTCTTGGTCTCCAAGAGTGATCATGCATTTATGTTCCTCAGTTGTAGCGCAGGCTTTCAGGAGAGATCTTCCTCCCCCGCAGCAGTAGTCCACCCGGTCCTCTTCCAGGACTCGCCTCGCGGCTGGATGCGAGCGCCATATCCTTCACTCTGGTTTCGCTGCTGAAATTCATGGCTTCCTCTGCAATAACGACAGTCTGGGTTGTGCGTCATGGGAGGGCAGTGACTAAAGTCATCAGGACCGACAAAGAGTCTGCGATTATTCGTTCGCGGACTGTTCGTGCTTGAGACCCTCGAGGTCCTTTACAACGATCTTGCGGCCATCCACTTCCAGGAACCCTTCGGCCTGTAGGCGTCCGAGATTCCGCGAAATGAGCTCCCGCACGGTGCCTAGCTCCGACGCCAACTCCTGATGGCTTTTCGTAAGCTCAAAGGAAACTCCAGTGTTTGAAGGTGTACCGTCCGCCTGCGTTAGCCGTAGGATGAGGGCGATCAAGCGTTGGCGCACCGTCGTGAACGACAATTCTTCGATGATCCCAACCAAACGCCGCAGTCTGGAACCTACGATTGCGAGCACCTTAAGGCCCACCTCCGGATGCTCGCGGCAGAAATTGTGGAAGTCCTTGCGCGAAACGAAAAGCAATTCCGCATCTTCCAGCGCAGAGGCAGAGGCCGGGTAGTTACCACCGTCAAAGACAGGCAGCTCTGCAAAGGAACTTCCGGGCCCCTCGGCGGCCAGCACCTGTTCCCGTCCACCGGGGGACAACTTGAAAATGCGAATTTTACCCGAGGCCACCAGGAATAACCCTTCACAGGGATCTCCCTCGCTGAACAGAAGTTCACCTCGGTCAAAATGCCGGCGGCTCACACGGGTCGCCAACGCGCTCATTTCTTTTTCCGTTAAGCTGGCAAAGAGTTGGGTATTTCGCAGTATCCTTTCAACGCCTTTATCCATCGTGCTGCACCTTGTTAAAAACCACTCCTTTCACCAGACGTCTTCCAAACGTAGGGTCCACTGTCTGATGGGCAATCACGTTCGGGAAATCTCCCTGGAACACGTACCCTGAGAGTTTAACGGGATTCCAGGTGGATGATATTCTTCTTTTCCAATTCTCGCGAAACCTGAGTCTCGCCGGAATGTGAGGATCGTCAGGCTCGACCAGTTTCGCCACGGCCCAGAAACGGGGTTCGAGGAGATCAGAGCGCGAGCGGATTTCTGCAACGTGCGCACTTCCTCGAACGGGACTTCTGGCCCGTAGTGACTTGCGGTTAGCCCGTCATCCGGGAAGAACATAAGGTTCTTTTCTGCCAGGGAGTCACTTCAGTGAATAGCCGACCATCCGGCAATGTGATTCGAAAAGAGCGATGGCGGAGAGGGTGGATTCGAACCCGGCTAGCCTAAGAAATTTCCAGCGCTATTGGTAAATCTTAACCCTCTTTGTTGTCAACAAAGAAAGGGAAGGCACAGCGCCGAATCGAGATTTTCCCATTAACAATGGGAAATCTGCTATCTCGAATCTCGCTCAATGTCTTAGGAAGGCTTAGGACGGCAGCAGGAATTAGGTCACTGAGGACTTTTCTACTTCGTGCATTCCCAACTGCCAAATGAGCGTCCAGTGTTGATGATCATGAACAAGAACTGCCACCAATCAGCAAAGGCGAGATGGTGTGGCCATACAACAATTATTGAGAGAGCCTGCAACGGTGGACAAGGGGCGAGGGCGTGCTCTGGTTGGCAGGAGATTCTGAGCTGAGGATTGCAACATAGGATAGCGGCAAGGACCATTCGCGTGACGGGCTCTTGTACCATTCGACCGCGGTTGGCTGGATGACGTGTCGCGGGTCTTGGTTGATCAACTCCCACGCAATCACCTTCTGGAGTTGTTGAAGTGCCGTAACAACGGTATCTCCGATGGCAAAGCGGCTCCACAGGCACACGAAGCCGTTGTTGGGGTCCACGTTAGGGTGAAATACGGGGCGCAGGAGTGTTGCTTCCATCGGCACGTAAGGGAAGAAACGCGGAAATCGAATCTCCGCTTCATGTGAAGAGACCAAAGTTTTCCGTCCATCAATCTCAACGAGTCCGGAGGTGTCGTGGAGCGATATCGCGAAAGAATCGCCGTCAGGGCCTGACTGTTTCCCGAGAACTTCGAGTAATGCAGGGTTGCGGCATTGCGCGTCGCACAGAAGAGCCCATTCGTTCTCAATCCGACGATCGCGAAACCGGGACGCCATAGAAGTCCGTTTTACCCATTCAAAGCGATGAGAGAGATCCGAAGAACATCGTTGGGTCGCACACCTTGTTCGCGCAAGGGACGGGCGAAATCGAGGGCCTCTCCATTCCAGATCACTTGTGGTTCGCCGTCGCCCTGCAGAACGTCGCCGCGCTCTCGCAGTTCGGCCAAGATCTCGCTGACTACGCTGTCGAGGGCTTCGGAATCATCAATATCGACGTTGTAGTGGGTTTCGCCTTTTACGGTATCGAAATACATCTGATACTTGGGCATGGCGACCTCCTCTTTCGGCGCTCAGCCGTGCGCGGCACGGGCAGAAGTGGCGGGCACATGCACGGGGGGTGAGACATACATGTTCAGTTTGTCTGGCAAGTCCGAAACGACCCAGCCGCAATGCGTACATTGGCCGTTCGCGTAGTCCCAACAGGCCTTGCATTGGGCGCGACCGCACTTGCCACAAGGGCGCAGATTCGCTTCCGCAGCAGGACTCAGACAGATTTGACACCGGCCATATTCAACGCGAGGGCCGAATTGTTTGTCCCACCAACGGGCATCCGGCGTGAAGACGGTCACGCGATTGCTTTCGCACAGGCGGCAACGGTAGTGATCGAAATCCCAGCAGTTCTGATCGCAAACAATCATGCCGCAGCGGGGACACTCCAATGCCAGATCACCAGCAAGCCGCCGGTTGCATAGAGCACACCTTTTGGCAAAGTAACGCTGGAATATCGTAATGCCCCCGGACGTTGCCAGGGCAAGCAGCGGAGCGAGTGCGATCCAACGAGATGCGGGCTGTTTGCTGATGAATCGCAGCAGCGTACCTCCGAGACTGGCACACAGTGCCAGAACGACCCCAGGCCACCACGCCTCAACTTTCGCGAGAAAGAATTCGGGCAAGAGAAAGACAAGAAACCCGATCGCAACCGCAGCTAGCATTGGCACCACCACAGGCATAAATGCGGTCACAAGCTGAACGAACAAGAGCAAGACACCGCAGAACACAAGCACAGTCCACAAAGGAAGCTTCATGGGGCACCTGAGAGTAGTTCCACCGAATGCAGATGATGTTCCGGCAGACCCAACTGGGCGAGTGTGAGACTTGCCCACGGGCTGCCATATTCCAAACTTCGAACCGATTGTTGATCAGCAACTCTGTACGAGTTGCACACCGGGCAAGCACCCCTTTTGCGAACAAGCGCAATCCGCATCATTGGGTGCCAGGAATGCCCGCAATCGAGACATTTCGCCATAGTGCAGAGTGGCCAATCGAGAACTAGCGTCGACCGCGGAGCGTTGCTTTGTCGGGCTGATTCCAGCAAACGTGTGACGGTTGTTTGCGTGGACGGACCAGGACTTTCGATGAGTGTTCCGTCTGAATCATGAAACGGACATGCCTCGCTGAGGGGCACCTGAATTTTCTCGAGGTGCATGGGTTCATCAATAGTGATTTCGACCGAAACCGATTTGCGCGGTCCGCCCTGCTGATATGCGATTAATGAGCGAAGCCCAAGTTCGACCTGCATTGCGCCAACAACAGCGGCCATAGTGGGTGTGCTCGGAAACACTCGGTCCTCGATTGCGAGAGCGTCCACGGCACAAGAGTGAACCTCTGCGTCCCAGAGAGTCAGTAGCTCGCGGCGTTTCTCGGAAGTCAGCCGGCATCCGAAGCACGCGGCGGTCTTGCCTGCAAAGAAAGTAACGCGGCCGTGCGAGTAGTTCTGCGTCCCAAGAGCCGCATCGACAACAGGAAGATCCAGTTTTGTGGAAATGTAAGCGATTTCGAGGCGCGAGAGGTCGCTGTCCACGCAAGAGAAGATCATGTCAGCCAGAGAAATGTCTTGGAATCCCACGTCAGCGATTTCCCGAGGGATGGGGACGATCTCGGATGCGGGGAAGAGTGGCCGGGCGACCTCGGCCAACGCCTCGGCTTTGTTGCGACCCAGCAAATCTTGACAGCGAAAAAGGACAGATCGAGCCAGGTTAGTAGGGTCAACGACGTCGGGGTCTACGACCGTCACCCGTCCCGTACCAAGGAGCCCGAGAGTCTGGAAGACCTGGTTACCCAGTGCCCCAGCACCGACCAGGACAGCATGGAGATTGTGCATTCGCTCCTGGTGGAAAATGGTTTTCGCAAGCCTGGAATGGTCTGGCATGGAACCTGAGGTGGTCGGGAGCGTACCACTATACGGGTGAGTATATGCCTGCCCCAACCGCTTGACAAGCCATGACCTGCCGAGTACCATGCGGACAGCGAGCCGAGCATCTTAGGTCACCTAGGTCATTTGAAAATAGGTATTTACGGGCGTCCCGGCCGCTCGAGCCATGGGCCTCTCTAGGAACTTGTACTCCACGACACTGGTTGGTGCAACAGCGGGTCTGTGTTCCTGGGGGCTGCTCGAACTGATAACCCCATTCCTGCCTCAACAACAAACAGCCTGGTTGGTGGATGTGGTGCCACTTGGCATCCTCGGGGCTGCCCTTGGCGCTCTAAGCGCTGGCTCCAGCGAGCGTCTTTCCGGCAATCCTGCGTCCACAAGGTGGGTTCTCACCGGGGCTGGCATCGGGGTTCTGAGCGGCATTGTGGCGGGTGCAATCCAGATTCCGATCACAGCGAATCTCGCTGATGAGGCGCCACTTATCACACGAGTGCTCGCTTGGGTTCTGGGCGGCTCCCTCATCGGTCTTGGTTTGGGGCTTCTTTGGGTAAGGCTGAATCGCTTCCGTGGCCCATACGCATTTGTCGGTGGGCTGGCGGGAGGCGCAATAGGCGGTTTGTTGTTCGCAGGATTCGGACGAATCTTACCCGATTTTGCGCATGCCCTCGCTTTCATGTTCGCCGGCGCAGGGGTATGTTGCGGTATGGCCCTCGCTCCCGTCTTGTTGCTTCAGGGTGGTCTTGAATTTGTAAGCAGCGGTGACGCGCGCGCACAAAGCAAATTGCACGAGTCAGGCTGGGAGCTGGAGCAGGCCAAGTCCTACGTCATTGGCAGCCAAAGCTCTGGGCCACAGGTCACGGCGTTTTCAGCCGAAAATGAGATCTTTATTCCTGATCAGGCGATCGCTGCCAGGCACGCCATTCTATTCGGCCGGCAGGGGCGTTTCTACATTGCGCGACACCCGGAGACTTCTGGACAGGCGGGGCTTGGGAAATATGTCTTGCGGGTTCGTGGCAAAACAGTGGCCGCGAGTCAGGAATTGCGCGATGCTGATGACATCCTGATCGGGCGTACCGCACTGAGATTCGTTTCCAGGGCCTTGGCAGGGTCCAGGTAGAGAAAGTTCGAGCGAGATGTGAATTCTGAGCGGCAATACGGGCAGTTTTGCTCGGCAACCGCAGCCATCACCGGCCGGATCTTCACCGGCATCGCATGTGCGGCATTGATGGTGAGCTTTGCATCAGCACAGGGCTCGCCGACCTCCAGATTAAAATTCACGCAAGATGTGAAGCTGTTGGACTGTGAACCGGTGACGAGCGTTCCTTGTTTCCGTATCGGATTCAGTGCGCTCGCGCCAGACGGAACACCAGAGCGCATTCCTGTTCTCACGCTAACGCAGATGGCTTCCGGCCTGACCGTCGACTTGGGCGAGCGGACCGTGAGGCCCTTCTTCGTAAGTTTGCCGACCGAGACTTCGGCTCCGACAGTGACGCGTTTCACGCTCTTTCTGATTGACACCAGCGGCAGTATGAACCGGCAGCTTCCGAACGGCGAGACGCGTTTTCACGCCGCGAGGACGGCGATTTCCCGCTTTCTGCAGGATTTCGAGAATGGCGTGGACCGCGTAGCGGCCGTTGGATTCGAAAGCCACGGAGTTGAGAGGGCAATTCGTTCCGCTCGATTTGCCACTTCCCGCAGCGATGCTCAGAGCGAAGTGGACGCGCTGGCTGAGCCTAAACCCAAAAACAACACGGCACTTTATTCCGCGGTGGACGTTGGGACTGACGTACTTCGCGAGCAGATCAAAACACTGCCGGGAGCCCATGAGGCTTTCCTATTTCTCCTTACAGACGGCGATAACGAAGTACAGGAATCACGTGGTGACGATCATGGCCTGTTGAGTGGAGCGTCTGGGCTGCGAATCGTCGTGCAGAAGGTCCGGGCCAATTCTGACGTTCGGGTCATTGCAGTGGGAATTGGCAGCCCCAAAGAAGTGAACCAGGATGCGCTCTCGCAAATCAGCAGTCAATTCACGATGATAACCGATGCTGACAGCTTGATGCGCGCATTCAAGCATCCAGCGCCAACGGTGCCAGCGAAAGACATCATGGCGACGTTTGCTTCTCCCTGGCCGGACCGTGCGTCTCTTGAGGCAAGAAGCATGCGGTTGCGCGTACAGATGAACCTGCCAAGCGGCGATACACTTTCCAGCGACGAGATCACCTGGACTGCTCCGGAGATCGGTCAGCCTTTGTTTGCGGGACGGTGCGATACGCAGGAAGGTCATGTGCTGCTGCGATCGATGGTCGCGAGTGGTGGGGCATTTTGGATGCGCATTTTTCGGCCGGTACTGGTCTTTGTTGGGTGGGGAGCCGCGCTTTTGATTCTATGGTTTTGGGTTCCGCCGTTGATTTGGGGCCATGAATATGCAGGCGTGATATCAGAAAGTGATCGTGCTCGTTGGGGAGAAGGGGCGACCGCGCAGCATGCAAGCCTGCCCGGGGGTGGTGCGGCTCCGGCAGGTTTCGAGAGAGGGCGCGGAGGTGCTGCTGAATCTCGGCGGGAGACAGCAAGGCGCCTGGAACGCCATGCGCCTCCCAAACCGGATCATCGGAAATAACACGTCCCGAGTCTGGGTGGTTTTGCAGAACGCGCCAAAGGAGCAAAGCGATGCCAGTAGTCAAAGTGATTCGAAAAGGGATATCCGCATCAGTTCGGAAGGTGCCGACTTCAACCGCCGCCGCCGTAATGCCCATGACGCTGGACCGGGCAGGGAAGGAGGCGGGCGCCGAGAACGAGGATCCCACGAAGGTGGAGTCGTTGCAGGATAGCTTCGAGAAGTTCAAGCCCAAACTCTCGTTCAAAGGCAACGCCGGTCCGGAAGAGACGGAGTTTTGTGTCGATGTGGCGTTCCGGAGCCTGAAGGATTTTGACCCGGAAAACCTGCAAAAGCGTCAGGAGACTCGAACCCCGGACGGCGTGGTCGAGTACTTGCGGAATGACCTCGCTGACCTCAAATCGAGCATTGACCTGGTCTATCGGTTGAAAGACCGCTGGAAGCTGCCCACCGTGCGTCGTGCCTGGGGCAACCCGGAGCAGCGGAAAGAAATTATCGAGGCCCTCGGGCGTTTGAGATCGGAATTGGAGAAGGTGGCCGGCAAAGGAGGTAAAAGCTAATGGCGGACCAAACGGCAGCGGCAGTGAAAACAACAGCCCAGATACTCGGCAAGACTGCGGCCAAGGATCTGCTGCAAGAGATTTTTGCGGACCTGCACCCGGGCTTCACGGATGAAACGCGAAGTCTGGACGCCATCTTTACGGCCCAATCCGCCTCGGAGTTCCTCAGTCAGCTCACCGATTTCGAGAGAGTTCTCTCGGCGAGCGACGCTTACGAAACTACGGTGAAGAAGCTCCAAGGGCAAATTGACAAGGCTGAGGCGATCCGAGACTCCGTTCTGGCACAGATCTTCGAGGAGATTCGGCCTTTGGAGCGCACTTACCGCCAGGTTGCGATGTTTTTTGAAAACAGCAAGGTGGCGGACGGGAAAGTGCGCAAACCGGTGGAGCTGTACGTTCTCAACGCCGACCCGAAAGCCATGAAGGACGCCTTCAGCATGAGTGTCGCGGCGATCGAGAACTTCTGCCGAAAGCGCAACGACAATTTCAACTTTCGGGACGACATCTGCAATCTGATCGTGCCCGGCTACATTCCACAAACGGTGCGGGAGAAGTTGGAGGATGTTGCCACCAGCTGGGGAATGTTGCTGATCACGGACATTGATGACGAGAAGTCGTTCAAAAACGTGGAGCGTAATTTCCTTCCGGGCGGCAAGTACGAGTTCATGAAGCGCCCGGAGGAACGCGCCGCTTCGGATGTGGTGACGATGGGCTATTTGCAGCTGCGGCCGAAGCACTGGTTCGAGAAGAACATTGATGGCGGCGATGATCTTTACGGACCGCCGTCGCTCGTCTTTGCCGGCGCCATTGCCCGCAGCGATGAGGGCCAAGGCCTTGCGCAGGGGCCGGTCGGTTCACGCTTCGGGCAGATTGCGGGAAGCGAGAAGGCCAGGATAGAACCGCTGATTGGAGAGATGGAACACTTGAGCATGGAACGGCAGCTCGTTCCCATAATACGCGACGCGGACAATCATCTTTGTTTCTTTGGGTGTCGAACGCAGGCTGAAGATCCCAGTGGCGTCCTGAAGTTTTTCACTTCTTACCGGATTGTGCGGTTCCTGGAGCGGTGTTGCCGGCACTATCTCCTGCAGGTCGCTGGGCAGGTATTGACGCGCGACTTCATGGATGAATCCATTGAAAAGCCGCTGAAGCAGCTTCTGGACGAACAGGTAGAGCAAGGTACCATCACGGGCTACGAGTTATTCGTGGACAAGGACTCGAGTAAGCGCATGCAGGGAATCTGCGACATTACGCTCAGCGTCGCACCGACCGGGCCTGCGGAAACATTCGTCCTGAAGATTGATGTTCCCGAATTCAAGAAGCAAGGAGAGGAGAACGCCTGAAAACTGCGCAGTTGAGAAGTGGTGTGCCCTTTCTTTTCATGCCTTAGGTGCAGTGTTGTCCGGGAGGTAATGGGCATACAGGGAACGCAATCCAGCTATAGGGAGCTACATCCGGCCCGGCTGGGGGGTGCTTGGCTACAAGCAGAGCGCGGGCCGGACTGCGGTCAGCACTAAATACCGAAGAAATGGGGGCAGATATGGCATCACAGTTCCGCAGTACAGTTACAATTGATGGCAGTAAGTTTGACGCGATTTCCACATCCGTGTCATTCAGTACCACGAAAGATCATGCGGGAATGCCTGAGATGGGCAGCCTGACCACAGCAATCCGGGTGTGGGTCGATTTCCACGACGACACGAACATGTCGCACGCAACGCTGAGAAAGCTATTTGAGCTTAGCAACGTTGTGACGCGTGAGAAGGTGAAGGACATCAAGATTGAGTTTTGGAAGGACGAGTCCAAGCAAGATGCCCTTTGCAGCTACAACTTCAAGGGTTGGATCAGCCGCTTCGAGACGAGCAATCCAATCATAAGTTCGCAAGAACGTGGCCCACAGGTCAACCACCTCCTCTATTTGGAGTTGGAACCAGTTTTGAATCAGCAGAACTTCAAAGAAATCAAGATGAGCAATTAGCGGAGTGCGTCAAGCCCATGTCGTTCCTGGCATTCCCACTACGTCTGGAAGGTGGGTTCCTGCGACGCTGCCCCAAAGTGGATGCGATTGTATCGCTGGTCAGCGTCATGGCGAGAACACCGCACGGGAGCTGGATTGGCAGCCGCCACTTCGGCCTGCGCGAGTTCTTTGAGGAGGCGCGGGCACAAACCGAGCTTCCTTCGCAAGCCATCCAAGAACTTAACCTCTCGCTGCAGGATCTTGGCATTCTTGAGTATCGCGTGCAGGAGATCGTAAGAGAATCGCAAACGCAGGCGGAAACCAGCACTTACGTATTGAGGATTGTTTCCGCATCCGAAGGGGGACAAGCACATTCCGTGCGTCTTGTCCAAGGCTGACTTTATGGGTTCCTCAAAAGCAACGGCTGGCGAAATCTACAAGAAATTGCGGGACGATTTCGCGCGCCGATTGAAGGACTACGGTGTCACTTCGGAAGTGACCGATCCCATGATCGCAGTCCTTTTCCGCACCATCGCGGGCCAATTGGAAGCCCAGTACATCGAATTTGATCGGCGGCAAATTTCGCTGTTGGACGAATTGATCGCCGGGCTGGACATTGAGGGAAGAAGAGCGCGGCCCGCACAGACTGTCGTGCGCTTCTTTCCCGACGGCGAAACACAAGTGGTGGAAGCGGGAACGGAAATGTTGGGGCAGACGCAGAGCGGGGAACGCCTTACGTTCTCCACCAATGTTTCCTTGCAGGTTTCAAAGGCTTGCATATGCCTGGGAGCCACGTACCAGGATGGCCTGCTGCAGCTGGTCTCCGGCATTGAACTGCCCGAGGCATTTCAGTCGCGCTCTTCACTGGATCCAGTTCGCGTGAACTTGGGTCCCAATCCTGCCATTTACCTGGCCATCGACAATCTGGGAGCGGGGCATCTGAGCCAGCATGGTTTCTTTTTCGAACTCAGTCCTGACGCAGCGCTGCTGCAAGCCGCGTTGCTGGACGAAACATGGTGTCTCACCGGAGCGGAAGGTGAATTTGGGAGCTCCGGCATTCTCCGGCCGCGCCGGGGAAATGCGGGCGTGCGATTGCTTGAATGGCTGTTGCCGGAATCAACTTCGGATTCCGACCAGATACACCCAGGAGAGGTAGCCGTTCTTCCCGATGGTTTCTACGCAGGACGCGTGTTTGTATTTCCGATTGTGCCCCCTTCACGGCGTTTTACCAGCGGAATTCCCCGGGCCATGGAAGGCGGGCTGAGAAAACTGCTTGGCGAGAGTGTGGCGCAACTGAACGCAAAGAAGTGCGCGTGGCTGCGGATATCATTGCCGCGCCAGATCCGGAATCTGCACACAGCAATCACGGGAATCTCATTACATGCCGTTAGCGCGTCCAATGTTGAATGTGTAAACACAACAGTCCATTTTGCGACGCACGGCACTTCGATTCCGGTGAGCCGCGAAGCCGGGACGCCGCACCACTTAGTCGCGCCGCTTTCGATTTCCGGAGAAAGAGGCACTGAGTATCTTCCCGAGTTGGCCCCGTCGTCCGATCTTGGAGCGGGCCGGTATTCGATCCGGAACGGGTGCATTCATTTGCGGCCTGCGCGTCACGCGGACGGCCACGCCGACTCCTCGGTCAACCTGCGAGTGTGGGTCACGCGCGGTTCTGTGGGAAACCATGTCGGTGCTGGTCAGATCCATTCCTTTTTGAAAAAGACCGGCCTGCGTACAACGCGGGTCAATAGCGTGACCTCTGCAGCGGGTGGAACGGACGGCGAAAGCCTGCAAGAGACGCAAGCGCGATTTGCGGAAGCGCTCCTATCGAGGGACCGCGTGGTGACGCGGGCAGACCTGCTGGGCGCCGTGCGAGCGTTCGACCGCCGCATTCAAGTGGTGGATACCTCTTCTGGAGTTGAGCGAACGAACCAGGGCCTGCGGCGGGTGCAACAAGTGCGATTGTCAGTGGCCAACGATGATTTTGTCGATCCGGAGCAGGAACTGCGCTTACTACTCGATGAACTCAAAATCCATCTGGAAGAGCGGCTTTTGTACGATACGCGGCTCAAGATTGTGCTGGACCGAAAATGATGGACGAAGCTACACAGCGCATGCCGGATTTCTGCGACTCCTCGCACAGCTTCCATCACACTGTGGATTCGGCGCTCGACGTGCTATCGGAGTTGGACATATCTCCTGCGAGAATCACCATCCGCATGGCCGGCCGTGGCTGGCAACCCTTTTGGGTCGTAGAGCAGTTTCCAGCCGCCGGCGAACTGCTTGGCCCGGACACGAGCATCGTGCTCCATATTGCCGGCTTGGGGCTTTTCCATTCCTTACCCGTTGGAATGTGGGACCGCGGGGGTGATGCCGAGCTCGGAACGAAAGAGATTTTTGAACTTTTCGACGACCCCCTGCAAAAGACTGCACGATGGATTCGTGCCGGCGAGAGGCTCCTGGATCTTCGCCCGGATCTCATGGATGCGTGTTCGCGCTGGATTTCGCTGTTCGGTTTAAATCCGGAAGACTGGCCGCCGCATAGCCGTTACAAGCTCGCTGCGCTTCTGCCAAATCTACATCGCTTCGCGGGTAAGAGTGAGGGCATACGCCTCACGCTGCACCTGCTGCTTGGTTTGCCATTGCAGGAAATTTGCAGACGGCGCTCCTACAGTTGTCTGGAAGATGACGATCTTTCGCTGCTCGGCTGTGAGGCCAGCCGCCTGGGCGTCGATGCTGTGGCGGGGGAGCGAGTCGAGGATCTGGAATGTGTGGTCGTGGTGATCGGGCCGGTCCCGCTGCAGACCTATTACCAGTTTCAGGAGGAAGACCATTCTCGGTTGCTTGCGGCAGCACTCGACCTGTGCATGCCTTGCTACCAGAAACATCGCGTGTCTTGGTCTGTCCTCGATCCTGCGCGGGCGCCGCGATTAGGATTTGAAAAGGAAAATGCCAGGTTGGGGATCAATTCCCATCTGGGGTCGGGCATTAGTGCGCCGGTGATCGTTGCGTCAGCAGAATGCTCGGATGTGTCAATGTGCCAGGGACAGTCGAAATATTCGGGGGGACTCCATGAAGAACCATGATCTTGACCTGAACTCGGTCAATTGGGAACACGGGATGTTGCTCACCCCGGACCATTTCATTCGCCAGGAACGATATTTCGATTCGGGCCTCCTCTGGGTTTTGCGCTATGCGACGAACTCTTACGGATTGGTCGGCGGAGGGCCCCGGCTGCCCGAGGACGAGCGCGGAGCTGTCCGTCATGATCCGATTGTAGTGGTCGAGCAAAGTGAGGAGGGCGTACGGATTTCGGTCACGCAATGCCGTGGGATAACGCCGGCCGGTTGCATCATCGACGTGGATCCCGAGCACCCGGTCCATGCGAAGTTCCCCAAGGCCGCGCTCGAAGGCGTTGCCGAAACGCCAGTCTACATCTTCTGTGAGCCGCATGAGAAGGACGTTACCGAAGGCCCGTCCGATGACTTCAACCCGCAAATGAAAACCAGGCGGCGGCCCGCGTATCGTCTCCTGCTACAAATTCCCGCAGAAAGTGTGTCGTACAGCATTTCCGTCGCGCGCATCAAACGGCCTCCGTACGGCGTTAGTTACGAGAAAGATTCCCAATACATTCCCGCATGCACTTCGCTGGTGAGCTACAGCGAGCTGACAGCAGCGTGGCGCACAATTCTCGAGGTGGTCACTTCCCTCGCGGAGCGTTACACGGAGCTCTATCGCGCGATGCAGGAGTTTATCGTGCTGTTCCGGGAGCGCGGGATTGAAACAGACCTGGACATCGAAACTATGAGTTTTGTGAGCCGCATGGTCGCGGCTGTTCAGGAATGCCTCTACGAAATCCTCGATCCCGTACAATCGCCGCAGAGTTTCTTTTCTCACTTGCGCCGGTTCATCTATGGAGCAGCGGTGTACCTGGATTTGACGCCAGCGGCGCGCCAATACTTTGAAATGTTGAAAGAGACTGGCGAGACGGAGTTCATTCCCCTCTTAGAACAACAAAAGAAGGTCCTGCTGACCACGGGCAGGTGGCGCGTCGACGAAGACCTCCGTGTCGAAGTTCGCTCGGTACTGCAATCGCTCGCTGCGCAGAGTCGCCTGGAGCGAGCGCTCGAAGGAAAATACGTTGATTTCCGCCTGAGTTCTGCATTGGAGGCCATGAACTTCGTCTTCGATCGTGGAGGGAAGGTTCTCTACAAGCTTGCCGCCAAACCTTCTCGCGTTCAGGGTTTGGTAGATGAGCTGACCCTGACGTTTAGCCAGCTCCGGCTCGAAGGCCGCGACAAGTACCGCCTGATTCTCGTGAGTGAGCCGGATGCCGCGTTTGAGAAAGGGAGTCGCCTTACCGCCGAAATCCGTTTGAATGAAGGCTCCGGTTTCAAACGCGCGCCCATCATTTTGACAACCGAGGCGAGATTTTCTGACCAACGCAATTTCGAATTCGATTTTGATGCTCCGGACGTACCCACAATCATGGACCTTCGCGTCACGGTTCAGGCCCATCATCCCATCCACACGGCCTTGCTCTTTGTGCGCCACCGCTTCTACGCCAGCAAACTGGAAGAAAGGGAGGCGCAGCCACTCCAGCCCCGAGTAGGCCGTGAGGCAGATACACTTCCTGTGCCCTCTCCAACCCCTCAAACACAACTGCCGGATGAAACGAAGAAACCAGCACCGTGGGATGAACCAAATCGGCCCGATTCCCCCTTGCAAACGGGCACTCCCCCTCAACGGCGCAGGCGATTGGAGTAGCAAAAATGGCCATCGACTTGGATAAGCTTTCCAGTGGAATGGAAGATGCCCTCGAACGGGCGCGGCTTTTGGCAGAACAACGCCATCAGGCGCAGATTACTCCGCTGCACATGCTCTACGTCTTGCTGGAGGCGGATAGCACGCTCTCCAGCACCTTGGAGCGCGCGGGAATGGCGACAAGCGCTCTTCTGGACTCCTTTACTTCCAAACTGAACAAACTCGAGAGAGACCAAAAACTTGAACCGGGCAAACGCCCTGTGGCCTCACGTTCGCTGCGCGATCTTATCGAGAAAGCATTTCTCAAGATGGCAGCCCGCGGTGCCGAAATGGCGGAGCCGGTGGATTTTCTCCTGGCGGCAATTGAGTTTAGCGACCCTGCGCTGAAGCAGGAACTTCAAGGCGCTGGCCTCACCGAAGCCACCGTGGCAAAGGCTGCGGAAGTGCGGGCGGCTGCTGGAGAGACCCTCGGCGAAAAGAAGACGCCCTCGGGGCCGAAGATCGGTGGCAACATTCTACAGCGCTTCGGCCACGACCTAACCGCTGCCGCCGCGGCTGGTGAGCTGATGCCCGTAATTGGGCGTGACGAGGAAGTCCGCCGCGTTGTTCAGACACTCCTGCGCAAGACGAAAAACAACCCGGTCCTCGTTGGCGATCCCGGAACCGGAAAGACGGCTGTGGCAGAAGGACTGGCGTTGCGAATCGCCGCAGGAGATGTCCCGGACTCTCTTAAAAAGTGCAAAGTAATTGCTCTCGACCTCACATCCATGGTTGCGGGAGCGAAGTACCGCGGCGAATTTGAAGAGCGCGTCAAGGGAGTGGTGGAAGAAGTTCGTGCACGCAAAGGAGAAATCATCCTTTTCCTGGACGAACTTCACACCCTGGTTGGCGCCGGCGGCAGCGAAGGAGGCATGGATGCCGCGAACATCCTGAAGCCTGCCCTTGCTCGCGGCGAGCTTCGCTGCGTTGGCGCCACGACATTTGATGAGTACCGTGAGCGGATCGAGAAGGATGGCGCCCTGGCCCGGCGGTTTGAAGTCGTCGTGGTGAAGGAACCCACCGAGGAGACGATGCTCGTGATCCTTCGCGGGATTCGCGACCGTTATGAAGCCTTCCACGGCGTCAAGCTTTCTGACGAGTCGCTACAAGCCGCGATCAAACTCTCTCGACGGTACATCCGTGACCGCTTTCTCCCCGACAAAGCCATTGACATCATTGATGAAGCCGCAGCCCGGATTCGCATGCAAAAGGAGTCGAAGCCGAACGCCGTGGACCAACAGGAACGGCTGTTGCTTGGTAAGCAAGCCGAGCTAAAGAGTCTGGAGGCGAGCGGCTCCGCGCCTCAGAAGCGGGTCCTGGACACTCTGCGAAAGGAGATTGAGGAGCTCAAGCCCAAGGTGGAAGACCTTGTCCGACGCTGGAAAGAGCAACGTGACACTTCTGAGGGTCTGCAGAAGACCAAGCAGGCCATCCACGAGCAGACCGTCCAGCTTAAAGCCGCTGAGGCTCGTGGGGATGTTGCCAAGGCCGCGGAAATTCGTTATGGGTCCTTGAAATATCTCGAACAGCAACGCGAGGACCAGGAAAAGAAGCTCGCCACATTTACTGCAGATACAAAGATGGTTCCTGAAGAGGTTCTCGCGGAACATATCGCAGAAGTTGTCGCCGAACGCGCCGGCATTCCCATTCAACGGATGCTCGAAAGCGAAAAGGAGCGGCTACTGAAACTCGAGGAGCGCATCGGCGCCCGCGTCTTTGGACAGGATGACGCGGTCCATGCGGTTTCCGAGGCTGCACGCCGGATGCGTGCCGATCTCCAGGTCGGACGTAAACCCAATTCGTTTCTGTTCGTCGGGCCTACCGGGGTTGGAAAGACGGAGCTGGCAAAGGCGCTTGCAGAGGCCCTATTTGACGACGAGCATGCGTTGATTCGCATTGACATGGGCGAGTACAAGGACAAGTCCTCAACCGCGGGATTGATCGGTTCGCGGCCCGGCCTGGTGGGTTCGGACGAAGGCGGCTTTCTGACTGAGCAAGTGAGGCGGTCTCCGTATTCCATCGTGCTCTTCGACGAGGTGGAAAAGGGACATCCGGAGATCTTGGATCTTCTGCTCGGCGTGCTGGATGAGGGGCGCCTCACGGATGCGAAGGGCAGATTCTGCGATTTCTCCAACACCATGGTTCTCTTTACGTCCAATCTCGGCGTCCGTGAAGCTATGGAAGCCACGGAAGATCTGGACAAACGTAAAGAGATCATCATGGAAGTCGTCAAGGCCAGCTTGCGGCCCGAGCTTTACAACCGCATCTCGCAGGTCGTCGCATTCAATTCCCTGACGCAAGTGCAGCTCGAGCGAATCGTGAATACGCAAATAGGCCAGCTCCGCAAGAAGCTCGAAGAGGAGCACATGATCGGACTTGAGGTTACTCCTGAAGCGTTGGCGTACCTGGCCAAGGAGTCCTACGATCCCGCGTATGGCGCAAGGCCGGTGGGGAGGACCATGCAGCAGTTGGTTCTTGCGCCTCTGGCGACGGCCCTTCTCGCGGGAGACGTGGTCGCGAAGCAAAGATTGCGGATTGCCTACGAGGCCAATGAAGGATTGATCTTTTCTGCGGAGGAAGCCAGTGTTTCCGTTGCATAGGTGTCGCATCAGCCGGCTCTTTGGTTGGGGTTCGTGGCGAGGCGTGATCTTACTAGGCTGCGTAATGCTCATCGCAGCTCCCTTTCTCGTTCAAGGAGACAAGCCTCCTGCGACATTGGATCCGCAGGGCGGTTGGATCCAATTGTTCGACGGGAAATCGCTCTTTGGCTGGACCAGCGGGGGCGGTGCCCAGTGGCACGTCGTAAACGACTCCATTACGGCAGATTCTGGCGACAGCGGGTATCTGCGCACAAATACCGTCTTCGCTGATTTCATTCTGCGCTGTGATTTTCGCCTGCGCACCGAAGGCCAAAGCGGCATCCTTCTGCGTTCGGATACGAAAGGCAATCCGGCTGCCTCGGGCTACAAGCTGCAGATCAACAACCGTGACGCGAGTTTCCCGACGGGAAGCTTGGTCGGCTACCTCAAAGCCGCTAAGGTCCAGGCCGCGCCCGGTGCATGGCACACGTATGAGGTTGAAGTGACCGGGGATCATTTTCGCATCAAGCTGGACGGAACCCAGGCTGCAGACGGCAACGCGCACAAAAGCAAGCTCGGTGCCATTGCTCTGCAATTTGTAAAAGGAAATCCCGTAGAGTTCCGCAACATCCAACTCAAGCCGCTCAGCCTGCAGCCGATCTTTAATGGTCAAAATCTGTTTGGCTGGAAGATTGTGAATCCAACCGGCGCGAATGCCGAGAAGCGCGGCAAAATCAGCTCGATGTTGCTGGGCCAAAGCGGGCCGGACTGGACCGTCGAAAACGGCACAATTCACGTAAAGAAGGGGCCCAGCCAGCTCGAAAACGGTTCGCTATACGATGATTTCATCTTGCAGCTCGCCGTTCGCGCGAATGGCAAAGGGCGTCACCCCCAAGGCGGCGTGCTTTTTCGCGGAGAGCAAGGTAGCTTCTCCACAGGCTACCGAGTCCAGGTCGACAACACATTCCCCGGTAAGGACCGCGACAAGCCCTCCAACTTCGGAAGTGGGGGTCTCTTCGGCATTCAGCCGACACGCCGCGTGGTCAGCGATGACGATCGCTACTTTTTCGAGACTCTTATCGTCCGCGGCCACCACATCTCGGTGTGGGTGAATGGCTTCCCCGTTTCCGACTTCGAAGACACGCGGCCCGAAGGTCCTGACGCCCTGCTGCAGTCACGCAATGGTGCGGGTACCATCAGTTTGCTTTCGGCGGATGACCACAGCAGCCTGGATTTCAATGATATACGTGCCATTGGTCTCTCGCGAGCTGGGGTTACTGCGGGAACGCCCGCGGCCGCACCGGTTCCCGGTGGAATGCCGGGGAGCGGCGCTGCCGGTGTTCACCAGAAAGAGATCGCCGAACTCATTGACCGTGCAGTCCACTCCAGCGATCCGCAGGAGCAGGTAATGCTCTACAGCCGCATCCTCGAACTCGATCCGAATAACATGGTCGCTTACAACGGCCGGAAGGACGCCCAGGACAAACTGGACGCACTACAAGCGCAACAGTCGCAGCAGCAGCAGAAGCAACAGCAGGAACTGACGCTGTCCCAGCAGAACGAAGCCGCCAAGCGCGAAGCGCTGCAACAGGCGGAAACCGCGTTTCTCTCCTACGACATCCGCGCCGCAAGGTCTCACCTGAACATCGCCAAGAAGATTGACCCCAGCGACCCGGAAGTGCAGCGCCTGGATGCGCTAATCACGCGGCAGGAGACGCTGTGGCTTATTAAAATCATTGCAGTGATTGTACTGGGCGTTTTGGTTGTGGCTGGGATTGTAATGCTTATCCTTCGCCAGCGTGGGCCGAAACAACCGTATCTCGAGATCGTCGATGGCCCGGATAAGGGCAGACGCTACCTGATCAATCAGGAAGTGCTTCACCTCGGTGCTGTGGCGGAGGATGGCGGCAACCACAACGAAGTGGTCATCCCGGATCCGCTGCGGAGTGTCTCAGCGTTCCACTGCGAAGTTCGCCAACACGAAGGAAGGTTGTACCTTCTGGATTGCGACAGCGCTAACGGCACGTTCCTCAACGGGCGCCGGATTCACCCTAGGCAGCCAGTGCTTCTGAAGAAGGGGGCCCGCCTGCGCTTGGCTGAAGGCTGCACGCTCCGGCTGGTCTTTTCGCCAGTGAAGAAAAGCTAGTTAGCTGCGCCTATTCCTCGCCGCGAACAACCTAGCAGGGCACCTGCCACTCGGTATGCGAGCTGTCCGTAAGGCTGGCGCCGAGACTTCCCAGGATTGGTCTCAGCGGTTCCCGCGAGGCAATCAACACTCCCCCGTCTTCCTTACTCTCTCGTATATATAAGGATGCGCCGCAAAACCACGTCTCCAGTTGCTCGGGCCGTGCCGAAGCGAAGGACTTGCACTCAAGGAGGGGCACGTAAAACGAGGAGTGGCGGAACGACTCATCCTTAATGGGCGGCAGCAGCACGTCTCTCGTTTTTTTCAGGAAGGCGGTTGTGTCGTCGGTGGTAAAGACAAGAAGCACCGCTCCCGTTCCCAGAAGGCTCGTCCAGGCCTGCTCGCGCGTTTTTCCAGAAGCCGAAATTCGGCAGAGTTTGTACTTGTCAATTCGCGGGCGTTGCCCCGGAAGCAGCTTCAGAAAATCTCCCTTGGTCAGGGAAGTGGGTGCTTCCCGGTCCGGCCAAATTCCCACGCCCATGATGGGCTGCCACTCCCGGGCGTGATCCGTCAAGCGAGGCATTTGCTCAATCTGGGCAAGCGGAATCAATTGCACGAATGCTTCCAGATTTAGCTTGCGGCCCTGACAAGCGGCGGCAACCATCCTGCTTACGAAGCCATTTAATAGTGCGAGGTCGTCTGGATCCGCGGGGAATTTCGATTTCAGAAAGACGGCTTCGTGGGGCGCGGATGAGCGAACGATTCTGAGTTGCAGGGACTTGCGGGTGGATTCAGTAGAAGTTTCCATGATGTTCTCACCCGTTTGGGTACTGTAAGCCTTCCTCTTTCATTTTCTGGACGATTTCGATAATCGGCCCGTCGATCTCCTCCTGGGCGGCAAGCAAGATCCCTTTATCGGACGCACTCTCGTGGACGTACACATCGAACAGCCCGAACCACTTCTTCACAACTTCTTCAGGCTGTTGGAAAAAGTCCTTCGATTCCAGGCTGGGAATGATGAACGCAAACCCTTGGTATGCGGGGCTACCCTCCAGACCGGTTCCGAAGATCGTCTTGCTTTTGGCCAGGAATTCATCCTGCAGCTTGAACGCTGCGTTGATCTTACCCTCCACGTTTAGTTGCCGCAGAAGCGGATTTTCACGCACAAAACTGGGCAGCGGAATCGGGCTATTCGGGTCCGCACCGGCAAAGAGGGGATTCTCCAAGAGTTCTTTGGGAAAGGCCGCACTCGGACCTTGCGCCTTTTCGCTTGGCTTCAAAAAGAGGATGGTCGTAGCTCCTACTCCAAACAGTGTCTCCATTTGAGGCTGAAACGAGTTGTCCAGTAGCCAGTAGCAGAAGTCCGGCATGTATTGGTTCGCGTCAAACTCCTTCTTGCCCTCCTGAAGGGCCTTGATGTCAGCCTGGCTCGGCGGGACGGGCAAGCGAACATTCGGAGCGCGACTGAGGCCGGTCATTGGCATCCAGTCGCGCGATTTGCTTACAAACATGTCTCTGTGCGAAGAATCAAGAGCGTTTAGTTGCACAAAAAGTTCGCGACGTAGTCCGGCTTTCTCCTGCAAATGCTGTGCGAACCGGTCTAGGAACTTCAATAGCCACGCGCGCTGCCAACTGGGAATCGGAAACGTCTGCACACCAAACCAGTACAAGGCACAGCGAGTCAACTCCGTCGCGCGCCGCCACGGTTGCAGACCCAGTTCGTCGGCTGGCGCGAGGCGCCGCCGCTTCTCAGTTCCAGATTGCGGTATGTTCGTCGCTGCCATGGTTCGAGGCCTCTGCAGAATAACTTCCCAGAATCATAGGAATTGATTGGGCCCCAGCAGGACACCGGTATGGATTCCGGCGGCACGGCATTTATAGCCCAAGCCGCTGAGCCCAACTTGGAGCGCGTTAATCTTGCTTTCCAGCGCTTCGGCATGCTCCTTCAGTATCCCGTATTCATGATGGGAGAGAGACGATTCCAAAGTAATGCCGTGGAAATCCATGCCCAGCGTACCCGCCTCCAACTGGAACCCGGGCGAAACTTTGACTTCACCTACCACTGCTGCGGCAATTTCGAGCCCCAAAGTCTCGACTTTCAGTGGCACCGCTTCCCATGCGACGCTCGAGATCGCTTCGGCCTTAAAAACGCAGGTCTCTAGCCCATCGGCTTCATTATGCTCTTCCTTTCCCGCTAAGTACGATTCCGTCGGTCTCGCCAGGTAATCACGCCCTACTCCGCCAAAGTAATGCTCTGCGGCCGATCCGTGCATGTTCCTTGTCAAATCGCTGTTGTAGGTTTCCGTGAATTCCTGGTCATAGGTGGAGGTTTTCTTGTCATGAATATGTTGCGTCATGGCTCCTTTGATTTCCTGCCAACGGTCGCCATGTATGAGCTTACAGTCCACACCCGTACTGTTCGGAAGCCAAGTATCCGAGGTGATTGATGAGCTCAGCGGAGCCGAGCCATGATAATTGGTTGATAGAGAAGAGTCGGACGGCCCGGGTTGGGCACCAGTTTTAAGGTTAGAGACTCCTCCGAATGCTGACATGATAGTTCCTCCTGATCAGTCTCCATCAAAGTGCGGCGACAGCCCGCCTAACTTCATCCCACTTCTCTCGAAAACTTCTTGCAGCAGAAATGAACCCGGCCGTTGGGCGCATTAAAAATGATGTCGCCAGCGCTTGTCTCGAGCAGCAAGGTTTCCCGCCCGGTCTCGTTTGCTTTGTTGATGAGCGCAACACGGATGGAACCCGGGGTGGCCAGCACAATGGATTCCTGTCCCTTCTTGTCCACCATCTGGAGCCGGTTGCCGCTCTTCGTCACAATCCGCTTGATGTCATTGCCCTCGATATCCTCATTGCCCCAGAAGCCCTGACGCGGCGCGGTATCCACTCCGTTCCACAGCGCGCCCAGGATCACCGGCCGCTCCGGATCGCCTTCTTCAAATGCCACAGCGACCTCGTCGCCTTTCTCCGGCATGAACATGAATCCGCGATCGCCTCCGGCGTGCGGCGTCAGCATGCGTGCCCAATGCGCCGGGCCACCTTCTTGCCAGAAGTACTGCACCTTGATGCGTCCCATCTTCTTCGGATCGTTGTGCTCCACCACGCGCGCCGGAACTACTCCGGTCCACGGCTTGGGCTCGGGCAACACCGGATCCATGAAGTTCTTCCAGGGCGTGCAGGCGAATTCGTTGTGGTAGCCCTTTGGTGTCCAGGTGTGGACCACGCTGGTAACGCCATAGGTTCCGTGCGCGTCCAGCACTCCGGCGATTTCCAGCGTATTCCCCGGCCGGAGTTCTCGGTTGCGGCTCGTCCCTTTGCCGCTCACGCTTCCTCCGATCGAGCGGACACTCTCCATCTTTAGTTCCTGCTCGTAGTCGTCCAGGGTTACCGCACGACTGCGATCCTGTAGATATCCCGGCGGGAGTTCTTTCGAGCCTTTCTTTACTGCCTCCACCAGTGGCTCGACGGATCCGAAAAACTCCGGGTCTGTATGTACCTCCTTGTAGATCTTGCTCATCATCAAGTGTGGATTGTAGTGCGCGCCGTTAAAGGAAGGTTGCGCTAGCTTACCCCTCACCGAAAAGCTCAGCAGCCCGCTCTCTCCGCTGTCGCCGCGCCAAGTTACGCGAGTCCCAGGCTGAAAACTGTCGAAGATCTCGATGCCTTTCTCGTTCGGGCGCATCCAGCATTGGTGATCGTCCACCAGGCGCCGCAAAAACTGAAAATCCGATTCGCCCCACTGCACATAGTTCAGCGCGCGGCGGTCCTTGCAGGTGACGGCACAATCGAGTTGCGTGTTGCCCGCCAGTTGTTGTGCAATCGAGGACAGCGATTTCTCAAGGTAGTAGGCATGCCGGGGGGTGAGATCCATCTTGTAAGATTTGCTAACCCCAGTCACTCGCGCGCGATAGCTTCCCTGGAGCTGATACTCGAGTTCTACCTCCAGCACGAATCCGTCGAACAGCACATGTTCGGCGAAGAATTGATCGTAAGAGACAATCTGAAGGTCCTTGCCCAGCCAATCCTCGACGTTGTAGTTTGCCCCAGCATTCCCGCCCGCGCTTCCGAGAAGGCGCTGACCCTCGGTGTGCCGACATTCAATGTGGCACCACCAGTGATTGTTCAGTTCTTGCGCGACGCTGACAGAGTCTAACGTCGTATCAACAAGCGGCGTACCACCAACCTTGACGTGGACATATCCAGCGCTCATGCCGCCCCCTTTCTGGCCTGCAACGTGCGACTGGCGGCCTCCGGCCGACACCCGCCCTGCGATCCGTAGATTTGAGAAACCTGTCAGAGTCGTTATGGAGGCACACTAGCACCTGAACGGACTCCGTCTTGGCGTGGGGTTTGGAGCGATGGCCGCGACCCATGTGGCCAAGGTAACCGCGCCCTCATTGCCGAGCGCTGCCGGGCGATATATGGGCTGATTCAAACACAAAAGCAAGTAACGAGCAATAACAACGTGGGAGTTTACCCTCCGCGTCCGGCCGCAAACGAGACTCTCCGCCTTTCATCGGGTTGAGCCTTAGAAATTTCCTAGTGGCTAATACCGGATTCCGGAGATTTCTTGGATTTGAATGTAACCTTTGCTGTCAACAACGAAAGCGGACGCATGGGGCCGAGCACAACGCTAAAAACCAAAATCCGAGGCAGGGCGCAATTCTGCGCAATTCTCCGTGCTGCATTGTAGCCTTGGTTCGGTTAATCCGCGTTTCCAATTCTTCATGAGGGGGTAGCTCTTACGACTCGCCAAATGTCGATTGTGTGACCAGATAAGTTGACGAGGGATGATGGGTGCGCTCACTGCACGCCGCCGAGGTTGATGCCCCCAAGCAGAATCTGATCTGCTCGTCGTTCTTCTGCTGCCAGCCATTCAAAAGCCTCGGGGGTCAGCAAACCGGCAATAAAGAAGTCAACGACCTGTTGCAGCGCAAGTACGAATAGACCGCGCGCCGGGTGGCGGATTTCCTCAGAATTCGCGAGCGCGTTCTGGATGGTTTGGGCACTAGCGACTATGTCGTCCGACACCTGTTCAGCGGACCGACTTAGCGACTTGCGGCAGAGCTCATCGAAGATGCGGTCAAGTAGAGCGCTGCGATACTCGTGAATAAGGCGGATTTTGTCTTCCTAGGAGAGCATAGCTAGTCGATCAGACAGCAACAGGGAGACTTGGGTCGAGCACCACGTTCGCAAGCGCAATCCGAGGGATAGTGTAATGCTGAGCAATTCCATCCAGGGATTTGTACCCCATCAGCTCTCGACTCACATGTCTCTGACCGCGACCTATTGTGGTCGCGCCGACCAGAAGCAACCCACTTGGACGAAAAACGCGCGATAGGTACAAGTCGCGTATTCACCATCGTCGGGGTGCGAGATGGCTCCGGGATTGTCGGCAAATCGGAAGTTGGCCAGAAACGGCGTTCTGGGAGATCACGATTGCCAGAAATCCGGAGTCACTTTCCTTCCAGTTTTACTCGAAGACGACGGTTTCGAAGACTGTTGTAGCTGCGGAACCGCATTCCAGGGCGACCCAACTCCAGACCGCTACCTTGTTAAGGTAGCGGTCATGGCTCCTACAACAGCTAGGACTGTCAAAAACACGCGGAAGCCATATCCTCCAACTACAATTTCCAAACGATTGTGGTATCAACCAAGGATAAATATAATTATAGTAATCATCAAAAAAGTAGTAGCAAGGCACAAATAGCCTTATGTTTACTGATGATTTTTGCTGTGGCGGAGAGGGGGGGATTCGAACCCCCGGTACAGGTTTTAGCCCGTACAACGGTTTAGCAAACCGCCGCCTTCAGCCTCTCGGCCACCTCTCCGCGGCGAATGACCTCGCAAATTGTAGCGCAGACCAAGCGCCAGCGACAGCCAGAAATTGCGCCGGGTGCCTTTTCGAGCTTGCGAAATGGTCCCCGTGCCTTTGTTGCACCGCAGACCATTTTGACGGCGGGAATGACCAAAACACTAGGTCTTGCGTCCAAATAATACGAAGTCTCCGTGCGTTTGGACAGCCCGATCCAAACCGCCGCAAATCTTTTCTTTCCTGTGATTTGGACCTATAATAAGGAGGTTTCGGGCAGAAACTGATCCGATTGGAACCCGAACTGAGTTCGTTGGCCTACGGCAACAGCGCTGCTCTGGGAGGGTTTCGACCCTCCGGCGAAACATTTGCCCTCATTAAGCCGTATTCAATGTAGGCGCAAACCTAAAACTGATTGTTCCGAGTGCTTCCCGCCCGGGTGGTCCGTGGGGGATTAGCGAAAGGAATGGCATGAAGACGTGGCACAAGATCGGCATAGGTCTCGCGGCAGCAGCAGCCTTAGGCGGGATCGTGTGGTTCAGCATCAACCAGGCCAACAAAGGAGTGGTGACCGTACAGACCTCCAAGGTGGCGAAGCAGGAGGCGCTTGTATCTGTCGTGACGGCTTCGGGAGAAATCAAGCCGACAACCTACACGAACATCACCGCTCAGGGATTCGGGCGCATCATCGATATCATCGTTAAGGAAGGCGATCACATCAAGAAAGGTGATCGCTTGTTGATGCAAGAAAATGTGCAGGCCAATGCTGACGTGCAAGCCCAGGCCGCCTCAATTAGTTCCACCGAGTCTGGTGTGCAAGCCGCAGAGGCGAGTTACAGGGCCGCGCAAGCGGATCTGATACAGCAGCAAGCCAATCTGGAAAAGGCCAATCTGGATTTCGAGCGCGGACAGGGACTTTTCAAAGACGGTTTGATCCCCAAGCAGGATTTCGACCAGCGGAAGTCGGTATACGACGCGGCAGTGGCCGCCGTGGATTCAGCCAAGGCTCACGTGCAGGCCCAGAAGGCGCAACTGGATCAGGTACGCGCGCAGCTCGATCAGAGCAAGGCGGTGTTAGTCCGGACCAAGGATGTCCTGCAGAAAACTACCTACTTTTCGCCGATCAATGGAATCGTGAGCTACCTGCCGGTGCGCCTCGGTGAGTATGTTGTGCCGGGCATTCAAAACGCCACTGGTAGCTTTCTGATGACGCTCTCGGATATGTCCGTGGTAACGTCCGAAGTGAAAGTCGACGAAACGGACATCGTGAACGTCAAGATCGGGCAGGACGCCGACGTAACCATTGACGCTGTCCCGGGGAAAGTTTTCAAGGGCAAGGTCACCGAAATCGGTTCGCAGGCGGTTCTGCGAAGCTCCGGCCTGGCCACGACGCAAACAACGACGAGTAACCAGGAAGCCAAAGATTTTAAGGTAGTCGTCACGCTGGACAGCCCGCCCGAGAACTTGCGGCCAGGGCTTTCCACCACGGCGAAAATCAAGACCGCTGAAAGAAAGGATGTGGTTGCGATTCCGATCCAGGCGCTGGCCGTGAGGTCGCGCAAGGATCTGGATGAGGCTGCGAAGAATGGCAAGAAGTCCGGCAGCGTCACGCTGGCCGCACCTCCCGCACCTGCTCCGGGTGACCCGAAGAAGGATGAAGTTCAGGGCGTGTTTGTGGTGAACGGGAAGAAAGCGGTTTTCCGCCCTGTCGAGACGGGCATTTCGGGCGTAACCGATATCGAAATCACCAAAGGATTGCAGGAAGGCGAAGAGATCGTGGTGGGGAGCTACAAGGCGCTGCGCACGTTGAAGCCGGAAGCCAGCGTCAAGGTGGACAATTCCGCCCCCAAGAAAGCGGAAGAGCAGCAATAACCAGCGTCAACAGGGAGAATAAAATGCCCGTAGAGACATCAGTTTCGGATTCCTTCCGCCAGGACCTGGTGGATAGCGGCATTGTGATCCGGACGGAGGAATTGACGAAAGTCTACGAGATGGGCGCGGAGCAAGTGCACGCATTGAGCGGCGTGGACGTTGATATTCGCAAGGGCGAGTACGTGGCCATCATGGGGCCGTCCGGGTCGGGAAAATCCACGCTGATGAACTTGATCGGCTGCCTGGATTCGCCTACTGCCGGGCGCTATTGGCTGGCAGGCCGCCTCGTCAGCGATCTTGACGATGATGAGCTTGCCTACATCCGGAATAAGGAAATAGGTTTCGTCTTCCAGACTTTCAACCTGCTGCCACGCGCGACGGCTCTGCACAATGTCGAGTTGCCTCTCATCTATAATGGCACTCCCGCTGAAGAGCGGGTGGAGCGCGCCAAGCAGGCGCTGGAACGCGTGGATCTGATCCCGCGCATGCATCACAAGCCTAACGAGCTTTCCGGAGGGCAGCGCCAGCGCGTGGCTATTGCGCGAGCCCTCGTCAACAATCCCTCCATCGTGCTTGCCGACGAGCCCACGGGTAATCTTGACTCCAAAACGGGCGAAGAGATCATGGCCTTGTTTGAGAATCTACACCGTCAGGGCAATACCATCATTTTGGTCACGCACGAAATGGATATCGCGCAGCACGCCCACCGCGTCATTTTCATTCGCGACGGCAAGATCTTCTCCGACGAAAAAGTCGCCAAGAAAAGGACCCAGGCCGACTGAGCTGCATTGTGCGGACGATTCTGCTGGCCTAGCTTACGATTACCACAACTCGTGTGGACGTGGCCTTATCGAGCGGCCGCGGCGTGCGCGGCATCCGACTCAGCAAGAATTTCGGGCGAGGTAAGGTAGGTCCGTGAGAGTCGGTCATGCCAGGTGAGAGCGTCTTCGTCCCAGATCGCCCAAAGATACCCGAGAAACAGCGTACCAGCCGATAGCATGTAGCCCAGCGCCCGCAGGAAGTATTGTTTCGGCGTCGGGCTCTCTCCCGAAAAACTGGCCACCTGCAGGCCACGCACCATCATCCCCGGCGTGGTTCCCCCGAAAATGGTGAACAGCCCGAAATACTGGACATAGACGAACGCGAACGTAAAAAAACACACGGCGGCGCTTAATTTACTCAACGTGAAGTGACCTCCCAGCGAGCCGAACAACGCGAGGAATCCCCCGTAGGCGAACGCCAGACATGCGGCATCCACCACCGCTGCTGCTCGTCGCTCCTCGATCGAGGCCACGGGAAACACCCCGGAGTAGACCCGTGTCACGCTCTCGGCCGGCAGTTCTGGGAGTGCTTCCTCTCGTTTTGGTGGCAGGCTCACGTCAATCAAGAGTCGCGTTTCCACGGGTTCCTGCTTCCGTGGAGGTCGCCCGATCGCCACGGTAAACGCAAAGTCGTCGCGTGCCGGAAACGTTTCATCGGACTGAGGAAACTCCTCGATGGCGATGTTTTCAGGCCCTGCTGAGGCATGACTCTCGAAGGGAAGTTCCGTTTGCCCCGCGCCGGCACCTGCTTTTCGCCGCCGCGCACGGTAGGCCTGGAGGCGCTGGTTCAATTCACCACGCCATTCCCCGTCGGCCTTCGCGCTGAGCGCCAGGTTTCCTTGTGTGGAGTGGGAGCCCTCCCCTTCGGGATAGGACTCCGGAGAATCACAAAAAATACACGTGCGCACGCCCTTGGAGAGCACTGCGCCACATTGCGAGCAGATTTTATTCACCGGTGCGTTTTGCGCTGCGGACGCTCTCACTCCGGTGAGGAGGAGCCTTTCCAGAATACCACGCTCGCGGGAAGTCAAGCACCACGGAGCGGAGGAAAGTCGCCAAAGAAGCAGTAGTTCCGGCGGGGGCTAAGGATTGTCCTGCTGCGCGAGCATTTCACGGTTGTGCGCGATTCGCCGGTCCAACGCCACGGCGGCAAAGTACGCGCAACCCGCCTGCTCATGCTCGGCCCATGAACGCAGCGAGGGTACAATCCAGGCGAACATTTGCCGAGTCGCGGTCAGAAACGAATGATAGATGTTCACTGCCTGGAGTTTATTTCGCTCTTCCTGGCGTTCCGGGCACAATTGGAGCAATTGCATAACTCGTCTGTAATCTCCCGCAGACGCCACCGTGCGAATTCCGGTCACATCCCTCACTTCAGCCGACAACTGATGCCGCGAAGAGGAAGCCATCAGCGACCGGCAGTAGGAGACAAAGAACATCCAGAGTGTGGCCAACGAGGCCACGAAGATCAGCGCGGCCATCATCGCGGCACCGCCACAAGATGCGCGGGCGCCAGCCGCGATTCCTCGCTATAGCGCAGGATCGTTAGCGACCATGACAATGGCAGGAAGCATCCGAGCGCCGGACAGATATATCGCATCATGCTGAATTTTCCCGAGAAGTTCAGCAACGCATAGCTAGCCGCATACGCACTGAAATACAGACCCAGAGACAGGATGATCTGCACCAGCCGCGTGCGGGTTTCGCGCAGCTTCAGCACCGCGCCCCAGAGGATATAGGTCAGCACCAGGCCCACAAAATAAAGGTTTTGCGAGAGCTCATAGGCAAAATTGGTTGAAAGGCGATTCGCTGACTGCGCTACCACCGCGTAAGAAAATCCTGCCGTTCCCAGCAGCAGGAACACCGCTCCCCATTTCACGTACTCGCCGGCGCTAAGCTCTCCAAGCACATGGGAATAGAGGCTGATCAATGCAACAAACAGAGCCACCGTGAGCAGGGCATCGCTGTAAAAGTAAAAATACATGTACTGGCCGGAGCGCTGACCGTAGCTCCAGAGGATAAAGAAACGTCCGATGCTCACCGTCGTGGAGAGAAGCAGATAAAGATTCAGGAAAAAGTAGCGAAGAAAGGACTTGCGGGCGAGCGAACACACCACAAATACCAGCTCAAAGGCTGTTCCCAGAAACCAAATGATCAGGTCAGTCGGGCCAGGCATAAACTCCTAATCCGCCTGGCCCATTCCCCTCTATCCACTTAGAAATGCCAAATAACCTGGATAGAGTTACTTGGGCTGTGCCGGCGGTTGTTACTGTGGCGGCGGAATCGGCCAAGGTGCCGGTCCGTTCGCCATCATTGTCTGCCCCGTCATCTTCGCGGAGAGGACGGTCTTGATACCCATTGCTCCCACCAGTATACCCATGGCGAGAACGAGTGCGCCCAATTTGCGTAACATGGTGCCTCCGTAATACTTGGACTTACGGAGACACTCTATCCTTTAATAGGACAGTGTCAAGTAGGGCACACTACGCTTATGTTAAATAAGCGTTACGGGCAAGCGGCCTAGCCCTTTCGCCTTTTATTCGTATGGCGCCAGGAGGAGCCCCTTCCCGCTTCGCGCACGATAGCGGCAAACTCCGTCCAGCAGCAACGGTACCGAAGTCCCAGAATCGCTGGTACCAAAGTACTATCAGGCTGAGCACAATTTTGTTGGTTCACACAGTTGGCTTGTTCGGTTCTCTCGCTTTTTCGCAGAATTCGCACATGCAGAGACGGAAATTCCAGTTGACACCCCACTCCGAGCGGGGTAGTGTGGCCCGGCTTTCGGCCACACGGCTTCTCAAATCCAGGAGGACAAAGTGAGATTGTTTAAGCTGACTGCAGTTCTCGGTGTGTTACCGCTCGTTGCTCTTTCCGCCGCGGCGCAAGGACAGCCCGGCAATATCGCCGCACTCGAATTCCAAACGCCGAAAATCGGCATGGTGAAACAATATGAAGACGGCCGGAAACAAAAGGCCGAATGGCACAAGCAGCAGAAAGATACCCAGGCGCTATACGTTTTCGAAACACTTACCGGCGAGCGCACCGGAACCTACATCGTCGGGCGCCTCGGCCAGCACTGGGCGGATCTCGATAACCCGGCGGTTACAGATGCTGCCGATCTTGCAGAATACCAAAAGGTCATCGGCGCTTCGGTTGAGAAACTCGTCTCTGCCTACTACGAGTTCTTGCCGAAATGGAGCAATCCATCCACGGACATGAATGCCAAGTACACGGAGGTTTTCACCTTTCACGTGCGCTATGGAAAAGGTGACGATTTCCGCAGCGCCGTCGCGCGAGCGCACGAGGCACGGCAGAAGGTGAATTCGCC
>Ga0371490_1000339_pt1 | contig 34139 bp, 25 predicted proteins | sample MB2SIPfraction_FD_207959 | JGI IMG/M metagenome (GOLD analysis project Ga0371490, IMG submission 207959) | Lab enriched peat soil microbial communities from McLean, Ithaca, NY, United States - MB28FN SIP fraction | ecosystem: Environmental > Terrestrial > Soil > Wetlands > Peat | place: USA... | reverse complement strand
TCTTCGCATCCTGACCCTTACCTAACCAAAGGTTAGGTAAGGGTCAGGATAGCAAAAGTCAATCGGCTTGCGATAAATAAGGGGTTACGCGCAGATCACGACCCTGCAAATGCGCCGGACTCAAGTTTCAGGGCTCGGGGGCTGATGGCAGTTCCGTTGACCCAGGCCTTCAGCCTGGGCTTCGTTAGATCGCTCCCTTGGGGCTCAAAGACCACGGACTCTGGTCCTGTCAGGGTATATGCACCCGCAGTCCCGTGCGGCAGAAGATTCCCGGCCGGGTAAAGTCCGGCAGGTGAGCAATTTTGAACAGACTTTGGACCGCGGAAGTGGGAAACTAGTGCGGGCTGTTGCTTGCTGGCTCGCAGTCCCGAGCATTTCCGTCAGAGTAATTCCCCATCGGTGCCCATGGAGAGTCAAGGAGCTTTCGTGAAGGATCTTCGTATTACGCTGGTTGAGCTGCCCGCCACGGTCGATGGCCGGCTGGACGGCCGGATGGCCAAAGACGTTTACTCCCTGCACCGATATCCTGGCCGCGGCGTGCCCTTGCTCGAAGCGATCTGCCGCCGCGCGGGTTATGAGGACATCGCCACACTCGAACCACAGTACAACCGCGCTCCCGGGTGGCTGGATGCGGACGATTGGAAGCGGCTTTCCGCCACGGACGTTCTCGGTATCTCGGCCATCACGCGCACGGCGAATCAGTCGTATGAGTTGGCGGAGCGAGTGCGCGCTATGAATCCCCGCGTCAAGATCCTCTTCGGAGGGCCACATTCCACGGCGCTGCCGGAAGAGTCTCTGCAATTTGGCGATGTGGTGGTTACGCACGAAGGGGATTCCACCCTGCCTTTGTTACTGGAGCGGATGGAGGATGACCTCGAAAACCCCAACCTCACGGACTTGTTGGGGGTGAATTACCGCGGCCGCGATGGCGAAATGATTCGCAATGCCGACCGTCCGTATCTGAACAGCGCAGAGCTCTCCGCGCTTCCCTTTCCTGTCTATTCCGACCACGCCAAGCGGGGGATCACGCACAACGTCGTGAACACTTCGCGCGGCTGCCCCTATGAATGTGAGTTCTGTTCGGTGATCGAGAACTTTGGCCGAGGGTTTCGTTTTCTGAGCGACGATGCGACGGTCGAGCTGATTCGCCACACCATCCGTGGAAACCGCAAGCCGATCTTTTTCGGCGACGACATCTTTGCGGCGAACCGTGCCCGGACGGTGCGGTTGCTCGAGCGGCTGCTTTCCGAGGGCGTCAAGATGCCGCGCTGGTTTGCGCAGGTGCGGGTCGAAACGGCACAAGACCGTGAGCTGGTGCGCCTGATGAAGCGCGCGAATTGCTCGATGGTCTGCATTGGCCTGGAATCGGTGAACGAAGAAACCCTCAAGCTGTTCAACAAGCACTCCACCCTGGAAAAGAACCGCCAAGCCATCGCAGCCTTCAACGAAGTGGGAATCCACGTGCATGGCATGTTCGTGCTGGGCTCCGATGCCGACACACCTGAGACCCTGCGCGAGACCCTGGAGTTTGCCCGGGAATCACGCCTCAGCTCGACCCAGTTCTTCGCGCTCACCGCCCTGCCGGGCCCTCCCCTAACCCGTCGCCTGGCCGAGGAAAAACGTATCTTCGCCTGGGGCGATTGGCAGCTCTTCGACGCTCAGCACGCCGTGGTTTGCTCCGCGCGCATCAGCCCCTCGGAATTGCAAGCGGGAATCTTCCGCATATCCCGGCAGTTCTATTCGGTCAGTGAAGCGCTGCGGCAGTTGGTCCACGGGCGCTGGTTCGATTTCGCGGTCCGGCTGCAGGGAAGTTTTCTAACTCGCCGGATCGAACACGACAGCGCGTCCTATTCCCTCCTGCTGGATAGGTTCGACAAGGTTCGTGCCGACCTCGCCGCGCAAATGGATAAGCTGGCCGAGAAGGCCAGTGTGAGACTGCACAAAATCGGGGCGGGGATTGAGGATGGCCAGGCTCGTGCCAAAGCGTGTCTCCATGAGGTGTTTCAGGAGTTTGAATCCACGTGCGATCGGCTGAGTCTTGAATTGGTTCCTTACGGGCACGCCTTGCGGGAGATGGCAAATAGGAAACTCCATGAGCACCTCGAGGCTTTGACGACAGGTCGTCTTGGACAAGCCCGCACTCAATAAAAGCTCTCACCTTGGTTCGCCGTCCCCGCCGGTCAAGCAGGGCTCTCCCGCTACGGCCTCTTGCCACACGCCGCGTGGTTCTTCGGGCTGAGACTCTCGAGGTTACTTCGTGCGCTTGGCAGTAAAGTCGCGGTCTCCAAACTGCTCGCTGTGGACTTTCCCCTTCATGGAATCCCCGTCAACGGTGGCGGAGTATTCCATCACCATAGTGTCGCCATTTGGGGTCTGGCGCTTGACGGTGAAGGTTACTTTGTTTCCGGCGACAGTACCCTCAAGTGGCGCTTCGCCGCGGCGCCCTGTGATGGTCCCCTTGATGGTGCTGCCGTCCTGTTGGATCGCCAGGGTTTGAGTCATGGGCCCGTTGCGCCCCTCGGACGTCATCTCCCAGGCCCCCGCAACTTTGACAGGTTCGTCAGCGGCGATAACGTTGCCCGCCCAGGCTAACAAGGCGCCGCACGCAAACGCTAGCGCCAGGGAATAGGTTATTTTTTTCATCCACGTTTCTCCTCTTCGTGATGTTTCAGCACTTATCTTGACGTCAGGGATGAGCTCGAAGTTACCCTGACACTTGAAATCGGAACTGGGGATAATGGTTACGGAAAACTACTGCTCTGAGTCAGAAGTTGGCTGGCAAAGTCTCCTCCCTGCGGGCGACCGTTGCACCGGCCCGTCAGCGGTGCAGGATCGTAGCCCCGGGTGCAAGCCCCGAGAGAGATGGCCCTTACTTTCTGCGTTTGGCGGTAAACTCGCCGTCGAAGCTTTCCAAGTGTTCTGTTCCCTTCATGGGCCCCCGGCGGTAATCCATGGTGTCAGGCACCGAGCGCACGAACCGTTCGGAATGCACCGTTCCCTTCATGGAATCCCCGTCAATGGTGGCGGAGTATTCCGGCGAGTACGAGCCGCCGAAGGACTCTTGCTTGACGGTGAACCTGATCTTGTTCGCTGTGACGGAACCCTGCAGCACCGCCTCTCCGTTTTGTCCGGTCAGGGTCCCCTTGATTGTGTTGCCGTTCTGTTGGATCTTCAGGGTCTGAGTAATGGTTCTGCTGCGTCCCCGGGTTGTCATCTCCCAGGTTCCCGCAACCTTGGCCGGTTCGTCAACGGCCATAACGTTGCCCGCCCAGGCTGACAGGGCGACACAGGCAAGCGTTATCGCCAGGGGATAGGTTATTCTTTTCATCCAGGTTTCTCCCCTTTTCGGGATGTGACAGCACTTATATTGGCGTCAGGATTGAGCTCGAAGTTACCTCCAAGAGTTGAAATCGGAACTGGGGAAAGAGGATACCAAATACTGACGTCGTCGCGATGGTTTTTTCGCCGCAGCCGCGGCGGCGCACTATAATGGCTTGCCCATTTTCGCGTACTCCCGACGCGGGCTCATTGCGGCGGGAGCGAAAGGAACGTCCCTTGGACTTGCTCTTGACGGACCGGGAAGTGCGGGTGCTCGCCGCCCTGATCGAGAAGGAAATCACCACGCCGGACTATTATCCGCTCTCACTCAACGCGCTGACCAACGCCTGCAATCAGAAATCAAACCGTCATCCGGTGATGACGCTGGACGAGCAGGCAGTGCGCGAGGCGCTTGATTCCCTCAACCGGAAGTATTTGGCCGGGCCGGCCTCGAACGCCGAAAGCCGGGTCGCCAAATTCGAGCATCGCGTCGCGGAAGTCTTCAACTTCGACCGGCGCGAGACCGCCCTGCTTTGCGAGCTCATGTTGCGCGGCCCGCAAACCCCTGGAGAACTGCGCTCCCGCGCCGAGCGCATGTATCGCTTCGAGGATCTTGAAAGCCTCGAGGGCGCGCTTGAGAAGCTCAGCGAGCGCCAGCCGCCGCTAGTGAAGAGGTTGCCAAGGCTGCCCGGCACCAAGGAGCCACGCTATGCTCACCTGCTGGGCGGTGACCATCCCGAGTGGTCAATCGCGGAGTCCGCCCCAGCTTCGGAATTGCGCGCGTCGGACGAGCGCACTGCCCAACTCGCAGCCGAGATGGAAGAAATAAAACGGCAGGTTGCCGATCTGCAACAACAGTTCACAGAATTCAAAAAACAGTTCGAATAACGACCCTAATTATCCTTCAATATCTTGAAAAAAGTTCTTGACAAGGGGGAAACCTGGTCCTATAGTCGGTGGATAAAAGTGGTCAAAAGTAGAAGATTGTGAAGAAAAAGGGACGTCGTTAGAGGGTTCTGAGCCGGTTTTAGGGCCGATTCTATGCTTCGCGGGAACAACCCGGCGACAGTCGATGGCAAGGGTCGACTGAAGATTCCGGCGGGCTTTAAGGCCTATCTTGACGAGAAATTTGGCCAGAACTTTTTTGTCACCAGCCTCGATGGTCAGTCGGCGCGCATTTATCCCTTTCCGGTCTGGCGAGAGATTGAGGATAAGCTAGCCGCCTTGCCTTCGATGAACAAGGCCAAGAAACACTTCCTGGACCGCACGAATTACTGGGGGCAGGCAACGCGCTCCGACGCGCAGGGCCGGGTGCTGATTCCAGCTCTGCTGCGCGAGTCGGCCGCCATGCATGGGGAAGTGGCCGTACTCGGCTATTTGGATTACCTGGAAGTTTGGAACCAGGAGCGCTACCGCGAGCACCTGGAGCGCGAACCGCTCAGCGATGATGATCTCCAGGCGCTGAGCAATTTGGGGATTTAGGGAGCCCGTGGCGGGATGGGTGATTGAGGCGGGGAAGGTACAACGGTGCAGGATGATGAAACGCCGCGCGAACCTCGAAACCCCAGTTCCGGAAGCCAGGCGGTGCACGTTCCCGTCCTGGTCGCCGAGGCGATGGAATATCTGGCGGTCCAGCCGGACGGCATTTACATCGACGCGACGCTGGGCGCCGGCGGGCACGCGCAGGAAATCTTAAAGCGCCTGGCGAGCGGCAGGCTCCTGGGCCTGGACCGCGACCCGCAGGCTTTGGAAGTGGCCAGCGGCAGGCTCACGGGTTTTGGCGAGAAGCTGATCATGCAGCACGGGAATTTCGCGGAAATCGACGCCCTCCACGCCGCCAGCGGCCTAGGTCCGGCGGACGGCGTCCTGGCCGACCTCGGCCTGAGCTCGCTGCAGCTTGCCGACGCGGCGCGCGGCTTCAGTTTCAATTCGCCCGGTCCTCTTGACATGCGTATGGATCCCGGTTCCGACACGACTGCGGCTGACCTGGTAAACCGGACCCGGGAGCGTGACCTGGCAGACCTTATCTTTAAGTTGGGGGAAGAGCGCCACTCGCGCCGGATTGCGCGAGACATTGTGAAGGCCCGTCCGTTTCGATTAACCACCGAACTGGCGCAGGTGGTGACGCGAGCGATCCCCTCCCGGGCGGGCCTCCACCAAATTCATCCGGCCACGCGTACTTTCCAGGCTCTGCGCCTGGCCGTGAACCGCGAGCTCGAGAATCTCGAGCAGTTTCTCGACCGCATCCTGCCCGTCCTCCGGCCTGGAGGGCGGGTGGTGATCCTGAGTTTCCACTCGCTGGAGGACCGGCTGGTCAAGCACGCCTTCCAGCGCTGGCAGCGCGAAGGCCGCGCTCGCATCCTGACGCGCAAGGTGGTGCGCCCCACGGATGAAGAAGTGGAGGCGAATCCCCGCGCGCGCAGTGCCAAGTTGCGAGCGGCGGAGAAAAGCCGGGACTAGGGACTCGGGATTCGGGACTCGGGATGAGTCCCGAAGCCCGAGGCACGAGTCCCGGGTACCAAGTACTCAAGGAAGGGCTGGACGGGTGGGTCCACGGCAGAGTATATCCAGTTCCTGACGATCGCACGCGGATCGCTGCTGGAGTTAGAGACGCACCTGATTGTGGCTCGCAATCTACAATTTGTAAGACCCGCAGAGTTTGATGCGGTTTCAAAGCCACTTGAAGACATTGGAAAGATGCTTAATCGCTTGATCGGGGTATTGAGGACGCGAAAGGCGAGATCGTAGTCCCGGATTCCGGCACTCGGGGAAGGGTTTCCCGAGTCCCGATCCCCGATCCCCGAGTCCCGGTACTTATATGGCAACCGCGGCAGTGGCATTACCGAGAACCAGAAGGCGTCCGAGAAACGCTCCGGCCGCGGGCCGGGCGACTTTCCCGGCATTCTATTTCATCAAGCACATCGACAATTCCCGCCTGGTGCGGGAAGTTGACGTGGAGCATCGCCGTGAATGTTTCCGTCTCCTGGGATTGGGCTTACTGGTTTTTCTTTTTGTGCTCGTATTCGCCGGGCAGCATTTCCAGTGTGTGCGGTACGGTTATCAGGTTGAGCAGCTCAAGATCGACCGCACGGCCCTGGAAGAGTGGAACCACCAACTTCGGCTCGAGCAGGCATCGCTGGCCGATCCCGAGAGGATCGACACGCTGGCGAGGACCCGGCTCGGGATGGTCTCGCCCAGCCCGCAGCAGGTGATTCGCCTGGGCGGGCCGGAGCCTAACGCGGCCTCCTCCGATAGCCTGGAGCTCGCGCGCAACATCTCCGTGGGTAGCGGAGAAACTCCTCACGAGCCATAGCGCCGATGGGCCGACGCAAGCCGGAATCTCGCGCGGCGAAGCCTGATCGGTCGCGCCTGGAGAGGCGGCGGCTGATCCTGGCGATGATTTGCTTTTTGTGGTTCGCCGCCGTGGTCGCCCGCCTCTACTATTTCCAGGTCATTCAATATGGGGACCTCTGGGACCGCGCCAAGCGCCAGCAGCAGCGGACCGTTGGGGTCGCGCCCCAGCGCGGCGCCATCTACGATCGGCAGATGAACCCCCTGGCCATGAGTCTGGCGGTGGATTCGGTCTATGCCGTGCCCAGCGAGATCAATGAACCGGGGTCGGTGGCCGACCGGCTCGCGCCCGTTCTGGGACTCGACGCGCAGGACCTGCTCGGCCGTTTCCAGGGTCTGCGGGCCTTCTGCTGGGTCAAGCGCAAGGTGACGCCGGCCGAAGCTGCTCGCGTGCGCGCCCTAAACCTGAAAGGCATCTACTTCCAGCGCGAAACCAAGCGCTTCTATCCCAAGGGTGACCTAGCCGCCCACGCCGTGGGTTACGTGGGCTTGGACGACCAGGGGCTGGGGGGGCTCGAATATTCCCTGAATGATGCCATCAAAGGCAAGCCCGGCCGGGTTATGCTGGCCAGCGATGCCCGCCGCCGCGCCTTTAACAGTACCGAATGGCCCGGGACACCAGGACGGAACGTCGTCCTGACCCTCGACGAAAAAATTCAGTATGTCACCGAGAAAGCCTTGGAGAGTGCCGTTGATAAGGCGCACGCTGCCGGGGGTGTGGCGATCGTACAGAATCCCAGCACGGGAGAGATTCTGGCTCTTGCCAATGTGCCTACCTTCGATCCTAACGATTTCAACGCCGGTTCCGCGGCCGCCCGCCTGGACCGCGCCGTGAGTTGGGTTTATGAGCCGGGATCGACCTTCAAACTGGTGACGGTGTCCGCGGCACTCGAGGAAAATCTGACCAATCCCCAGGAGGTCATCAATTGCCAGAACGGAAGCATCGTGCTCGCCGGCCACACCATCCACGACCACAAACCCTACGGGGACCTCGACGTGACCGGCGTGCTGGCCAATTCCAGCGACGTGGGCGCCATCAAGCTGGGCTTGCGGCTGGGTGAAGACCGCCTCTACCGCTATATTCGAGCCTTTGGCTTCGGGGCGAAGGCTGGCATCGAGCTGCCCGGCGAAGAGCACGGCTTGCTGCAGCCTCCCAGCCGCTGGTCGGGGATCTCCGTCGGGGAAATCTCCATGGGGCAGGAAGTGGGCGCTACGCCCCTGCAGATGGCGACGGCGTTTTCCGTTGTCGCTAATGGCGGAATTCTTTTCGAACCCCGCATCGTGCGGGACGTATTCCTCGGGGCGCATCACGACGACCTGCCGCCCGCCTCCGGCCGGCGCGTCATCAGCGAGCACACCGCGGAAATGATGCGGCAAATGCTCACGGCCGTCGTCGAGCATGGCACGGGCAAGCCCGCGCAACTGAGCGGATACACTTCTGCCGGCAAGACCGGCACCGCACAGGAGATTGGTGAGAATGGCGCATACTCAAAATCGCACCACGTAGCATCTTTCATAGGCTTTGCTCCCGCCCAGCGGCCGGCGGTGACTATTCTGGTGGTCATCGATTCGCCAGTGGGAGCTTACTACGGGACCGACGTGGCAGCTCCGGTGTTCCGATCCATCGCAGAGCAGACTCTGGACTATTTGGATATTCCGCAAGACAACCCTTCCCGATGGCCTCACGTTATATCCTCCTTGCCCGCGAAGCCTCGCGGCCAGAAACGCGGAGGCCTCTCGGGGTTCCTCCCTTCAGATAACGGACTTATCGGAGCTGCCACTTCACCCGTTCAGCCAGCATCTTACGCGCAGAACCCTTCGGCTGAGGTCATTGCCCCGCATCGCGCCCCGCGCGACGGGATCGCTTCCAGCACCGTGATTTTGGGCGATGGCCCCCTGGTGACTGTCCCGGATTTTTCCGGCTGGGCGGCACGCCGCGTGGCGGAAGAGTGCGAAAAGCTCGGGTTGGACCTCAACGTGGCCGGGACCGGTTTGGCGGTCGAGCAAAATCCCGTCGCGGGCGTGAAGATACCCTCCGGCACCCGGGTGTGGGTCCGTATGGCGCGCTGAGGTTGAGGAAAGGCGCGGACGTTAGACAGCGGATGTGCCGGGTCATGCCGTCATGCGGCGACGGTCTTCGTGCCCAGTGAGGGCACAAGATGACGCTCTTCGTGCCCTGCAAGGGCACAAGATAATAGCCGGGGACAACGCCCCCGGAAAGGGCGACGGTTCTTTCCCCGACCCCGCAGGGGTCGCATTACCTTGGGCAGCGGGAGGCAAGACCGGCCTGATGCCATCAGGATTCGAACCTTGCAGGGTCGGATTCTAATCGGCGCGTTTTCCGGGGGCGTTGCCCCCGGCTATTTTGTGAATCCCCTTCGGGGATCAAAAGCCTGTGGATTTCTGCCCTTCCAACTCCGTGGCGGGGGCTCCGGGCTGGAGGCTGGGGAAAGGTGGAGGCCTCGACGGCAGAAGAAGATGGGGTACTTGTGGGAATCCCCACTGAGTTATTTTGACTCTTTATGAAACACTGTCTGCATTGTGAATCGAGAAGGAAATGAAACTAGGCGAACTCCTCCGAGGGCTGCCGGTCCTGTACATGGGCGCAGATGCCGCGTCGGAAGTTCTTTCTCTGGCTTACAACTCCCGGGAAGTGCGTCCGGGATCGCTTTTCTTCGCCATTCAGGGTGCGAAGACCGACGGCCACCTTTACATTGCCCAGGCCCTGGAGCGTGGCGCCGTAGCCGTGGTGAGCGACCGTCCCGCCCCGCCCGAGCTCACCCGCCGTTGGATTCAAGTTTCCTCCGTGCGCCGGGCCCTGGCGGACGCAGGCCGCATCATTTTCGGGCATCCGGAGCGACGTCTCCAGCTCATCGGGATCACCGGCACCAACGGCAAGACGACCACTTCCTACCTGGTAGAAAGTGTGCTCCACGCGGCGGGGATTCCTTGCGGCGTCTTCGGGACCATCGAGTACCGCATGGGCGGCAGGTCGCAAGTAGCAACCAACACCACGCCGGAATCGCTCGATTTGCTGGCCTGCTTTGCGGAACTGGTGAAAGCGGGGGGCAAGGCTGCGGTCATGGAAGTTTCCTCTCACGCCCTCGCCCAGGAGCGCATCTGGGGATTCCACTTCAGGGTGGCTGTCTTCACCAACCTGACACAGGATCATCTCGACTACCACAAGGATTTCGAGCACTACTTCCTGGCCAAGCGCCGCCTCTTTGAGGGGCTGGGCGCGATACCACCCCACTGGGCGGTGATCAACACGGATGATCCTTGGGGCGTGCGGCTACTGGAATTGCCCTATTCCGAGCGCCTGACTTACGGCCTGAACGGCGACGCGCAGGTGAGGCCCTTACAGGTCAGGTCCGCTCCCACCGCAACCGAGGTGCGGATCACGACGCCCGCAGGGGAATTGCACATAGCTTCTCCGCTGCTGGGGCGCGCCAATCTGGCGAATATTCTGGCGGCCATTGCCACGGGGGTAGCCATGGGGATCACCGGTACCAAGATTGAGGAAGGCATTGCCAACTTGAAATCCGTGCCGGGCCGGTTTGAGCGGATCGACGAGGGCCAGCCCTTCCTGGTTATCGTCGACTACGCGCACACCGATGATGCTTTGACGAATGTCCTGAAGACTGCCCGAGAGCTCACGCGCAACCGCCTGATTGTTCTGTTCGGCTGTGGGGGTGAACGTGACCGCAGCAAGCGCCCCCGCATGGGCGAAGCCGCGGGTGCGCTCGCGGACTTTGTCGTGCTCACTTCTGACAACCCCCGCAGTGAAGATCCGCTGCTGATCATGTCCGATGCCCTGGTGGGCTTGCAGCGCACCGGCAAGCCTTACATGGCGGAAGTCGATCGCGGCATCGCTATCCGCAAGGCGCTCGGAGAAGCTCGCGAAGGCGACGTCGTGGTCCTGGCGGGCAAGGGGCACGAGACGTATCAGGTTCTCAAAGAGGGGAAGGTTGATTTCGACGATCGGGCGGCGGCCCGCCAGGTGCTCCGGGAGATGGGCTACGGACCCGAGGCGGCTTAGAAGGGCGAGCGTTTAAGCTAGTGCCCTGAGTTGGAAGTTCGCTAAATAAATCTCCGTTGGAGGGTAGCGCATTTTGCAGCCCCGTAGGGGCGGAATAACATAGCCCAGGGCGCAAGCCCTGGGTAGACGGCCCTCACCCCGCCTTCGGCGCCCCTCTCCCGCGCGGGCGGGAGAGGGGAAGGGGGAGAGGGTGGGCTTGTTGACCCACGGCTTGCGCCGTGGGCTACGATCTGTCGCCCGTCAGTTGACGGGCTGAATTCTTAAACGAACTTCTGACTCAGGACGCGGGTGCCCAATTGCATTAGTAACTATCATTGTTTATCGCTTCCCGAGGGGGAGTGCTTTAGCCCCGGCATCTTGGTGGAGCGGCCGGAGGATTGGCCATTCGGGTCGGCCTCCAGCAGATTCCATATGGATGAGGTGCCAGAGCGATTCAAGAACGACTTCAGGGGCTGAAGCCCCTGCATTGCAGGAAGCTTGGGATGTCGGAGCTAAAGCTCCGACCCCCTAGTGCTGCGCTTGGCCAGGAGTCTGGGCAGAATGAAACTTACTCTGGGGCAGGTGGCGGCGTGGGTAGGCGCCTCCTGTGGCTTGCCCGACCGCTTGGTCACGGGTTACTCGCTGGACTCACGGACGATTCAGCGCGGCCAGCTTTTCTTTGCCATCCGCGGGCCGCGGTTTGACGGCCACCAGTATGTCGGCCAGGCTCTACAGGCAGGTGCCGCCGGCGCGGTGGTCGAGCAGGCTTTTGTGGCTACGGCTCCGGCGGAATGGCGACCCGCGCTCGTGGCCGTCGCCGACACGCGTGTGGCGCTACAAACTCTGGGAAACACCGTTCGCCGCCAGTGGGGGAAACGGCTTGTTGCTATTACCGGCAGCGCCGGCAAAAGCACTACCAAGGAAATGCTGGCTGCCATTCTTGGCCGTCGGATCCGGGTGCTGCGCTCGCCGGGAAATCTAAACAATGATTTCGGTCTGCCGCTGGCGCTGCTCGCCCTGGAGCCCGAGCACGATGTGGCCGTGGTGGAGCTCGCGATGTCCGCCCCGGGCGAAATCGCCCGCCTGGCGCGCCTCGCCGAGCCTGAGGTGGGAGTGGTCACAAACGTTGCTCCCGTACACCTGCAGTTCTTCGATTCCGTCGATGCGATTGCTTCGGCCAAACGCGAGTTGATCGATTTCCTGGCTACGATGGGTGAGGGCACCGTGGCGGTCTTGAACGCAGATGACGAGCGGGTCCGAAAGTTCGCGGAAGGTTTCCCCGGTCGCGTCTTGACCTTCGGGATCTCCGACCGAGCGGCTTTCCGTGCTACCGAAATGCAGGCGAGCGCCGGGTTGGGGAGCGCCTTTCACTTGACCAGCCCGGAGGGGGAGGGCCAGTTCACGCTGCCGCTGCCGGGCCGCCACAATATTCAGAACGCGCTGGCGGCGATCGCCGCAGCCAGCCTCTGGGCAATTCCCCTGGAGGAAGCTCGGAGCGCCCTGGCGGATTTCCAGAATCTACAGCAAAGGAGTGAAATTCTTACCCTGCCCGGCAGGGTCACGCTGATCAACGATTGCTATAACTCGAACCCATTGGCGATGGAACGCATGCTCGAGGCGCTGGCAGAGTGGCCGGGGGCGAGCCGCCGCCTGGTGATTGCGGGTGAGATGCTGGAACTGGGACCCACTTCGCCGGAGTTGCACCGGGCTATTGGCCGCAAATGCGCGCAAAGCGGTGTATGCTGGTTGATGGCGGTTGAGGGGGACGCCCGCTTTTTCCTGGAAGGTGCGGCTGAGGCAGGAATTCCACCCGCCCGTCTGGCCTTCTTCGCCGACGCGGTCCGGGCGGGAGAGTTCTGCCGGAAGCTACTCGCACCCGGCGACGTAGTCCTGATAAAAGGCTCGCGTGGAGTTCACTTGGAGACGGCCACTGAATTGCTGCGTGTTTCAGCCATAGCCGCGGAGGCCGCACGGCGGCCCCACCTGGAACCGACGACTTAAGCACAAATCCATGTTCTATTACCTCTATCTCAAACTCCATCTCGAATTCCACGTCTTCAATCTCTTTCGATACATCACCTTCCGCACGGCCTATGCCAGCATGACCGCGCTGCTCCTTTCCCTTGTTCTTGGGCCCTGGCTGGTGCGCAAGCTCAAGGAATTCCAAGTGGGCCAGTATATCCGGTCGGATGGCCCGCAGACCCACCAATCCAAGGCCGGGACACCCACCATGGGCGGGGTGCTGATCATCCTCTGCATTGTCGTTCCCACCCTCCTCTGGTCGGACCTCAGCAACATCTTCGTTTGGCTCACGCTGGGCACAACCTTGGCCTTCGGCGCCATTGGTTTCTGGGACGATCACCAGAAATTGCAGCGCCGCCAGAACCTGGGACTAACCGCCCGCGGGAAGTTTCTGCTGCAAATCCTGGTCAGTTTTGTTTTCGGGGTCATTCTGATTCTCCTGTCGGCACGGGGGCTTTACTCCACCAGCCTAAACGTTCCGTTCTTCAAGCGCTTCCACCCGACCCTTCTGATTACGCCACTCCTCAGGAATCACTGGACCTATCCTTTGGCGTTTCTGCCCTTCCTGCTTTTCGTTGTGCTGATCCTGGTGGGCTCCTCGAACGCGGTCAACCTGACCGACGGCTTGGACGGATTGGCGATCGGGTCCCTGGTGATTTCTGCTTCCGGTTTGACCGTGCTGGCCTACGTCGCCGGGCACGCCGTGCTTTCCGAGTACCTTGACCTGCAGCACTTGCCCCGCGTCGGTGAGTTGACGATTTTTTGCGGGTCGATGGTGGGGGCGAGCCTCGGATTCCTCTGGTACAACGCCTACCCGGCGGAGATTTTTATGGGTGACGTAGGTTCGCTGGCGCTGGGCGGGGCCATGGGCACCGTGGCCGTGATTATCAAACAGGAACTGCTGCTGCCTTTTATCGGCGGGATCTTCGTGATCGAGGCCTTGTCCGTCATCCTTCAAGTGGGCTCGTTCAAGCTGCGCGGCAAGCGCATCTTTCGCATGGCCCCGCTGCATCATCACTTTGAACTGAAAGGCTGGAAGGAATCCAAGATCATTGCGCGCTTCTGGATTGTCGCCTTGGTGTTCGCGCTTTTTGCGTTGACCACGCTGAAATTGCGGTAAGTTGATGTAGGTGTCAGGTGCCAGGTGTTAGGTGCGCTAGGGGATGGGAGCTAGAACAAAGCCCTAGTTCCTACATCTGTACCCTCACACCTGAAACCTGAGACCCGAAACCTGGCACCTGACACCTGACCTGGAGTGAAGGATGGACGTGCGCGGCAAGCGAGTATTGGTTGTGGGGCTGGCACGCAGCGGTGAGGCGGTGGCTCACGCTTTGGCGCGGCACGGCGCCGTCGTGATGGTGAGCGATCGCAAGCCCCCTGCAGAGTTCCGGGATATGTTGCCGCAACTTCTCAAGGAGAAGATCGGGCTCGAACTGGGTTCGCAACGCTTAGAAACGTTCCTTCAACACCAGGTTATTGTCATCAGCCCGGGTGTGCCTTGGGACCTGCCCTATCTTGAGGCCGCGCGCGCCCGCAAGATCCCAATCTATCCCGAGGTGGAGGCTGCCACCTGGTTTCTGGAAGGAACAATGGTCGGGGTCACCGGGTCGAATGGCAAAACCACGACGACCGCGCTCCTCGGCGACATGCTCAAAGCTTCGGGCTTCCCGACCTTTGTGGGGGGTAATATCGGCAACGCCCTGAGTTCGGCGGTGGACCACGCCCAGCCCGGGACGATGTTCGTCACGGAGTTAAGCAGCTTCCAACTGGAAGCTATCCAGGAGTTTCGCCCGGACGTGGCGGTGATGCTCAACCTTTCGCCGAACCATCTCGACCGGCATCCCAATCTGGAAGCTTACGCGCAGGCCAAGCAGCAGATCTTCCGCAATCAGCGTCCCCAGGATTTTGCCATCTTAAATGTCGATGATCCCTGGGTGAATTCGCTCCGGACAGTCGTTCCGAGCCAGGTGATACCCTTCAGCCGCCAGCGGGAACTCGCCCAGGGCGTCTTCGTCGCGGGGGGGAAGATTTACTACCGCCTGCGGCACTTGGAGCGCGTACTGTTCGAAACCCGCGACATAACGCTGCGGGGTAGTTTCAACCTGGAGAATGTGCTGGCGGCCACGGCGGCCGCATGCACGCTGGGCGCGGATTTTTCCGCGATTCGCAAGGCGGTGCGGGAGTTTCAGGCCGTGGAGCACCGGCTGGAATTTGTGCGTGAGATTCAGGGCGTGGATTTCTACAACAACTCCAAGGCCACCAGCGTTGACGCGACCGTGAAGTCGCTGGAAGCTTTCGAGCACGGCGTCCACCTGATTTTGGGCGGGAAGGACAAGGGCGCACCTTACACTCCGCTCCTGCCCCTCATCAAGGAACGAGTGCGCAGCGTTCTGCTGATCGGGGCCGCGGCGCCTGTAATTGCTGCGCAACTGGCGGGCGGGGTGGAACTGCTGCAGGCAGGCGACCTCGCGACAGCCGTGCGCGAGGCGTTCCTGCGGGCGCGTCCGGGCGATACGGTGCTGCTGGCGCCGGCCTGTTCCAGCTTCGATCAGTTCCAAGACTACGAGCAGCGCGGCCGAGTGTTCAAGGAACTCGTCAAGCAGCTTGCCGGCGAGGTGGCGGCGGGATCCCTGGCACGCTCGAAAGCTCCCGGCTTGATTGCGCAGGAACCTTCGCCCACCCCTGTGGCGTTGGTCCGAGTGGTTGAACCGGTTGCCGGAAAGCCCGAGGATGCTCCGCGCCCCATTATCAAACCGACGTCGGATAATGCAACGTCGGCCTCAGTTCCCGCGGAAGAACCTGATGGAACGGAACTCGCCCAAAGTCCAGCCGGCGAGGGAAGGACACACAATCCGGCGGTAACGTCCGAGGGCTCTAGCGAGAGCGAGGCCACTCCGCAACCTGCACCGGCGGAAAACGCATCCAGGCCGCCGGTCCCCACGGCTCCTCAGTATGTCGAGTTGCGATATGTTTATGAAGTTGACGCCGTAGAAACGCCGGCAATGGAATCGCACATCATGCCCGAAGAGGAGCCTGTTATTCTCCAACGCACCAGCGGGGCGGAGGTCAACAGCGACGAACGGCTGCCCTTTGAAGTAAGGATGGGGAACAAGGAGGGCACTACTGTCCCCCCTGACCGGAAAGGCGGCGCGAAGAGCAGAGTGCGGAGGAAGGCCAACGACCGCCAGGACTCTACGCCCCCGTCTTCAAACCCGTCGTCGCGATTCCCGGGAATGGATTAGCCAGCCCATGGCTAGACAACTTCAGTCCGACAGGATTCTGTTTGGCGCGGTGGTGGTGTTGGTGCTTTTCGGCGCCCTCATGGTGTATAGCGCCTCGGCGGTGATGGCGGCGGAGAAGTACGGCAGCGGCTACTACTTCCTCTGGCGGCAACTGGCTTGGGCCGGGGCGGGGTTTCTGGCCGTGGCGGTCATGATGCATGTAGACTACCGGCGGCTGGCGAGCCCTCTGGTAGTTTTTCCCGCGCTGGCTCTCGAGTTCATTCTGCTCTTGGCCGTGTTGTTCGCCGACCGCAGCCACCATACGCATCGCTGGTTTCACCTGGGGCCTGCCAGCTTCCAGCCTTCCGAGCTCGCCAAGATTATTCTCACTCTCTTCCTGGCCTTCTTTCTCGACCTGCGCAAGGGCCAGGTGAATGCTGCCAAGCACACCTTGTCGCCGATCCTGCTGGTGGCTGGCATGATGGGGTTGCTAGTGCTGGCGGAACCCGATTTCGGAACGACCTTGGCGCTGGGTTTGGTGGCGACGGCGATGCTTTTTGCGGCGGGCTTGCAGCTCCGCTATTTTCTGGGGGCAGGGCTCTCGGCGGTACCCGTGGTCTCCTGGCTGATTTTCCATTCTGCCTATCGTTCCAACCGCTGGGCGGCGTTCTTGAATCCCTACGCCGACCCGTTGGGAAAGGGATTCCAGATTCTGCAGTCTTACATCGCGGTCGGGACCGGGGGGATTACAGGCGTAGGCCTGATGGAAGGCAAGCAGAAGCTCTTCTTCCTTCCCGAACCCCAGACGGATTTCATCTTCGCGGTGACCGGTGAGGAGCTAGGCTTTCTGGGCGCCGTCGCGATGGTGGCCCTCTTCGCCGTGATTCTGCTGAGGGGTTGGCGCGCCAGCGCCGGCTGCCCAGACGACTTCGGGCGCCTGCTGGCAATCGGGTTGACGGTGATGATCGTGGGGCAGGCGCTCGTCAACATGAGCGTGGTCTTGGGGCTGCTCCCTACCAAGGGCATTCCCCTGCCGTTCGTGAGCTACGGCGGATCGTCCCTGGTGGTCAACCTGGTGGCGGTGGGAATATTGCTGAATATCTCTCAACACGCGAGCTGAGGCACAGCGACACGGTGCGTATCCTGATGGTGGCCGGGGGAACTGGAGGCCACATCTTTCCCGCCCTCGCGGTGGCGGAAGAGTTGCGCACCCGCAGCGAGCGTGGCGACGGGAATGCGCCCCGCTACGAGATCGAGTTTCTGGGTACGCGCCGCCCCCTGGAAGCAAAACTGATTCCCGCCGCGGGTTTCCCACTCCGCACCATCGCCGCAGCGGGCCTGAAAGGAATCGGCGGCTGGCGCAAGCTGCATAATCTCCTGGTCCTGCCGCGCACGGCGGTCGAGGCGGCGGCCGTCTTGCGGGAGTTCCAGCCCCATGTGGTGGTGGGCGTAGGTGGCTATGTCGCAGGACCGGTGATGCTGGAAGCGGCGCTCCTCGATATTCCCACCGTTTTAATTGAGCCGAACGCCCGGCCCGGTTTCACGAACCGCGTTCTGGCGCCGGTGGTGCGTGCGGCGGCGGTAGGGTTTGAACAGGCGGCGTGGCCCTATGGTAAGAAGGCACACCTGACGGGGCATCCCGTGCGCCACGCGTTCTTTGAGATTTCGCCCCGGCCGCCCACCTTGCCTTTCAGCTTGCTGATCGTGGGTGGAAGCCAGGGTTCGAGAGCGATCAACCAAGCGGTGGTCGGGAGCCTTCCGCTCCTTAGGAGCGACGTGGGACGGATTAGAATCGTCCACCAAACCGGCGAACCCGACTATAATGACATTCGGAAAGCCTATCAGGAACAAGGCTTCCTCGCCGAGGTTGATGCTTTCATCATGGATATGCCCCGGGCGCTCGAGCAGGCTGATCTGGTTGTTTCCCGTGCAGGCGCAACGGCCGTGGCCGAGCTATCGGCCGCGGGAAGGGCCGCTCTGCTGATTCCTTTTCCGGGCGCCACGGATCAGCACCAACTGGAAAACGCCCGGGCTATGGAAGGCGCGGGCGCGGCCCGCGTCATCGTGCAGTCAGAGCTCAAGCCGGAACGGCTGGTGGGGGAAATCCGGGAGTTGATGGCGAGCCCCGCGACGCTCGCACGTATGGGGACTTGCGCGCGAGCTTTGGCGCGGCCCGACGCGGCAGTCCGTATCGCGGACTTGGTTGAAGCCTTCGCCCGGAATGGGTGAGGCCCGGGGAGCGGAAAGCGGAAGCATGCTGGGAAAGATTCGCAGAATTCATTTCATCGGGATCGGCGGCATTGGGATGAGCGGCATCGCCGAGGTGTTGCTCAATCTGGGATTTCAGGTCTCAGGCTCTGACCTGAAGGCGACCCCCATCACCGATCGCTTGGTGAGCCTGGGCGCGCGTGTGTTCGAAGGCCATCAGGCTTCGAACGCGAGCGCCGCGCAGGTGGTGGTGGTGTCTTCCGCCGTGCCGGCGGACAATCCGGAAATCCTGGAGGCGCAAGGGCGCCAAATTCCCGTTATCCCCCGCGCCGAGATGCTGGCGGAATTGATGCGCCTGAAGTTCAACGTGGCGGTGGCGGGCGCGCACGGCAAGACCACGGTCACTTCCATGATTGCGGTGATGCTGGCGGAGGCAAAGCTCGACCCGACGGCGGTCATCGGCGGGCGGCTGGATGTTTTTGGCTCCAGCGCCCGGCTGGGAAAGAGTGACCTGATGGTGGTCGAAGCGGATGAGAGCGACCGCTCCTTCCTATACCTGCTGCCTTCGATCGCCGTCGTCACCAACATCGACCGCGAGCACCTGGACCACTATCGGGACCTGGAGGAAATCACCGCGGCCTTCGTTTCTTTTATGAACAAGGTTCCCTTTTACGGCGCCGTGGTGGCCTGCTTCGACCGGCCCTGGCGCGAGCGGATGGAAAAAATCCTGCCGCAGCTTCGCCGTCGCGCGGTGACCTACGGTCTTGATCCCGGCGCGGATATCCTGGGCGGGATTCTCGAGCTCACGCCTTCCGGCTCGATGTTTGACGCTGTCGTGAAAGGGAAGACTCTCGGGCCGTTTTCCATTCGCGTTCCTGGCCGGCACAACGTGCAGAACGCTCTGGCCGCGGTCGCCGTGGGGTTGGAACTGGACGTCCCACCCGAGCAGATTCGCGAGGGTCTGGAGCGCTTTCGCGGCGCCGACCGCCGCTTTCAGATCAAGGCGGAGCTCGACGGCATCACCATTGTGGATGACTATGGCCACCATCCCACGGAAATTCGTGCGACGCTGGACGCGGCACGCCTGCGCGGGGCAAGACGGATCATCCCTATCTTTCAGCCGCACCGTTACACGCGGACCAAGTTCCTGCTGGACGAACTGGCCGGCTGCTTCGCAGGTTGCGACCGCGTTTACGTGCTGGATATTTACCCCGCCAGCGAGGCGCCGATCCCTGGTGTAACTTCCGCGCGCCTGGTCGAGCGCATGCGCGAATTGGGGACCAGTGACGCGCGGTACGCGGCGTCCGACCAGCTCGTGATCGACGAAGTCCAGGACGAGGCGCGGCCGGGTGACCTGATCATGACCATCGGAGCCGGGAGCGTATGGAAAATCGGCGAGGCGCTCGCAGAGGAGCTGAAGAAGAGGAGTCAGGAGCTAGGAGCTAGAAGGCAGTAGGCAATGGGCAGTGGGCAGCAGGGAGCAGGCAGAACGCAGGGGCTAGGAGCCAGGAGTTTGGAGCTGGAAGAGCTTGCGGAAAAAAGCCCCAATGCTGTCATTCTGAGCGTTGACAGCCCTTCGGCTGCCCATGACGGGCAGAAACTAGATGAGTAGGGTCAATCCCCCAAACTGTCGTTCTGGGCAGCCGCGGAGGATCTGCATGGGTTTTCAGTAACCAGGACCAATGCAGATCCTTCGTCCCGAAAGAACCGGGACTTAGGATGACAGTGTGAGGGGTCTTCCGCAGCCTCTGAAGCCGCCCCGGGGGGAACCGGGCACGACCGATCCGTCAAACCAGGACTATGGAATTGCTGGAACAGGACGCACCACCGCTACCGGATGAGTTGGAACCCGAAGAGGAGTCCCCTTATCTGCGACGGCAGAAGGCTGTTCCCGTGCGTCGCAAGCGGGTCTCGCGCCGTCTGCGCGGGGTGTTCTTTGCGCTGGGTGTGCTGCTGCCCGTCGCTGGGGCAGGGTATTGGCTGGCCACCTTCGCCCTTACCTCACCGTCCTTCGTGCTGAGCGCGCCGGAGGACATCGTGGTGTCGGGAAACCGGTTCGTCTCGCGCGAGGAAGTCCTGGGGGTGCTGGGATTGTCCCTGACAGGGAATCTCCGGGCAGGCGCCAACGTCTTCTGCATCTCGCTCGACTCGAAGCGGCGCTTGGTCGAGACTCTGCCGTGGGTACGTACGGCGGCAGTCACGCGCCTCCTGCCCCATGGCCTGCTGGTAAGCATCACCGAGCGCACTCCAGTGGCCTTCGCTTCCCTGAGCGGGCGAGTGAGCCTGGTGGACAGTGACGGCATGCTGCTGGAGAAGCCGGAGAACGCCGCCTTCGACTTCCCCGTGCTCAGCGGTCTGGAGAACCTAGCCGGTGTGGAAGAGCGCCGGGCGCGTTTGGCCCTCTTCCAGGAGTTCATGCAACAACTGGGTGTGGAGGCCCCCCGCGCGGGCTGGATGATTTCGGAAGTGGATGTATCGGATCCCGAAGATTTGAAAGCTCTCCTCATTCTAGGTCAACAGACAGTCAACGTACACTTCGGCCGCAAAGATTTCCTGGACCGCTTCCGGAGTTTCCTCGCGCTGCTCCCGGAACTCGAGAAATCGAACCCGCGGCTTGACTCCCTGGATTTGCGGTATCGCAACCAGATTGTGGTGAACCCGCAGCCGGCGGCGTCCGCCCCGGGCGAGCGAAAGGACTGACCGAAACTTGGCGCGCAAAGATGAGACACTCGTCGGGCTGGACTTGGGCAGCGTGAAAACCTGCGCGCTCGTGTGCCGACCGAACGAGGAGGGAAAGCTGGAGGTCGCGGGCCTGGGTCTGGCTGAGTCCAGAGGTTGGCGTAAGGGTGTGATTGTAAATCTCGACCTGACGGTGCTGGCCGTGAAGAAGGCGGTGGAGGCGGCGGAAGCCGCGGCGGGGGTCTCCATCGACTCGGCCTATGTCGGCATCGCCGGCCCCCATATCAAGGGAGTGAATTCCCGCGGCGCGATCACCTTGGGGAAAACTTCCGCCGCGACGCGTCAAGTTGAACGCGACGATTTACGGCAGGTTATCCGGACGGCCCAGGGCATCACTTTGCCGGAGGATCGCCAGCTTCTGGACGTCCTGCCGCAGAAATTCCTGCTCGATTCTCAAGACGGCATCCGGGACCCGGTCGGCATGGAGGGAGCACGGCTGGAAGTGGATGTACACCTGGTGACAGCTTCCGCCTCGGCTTCCCAGAACGTGGTGACGGCTGTAAACCGGGCGGGCATCGAGGTGCGGGACACCGTCTTTGAGCCGCTGGCCGCGGGCGAAGCTTGCCTGACGCCGGACGAGCGCGAGTTGGGCGTGGCGCTGGTAGACATCGGGGCAGGTTCGACTGACCTCATCGTCTATCATGCGGGCGTGGTGCGGCACACAGCCGTGATTCCCGTGGGGGGTGAGCACTTCACCAATGATATTGCCGTGGGGCTGCGCACCCCGATTCCCGAGGCGGAAAAGATGAAAAAGGCCTGGGGTGAGCGCGACCCTGCAGAACCCGCCGACACGTTGCTGGATGTTCCGGGCGTGGGGGAGCGGCCTTCCCGGGTGGTCAGTTACGCCATGCTGAGCGAGGTCATCGAGCCTCGCGCCATAGAACTGATCGAACTGATACAGGCGGAAATTGGCCGCTCGGGTTGTGAAAGGCAGCTGGGGGCAGGTATCGTGCTGACGGGCGGGGGAGCGAAGCTTGGCGGTTTGGTTGGACTCGCGGAGCAGGCTTTCGCGAGACCCGTCCGGCTGGGCGTGCCCTCGGGGCTCGAAAGTATGGGCGAAACCCTCCTGGACGCGGAGTTTGCGACGGCGGTGGGTTTGGCAATCCACGGGAACCGCCTGCGCCTGCTGCGTGACTCGCGCGAGTCCAAGGGGTTGTTCGAGAGGCTCTGGAAAGGCGTTCGCAGCATGGGTGCTTGAAGAAAGTGGCGCCGACTTTGAGAGGCTGCGGAACAACCGGTTGGCGCTCGGGATGACAACAAAGAAGAGTTTTTCCGCAGCCTGTAAAGCCCCGTCCTTCTCCTCAGGCTGCCAAAGAAAGAGGGCAAAGGAGCCATCATGGCCACTGAAAACGGCATGGGTGACCTGCGGGTGGATTTCTCGGATGAACTGCGCGACGGCGCCAGGATCAAAGTCATCGGGGTCGGCGGGGGTGGAGGGAACGCCGTCAACCGCATGATCTCAGCGGATGTGAAGGGCGTAGATTTTCTAGTCGCCAACACCGACGCGCAGGCGCTGCAGGCTTCCCAAGCGCCGCTGAAGATTCAACTCGGAGCGAAGCTCACCAAGGGATTGGGTTCCGGAGGCAACCCGGAAATCGGGCGGCGCGCGGCGCTGGAAGATACGGAGAAGATCATCGAAGCGCTGGAAGGCGCCGACATGGTGTTCGTCACCACCGGCCTGGGCGGCGGTACGGGGACGGGTGGCGCACCCATTGTGGCCGGCCTGGCCCGCGAACTCGGCGCCCTGACCGTGGCCGTGGTCACCAAACCGTTTGCCTTTGAAGGCCGCCGCCGCATGGTGCAAGCCGAGCAGGGGTTGGCGGAATTGGGCCAGGCTGTCGATACGGTCATTTGCATCCCCAACGAACGCCTGATGCAGTACGTGGACAAAGGAACAAGTTTCTTTGAAGCGTTCCGCATCGCCGACGACATCCTGCGGCAAGGGGTGCAGGGCATCTCAGATATTATTACTATAACTGGAATTATTAATCGTGATTTTGCAGACATCAAAGCCATTATGGAAGGCATGGGCTATGCGGTCATGGGCACGGCCGTGGCTAGCGGCGAGAACCGCGCCGTGGAAGCCACCAACAAAGCCATCGCCAGCCCTTTGCTGGAAGATGCGACCATCAACGGAGCCAACGGCATTTTGCTGAACATCACCGGCTCGAACAAGTTAACCCTGTATGAAGTGCACGAGGCTTCGACCATCGTGCAAAAGGCAGCCGCGGAGAACGCCAATATTATTTTCGGCGCCGTGCACGATGAGTCGATGGGCGATGCCGTCAAGGTAACGGTGATTGCCACCGGTATCAAATCCGAGAGAATGGGTGTAAAGCCCCTTCCCGCGCTTTCTCCGGCGCTGCGCACCGCGCAACAGAGTGTCAGGAACATGCAGGCGAAGAAAGATAAGCTGCCGGTGGAGGCGCAACCTGCCCACGTGACGGCGCAAATTCCGGAGGACGACCTCGACGTTCCAGCTTTCATCCGCCGCCGTAAGGCTGAACAGAAATAGGTGGCAAGCGTAGCACCTGTCCAGCAGGTCCGCGGCTTTTTGGTATCAATTGGGGACGAAGCGCGGACCTTCAAAACGGGTGCGCGCTTAGGCGTCAAAACAAGGGAGCGACGCCGCAGGTTCAAGCTCCGATAGGGGCGGCATAATGTGGCCTACGGGGAGGAATACTGCTTGCCTTCTTTGGTCAATTCACTGTATTTATCGAAGGGTTGCTCCGTAAGCTGGCAGCGCCGGCGCTTGGATAACCCCATGGCGGGCTGACGACATCTGAGGAAGAGGCCTGGCTCTTAAGCGGGCTACCCCACGGCGCCTTGGTCATGGACCTGAAACTCCAGGCGGTCGCGGCCGAGTAACTATTCCAGACGTGAACAGAAGGAGACCCTTGAGACGGATGCCCAAGCGTACGCTGGCGAAGATTCTCGCAGTGGCACTAATGGCCGGAGTTCTGACGAGTTGCGGTTCCTCCTCCGTTGCACCCAAGCCTCCCACAGGCAGCCTGATTACCATTGTAGAGGACGCACCGATTTGCAACGCTCTTTCTGCGAACCTCACCCTTACCGGCCTGAGTTTTACGCCGGTAGGCGGGGGCACGGCCGCGGCATATTTGACCACGACTCCAGCCTTTGCCCCTTCGATCCGGCTGAACCTGGAACAGCTCCGCGATTTCAACACGATTCTTTATGTGTTTAATGTCAATGCGGGAAGTTACAACCAGGCGAATTTCCTTGTGGAACTGGCGCAATTGGCGACTTACGAGCCGACCCTGACCCCGCCTGTCAAGCTCCTCACGACCTCCCTGACGCAGCCCAAGCCCGTCATCGATCTTAGCTCTCCGCTGGTTATTACCCAGGGACAAGCGAATGTCGTGGTGGTAGACTTTGACGTTCTGCATATGCTCCAGGCGAACGCGGCAGGACAGCTCACCGGCGCGGTCACGCCGGTGATTAGCGTCACGCCCTTGGCGGCGCCTACCAACGGGAGTCCTTACGCAGAATTCGACGACCTATCGGGATTTGTGAGGAGTGTCACGCTCACCAACACCACCACCAACTCCCTGTACACGGGGAGCTTCCTGATGCAACTGCTTTCCCCTTCCGTCTCCGGCGCCCCGGCTATAGCTATCAATCAGTCGGCGAATACCACTCTGGTCGGTTTCACCGATCTGAGCCAACTCCTGCCGGATAGTTACATGGAAGTGGACGCCACGCTAGACAGCCAGGGCAACTTTGCGGGGAATACGGTCGAGTTTCAGGCACTCGAGCAGCCCTATACGACCAAGACCAGTCCAACTCCCAGTACGGCCTTGATTGGTCCCATCGTTTCGATCTCGACGGACCAAGCCGGCAATCCCACTCAGTTCGACCTGTGGGTGCGGGACGCAGAGCCAATGGATTCTGCTCACATCACTTTGGACTCCATCTTCCAGGTCAACCTTACGTCGGCCACGACTTTTCAGATTTCCGCCTTAGGGCCGAACTTCGCTAACCTTGGTTTCGGGCCTCTGAATCTGGCGGTAGGCCAGGAAGTTGTCGTCCATGGGGCTTATACCACGGTGCCTGCCTCCACTGGGTTCAAGTCCAACCTGCCGGTTACCGTTAATCCCTCCGCGATCTTCCTCAAATTGCAGTCGCTGCAAGGGAGTTTGGGTTCGATCGTGCAAGTCGGTTCAGACAACCTCACGGGCGCCTTTGTGCTCAGTCCCTGCTGCACGCTTCTGCAAGGGGCGCCCATCTACGTTCTGACCAACAACCAGACAACCTTCGTGAATTCGAACGGGCTGGGCGGACTCACACCGCAAGATGCGCTGCTCGTCAAAGGCATGCCATTTTTTGAGCCCCGGGCCGGCACGATCAATGGAGTTCCCGTCCCGGCGGGCACCCTGGTAGTGGAGGCTAAACAGGTTCACCGCTTGCAGATGTGAAGTGGCCTGCTGCTCTCTGGCGGGCCATGCACCCTCGGCGCCAGGGTCGATCGCCAGTAAGGGTAGCGGACCTTCGGCCGCTCCTCTCAATACCTAATGGGTTTCCGGGCTACACCACGGGCAGGGGTTTGGCTTTCTTCTTTCTTTCTCCAGGCAGGCGGGTGAATTTCAGGTCGCGGCCACGGAGCATCTTGGTGATCAAAATGATCTGGCCGGCATGGTGGGAGAAATGTTCGGCCACGTGGTAAGTGGCCTCGAGTCCGCTCACACGATACCCCTGGATTGTATAGACCCGCGCCAGGTCCCCGGCCGAGAGCCTCCGCAAGACCCCGCAGGCCCCCTTCACAGTTTTCCGCAAGTGGCCCAGCAGAACACGCCGGGGCAGGGGACCGCGCTCCTCGAATTCTTTGTCACGCTCGCGGACGTCGGGCGCGCCACCCAGACCGGAGATGATCCACTGCCGCACATTCCCCGTGAGGTGCAGCACCATGTTCCCCACGCTGTTGGAGGCCGGGTTCGGCCGCCACCAGATCTGCTCCGGTGAAAGCGCGGCGAGACACTTCGCGATGCGCGGCAGATAGACCTTTCTCAACACATGTTCTGCCTGCGCAATAAGTTGCTTGCTCAAATCCGCCTTAGACATAAAATCTCTCCGTGCTGGAACGCGAACAGCATTGATCCTAAGTGGCACTCCGCTAGCTCCCGCCGTGCCCGCTATGGCGCGCCGTGCGAGTTTCTTCGAGCACCCGGCTCCTCCATTCCGCACTCTCCCAATAGGTGAGCCAAAGATAGAAAGTGGCGTAGCTTCGCCAGCCGGTCCACGACTTGGCGAGTTTCTCGACTCGCTCGGCAGTAGGCTGTTTGCGCAGCCCATAAAAATACCGGATCACCTTCTGCAACCCGACATCGGCGGCGGGCAGACAATCCTGATGTCCCAGCGCGCGCAGCCCGACGTATTGCGCAGTCCACGGGCCCACACCCTTTTGCGCCAGGAGCTTTTCATAAGCCAGGCCCGGCTCGATCCCGCGCAGGCCTTCGAGGTCCAGCGTGCCGTCGAGAGTCAGGCGCGAGATGCTGATGATGTAGCTCGCCTTGGGGCCGGACACCTGGATGCGGCGCAGCTCGCGCGGGGAGGTGATGGCGAGCGCCGCGGGCTCCGGAAACGCGCTGTAGCGCCGGCCTTCGAATTCCACGGACCGCCCGTAGGTTTCAATCAGCGCCTTCTTCACCTGGTGCGCAAACGACAGATTCACCTGCTGCTCGATGATGGCGGAAATAAGGGTTTCAAAGACCTGCGCGGCCTGTGGAATCCGCATGCCGCGAAAGTGGGCAACCAGGTGGCGAAGCACCGGGTCCCGCGCCGCCAGCGCATAGAAAGGCTCGAGGTCGAGGTCAGAGGAGAATTGTCTCGCCACCTCCGAGACTACCGCCCTCCGCACGCTTTCTTCATCCGGTCCGGCCAGGAAGCGAATGCGCAGTGCGCCCCGGGAGCCGTGCCTTTCCTCACGCACGCCGTGGAGGACCAGATGCTCACCTAATTGCAGCACGCGACGATATTCGCCCTCGACGAAGTGGTCGAGCAAGGGAGCGAACTGCCGTCCGTTGAGCAAGGCGGGTGGGCTCAAGATGAATTGCAGTGTCCGGCCGAAGCTGAAGGGTTCGCGTGGTCGAAGCAGCATGGTATTGAATCTAACGCTACTCGGTTGCCTTGAGTGCGAGAGGGTCATGCCCTCGGCACGTCATTCACAATCATTTTGCCCCGAGGCATTACCTCAGCGCAAGGTTTGGAGTACACTGGCCGAACCTGACGGGTAAGGGCGGGGCCTGACCTACCCAGGTTTTGGTCGCAACGTTTGATTCATGTATGCCAAGCCGAGCCCTGCAATGAACCTGGGCCGTTGCGCATTGGAGAGTGGCGGGCCGAAGGAGGAATTCATGCGGCGAAAGAACCTGAGTCGACGAGAATTCATGGAGAAGACCTCGGTGGGATTGGCTGCCGCGGGATTCGTCCCGTGGGGGGCAAAGGGGACTGGGCTGGGCAGCGAAACGGTCCCTGGAGGCAAGGCTAGCTCGCTTGGCTCCGCCTTCCCTACTCCGATATCCTCGCGTTCACTTCTTGGCCGGGCTTGGAGCCTTCCAGGCGGGGCTTCTGAGTTCGCCGAGGGGCTGGCGGGCTTTGAGCGCCCCGGGATTTTTCCCGCCCCGCGACAGATGGCGCTCGGCGGCGCCCCCTTTGCCCTGCACGAAGATTGCATAATTGCGATTCCCCAGGCTGCTTCGTCGAACGATGAGTCGCTCGCCCGCTTCCTTACGGAGGAATTGAGCGACCGCTATGACGTGCAGTTGCACATCCAGCGCCTGGAGAAGCTCCCCGCGGCGGGAAAGGTCATCGTCATCGGCTCGACCGAAAACCCGCTGGTTCGCGATCTTTGCCAGAAGCATCATTTGGACGTGACACCACAAAACCCCGGCCCCGAGGGCTACGCACTCAAGACGGATGAGAACGCCGTGATTGTTGCCGGCAGCGATGCGCGCGGAGCGTTCTACGGGCTGCAATCGCTGCGGCAACTCATTTCCCGCAATGGGGGGGGCCTCCAGGTGCCTGGAATAGAAGTGCGCGACTGGCCCGACAAGCGTTTTCGCGGAGTCAAGCTCTATGTGCCGGGGCGCGGAAGCATTCCCTTTTTCCGCAGGTTCATTCGGGAAGTGATGGCTCGCTACAAGTTCAACACGCTGATGATGGAAATGAACGCCTGCATGCGTCTGGACCGCCACCCGGAAGTCAATGCGGGCTGGATCGAATTTGCACGCGACACAAACTACAGCCGGGTTAACTATCCGCCCGGCCCTTTGCACGGCCGCGAGCAGAACTCCTCTCACCAGGATTGCAGCGACGGTAACTTTCTGGAAAAAGACGAGGTCGCCGCACTGGTGCGCTGGGTCCGCGAACACCACATCGAGGTCGTTCCGGAAATCCCCTCCTTCACGCATAGCTTCTACCTCTTGGCGAGGCATAAGGACCTCTCTGACGTGCCCGGCGATAAGTGGCCCGACACCTTCTGTCCTTCCGAGCCCCGCAGTTACCAGCTCGCCTTCGAGGTGATGGATGAATATATCGAGGTCATGAAGCCCCGCATGATTCACGCCGGCCATGATGAGTGGTTTGCGCCGTTCGGAGTTTGCCCGCGTTGCCAGGGCAAGGACCCGGGTGAACTTTACGGACAGGACCTGAGAAAAACGCACGCCCACTTGGCGGAGCGGAACATCAAAATGGCGATCTGGGGCGATTACCTGCTGGAGGCCGTGCGTGGCAAGGGCCTGCAAAAGCGCACCGCGCCCGACGGCTGGGCCTACACTTCGCCCGGCGCCATGACGCCCGGACAGGTGAAGGAACTGGTCCCCAAAGATATCCTGCTCTTTAACTGGTTCTGGGGCGAGGAGGACCACGGTGTAGCGAACGAAATCCAGCTCGACGAATGGGGCTTTGAGCAGGTTTACGGCAACATGGAGCCCGACCTCCGCAATTACGAAGAGCGCAGCAAGCGCAAGACGATCCTCGGCGGCGCCCCGTCTTCGTGGGCGGCAACCACCGAGTTCAATATGAGTAAAGATATGATCTTCAGTATTCTTGGATGCAGCAACATGCTGTGGTCGGGGAAAGCGCTGGAGTTTCGGGAGGTAGCGAGGATAGCGCAGGCTTCTATTCCTGTGCTGCGGCCGCGCCTGGCCGGGATGACGCTGCCCAGCGAGGCTGGCGACGTTGTCGCGCCGGTCGACATTTCCGCGGGATTCAACCTGCCCGCCGCCGGTCCCTCCTTGGAAGTGGACCTGCGCGGGATGGTAACTGGAAGAATCCAGAGTGGGCCGCGGGCTTTCGAGCTGACGCGAACGGATTCGGCCGACGGGAAAGTCGCGGTGGGCGTGGGGACGGAGGGGCAAAAGCCCAGCCCCCTGCCGCGTGAAGCCGCGGTCGCGGTGGGGCAGGACCCCACGAGCCTCTTGTTCCTGCACGCATCCGCCCTGCCCGCGACCAACAAGGAGGCTTATCGGCTGCTCTGGGACATGCAGGACTCCGCGGATCTCTTGGGCTGGTACGAAATCGCCTACGAAGACGGGCTGCCGGAAGTCATCCCGATTCGCTACGGCGTGAACATCCTGGAATGGAATTGGGGCAAGGAGAAAACCTCCGGAAAGTATTGTTATAACGCCGAGGCCGTCGCCTGTGGGAAAAGCGGAGAGCAACCGATCACCTTCTTCGCCTTCGAGTGGATGAACCCCCGCCTGGGCAAGGTGATCCGGGAAGTCCGGCTGAAAGGCTCGACCGGCTTCCGTGGCGGAGATCCAGGGTTTGAAAACCACTACGGCGAAGTGATTCCGAATAACGCCGTCATATTGAAAGCGCTCAGTGTGGTCAAGAAGCGCGGCTGAACCCCGCCCAGTCCGAGCAGGGAGGGCGCAGGCCTTGCGTAGACGGCCGCGCGGCCGCGGTTCGCTTGCCGCGATTTTACAGCACCCAAAACCGCGTGCTATGCTCGAATCTTTCAGTAATCTGCTGAGGTGGTTCGGCAGCTTGGACTGCGTTTCACCCGTCCGACACGCACATGAATTCGCCTTTCCAACCAGGAATCAAACCCATGACGAGCAAATCGCAGGAGCTCTTCGAGAGGGCCCAGCGCCTGATGCCGGGGGGAGTCAACTCGCCGGTGCGGGCTTTCCGTGCGGTGGGTGGCCATCCCATTTTCATGGCCAGCGGAAAGGGCGCGACGATCGTGGACGTCGATGGCAAAAGTTACCTCGACTACGTGCTTTCCTGGGGGCCCTTGATTCTGGGCCACGCTCACCCGGAGGTGGTGGAAGCGTTGGTGAGAGTTCTGGAAACGGGGACGAGCTTCGGCGCCTGCACGCCGCGGGAAGTGGAGCTGGCCGAACGCATCTGCGAAGCTTATCCCTCCATCGAGCGCGTGCGCCTGGTGAATTCCGGTACGGAGGCCACGCTCTCGGCGCTGCGCGTGGCGCGGGCGGCGACAGGGCGCGACAAAATTCTGAAATTCGAAGGCTGCTACCACGGCCACGGCGACAGCCTGCTGGTGAAAGCTGGTTCGGGCGTCGCCACGCTCGGCCTGCCGGATAGTCCGGGGGTCCCGCGGGCGCTTGCCGAGCTGACAGTGACCGTGCCGTTCAACCATATCGCGGCTCTGGAGGAAGCTTTCCGCGTGCATCGCCGTCAACTGGCGGCGGCGATTGTGGAACCGGTGGCCGGCAACATGGGGGTGGTGCTGCCGCGCCCGGGCTTTCTGGAGAAGCTGCGAGCCCTGACCCTCGAGCAAGGAACGGTTCTGATTTTCGACGAGGTGATGACGGGTTTTCGCGTGGCGTACGGCGGCGCGCAGCAGCTTTACAAGATCGATCCGGACATGACCACGCTGGGCAAGATCATCGGCGGCGGTCTGCCGGTGGGAGCATACGGCGGCAAGGCGTGGCTGATGGACTTGGTAGCGCCTGTGGGGCCGGTTTATCAGGCCGGCACGCTCTCCGGCAACCCACTGGCGGTGGCTGCAGGGCTAAAGACGCTGGAAATCCTGCGGCGCCCGGGGCTTTACGAACGGCTTGATTGGTTGACGGAGAAACTCGTTACCGGGCTGCTCACGGAAGCGGCGGGGGCGGGGACGCTCCTCACGGCGAACCGGGCCGGCTCGATGTTCACGATTTTCTTCGCGCCTCAGCCGGTCGTGGACTACGCCAGCGCCCAGAAGGCCGATACGGCGGCTTATGGCCTTTTCTTCCGGCTCCTGCTGGAAGCCGGAGTCTATTTCCCCCCTTCGCAATTTGAGGCCGCTTTTGTTTCCGCTAGCCACAGCGAAGGCGATATGGCTACGACGCGGCACGCCGCAGGCCTGGCCTTTGCTGGATTACACCCATAGCAGGCTTGCGTGTTGAAAAAGGTTGGACAGGCCGTGAACATGCTGGCCCCCTTTATTCCGGCAGGGCCATTTGCCCGTCCACGTGGAAGGTTTGTGTGACCCCCCCGGCTCCGGTGCGAGGCTGTCCCCCGCCAAGGGAGACCGAATACTCGCCCGGTGCGATGATGGGGTCGCCAGCTTCGGTGACCATGCCAAGATCGCGCGGGCTCAGTTCGAAGTGCAGCTTCTGCGAGGCGCCGGCGTCCAAATGAACACGTTGAAAGCCGCGCAGCGCGCGGAGTGGAGCCCCCTTCACATCCGGGAAGCTGAGGTACAGTTCCGCCACCTCGTCCCCGGCACGCCCGCCGGTATTCATCACGGTCACATCCACGGGTAAAGGCTGCCCCGCCTGAACGCGTCCCGGCAGGGTCAACCCGCTGTAAGCAAAGGTGGTGTAGCTGAGCCCATAGCCGAACGGAAAGAGGGGCGTTCCTTGAAAGTATCGATAGGTTCGGCCCTGCATGGAGTAATCTTCGAAGGGCGGCAATTGGCTGACATCTGTGTAGAAGGTCACGGGCAGCCTGCCCGCGGGATTGTTCCTGCCGGATAGAGTCTCGGCCACGGCGGCGCCGCCTTCTTCGCCCGAATACCACGCCTCCAGGATCGCGTTGGCGTGCTCCTTGGCCCAGTTCACTTCCAGCGCGCTTCCGTTCATGAGCACTACCACGAGCGGCTTCCCCGTGGCGGCCACGGCTTTCAGCAAATCCTCCTCGGGCTTCGGCAGAGCGAGAGACGTGCGGTCGCCACCCTTAAATCCCTCCTCGTCGACTTGCATCTCCTCGCCTTCCAGCTCGCTGGTGATCCCCACCACGGCAACCACCACATCCGCATTCCTGGCGGCGGCAACGGCCTCGGGGGAAGGTGTCAGGTCATAGCGCGTCCAGATGAGTCGCAGCGCCGGGTCGCCTCGAAGCTGACCATAATCAACCTGCAGCGCATAAGGCTTGTTCTTTTGCAGGTGGACTTTGCCCAGCTTGCTTTGTACTTTGCCGGGCATCCAGGCGGAAACGACTTCCTTGCCGTCCATGGAGACCCTGGCGAAACCCGATCCCTCCACTCCCAGCTTGTAATCTCCGTCCTCCTGGGGTGTGAAGGTGGTGGTCCAGCGCACGCCCAGCGGCGACCTGCCCACGGCTTCCGGCGGCAATGCCTGTGCTCTGAGGTCGATGCCGTTTTCGACGCGGGTTACCAGCGGCGTGGGCTTGGCCATCAGATTGCCCGTCGAATACTCGGCGCCCGCGCCCGGCTTGCCTTCCGTGGTCAGCAACTCTGCTGGAACTGGGCGGCCCTCGTTGCGTAGAAACTGCGTGCCCGGCACGAAAGTGATCTCGGTGGTGGGAAACTCCGCCTTCAGGCCCTCCAGCACTGACACGGAATGCGTGGGAGTCCCGTTGTAGTTGCCCAGCAGCACCCGGGTCTGGTCGGCCAGCGGTCCCATCAAGGCGATGCGTTTGACCCCCTCATTGAGCGGCAACACGCCGTCATTCTTCAAAAGCACCATGGACTCATTGGCCAGCTTGCGGGCCAGGGCGCGATGGGCCGGACTGTCCAACTCGCTCTCGCTGATCTTGGTGTAAGGAACCATTTCCGGCGGATCAAACATTCCCAGCTTCAGGCGCGCGGTCATCAGCCGGGTTACGGCCGCATCGATGTCACTTTCCTTCAGCAGGCCTTGCTTCACGGCTTCCAGGTACGGAGCGTAGTCGTGGTTATCCGTTACTTTGGCGAAGAAGTCCGCACACTCATTGTCCATGCCGCGCTGAAGCGAGAGGGCGGAGGCCTGCGGCTGGCTGGCGGTGAAGTGGTGACCTTGAAAAATGTCGATCACCGCGCCGCAATCGGAGACCACATAGCCTTGGAAGCCCCACTTGCCGCGCAACTGATCCTGCAACAGAAATTCATTCGCACACGCCGGCTGCCCGTTGATGCTGTTGTAGGCGCACATGACGGAGCCCGCCTTGCCCTCCGTCACCGTGGCGCGGAAGGCCGGCAGATAGGTATCCAGCTCGTCGTGCTTGCTCACCGGCACGTCCAGGGAGTGGCGCGCGGGCTCCGGGCCGCTGTGCACGGCGTAGTGCTTGGGCGTGGAGATGGTCCGGTAGTAGTGGGGATCGTCCCCCTGCATCCCGGTAACAAAGGCCACGCCCAGGCGCGCGGTCAGGAAGGGGTCCTCGCCGTAAGTCTCTTGCCCCCGTCCCCATCGGGGGTCGCGAAAGATGTTGATGTTGGGCGACCAGAAGTCCAATCCCTCAAAAATGTTGCTGTGACCGGCCCGCACGTCCTGGGCATGCTTGATTCGCCCCTCGATGCTGATGGCCACCGCCATCTCATGGATACCCGGGACATCAAACGTGGCCGCCAGGCCGATCGGCTCAGGGAACTCGGTGGTCCCGTCCACGGCTACTCCGTGCAGGGCCTCGCTCCACCAGTCGTAAGCCGGGACATTCAGCCGCGAAATCGCGCGCGCCTGGTTCACCAATTGCGAGGCTTTTTCCTCAAGCGTCATGCGGTGTACCAGGTCCGCGGCCCGCTGCGCGGCGGGCAGGCTCGGGTCCAAATAGGCAGGTTGAGCAGTATCTTGAGCCACCGCGGCGCAGGTCAACCCTGCCAGCGCGACAATCACCGCAAGCAATCTGAACCCCATTTTCGTCATCGAAATACCCCCGACTGGCATACGCGAAGCTAGTGTCCTGAGTCAGAAGTTCGTTTAAGAATTCAGCCCGTCAGCTGACGGGCGACAGATCGTAGCCCACGGCGCAAGAGTCTGTGTGAAAACTCGGCATCTTACGTGCTTAGCAAGCGGGTCAGGAGGCCCGCGATGAAATTTCTGGTGTACAGTCCCGATCAGGCTTATCTGGTGCCGCCC
>Ga0371490_1000338_pt1 | contig 34166 bp, 23 predicted proteins | sample MB2SIPfraction_FD_207959 | JGI IMG/M metagenome (GOLD analysis project Ga0371490, IMG submission 207959) | Lab enriched peat soil microbial communities from McLean, Ithaca, NY, United States - MB28FN SIP fraction | ecosystem: Environmental > Terrestrial > Soil > Wetlands > Peat | place: USA... | reverse complement strand
GCAGCGGATAGGTGCCTTCGAGCTCAATCGGGTTCTGCGTGGCCAGCACGAAGAACGGGTTCGGCAGCGCGTAGCTGTTGCCGCGCACCGTGCAGGCGCGCTCCTGCATGGCTTCGAGCAGGGCGCTCTGCGTCTTGGGCGGTGTGCGGTTGATTTCGTCGGCCAGCAGAATGTTCCCGAAAATCGGACCGGGCACAAAGGTCCAGGTGCGGCGGCCGGTGCCGGGGTCCTCTTCGATGATGTCGGTGCCGGTGATGTCGCTGGGCATCAGGTCCGGCGTGAACTGGATGCGCTTGAAAACCAGGCCCAGCGTCTGTGCCATGGTGCGCACCAGCAGCGTTTTGGCGGTGCCGGGCAGTCCCGTGATGAGGCAATGGCCGCCCACGAACAGCGCGATCATCACCTGCTCCAGAACCTCCTGCTGGCCTACGATCACGCGGTGCACTTCGGTCACGATGTCCGCCTGCACCTGGCGGAAGCGTGCGATGCGCGCTTTCAAAACGTCGGGTTCCATTTGTGAAGTTGCGGGTGTCGACATGTCTTTTTCCAATCCTATTTCTTCGTTGCGGCGGGATCATTCGGCTCCGCACCGTTCAACTGCAACAGCAGCTTCTGCGCCGGGCGGAATCCGGGAGCGATTTCCATCGCGTCGATCAGTTCGTTCCGGGCGTCCTCGGTCTGATGATTCAGGTTGAAAGCGCGCGCCAGATCGTAATGCGCGCCAGCCAGATCGGTGGGCTTGGCCGCCAGCAGCGCCTGAAACTCGCGGATGGCGCCTCGGGCGTTGTCCTGCTCCAGCCAGAGCTCGCCCAGGAGCCGATGCTGCTCGCTCAGCATGGGATAGATGTAGTTCAGACGCTCCAGAATCGCGGCGGCTTCTTTTCGATTGCCCGCGGCCGCCAGCTCGTTCGCCAGCAGCATGATGCTGTCCGGATCGCGCCCGCCGGCGTGGACATACTGCTCCAACTGATCGACGGCTGCGCCTTTCTCGTCTTTGGCCAGGTACGCCTTCGCCAGTGCCTCGTAAACGCTATGATGCTCGACGTAGCCGGGATAAAGGTCGCGGACGTCGTTGCCGAGCCGAATCACCTCGTCATAATTTCGGCTGGCTGACGCAGCGTCAATGCGCTTGATGGCTTCTTTCCAGCGGTCGAAGTTTTCGACTGTTCGTTCGGTTTCGGCATCGAGCGCGGCGCTAAACTGGCGGTCGAAATCGGCAGGCTCCATCTTCAGCTCTTTGCGGATCACAGTAGCGGTCGAGTCGCTCGCGCCGAAATCGCGCAGCATGGCAAGCACGGTCTCCCAACCCCATTTTTCCGTGATGTAATCGCAAATCCTGCCAGCCTCAAAATAGCTGACCACTACCTGCCGCGGAGTCACCGGGTGCACGAAACCGCGATCCAACTCGGTGACCGGTAAGAGCTGGTGGTTCTTGATCGCGGCGATTTCGTCCGGTCCCAGACGGTCGCCCCACTCCGGCGACGCGGCGGTTTCTTCGTGCACCGCGATGCCTTCGGTGAACCAGCGGGGCACGTGAGAGTTTGTCATCGCCAGGGTAAAAACGTGGCTCATTTCGTGCCGCATCACGCTGGCCCAATGGAAGGTGCCGGGCGGACGTCCGGATGGGCTATCCATGGCGATCACGTTGCCGAAGGTCACGCCCAGCGCTCCCAAGCCCGGCATGCCGAGCGTTCGCACGGCGAAATCTTCGTGATCGGGATACACTTCCACCTGCACCGGCTGGGTAAGATTCCATTGATACTTTTTCTCGTAAACCGCGATGGCGCGCCGCATCTCGTCTTCGAAATACGGGCGCAGCAAGTTAGCTTCCTTCCTATTCAGCTTGAGAATCGTGCGGTCGGTCCTGAACGTCACGAAATTCTTTTCGCTGTCAATCAGTCTCAACGAGTTAGTTGTGGCGCTGTCTTGGAATCCATTGTTCCAAGCGGTCTTGAGTTGTTGGTATGCCTCTTCGTCGCGGCCCAGCCGCATCAGGTTGACGCCAAGCTGCGAGCGCGCGGAATCAAGCTGCGGATCGATGCCGATGGCTTTTCGGTAGAATGCGATCGATTCCTCATAACGGCGATTCAGCATGAAAAAATGGCCGGCGGTCTCATAGCCTTTGGCTGCGTGCGGGTTCCAGGAGCTGTCTTTTTTATCCGCCAGCCAATCCAGCGTGGCGAGGATGGCCTTCGCCTGGACGGAGTTGGCGTCGAGCTCGAGTGCCCGTTTGGCCTCAGCCTCGGCCTTGGTTTTGTTGTCGTCTTCCAGAGCCAGCCGCGCCAGCAGTTCCTGGGCTTCCACCAATTTCGGATCGCTCCGCAAAGCCCGCTGCGCGAATTCGGCGGCGCTGCCGGAGTAAACCTCCGCCGCCACCAGCGCCTTGCCCACGAGCGCTCCCGCGTCGTCGGGTTTAAATTCGAGCGCTTCATCAAAAAGGCGATCGGCCTCGTCCGCCTGCCAGTGTTCCAGAAACATGCGGCCCCAGCGGACGCGGACCAGGGGATTGCGAGGCTCGCGCGCCGCCAGCTCGCGAAACGCCGCGTTGGCATCCTGATAACGCCGCGCCTTCCAGAGAGCCTCAGCCTGTTGCAAGGTCTGCGCGGGAAGCAGGGATGCGGCAAGCGCCAACGCCAAAGCACCGGGGCGGCGTGCGCCGCCCAACGCGAAGAAAAGCCGAGACGAATCTCGGCTCAGCAGGCTGGAAAGCCCCGCATGGTGCACGGGCAAGCCGCGCCACCGAGGCTCAGTGCGGGGCATCGAGGGCCTCCTGTGTCTTCGCCAGATCGAGCAGCAGCAGGGTCAATCGCTTGCGGTAATTGCCGGCGTCCATCCCGGCCTTCTCGTACTTCAATTGATCGATGGCCTGTTCCAGCTCCTCTTTCCTGGCCAGCAGCGCGCGTTTGGCGGGATCGCGCGCGGCATCGGCGTTAGCCCCCAGCCGCACCAGGGTGAATGCCGCGGCCAATCTGCCCTCGCCATTATCGGTTGACGGATTTCGCTCGCCGTCGCCTTTGCCGGTGTCTTCGAGCAGCGAATGCTCGGTGGCCAGGCGCTTGGCGGAATCGAAAGACTCGGTCACCTTGCGCTGCGCGTAACGAAAAGCCTCCAGCACGGAAATCGCATCGTTCTTGTCCGTGTCCGCCGCCGGATCGCCCAGGGCCTCGGCCCAATAGCGCGCGAAAACGGTGGCGTTCTTCTCCGTGCCTGCCTTGGTCGCCGTGATCACGATCCGGTTGGGCCGGCGCAGAAACGCGATCGCGCCGCCACTCGAGCTGGTCATGATCGCCACGCATTGGCGCGCGGCGGGAATGCGATCGAGCAGCGCGGTCAACTCAGCGGCGGTTATATCGGGGCCGGGAATGTTGAACTTGTAGTCTACTCCGTCATCGGTGCCGTGCCCGATCAACATCACCACCAGCGCGTCATCCGGCTTCGCTGCGCCAGCCAGTTGTTGAAACCGCGCGCGAATCTGCTCGCGATTCGGCGCAATCAGCGTAGTCACGTTGGCGTTGCCGGATTTCTTCAAGTTCGAATCGATATCGAGCGCCCACATCTTGAAGCGCTGGTCGTAATCGGGCTCGCCGCCGAGGCCCGAAATCGTCAGGAAGTAAGTGGCCGCTGGCGATGCCAGGACGCACGCCAGCAGCAGCGCGCAGAGTCTCATACTACGCCCCACTTGCGGCGCAGCAGCCATTCGCACGCGCGCAGGCCCAGCGCCAGCAGGAAAATGGCCGGCATATCCCATAGGTCTCGCGTTTCGCGCGCCGTGATGCCGGCTTCGGAATACGCGATTTCGTTCGCCAGCTTGGACGCCTGATCCGGCGTGTAATAACGGCCGCCGGTCTGTTCGGCGAGCTTTTCCAACAGCTCGCGGTTCTGCGATGTGGCGAAGTTTTCCGCCGCGCCATCCTCGCGGCGAAACGTCAGCACATCGCGGCCCAGTTCTTCCTGCTCACGTCCGGCGATGATCTCGGCCACGTAAGAGCCGGGCGCAACTGCCGAGAATTCGCCGGCGTAGATCCCCTCTTCGAGCGGCTCTGGCGCCAGTTCCATGGTGACGCTGGTTCCATCCGGCTGCAGGAATCGCGCCTGTACCGTGGCGTTGGCGACCGGTTTGTATTCCTTGTCCCGCACCTCCACGCGCAGCGGCACGCGCGTTTCGTCGGAAAGCACCTGCTTGGGAGTGGCCGCGCTCACCGGTCCGGGCGTATCGGTTACCAGGTAGCGCAGCAGTTGCTGCCAAAAAGTCTCCTGGCTGCGATCCTCGTGCGGCAGCCACATTCGCCAGCGCCAGCTTCCGCCGGTAGCGAACAACACGGTGCGCCCGCGGCCATAGTTTTCCGTCACCAACAGCGGCAGCTTGCGCTTTCCGGCCGGCGTGGAAACCAGCAGCACCGTGGCGCCGGGTTTTTCGTCGCCCGCCTCCTGATAACTAGCCATCATCGGCATCTTTTTCCAGCGTTCCGCGTTGCGCGCGGCATCGTCATCCAGGCGGCAGATGCTGCTCTCGGCGCCGGCGGGCGTCAACTCCTGGCCGGTGAAATCGCGGTGAAACGTGCCTTTGGTTTCGGGGAGGTTAGTGGGGATCAGGCCGGCCAGCGGTCCGGTGGCCCAGCCGCCATCGGAAAGAGATGCGCGCCCGCCCAGCAACAGCAACCCGCCGCCGCGGCGATCCACGAAGTCATGAATGAGCTGTTGCTGGCCGGGCGTGAAGTAATTCAGCTCTACGCTGCCGATGATCAGGCCCTGATACGCGAACAGTTCCTCGGCTTTGGCCGGGAACCCATCCTCCAGTTCCTTGGCGCTGGTCGTGCCCTGGCGGTAGATCTTGTTCTGGGTGGTGCGCAGCAGGCTGGCGATTTCCTGTTCGGGGTGATCGTCATTGGGCAAGAAGGGCAGCGCGCGGCGGATGAATTTGTAATCCCAGCGCGGCTCGCCTTCCATATAAAGGATGCGCGGCCTGCGGGCCTCCACGTTGACCAGGCGAGTGACCGCGTTGTTGCGCGCGTTCTCTTCGCCAGGCAGCGGGTCGATGCCGATCGAGAAAGTCTTCGGCCCCGCGTCGCCGCAATTGAAAACCAGCGATTCGGTGCGCAGCCGGCCGTCGGAAGCGAGCGTCACCTCCCGGCTGGCCAGCACTTTGCCGTTGTCGCGCACGCTGAGCCTGGCGCGGCTTCCGGAGAATCCGAAACTCGAAAACGTGACCGTCGCGGTCAGCCGCGATTGCGGCAGCGCGCGCGCCGGCAGCACGGCGTCGGTGATTTCCACGTCGCGATCCGGGCGCTCGCGGCCGAAACCGATGGTGTGAACCGGGATGCGCTGCTTGCGGAGCGCCGCCATCGTATCCGGGCTGATGCCGCCCGCATTGTCGGCTCCGTCGCTCAGCAGTACGATGGCGCCCAGCGGCAGCGATGACGACTCCGCCAGCACGCGCTCCAGCGTATCGCCGATGCGCGTAGCGGGCTCGGAGGCGTCGAGCGCATCCGTTTTCTCGATGCGCTGCGGCTCTTTGCCGAACTTGTATAGCCGCACCTGGAAGCGTTCGCCGAGCGATTGGAGCAGCCCGCTCGACAGCGCGCGCTTGGCCGCCGTCTCGCGCGTACCGCCCGCATCGGCGATGCCCATGCTGCGCGAATCGTCCACCAGGACGGCCACCACGTTTTGCTGCGGCCGCAAAGTGGCCACGCTCAGCGCGGGGTGCCAGAGCAGAAACAGGATCAGCGCCAGCATGGCGGATTCGAGCAGCCAGATGGCCAGCGGACGCGCGCCGCTCAACATGCCATGGTTGCGCCGTATGTGCCAGTACAGCAAACCGGCTCCGCAGACCACCGCCGCTGCCAGCAGCCACAGCGGCCACGGCGTCAGCAATACAAATTGGCCTTTATGAAAAATGCCGGCCGGGTATTTGAAGAGGAGCTCGAACATCGGGTTCTCACCGGCGTTCCTTGGCCGTTATCTGACGATAGACGTTTTGCCGGCGTGTATGAGTTACAGGCAATCCCCGCCCTTTTGTGAGTCAGGATAGCATGGGCCGGTGGTAGAACACGCTTTTAGCTTGCCGGTTTTGTTTCTTGCGCACGGGCTATAATTAAGAAATACCCGTCACTCCCGTGCAAGACTACATCCGGATTCGCGGCGCGCGAACCCATAATCTGAAGAACATTTCGGTTTCGATTCCCCACAACCAGTTGACCGTGGTGACCGGCGTGTCGGGATCGGGCAAGTCTTCGCTGGCATTCGACACCATCTACGCGGAGGGCCAGCGGCGCTATGTGGAATCGATGTCGGCCTACGCCCGCCAGTTTCTGGAGCGCATGGAGAAGCCGGCGGTCGACGACATCGACGGCATCGCGCCCGCGGTGGCGATTCGCCAGAAGAACTCGAGCCGCAACCCGCGTTCCACCGTCGCCACCGCGACCGAGTGCTACGATTTCCTGCGCCTGCTGTACGCTCGAATCGGCCAGACCTTCTGCCCCAACTGCGGCACCGTGGTGAAGAAAGACACGGTGGATGAGGTGGCCGCGCGCCTGCTCACGCTGCCCGAGGGCTCGCGGTGGTACGCGTTGTTCGCGTGCGGCGATCACGCTGGCGCCGCCTCCCTGCGCGACCACTTGTTCGAGCTGCGCAAGAAGGGCTTCACGCGGCTGTTTCAGGCGGGGCGGATTTTCGAGTTTTCGACTCCCGAATCGCTGCTCGATATCGATTTCAGCCAGCCGGTTTTCGTGCTGGTGGACCGCATCGCGATGGGCCCCGGCCTGCATCAGCGCCTGGTCGATACCGTTGAAATCTGTTATCGCGAGGGCGGTGAAGTAATCTTCGAGAGCGCCGCTGCGCCCGCGCAGGCGCTGCGCTTCAACGAGAAGTTCCAGTGCAAGACCTGTGGCATGGAATTCGCGGCCGCGGAGCCCATTCTGTTCAGCTTCAATTCGCCGGTCGGCGCCTGCCCGCGCTGCCAGGGCTTTGGCAACACCATCGATTTCGACCTCGACCGCGTGATACCCGACAAATCGCTTTCGCTCGATGAAGGCGCGGTCGAGCCGTGGACCAAGCCCAAATTCCGCTCCTGGCTCGGCAATTTCCGCAAGTCCGCCCGCGGGAAAGTGCGCTTCCGCGCGGCCTTCTGCGATCTGACCGACGACGAGCGCGAGCTGGTCTACGATTTCATCCGCCGCTTCTTCGCCTATCTCGAAACCAAAAAGTACAAGCTGCATGTGCGCGTTTTCCTCAGCCGTTACCGCGGTTACGCGCTGTGCCCGGAGTGCAAAGGTGCGCGCCTGCGAAAAGAGGCTCTGTACGTGCGCGTGGGTGGCCGCAACCTGGCCGAAGTAGTGCGCCTCAATATCGCCGAAGCCGCGCAATTCTTCGACGCGCTGGCGCTCAAGCCGGAAGAAACCGCCATCGCCGAGAAGATCCTGGTCGAGATCCGCCAGCGCCTGAAGTTCCTCAACGACGTGGGCCTCGAATACCTGACGCTGGACCGGCTGTCCTCCACGCTTTCCGGCGGCGAAGCCCAGCGCATCCAGCTCGCCACCTGCCTGGGCTCGCGCCTGGTGGGCGCCTGCTACGTCCTCGATGAGCCGTCCATCGGTCTGCATAGCCGGGACACCGGGCGGCTGATCCGCATCCTCGAGGAATTGCGCGAGTTGGGCAACACCATCGTGGTGGTGGAGCACGATCCGGAAGTGATGCGCGCCGCCGATCACCTGTTGGATCTGGGACCGGGCGCGGGCGAGCACGGCGGCAGCGTCGTCTACGAGGGCACTCTCGAGCGGCTGCTCGCCGATGGCAATAGCTCGCTCACGGCGCGCTATCTGCGCGGCGATCTGCGCGTGGCGGCGCCGCGCGCGCGCCGGTTGGTGGACCTGAAACGCGCGCTGCGCATCGTCGGCGCACGCGTCCATAATCTGAAGAACATCGACGTCGAGATTCCGCTCGGCATGATGGTGGCGATCACCGGCGTTTCCGGCTCCGGTAAGTCCACGCTGGTTCACGATGTGCTGTTCCGCTCCATCGAGGCGCTGCACAAAGCGCGCGATTCCTCGAGCGAGGCGGAGATCGAAGATGCCCTCGAGGCAGACACCGCACCGCGTATGGCCTGCCGCAAACTGGAAGGCGCCGAGCGCATCTTCAGCACGGTGATGATCGACCAATCGCCCATCGGCCGCACCCCGCGCTCCAACCCGGTTACCTATATCAAAGCGTTCGACCTGATTCGCGCCCTCTTCGCCAACACCCGCGATGCGCAGAAGCAGGGGTACACGCCCGGCCATTTCTCCTTCAACATCCCCGGCGGCCGCTGCGAGACCTGCCAGGGCGATGGCACGGTGACGGTGGAGATGCAGTTCCTGGCCGACGTGGAGCTGATCTGCGAGGAGTGCAAGGGCACGCGCTATAAGAGCGCCATTCTGGACATTCGCTACAACGGGCTCAACATCCACGAAGTGTTGCAGCTCACGGTCAGCGCGGCGTTAGCGTTCTTCAGCGGCGTGCCGCGGCTGGTGGAGCGCTTGCGCGTGCTGGACGACGTCGGCCTGGGATACTTGCGGCTGGGCCAATCCGCCACCACGCTTTCCGGCGGCGAGGCGCAGCGCGTCAAACTGGCCGCCCACTTGGCTGCGGCAAGCTGCCGCGGCACCCTGTTCATTTTCGACGAGCCCACCACCGGCTTGCACTTCGACGATATCGCCAAGCTTCTGGCCGCCTTTGGACGGCTGATCGAAAACGGCGGCAGCCTGGTGGTGATCGAACACAACCTCGACGTCATCCGCGCGGCCGATTGGGTGATCGACCTCGGCCCAGAGGGCGGCGCGGCCGGCGGCGAAGTGGTGGTGGCCGGAACCCCGGAAACCGTGGCACGCGCCGCCCGCTCGCATACCGGCCGGTATCTCGCCGCCTTGTTGGGGAAGTAGAATCGTACTGGGAGGTCCGAATGCGATTCGTGCTGCTCGTTTCGCTCGCTGGCCCGCTGGCTTTCGCCGCCACCGAACCGCTGGCCATCGTCCAGCCCGTCATCAGCCAGATGGAAGAAGGCGCGGCGTCGCCTCCGGGGTTCTATTACACGCCCGGCGAGGTCATCTTTTTCAGTTGCCGCGTGGCGCATTACGCCAAGACCTCGGATCTCAAGGTTCACATTGCTTACTCGGTCGAAGCTTTCGATCCCGCGGGCGTGCAACTCAATGAGACATACAAGAATGAGTTTAACGACGAAGTTACCATCGAAGACAAAGACTGGATGCCCAGAATCCAGACGCAAGTGATGATTCCACCGCTGGCGGGTTCCGGCAATTACAAAATCGTGGTGAAGGCCGAAGACCTGCAGGCCAAGACCACGGCGCAGATCGAGGTGCCGTTCGAGATCCGCGGCCGCGTCGTCGAGCCGAGCGACAAAGTGATCGTGCGCAACTTCCACTTCTACCATGATGAGGGTGGCAAGGAGCCTGCCGAGAAGGCCGTCTACCACGCCGGCCAAACCATGTGGACCCGTTTCGACGTGATCGGATACCAGTACGGCGCCGGCAACAAGATCGACGTCAGTTATGTCGCTTCCATCATGCTGCCCGATGGCAAGGTGGTGTGGACGCAGCCGGAGCCGGCTACCGAGCAGAGCCAGTCGTTCTATCCGAAGCGGTATATCTCGGGCGAGTTCAGTATCGACCTGAAAGCCGGTGTCAAACCGGGCTCTTACATCGTCGCCGTGCTGGTGAAAGACTCCATCGGCAATCAAAGCTACGAAAGCCGCCACCCGTTCACGGTGGAGTAGCGGGTTGGCTGGATCCAATCGCCGACAACCGCTCCCTTACGGTCGCGGCTCCGAACGCGCGCCGACGCATCGGAGCCGCGACCGTAAGGGAGCGGCCGGTAGCAGCTACGAAACGATCCCTGTTGGCTGCTACCCTACGTAGCATGGCAGATACATTCGAAGTCGGCCGAGCCCGCGTGACCATCGAAGATACCGTGCGCGTGGCGCGGGAAGGCGCTCAAGTGAGCATCGCGGCGGCTGCGCTCGAGCGCATCGCCCAAGGGCGCAGCCGCCTGGATGAGTTGATGGCGCGCGGCGAGCGTATTTACGGCGTCAACACCGGCGTCGGCGGCAACGTGGGCATCTCGCTGCCGGCGGAAAAAATGGAGCTGCTGCAGCACAACCTGGTGAGGCATTTAGGCTGCGCCACCGGGCAGCCGCTCCCGAACGATGTCGTGCGCGCCGCCATGCTGCTGCGCCTGGTCACATTTTCGACCGGCGCCTCCGCGGTGCGCCCGGAGCTGACCGAAGGGCTGGCCGCGCTCTTGAATCGCCGCGTCACGCCCGTGGTGCCGCGCTACGGATCGGTTGGCGCGTCCGGCGACCTGATGCCTTCCGCCTATATCGCGCGCGTGTTGATCGGAGCGGGTGAAGCTGAGTTCGACGGACGCCGCATGCCCGCCGTGGAGGCTCTCGAAGCCGCCGGATTGAAGCCCATCCCCTTCGCGCCCAAGGAAGCCCTGGCGCTGATCAACGGCACCACCGTGATGACTGCCTGCGCCACGCTCTTGTGGATGGATGCGCGCCGCGTGCTCGAAGCGCTGCTCTCCGCCGCGGCCCTGGCCGTCGAGGCCATGGAGGCTCCGGCGCAGCCCTTCGATGCCTGGGTGCAGGAGCAAAAGGGGCATCCCGGCCAGATCGCGGTGGCCGCGTTTCTGCGCGACATGCTGGCCGGCTCCGGCTACACCCGCGTATCGAGCGGCCAAAGCTGCTATTCGCTGCGCTGCATCCCGCAAGGCCTGGGACAGGTCTGGGAAGGCAACCAGGATGGCCGCGCCGTGGTCGAACGCGAAATCAACTCCGCCAATGACAATCCGCTGATCGATCCCGAAACCGGCGCCCTGCACAAAGCGGGCAATTTCTATGGCGGCCACATCGCCCGCCTGCTGGATACCTGGAAGATCGATTTCGCATCCATGGCCAATTGGGGCAATGCGCTGATCGCGCTGCTAGTGGACGACCGCTTTAACCACGGCTTGCCCGCCAACCTCACGCCCGAGCCCGGTGTCAATTCCGGCTTCAAAGGCATGCAGTTGAGCATGACCAGCCTGGCCTGCGCCGTGCGGCAGATGGCCGGGCCCAGCTCCATCCATTCGCTGCCGACCGAGCAGTATAACCAGGACGTGGTGAGCCTGGGAATGCACGCCGCGGTCACCGCCATGGACGCGCTGGAGTGCTTGCGCAACGAAACCGCGATGCTGCTGCTGGCCGTCACCCAGGCCGTGGATCTGCGGGGCGGGGAAGCCAAGCTGGGTGAGGGCTCTCGGCGCGTTTATAAGAGCGTGCGCCGACTGGCCGCGTTCCAATCCGCCGACCGCCCTATGGAATACGAAGTCGCCGCCGTTGCGGCACTGATCGTGTCCGGCAGCCTCGCCAACTGAGCCGTGGCGCACGCAGTCATGCCTGCGGTGTCGCCAGTCGTGCCGACATTTCTTCTGGTCGGGCGAAGAAAGGTCGAGATGACTCTCGACCCTGCACGCAAGACTGCGCGTGCCACGGCGGCAGCCCCTACTTCGTCGCCTGCTTCAGCGCGTCCGCGGCTCCTTCAATCGCTGCTCCGGCATCTTCCAGCACCTTGCCCACGCGTGCGATCTGCTCGTCCGCCAGCTTCCACTGCTTCTGCTCAATGCTCTCGCGCACCGCCGGCAGCGTCTTCACACCGTAGCCGGTGTACAGGCCCGGAGCGTAAATCTGGTGCTGGAACCACGGCCGGTTGGGCAGGCCTTGGCTCGAAAGAAAGGCGCGCTCCACAATAACCAGCCGGTCGTTGACGTCCTTCAGCTCCGCATGAGCCAGCGCCGATCCGCCATTGGCGGCGGCGTGCGCGGCCGCCTGATCGAAATCGTGCGCGGTCCGTTCCAGCTCCGCCAGCCCGTTTTCGAGCGGCGCGAAATTCAGAAACGGCGGGACGGTCTCCTTCGCCGGCGGCACCGTTTTCAAGCGTGGGTCCTCCAGCGCGGCGAACACTCCGTCGTCGATCTGCCGGTTGCGTTCGATAATCTGCTCACGCTTATCGTGCGCCAGCTTCTTCACTTCATCCACATACCGGTGCACGGTGTCGGCCAGCCCATGAAACTCGAATGGCAGCAGGTCCGCCCCGGCCAGCCGCATCACCGCCGTCCCCGCCGTTTGCGCCAGCGCGCGTCCGTACACAAAGGTCGTGTCGGAGAAATGCGTGAACCAATAAAAATCGTCATAGATGGAATGATAAATACCGCCGCCGTCTTCGCCGCCGAATCCCAGGTTCAGCGACGCGATGCCGGCGTGGTCCAGAAACGCCGTGTAATCCGAGCCCGAGCCCAGCGCGCCGATACGCAAGTCCGGCCGCGTCCGCGCCTCTTCGCGGTCCGCCTGCGGCGTCATCATCCGGCCCTCGCCCGCAATGCGGTGGGACTGCGCACGCTTCCACACCGTGACGTTACTCTCCGGATCCTCAATGTCGCGCGCCACGCCATTAATGAAATGTTCGAGCGAATGCGATCCCTCGACCTCCAGAAAACCGCGCCCATTGCTGTCCGAGTTGATATACACCGCCGCCTTGCCCACCAGTTCTTCGGCGTGTTCTTCCACCCATTCGGTCGAGCCCAGCAGCCCCGGTTCCTCGCCGTCCCAGAGGCAGAACACGATGGTGCGCTTCGGCTTCCAACCCTGCTTCAGCAGAGCCGCCATGGCGCGCGCCTCTTCCAGCACCGTGATTGCGCCCGAAATCGGGTCCTCGGCGCCGTTCACCCACGCGTCATGATGGTTGCCGCGGATGATCCATTCGTCCGGGTACACCGCGCCCGGAATGCGCGCGATCACGTCGTAGAGCTTCTTCTGGTCCCAATTGAATTTCAGCTTCAGATGCACTTTGGCGGGGCCCGGCCCGAGGCGGTATGTAATCGGCAGCGCGCCGCGCCACTGCGGCGGCGCCACACGGCCCTCCAGCGCCGCCAGCATCGGCTGCGCATCCGCGTAAGATATCGGCATCACCGGTATTTTGGTCAGCGTTGTGACCTGGTCGAGCGGCAGCCGCTTGGCTTCGGGCGTCGCGCCCACGCCCGGCGTCAGCGGATCGCCCGGATAGATCGGCATGTCCATCACGCTGCCGCGCTGCACGCCATCTTTGGGGCGATACGGCCCGGCCGGAAAAGTTTGGCCCGGCGCGTAGCCGTCGTCACGCGGATCCGAGTAGATCAGGCACCCGATGGCGCCATGCTCGGCCGCCACCTTTGGCTTGATGCCGCGCCAACTCCCTCCGTAGCGCGCGATCACGATCGCCCCTTTCACCGACACGCCCTGCCGGTCCAACGTCTCGTAATCCTCCGGCACGCCGTAGTTGACGTACACCAGCGGCCCGGTCACGTCGCCATCGATCGAATAGGCGTTGTAAGTCGGAAGCTGCTCGTCGTGCTGTGAGGACGTAGGGTCCACGGCAACCGTTGGCTCCTCGATCTTCGCCACGAAGTGCTCCGGCGCGACCATCTCCAGCAGCCGCTCCTTCGGCGTGGGAAAGAGCACGTCGAAGTTCTCGATGTGCGCATCGAGGCCCCACTCGCGGAACTTCGCGAGCAGCCACTCCGCGTTGTTGCGGTCATACGGCGACCCCACGTGGTGCGGACGCGCCGAGAGACGCTCCATGTTCGAACGCATCAACGCCGGATCCGGAATCGCGCGGAACTTGGCTTCCCACTCGCGCTCCGCGCGCGCCGAATCCGCCGTGAATCCCGCCAGCGGCGCCGGCTCCTGAGGAACCGCCATCGGCGACGCAAGGCACAAACCAACCACTGCAGCCAGACCGGTCTTCATAAGACAGCTATTGTACACCTCAAGTTCGCCGCCATCACCCGGTTCCGCTTCGGCTGCACAATCGATGGCGCCGTGGTGGCAGAATAGGAATTTCGCATACTTGCCATATTGGTCGATGTCTCATGAGCAGAGTTATTATGCTAGCCTCAACGGCCGCGTTGGTTTTGTCGTTATCCATCCGTGCCGGCAGCGGTGCGGCGCTGCCTGCCACGCCGCACGTTGCGACCTTCTATTACGTCTCCCCATCGGGCAATGACGCCTGGCCCGGAACCCAGACCCAGCCGTTCGCTACCATTCAATTCGCGGCGAGCCAGCTAATGGCCGGAGACACGCTGATCGTGCGCGCCGGGGACTATCACGAGATCGTCACCCTGGGCAGTTCGGGTACTGTCGCCGCGCCCATCACCATCGAGGCCGCCCCCCGCGAGCACCCGACCCTGATCGGCGCCACTCCCGTCGCCGGGCCCTGGACCGCCTATTCTGGCGCGATCTATAGCGCTCCGTGGCCCAGCCAACCCACCCAGGTCTTTGGCGCAGGCCGGCTGCTCAACGAAGCCCGCTGGCCCAATACGCCCATCGAGAACTTCGCGGGCATGACTTACGCACTGGCTGACTCGGGCACCCAGGATTACATCACCTATTCCGCCCTGCCCGATGTCGACCTGACCGGCGCCTGGGTCCGCGTGATGGCGGGGCAGGCCTGGGTTGCTTATGACCGCCAAATAATCTCCCACGACAGAGCTTCCGGCACGCTGACTTTTTCTTCGCCCATCAACGCCATTTCCGAGCTGATACCGCGCCGCGGGAACCACTTCTTCGTATTCGGAAAGTTGGAACTGCTGGATTCGCCCGGCGAATGGTGGTGGGATCCCAACCAGCAGCAGCTATACGTCTGGATGCCCGATGGGCTTTCTCCCGCTGGCCGCACCGAGGCCGGAGTGGCCCCTGCCGTGCTGGATCTCAGCGGCCAGTCCTATGTAACGGTCAAGGGACTATCCGCGCGGGGCGGCTGGTTCAACCTCCAGAACAGCACCAATTGCATCGTGCAGAACTTCCACCTGACGGCGCCAAATTGGGTCCGCACCTTTGATGGATACTCGGTCTGGCCGCAGTATCTGGGTGGCGTGGACGTCTCCGGAACCGGCAACGTCCTCGACGGCGGATTGGTGCAGGATGCCGGACGCAGCGGAATTCACATCGCCGGAACCGGCAACACCGTGCAGCAGGTGACGGTGGAAGATCAAGGATGGAACTGGGCTAACGAGGGTGGCATCAACCTGAACGGCGGAAGCCAGGCCACCGTCGAGAACAACACCATCCTGCGGTCGGCCATGGCCGGCATCCTCCTCGCGCCCGGTTCCCACGTCGTGAACAACCTGGTGGAAGACGTGTGCCTGTTCGTCGAGGACTGCGGCAACGTGTACGCCTGGAGCATGGACGGCCAGGGAACCGAGATCGCCTACAACGTCTTCATCCGCAACCACGCCCGCTGGGGCGCAGCCATCTACCTGGATGCGGGAAGCTTGAACTTCCGGCTGCATGACAACGTGGCACAAGCAATCGCCTGGAACGGCGTCAACATAACCGGCGTCAACGACATCGAAAACAATACCTTCCTCGGCATTGGGCACCAGGGCATCAGCTTCACTCCGGGTGCGACGGCGGTTGGCGCGGACTGGTCGGCGGGCAAGGCGCTTCACAACCAGTTGGGAGAGCCATTCCCGCTCCTGGTCCAACTGGCCCAGCCGATTTCGATCATCCCGGACTACGGCTTCTACATGGCTTATATGCCGCTGGCGCCGCAGCCTGGCCCTCGGCGCGTGGAGATCGATTGGTCCCAACTGGCGCAACCGGGATGGAGCCAGGAGCAGGTGCCGCTGAACCTCTCCGAAGTGGACAGCATCCTGTTTGGCTTCGATTCGATCGTCGGCGACTACGATTACACGATCGGCAACCTGCGGCTGCTCCCCACCGGTCAGACCGGCGACATGGGCGCCGTGCCCGTCACTGGAGTGGCTTGGACCACTACTTCGTCGGGCGGCTCGGTGTGCACGCTCACCGCTTCCGGCCCGCTCACCTGGGGAGCATCCGGGTCCAGCGCCCTAAACGGGCAGGGCCTGCTGACTGCGCCGCTGCCGGCGGGTTTGACGAACCTCACCGCTTACCGCGGGCTAGCCTTCGAACTGGCCGGTACGGCGTCGCGAACCTACGACTTCCAGGGCTATCAGGATGTGGATAACGGCCCCCCCGCGGAACCCGGCCGCGGCGCCAGCTTGCCCGCCAACGTAGGCGCCGAATCGACAGGACTCTCCACGCGATGCCCGTCCTCGACCGGCTCGTGGGCGGTTGCACAGGCGCGCTGCGGTAGGCAGCCGCGAGACGCAGGTGGGCACGCGGAAGCGCCTGCCCCACTCTTTGCTAAAACCGCTGCGGCGCTTCGCCCAGGCGTACCTGCACTTTCTCCCTGCGGCCGTTGCGGTAGACGGTGAGGTTCAACATGTCGCCGCCGTGCTTGTGATTCAACACCTGCACCAGCGAGTCGTTGCCCTCCACCGCCTGGCCCTCCACTTCCACGATCAAATCGCCGCCCACCCCGAGTTGATAATTCCCAACCACCACCATCTGGCGTGGCCCGCGCAAGCCGGCTTCCTCCGCCGGCGACCCGCGCTCGATGCGCTGGATCAGCAGGCCGCCTTTGGACGGCAGATCAAGCGCTTCGGCCAGATCGCCCGAAATCCACACCGTGGTGATGCCCAGCGTGGGCCGCGAAATGTGCCCGCGCGCCTGGAATTGATCCAGCATTTCCTTGGCGCGGTTCACCGGCATGGCGAAGCCGATGCCGATATTGCCTTGCCCGTAAATCGCGGTGTTGATGCCGATCACGTTGCCGTGCGAATCCAGCAGCGGCCCGCCGCTGTTGCCCGGATTGATGGCGGCATCGGTCTGGATCATGCCTTCCAGCCTCTCCTCTTCGGTTTGCAGTTTGCGATTGAGCGAGCTGACCACGCCGGTGGTGAGCGTTCCCTCCAAGCCGAATGGATTCCCGATGGCCAGCACCTTCTGCCCCACCACCAGCGCGCCCGAATCTCCCAGCCGCAGCGTGGGCAGCTTGTGCCCGGCATCGATCTTGATCAGCGCCAGGTCGTTGCCCGCGTCCGTGCCGAGCACTTTCGCCTTGTACGATTTCATATCGGAGAGCTTCACCGTGAGTTGCGAGCTGCCGCGCACCACGTGGTTATTGGTGAGAATGGTGCCGTCCGCGTTGACGATGAAGCCGGAGCCGGTGCCATCTTCCGGGTAGAGCTGGAAGAACCAGTCCTGGCGATAGACGCGGGAAGTGATGTTGACCGTGGCCTCGCGCGCCGCTTTGTAAATGTCGATATTATTCTGCTCGTCGGACGAATACGCCGGCGCGGCCGACGCCGGCGCCTCCCAAAGGCGGCCGCCGGAAGAAAGCTGCGGCAGGATCTGGGCGAGCCTCCAGTGCCCGGCGGAGGTTATGGTCAGGAAGCAGGCCACCAGCACGGCGGCCCATATCAATGGTCGCATCAGTTTCATGATTCGATTCTCCGTAACGCCTCGTAGACGGCGCGGGTTTGCCGCAGCGTGTTTTCCTTGGTTGCCGATGTATCTATGACGAAATCGGCGAACTTCCGTTTTCGCTCGACGGGCATCTGGCGGCTGAGGCGCGCGCGCACCACGGCTTCCACCGCTCCCTCGCGGCGCATGGCGCGCTCCACCTGCTGTTCCTCTGTGCAGATCACCAGAATCAGCCGGTCAAACCGCTTGTAGCTGCCGGTTTCGATCAGAATCGCGGCTTCCACCACGAAGATCCCGTCCGGTTTTCGCCGGGCAAACTCCGCCGCCATTTCTTCCTCGCGGCGCACCACCGGCGGATGCACCAGCGCGTTGAGCCGGGCCAGTTTCTCGGGATGGTCGAACACCAGTTTGGCCAGCCGGCGCCGGTCGATCTCACCCGTCTCACGAACGATCCCGGCGCCGAATTCGCGGATCACCGCGTCGTGCGCCTCGCCGCCGGGGCTGAGCGTCTGGTGTCCCAGCTCGTCGGCCTCCACCACCAGGCATCCGTAGCTCTTGAGCGCCTCCCCGACGAACGATTTCCCGCTCGCCAGACCGCCCGTCAGCCCGACCTTCAACATAGCCCGGCCCGCCGTTCGGCGGCGGCGACCGTATTGGCCATCAGCATGGCGATCGTCAACGGTCCCACGCCTCCGGGAACCGGCGTATAGGCGGAGGCCTTCTCGATCGCGTCGTTCGGATCCACGTCGCCCACCATTACGAAGCCGCGCTTGTCGAAAGCAGCCAGTTTGTCCGCCGCATCGCGAAAGACGCGCGCCGCGAGCGCGCGGTCCGTCACGCGCGTCTGGCCCACATCGATCACCACCGCCCCCGGCCGTATGAAATCGCCCGTGATCATCGCCGGCCGGCCCAGCGCCGCCACCAGAATGTCTCCCTCGCGGCACACGCCCGCCAGGTCCGCGGTCTTCGAGTGGCAAATGGTAACCGTGGCATGTTCATGCAGCAGCAGCAGCGCGGCCGGCTTGCCCACGATGTCGCTGCGGCCCACCACCACCGCGCGCTTGCCCGCCACCGGGATCCCGTACCGCTTCAGCAATTCCATGATGCCGGCCGGCGTGCAAGGCCGCGGCCCAGGCAGCGCCGCCACCAGGTTGCCTACATTGCATGGATGGAAACCGTCCACATCCTTCGCCGGCCCGATCGCCAGCAGCACCCGCTTCGTGTCCACCTGCCGCGGCAGCGGCACCTGCACCAGAATGCCGTCCAGGTCGTCCCGCGCATTCAACGCTTCGATCAGCGAGAGCAATTCGCCGGTGGTCACGCTTTCCGGTGGCCGCAGCGTCTCCGAGTGAATCCCCAGATCTCCGCAGGTCTTGACCTTGTTGCGAACGTAGATTTCCGAAGCTGGGTCGTTTCCCACCAGGACTACGGCGAGTCCCGGGGGACGGCCCTTGGCGGCCAGCGCCGCAATGCGAGGTTTCAGCTCGGCTTTGATTTCATCGCGGACGCGATTGCCATCGAGGATTCGAGTTGGCAGGCCGAAGCCTGCCCCAACAATTTCGGGCATTCCCTAACAATCATAGCGTGCGCTGCTGCGCCTCGCCGCGCCATTTCAGGATCATTCCTGGACGGGAACATTCTCGCGCGTGGCGCAGGCTGTCAAGCCTGCTGAGCCGAGAGTCGTCTCGGCTTTTCTTGTTCTTGCATCGAGAGGAATCGGGGCCAACCACGCCGTCTCAGGGGCGGCTAGTCCACTGCGCTACTTCGCCGCCGTGGGTCCTTCCAGGCTCGCCAATAAATGCGTGTGATTGTACTTGCGCGCCAGGTCGAGAGCCGTCAGACCTTCCTTGGTGCGCGCGCCGGCGTGGCGCACTTTTGCGTTTCGCTCAGGAGACTGCTTTTTCACCATTTTGTTCTTTTCAGCTTGCAGTGCTGCGCCAGCCAATGTATAATCCTGCAACATCATGGCTGACAACACGAACACCTCGAATATCCCCCCTGAACCAGCCAATATGGTGCAGAGATTCTTGCGCTATTTGCGACGGCTGCACCTTCGCCGGAACATCCGTCCTGAACCACCCCACATTGTGTGGGATAACGCCGACCCGGCAAGATCGCTTCAGGAGCTTCGAGAAGCAGTGGAGCTCGAAGGCCAGAAGGCGATCGAATGGTATTGGCAACACAAGAAGTGGAAGAGGCGCTGGGCGCAGCTCTTCCAGTTCCTCGCGTTGTTCTTGACGGCATCGGCTGGCCTTGTGCCGATCCTCCTCCAGGTCCTCACGAATTTCAAAGTCAATACCGCGTGGATGCCCAAAGACTCGGGTCCCTTAGCCGCTGTGTTCGTGGGTATTGCCGCGGCGCTGCTCGGCCTCGACAAGGCGTTCGGTTTCTCGAGCGGATGGGTGCGCTACGTATTGACCGCCACTTCCATGACCAAGCTCCTGGAAGAATTCCGGATGGATTGGATTGCGCTCTCGGCGGTTTCGGCCGTGCCGCCGACGGCGGATCAACAATCCGCCAGGATTCAGCGAGCCAAGCAATTCGTTTCCACCATACAAGGCATGGTCGAGCAGGAAACCAAAGATTGGGCAACCGAATTCCAAAGCAATATTGCGCAGATGGAGAAAGATCTCAAGGTTCAGCTCGACACTCTGAAGGCTCAGGTGGACAAAGCCGCCAAAGATAAGGAAGTGGCGAGCAAGCCCGGAGCCATCGAACTTACCGTTACGAACGCAGACAAAACGGACGGCTTCAGCTTCGACGTTGTTTTGGAAGGCCAGTCCGGCAAGTCCACGGATTCCGTCTCCAATGCCATGGTCTGGACCCGCATCAACGTGGTTCCCGGTCAATACAAGATCGGCATCAATGCCAAGAGCAAAGGAAACCTCATCGCGACTTCAACCGTGATTACGGTCAATCCCGGAGAAACCGCAAAGCCGTCGGTGACGCTGCCGATTTAGGAGGGAGACACTAGGCGCGGCGCGCTTGGTCCGCGGCCGATTGTGGCGAACGGACAAACAGCAAAGGCGAGACGAATCCCGGCTCGGCAAGGCCGGAAGCCCGCGCCACGCCTCAACTCCAGGGAGTCAGCGTCGCAACACCCGTGCCCGAAACGTCCGAGCTGTTTCTGGTGACGAGCGTAAGGTTGTGATGGATTGCCGTTGCCGCGAGCAGGCCGTCAATGACGGGAACCGGCTTGCCTTTCGCCGCGGCAATTGCGGAGATCCTGCCCCATCGGTCCGCGATCGCTGCATCGATCGGCAAAACTCGGTCGAGAAAGCGGGATGGGAGATCCACTTGCAGCCATGATTCCAATCGTCCCCGGCGCCGCCCCGCGCGCAGACGTTGCACGCCGTTCCTGATTTCGCCCAGCGTGAGCACGCTCAGAAACAGGAGCGATTCATCCGTCTCTTCGATCCAGCGGAGCACCTTGTCATCGGGCTTGGGCCTAATCAGTTCGGAGATGACGCTGGTATCGAGCAGGAACCCCGTCACAGCTTAGTCGCTCTGCCGAAATCGCGTGGCCGTTCCAGTTGGATTCCCGAACCGGCCAGCGGCGAATCCGCGAAGAACTGGGCCAGGCTCCCCTGGCGCGCCTTGGACCTCGATAGCCGTTCGTATTCCTCGGCAGGAAGCACCACGACCGCCGTTCTGCCGTGCTTGGTCACCCGCTGCGGCCCGGATTCGCGCGCCAGACGGAACACCTCGCTAAATTGCGCCTTCGCCTCCTGCAATTGCCAGTCCTTGCGGCTCGCATGAGGCTTCGAAATCAGTGCCTCCCGGGGAGAACGCTTAGGTATTCTGTTCATGAGTGCGATGGTGTCTGACTAGACTAGTCAGAATGATTATAGCAGTTCGGGCGGCCTGAAGGCTCCTGGCCGTGCCGCTTGCCATCGCCAGACCCCGGTCTTATTTCCTTCTCACCAGCAGCTCCACCCCTCCCACGACCGTCCGCCCCGGCATCGGCACCCCCAGTATCTCCTGATAGTTTGCATTAGTCAGGTTGGAGACCTGCAAGAACGGATGGACTGTTCCGGCTGCATACGCGGCGTACACATCCCAGAGTGCGTATGGGGAAAGACCACGGCGATTCAGCGCGCCCACTCGGCTGCGCAGTATCCATCGCTCGCCGAACATGGCTTGCCACGTCGCCACGCCGGAATCGGCCGGGTAATTGAAGCTGTATTTGGTGTAAGTGCCCGGGATCGTGTCCTGCGTGCCAATCAGCCAGTCATAGTGTACGTCGAGCGTTTGCGAACGGCAGATGGCGAAGTGTAGCCCGCTTTCGACGCCGGTGAACCGCAGCCGGTCGATGTTCAATGCCTCCCACGGGGCATCGACATCGGTGCGGTAATAATCGATACCGTCGTGCACCTGCCGGTTGAATACGGTCAGCTCGCCGCGCACGCGGGAGCTGGGCTGCCAATCCAAGCCGGCTTCATAAGTCCAGGCGCTCTCCGGCCGCAAGTTAGGATTGCCGAAGTCACTGGGGTCGGAGTAATAAAGCTCGGTGTAACTGGGCACGCGAAAAGCGCGGCTTATCGACGAGCGGAACTTGAATCGCGGATTGACCCAGACGCCGCCGGCGATGGTCGGTGTCATCGTCGCCGAAAGGTTGCGCCAGATTTCTTCCCGCGCCGCCACCGAGAGCGAGAACCGCCGCAGCGCGCGGAAGTCGGCCGCTGCATAGGCCGCGCCGCGGCTGCGCGCGTGCGTTCCCAGATTGTTGCTCACGATGGATTCGTGCAGGCCTTCCACGCCGTACGAAATGGTAATTGCCCGCGCCGGCGTTTCCCTGCGGCGCAGCGCGGCCTGATAGCTTTCGTCGGCGTGGTGGTTCGTGTAGATTTCCGGCTGATCGCGGAACAGCACGAACAAATCGCTGTGCCGGCGCCAGGCAAAACTCGCCTCGGTCTTCTTACCCAACATTTGCCGCCCGCCGATCCACCAGGTCTTGGTGTCTTCCCACGAAGGATACGGTCCGTAAAAATCGCTCGCGCCGAATGGCTTGTCCATATAAGCCATCGTCAGATCGGCCGGGCCCCAGCCGGTCGCAACATGCGTGCTCGAAGCTAGGTCCAGGCTACGGTAGTCGCGGTCCGGCATGAAACCGGTCGAGAAATCGCGCGCGAAGCTGAGCTGTTCGCTGACCGGCCCGAAGGTGTCAGCAATCGACGCGCGCTGCTGGTTGATGCCATCGTTGCCCACCGACGTGCGCAGCCGCAGCTCCAGATCTTCCGGTGGCGCGGTGATGATGTTGATCACTCCGCCAATCGCGTCCGAGCCATACAGCGTCGAGCCGGAGCCGCGCAGCACTTCCACCTGCTGGATGGTATCGAGCGGCACCGGGATATCCATGTCATGGTGGCCCGTCTGCGCGTCGCTCAGCCGCTGGCCATTGAGCAGCACCAGCGTCTGGGCGAATGTGCCGCCGCGTATCGAAAGGTCGGTCTGCACGCCGTTGGGCGCGCGTTCCTGGAGGTCGAGCGCGGGATCGGTGCGCAGCAGGTCCACCAGCGCGTTGAGCACCAGGTCGTTGGCTCGCGCCGGCAGCAGCGTAATGGCGCGGTCCATTTCATCCAGCGACAGCGGCTCGAAGGTGCCCGTCACCACCACCGTTTCATGCTGCGGCGCGGGCGCAGGCTGAGCCGGCGGTTGCGGCGCATCAGGCTGCTGGGCAACAACGGGGAAAGCCAGGAGGAATAGCGAAAGAAACCAGAGACGCAATTCCCCATTGTACCCATAGCCGGCGTCTCAATTGCCTGCGGCATGTGGATCCGACGAGTCCCGGTCCGCTCCCGCCCGCATGACTCGAATTACCCATGGATATTCCGGTCTTGAAACCTCTAAAATTATCGGTGTCTGGTAATGATGGCCGGGCTCGCCGAAGCGCGAGAGTCGGAGGTCGGTTGGCGTGAAAAGACGTTGTGCAATAGCTACGTTGTCCGTACTGGCCGCCTGGACCCTGCCAGGTGCTGAGCTCCAGGATTCGCCCCAGGCTGGCGCGGTAACCTTCCAAACCAGCGCCAAGCTCGTGATGGTGCCCGTGGTGGTGCGGGACCGCGAAGGGCACACGGTCACGGATCTCGGCCGCGACAGCTTCCAGGTGTTCGACAAGGGTAAGCCGCAGCCCATCGAGGCCTTTTCGGTGGAGCGGAGCGACGCCAACCAGCTAGCCACGGCGACCATGGTGGCGGCGACGCATTTTATCGCCTATTTCTTCGACGACGTTTCGCTGCACGATTTCGGCACTGTCGCCCCACTGCGGGAAGCAGCGCTCCATAACATCGCCGGCCTCCAGCCCTCCGACCGCGCGGCGATTTTTTCCAGTTCCTGCCGGCTGGTGATGGACTTCACGGACGACCGCGCGAAGCTCCAGGAGGTGGTTTCCAAACTCGAACCCAACCCGATTCGCGTCTGCCGGGTGGCCCAGTCGCTTCCGCTGCAGATCACCCTGCTCCAGGCGTTGGTGAGCCGCATGACCCACGTTCCCGGAGCCAAGCGCATCGTGATCGTCTCGGCCGGCTTCCCCGTGAACCGCGATGAGCAAAAGTCGAGAGAGGCTCTGATCGATGAAGCGGTGCGGGCGAGAGTGAGCATCGATTCCCTCCACGTCGCAGAGAACAGGAGCGGTATGGGTAGCCTTCCGCCACCGGATCCCAGTTGGCGGGGGTATTCGAACGACATCTCGTCGGGTTCCGCAGCCGATGTCTACTCCGAAAACCTACACGTTGTCGCGGATGGGACTGGAGGTACGGTGGTAGAGGCCGAGAACACTCCGGAAGCTGGTCTTCGGCAACTGGCGACCCCGGACTGCATTTATCTGCTCAGCTTTGCGCCGGAAGGCAGTGCGGACGGCAGCTATCACAAGCTCAAGGTGACGGTGAAAGATCCGCGCAAGCTGACCGTGCGGACGCGTGCCGGTTACTACGCCAACCAAACGGCGGCGACGCACGCAAGTGCGCAGGCGCTGCCCCCGTCAGAGCCTGCTGAGGCGGCCGCGCAGCCTGCCGCGAACGCATCACCAACGGCTGCGCAGCCGCAGCCTGGTGAGATAACCGCGCACGAAGAGAAACTCACACTTCAGCCGCGGAGCGGTCAGCCGCAGGCCGGCGAGATAGTCGCGCGCGAAGAGATCCCCACCTTTCAGTCTCGAGTGAACCTGGTGCGCGTTCCCGTGGTGATTCGCGACAAGCAGGGACACACCGTCGGCAGCTTCGGTAAAGAAGATTTTCAGCTCGCCGATCGCGGCAAGCCGCAGTCCATCGCGCAGTTCGCCCTCGAGGGCAGCGCCGTCGCGCAACAAATCCCCGTAGCCGCCGAGCATGCCCGGCCCGTTTCGCCCGAACCGCAGATCCCGCCGGTGCCCGCTGCCACAGCCCCCAAGCCGGCGGTCCCCAGCCGCTTCGTCGCCTTTGTCTTCGACGACGCCCATCTCACGCTCGGCGACCTGATGAACGCCCGCATCGCTGCGTTGAAGCACATCGAAAAGGGAATCCCACCGCGGGAACGCGTGGCCTTGCTCACGCTCTCCGGCAACGTAACGCTGGAATTCACCGACGACCTGGCGAAATTCCGCCAGGCGCTGATGAAGGTCATGCCCATTCCGCCCCGCGTGCACTTCCCTCCCGCCACCTTCTACATGGCGGACCAATGGCTGAATCGCGATGACCAGACGGCGCTGCAGGTGCAGACCAACATCACCATAGATTGCCTCCAGAATCCTCCCAACCCCGGCAGAATCGCCCAGGACACTCTCCGTGAGGTCGCCAATGAAGGCAGAGGCGATGCCACCAACGCTTTCCGCATCCTCAACAACGCGGTGCGCCTGCTCGGTTCCATGCCCGGCGATCGGATCATGATTCTCACATCGCCCGGCATCTACCTTCCCGACGATTTGCAGCGGGAACTCGGCGAAACCATCGATCGCGCCACCCGCTTGGGCGTCGTCATCAATACCCTCGACGCGCGCGGCGTCTACAGCGTCGACCCGGTCGGCGATGTTCCGAACTGCCGTCTGACGCTTCCATGGACCGGGCAGCAGGTCGCCAAGTACAACCATGATGAGATGAGTACGCAAGGGCTGGTTCTGGGCACTCTCGCCGATTCGACCGGCGGTACCGCCCTCGCTCAGAACGATTTCGTGGCCGAATTCGATCGCTTGGCCAACCCGCCCGAATACGTCTATTACTTGGGCTTCTATCCCAAAGACCTCAAACCGGACGGGAGGTATCACGAAATCAAGGTGACGCTGGCGAACAGCAAGGGCCTGTCCATCGAGGCTCGCAAGGGCTACTGGGCGCCGGCGCATGAGGAAGACGCCGCCGCTGCCGCTACCCGCGAAATCGGCGAGGCCGTCTTCTCCCGCGATGAGGTGCACGACCTGGCGGCAGACATGCGCACCGCCGTATCGCTGGGCCAGGCAGCCGCCGCGGAGCTCGCGGTCATGGCCAACATCGATCTGAAGCTCCTGCATTACGGCAAGGCCGATGGGCGCAATTCGGACGACGTAACGGTGGTCGCGGCGGTGTTCGACCGCAACGGCAACTACCTCGAGGGCAAGCAGCAACTCCTGAAACTCAGGCTGCGCGACGAGACTCTGGCCGGCCTGGAGCGGCGGCCGCCGGAGATGCTCAAGTCGACTTTCAACCTGAGTCCGGGCACTTACCTGGTGCGCCTGGTGGTGCGCAGCGCCGAAGGAGGCGCCATGACCACCACCAGTGGTTCGGTGGAGATCCCATAGCCGCCTTGGAGGCAGTGAAGCCGTATGGCTCCCTTGCTGTTCGTTCGATCTGTTCTCGCGTACACGCTCTGCTCAACCGATGGCCGTTTGGTCAGAGCCCCCCGGTACAGCAGGTTTCTTTCTGGCTTATTCGTCGCTCAATCCTCTCCTACGGCCCTTTAGCAATTCATAGGCGCCATTGATCTCTTTCATCCGCTTATCAGCGAGCGCCTGAAATTCCGGGGCCAGCCCAGCAACCTTGTCGGGGTGGTACATCTGCGCCAAGTGGCGATACGCTGCGGAAATCTCAGCGGGCGAGGCGGTGGCACTCAAGCCGAGCATCTTGAGGGCTTGCGCTTCCGGGCCGGAGGCAGTCTCGACCCTACTCTGAACTGTTGATTGTCCTTGCTGCGGCTTGCTGGTGGGGCTCTGCAGTTGATGCCAGCAAACTGCAAAAGTGAGGCTCACGTCCCAGTTCGACGTGTTCAGATGAATGTTAAGACCCTTCGAGGAAGAGAACTGCAGTACCCCATACTTCACGACCGGCAGTTGTACGTTGTTGTTGAACCGTTTGTCGGGTCCGCCACTCTTGTTGACGTACCGCCAGGCCCGGTCAACGACTGTCGCATCGCCCGGTACGCCTTCGTTTTCGATGAAGCGTGTCGTGGCACCCTGAACCGAAAAGTCTCGATATGCAACGGCCCCGAATGAGCCGCCCTGCCAGCATAGAATCACGTCAGGCATAAAGAAGAGCTTGGTGCTCCCAGCGCTCATGCAAGGCGTGGACACATTCGCTCTCACGCGCGGTGGCGCGTCGCCGGTAACCGTTACGGCCGTTCGCCGCACAAGCGATGATGCCCCAGCGTTGCGCTTCCAGTCCGAGGTTGCGGCCTCTCCCTCGATTCGCCAGATCCGTTGTGATTTTGATAAAAGCTCTACCGCCTGTTGCACCAGGTTGTAATGCTCGGCTTCGGCGCCGTCGAGCTCGTAGAACAGCCGTGTCAGTCGCCCCTCGTTGTTGTTCTTGTGCACCCAGATTCCCACGACAAGCAAGGCAACAGCCGCCATCATCAGAGCAAAGGGCGCGCCGCTTTTCGTCAGGTCGGCGTCTCCGAAGAGCACCCCGCCCCATAGGAATAGTGCGGCAGAGGCGCCATAGATGAGTGTTGCTGGATTCCACTGACGTGCCCGCTCATTGAGGCGCTGCACGAGTTGTTCCGTGGAACTATCCACGAGATCAGAAACATCGGCGGTGACGATTTCATCCGATTGAGGGGTCGCCACTGGTTCAGGAACGGTTGCGGCAGGAGGAGGCGAACTGCCCCTACGCTGCGAAAGCGTCTCGCGATAGTAAAAGCCGTGGCTACCAACCGTGACGTAGGTCGTGCCGCGTGGCCTCATCGTGAGGCGAGCGCCTCTGACGCCCACGGAGGCTCCGATGCCCGATTTCGAGAAATTCAGGCGGAAAGGCCCGATTTTGGCACTTCGCCGAAAGAAAAAGCCCACAGAAGTCTTCCGGCGCAGTATAACTGGCTGCACTGCACTTTGCCACCGCCCAGATCGGATTGCCCCGGCCCCACCGCAGTGAATCTCGACGTAGCCGCCCTATCCGAACACCATGTGCCCGGGTTCGATCTTGCGCGCGGTGCACCAATCCAGGTACAGGCGCCCATAGCTGGCGGTGATGTAATCCTGCTCCCGAAAACCTAACCGGCGCGCCATCCGGTCGATCCAGCGCGGGCTGCCTTCGAGCTCCAGGTAGATGCCGATCGGCGTCTCATCCAGCGTCGCCACGCCGGAAGTGCCGGGCAGCCGGAATTCGGTGCGGTACTTCTCATAGCGAAACGCCGGCACATACCCGAGGCGCTCGAGGATCAGGCCGCACGTGGCGGCGCTCGAGAGAGTCACCTCCAGTTCCTCGCGCGTCTTGTGTTTGGCCGCTAGCGGCGTGCCCTTGAAGGTGAAGCTGTCCGCGCCGGGCGTCTCGCGCACCCGCAGCAAAAGGTTCGCCTGGCGCAGGCGGCGTTCCGCCGTGTCGTAAACTGTGTTGGCTTCGAAGACCCTGCGGCGCGCCACGCGGAATCCGGCCTTGCGCAGCAGGCTCCGGGCGGCCGCCACGCCCGGCGCCGCCAGCTTGATTTCGGTCTCTTGCGTTCCGCGGAGCATTGGTTTGGTCGCCGTCTCTTCAATCGCCGCGATGGTTGTCCAGAAAATCGCGATCCACCGGCTTGCGGCCGCGAAATCCTTCATCCACCCCGTGCCAGAAGCCTATCCCAGCCTCGCCCAGCCGCCAGCACAGGTACACTTCATCGCCGCGCAGCAGGGTGGGGAAGTCCACCAGGCCCGTGTCCAGGTCTTTGATCACGCAGCCCAGCTCCTGCACTTGTTCGATGGCGGCGCGCAGATGCGAGGCCGCGGTTTCGCTCCGCGTGCGAACCGCGCTGACGCGGCCGCGGTCCAGGTTCACGCCGCCCATCAGGGCCACCCGTTCGCGGTATTCCATGAACTCGCCCTGCGCCTGCTCCAGATCGCTCTTGAGATCGATGGCGCTCCGCAGCAGCGGCTCCACGCGAGACAGCAACCGCTCGGCTTCCCTCAGAGTGAAGCGCTTCGCCATGTCAGATGCCGGACACCTGGACCGACAGGGTGCGGCTGCGCGGCCCGTCGAACTCCGCCAGGATGATGCTCTGCCAGGTGCCCAGCAGCACGGCGGAATTGCGCACCTGCAAGCAGAGTGCCTGCCCCAGCAGCATGCCGCGCAGATGCGAATCGGCGTTGCGGCGGTCGCAATCGCTGTAGCGCGGGTCGTTGTGCCGCCAGTTGCCTTCGCGGCGCACCAGTTCCTCCAGCATCGCGCGCATGTCGGCCAGCAGCGCATCCTGCCATTCGCTGAGGAAGACGGCGGTGGTTGTGTGCAGCGATTGCAGGTGAACGATGCCGTCGCGCACGCCGCTCTTGCGCACAATGTCGTTGATCCGGTCGCTGATGTTGATGAGCTGCAAGCGGTCGTTGGTAACCCAGTCCACCACGCGATGGAAGATTTTGAATGACGAAGCCGGCGCCGCCGGAACCTCGGCTGCCGCCGGTGCCGCAATCGACCCGTCGTGAGAATTCATGGAAGTATCCAGCCCCCTTTTACTGTTGAGATGCGCCGGCCGCGCATCCGGTAACGAAAAGGTGGCGGCGGTTTTTCTTCAGTATAGCCCTTGATTGGTCAATCCCGCCGGATGTGGGGCGGACGCCCCCGTCCGCGCCGGACCCCTGGTCCGGCCCCTTCGCCGCGCCGTAGTGCCGGCGGTCTCGCCTCGTCGCCGTCGCGACGTAGTCACAGTGTGCGTTCCGCGCCCCTTGTTTACGGCTGGGCAACCTTGCTATCCTCCGACCAGATGCGGGGCGGGTGGCTCCTCCTGCTGCTGACAGGCTGTTGTTCGGCGCAGCAGGGCGAATATGTGCTCGCCGGCTCGGTTGTCAACTCGAGAACCGGCGATCCGGTGAAGCGCGCGCTGGTGACGGCGTTCCGTCTCCCCACGCCGGCGGATATGGGCGATGGCCCCGTCGCGCGTCCTACGCCGGCGCAGCCCTTTAGCGCCACGGCCTTCACAGATGTCTCCGGTGTATTCCGTTTCACCGGCCTTGCCAGCGGAACGTACAACCTCAGCGCCCAAAAGCCTCATTTCACCGAACCGCCGACGGAGAGGAAGCCAGTCCAAATTGAGTCCTCCAGCAAGGAAGATGTGCGCCTCGATCTGTCGCCCCTCGGCACTATCGAAGGAAAAATCACCGACCAGCGCGGCCAGCCGGGGTACGGCATCAGCGTCCACCTGATGCAAACCACGATCAGGGCGGGCTGGCGCCAGACCGAGGTAGTCCGCGACGTGTGGACTGACGACCGTGGTATCTTCCGTGCGTGGGACATCGCACCCGGCCGTTATCTGGTCAGAGCTGCCGGCCGTAACAGCAGCATGTCGGCGTACATAAATGACGGAGACCCCACCAACCGGGGCGCCTATGAGGGTTACGTGCCGGCTTATTTCGGCGGTCCGACCGCGGATTCGGCGACTCCCATCATCATGGAGCCTGGAACCGAAGCGCGCGCCGATTTCAGCGTCATGGTGCAGCCGGCGCATAAAGTCCGCGGCAGGCTGGAGAATCTCGGAACAGGCGACGTGAAGTTCGCTCTGGTTTCCGGAGACGAAGAAGTTGGCACGGGGCGGGTCGCCTTCAACAAGGCTAGCGGCGCCTTTGAAATGCGGGAGGTGCTGAACGGCAACTACACACTCCGCGCCACGCAGGGCAACCAGGCCGTCGCGGAGATGCCGCTCATCGTGGATGGCAGCGATGTCGAGGCTCTCCGTTTGACTCTGGAAGGGCCGGTCGAAATACCGGTGAATGTCCGCATCAGCGGTCAACCGGAATTGCCGGAGACTCGGCGAGAGTCTCTGGCCAGACCAGGCTCTCCCGAATCGGCGAATCTCCCGGGTTTCTGCCAGGCCACGCTTCACGGCGCCGATCCAGGGTCGGTTCCTTCCCAGAGCCGGGGTGGCGCCACGATTAGCGCTTTGCCCGGCCGATACAGGGTTGGCATTTTCTGTTTTGCTGCGTACCCGGTATCAATCGCGTTGGGAACCTCCGACCTGCTCGCCGATCCGTCGATTACCGTATCGCCTGGCGCGGCGCCGGCGCCCATCGAAATCGTCGCCCGCCACGGTGGCGGAATGATCACCGGCGCGATCAAACTGGATCAGGAGCCGGCGGGAAAAATCATGTGGGTGCTGGCCGTCCCAAGTGTTTCGACGAGAGATCCGGAGCTCGCGCCCGCGTTCGACCGAAGCGGCGGCCAATTCTTCCTCAACTCGCTGGCCCCCGGCGACTACACGCTGTACGCCTTCTCCACCGACCAGATCGAATACCGCAACCCCGAGTTCCTGCGTGGTCTCACGGGAGGTGAAAGCGTGCACGTGGAAGATGGCGCAACCGCAACCGTCACTATCACGAGGTTGGCCCAGTGAAGTGGATGCTCCCGTTGCTGGCGGCAGCCACGGCGCTATCCGCGGCCGATCTCTACCGGGTCGCCGGCGTCATCGTCGATTCCGAAACCGGCTCTCCCATTGCGAACGCCTCTCTTACGTTGTCGCCGATGGACCAACCGCACGCAGGAATGCTCACTACATCTGGCCAGGATGGCAGTTTCGCTTTCGACGCAGCCCCCGGGAAATATAACCTTATGGCGGTCATCGCGGGCGTAAGTCAGCCGTTTGGCCAGGTGAACCGTTTCGTCGGGATGGGAGCCTCCGTGATCACCGGGCCGGATCAAGACACCGCGCACCTGGTCTTTCGCTGGCACCGGCTCGCCGTCATCACGGGCCGCGTTCTGGATGACCAGGGCGAGCCGGTGGAGAACGCGCAGGTGCGGCTGTTCTGTTCCGCGGTCTTTGCAGGCCGCAAGCGAATCGCCCAGTCGTTTCAGACCACGACCAACGACCAGGGTTACTATCGGGCGTGGGCGATCATTGCCGGCCCCTACTATGCTTTCGTGACGGCGGAGCCCTGGTGGAATTCGCAACGGGTGGGTGTCGGCGGATCGGAGCCTGCGCGCGTGTACCCTACCGTCTACTATCCAGGCACCACCGATATCACACGCGCGGCCCTTCTTGCGGTTCACCCTGGCGAGGAAGCTCGCGTCGACTTTACCTTGACCGCGATAACAGCGGCGAAGCTGACCGTGAACTGCGACAACTGCGCGCCAGACGCGCCACCTCCCGCCCGGTCTCGTAGCCTAATGGAGCTGCGGGTGACCGCCGAGGGTCTCGGCGGCACCGAGACGGCGGTTGCGCAGCGGAACGTCTACCGCTGGCCTGTGACCCTTGACATGGTTCCGCCGGGCCACTATCTGGTGCGCGTGTCCGGCACGGGCGCCGAGAACCCTCTCGTGGCCGAACGGTGGATTGACGTGGGCGCCGGCGATATAGCCGTGTCTCTCAGCCTGCACCCAGCCGCCGCGGTGAGCGGCAAGGTGACATTCAAGCCCAATGTGCCACCGCCGTCCCGGCCGCTGACGGTTGTTCTCTCCCCGGAGTTGAACGGGAAATCGGCTTCCTCGACCGCTGGGCCCGATGGCGCCTTTCGGATTTCGAACGTCGCGCCAGGCAAGTATCACGTCTACGTCACCGGAGGACCGTACTATCATACGGAAACCATCCGCACGGGCGACCACGTGCCCGCTGGCGGCCTGCTGAGTGTCGAGGAGGGCGCTGAATCCCGTGTAGAGATCGTGGCCAGCAACGAAATCGGCCACCTAAAAGGGTTTGCCACACGCGACGATCAACCAATCGCCAACATGCTGGTGGTACTCATGCCGGTCGATCCATCGAGCGGCTTCCCCAACCAGGCCTTCCAAACCGATAGCGACGGCAGCTTCGATTGGCCGCCGCTGCCCGCCGGCGATTACCTCCTCTTCGCCGTCGATGACCCCACCATCGCCTACGCCGATCCGGAGACGGTCAAGCCGTATTTGCCCCAAGCCAAATCAATCCGCATCGAGCCTGGCAAGATCCTCGAAGAGCGCGTTCCCGTCCAGCCTGCCGTGAAGTAGCTGTTAGCGAGGCAAGAAAGGCAGGAGCCAGGAGACAGGAGTCAGAAGACAGAATCGGGCGGTGTTGGCACAGCCAGCCAACGAGAGCAGGATTATCGCCTCCTATTGCCGTCTGCCTTCCGACTCCCGCCTTCGGACTCCTGACTTCCGACTCCTGACTCCTGTCTCCCGACTCCTGTCTCCTGACTTCACATTCAGTTCGTCGGATTACTCTGCGCCACAGCCGGTGCCGTGCGCCGCGCCAATTGCAGGTTGGAGTTGACCTTGCCGTATCCGTAGCCGATGCGGAAGGGCAGGGGACGCGCACTCGGATCGTGGTAGGCCTTCTGCAAGTCTTCCTGAATCCGGTAACGGAAGCTGCCGTAGGGGTGGGTGTACTCGCCGAAGAGCTGCACCTTCCAGACTTCGGGCGCGAAGAAGTGGAACGGAATCCCGGAGTCGTCCTGCAACACCGCCTGGCTGTTGGCCAGGATGAGGCCGCGAATGGTGGAGAACTCGTCGTTGTGCGTCATATAGGAGGTGGCCTTGAGCAGCGTGACGGCCCCTTTCAACCCGGCCGAGTACTTGACGAATTGCGGGTTGGTCTTGAGGTGTTCGTCGTCCAGGTTGATGGTCAGGTAGTACATCTGGTGCACCGACTGGTCTTCGTCGGAGCGATACGCGATCTGCAGTCCCTTGTCGCCGTATGGCGTGCGCGGCTTATAGCTGAGATCGCGCTCGATCAGCTTGCCGTCATCGTCCAGGCGCGTATAGCGGAAGCCCAGGATGGTATTGTGCCGGCGCACCAGCACCTCCAGAATCGGCAGCAACAGGCCATCGGTGACTTGCCCGCGGAACTGACGGTCCATTTCGCGGGTAATAAAAAAGCTGCGGCCGAGTACGGAGCCCATGCTATCCCGCGTGGCGGCCAGGTAGCCCGCCAAGTCCTGCTTTCGGCTGAGCTGTTTCAGGCTGGGCAGGGTCCCGGAGGGTTCCAGCGCCACCAGGACGTAGGTGGTGTTGTTGGGAAAGCAGGCCGTGGCATAGAGTGCGTCGGGACCGCTGAATGGGTAATAGACAACCGCCTCGCGGAGCGCCGCGTCGGACAACTCGGCTTTCCCAAATCCCTGGAGGCCGGCGATGAGCGTGCCCTCGAGATGGTGCCAGGCAGCATCCAGCCGGCCACTGTGGTCCTTCCAAGCCTCGGTCTGTTCCAGTTCCGCGAACGGGCTGCCGGGATGACCGGGCATTCCGGCCAGGAAACGGGCCGTATCGTCCGCATCCCGGTTCTCCGGCACCGGTACTGGCATGGTGGGCGCGGGCTCTTTTTTTTCGGTGGAAGCTGCCGCAGGCGGGGCGGAGTGTCCGCAGCCAGGCGAAACCGTGGCAAAGGCGAACAGGAGAGCAACCAAGAGGGAACTTCTGTATCGTATGATCACGCGCAAAAGCTCTTTCGATTTTGTAGGATTCTGCGACCGTGCCGTAGGGTTTTGCGACACAGCGCGGAACCCGTTAATTCCATT
>Ga0371490_1000337_pt1 | contig 34276 bp, 28 predicted proteins | sample MB2SIPfraction_FD_207959 | JGI IMG/M metagenome (GOLD analysis project Ga0371490, IMG submission 207959) | Lab enriched peat soil microbial communities from McLean, Ithaca, NY, United States - MB28FN SIP fraction | ecosystem: Environmental > Terrestrial > Soil > Wetlands > Peat | place: USA... | reverse complement strand
CCCGTCCTGTACATACAATAGCGATGCGGGGAATGTAGTGCCCGAATTGACGAACAGCACGCGAGTGCCAGCAAGCGACGTGGGAAGGTCACCAGCCTGAGGCACGGCGGCCTGAACCAGTTGCTGCGGGCCAAGCCCACTGCCGAAAATCGTGACGATCTCCTCGGGCGCGACTGAGGCTCCCTGGTAGCTGGCGGCATTCACGATACCGCCGACATTGACGACCGGAGGCTGCGACGCGATCCGCAACGAGATCGGAATGTTCACGGTGACCTCGGGAGATCCAACTGCATCGAGAGCGACGGGGACGGTCGTGGTGTAGTAGCCCGGCGCTAACCCAGCGACATTGACGGCGCCCGTAAGGGTCGCCCCTGTCTGGCCGCTATTCATCTGGAGCGGATTCAGCGTCACCCAGGATGCGCCTGGTGTTCCGAGCTTCATCGACCAATATCCCGCGCGCGCCACCGGCCAAAGCGTGATGCTGCGGGTCGCCGGCGCGGTTGAGCCAGGAACAACCACGAAATCGAGAGAGGATGGGTCCGCGCCAATCGGCTGTGCAGCGCGGAAGTTCATCACTCCTCGCGAGAGTGGGATACCGTTGGAGGCGTCGAAAACTCGTGGATTATCAGTATTCCCGTCGGACCAGGAGTCGAAGTACCACATATTGCCGTTAATCGCCTGCGGCGACGGTCCCCAAACGCTCAACGCCGGATCCGCGGTGAGCGTGCCCCAGCCCCCAGGGGCGTCGCTTCGGTACATCACGCCGACTGGATCTGCCTGAAGCATCGGCTGGCTTCCACTCACGATCTGCGGGGTGATGGTAACGAAGTTGTTGGCTATGCTCCCGTCCGAAGTCAGTGCGAGGGCGCCGAGCGTGGGCTGTGCCTGTGGTGCCTCCCACCCGTACACCGAAAACACAAAGTCGATGGACATCGCTGTGCCAGCCGGGAGGGTGGGAATCATCGCCAGTCCCGGACCCTGGCAGATGGCCACGCCGTTGGGAACGCATTCGACGAGATACGCGTTGACATTATTGTTCCAAGTCGTTGGTATCGTCACCTGGATGGCTTCAGCATCGTCCGGGCCGTGATTTGTGATCACTGCTCTTAAGCCCAGATAATCACACGTCGCTCCTGGGGCGTCGCTACACGCCCACGGCCATAATTGAACCCAGCCCACGGAAACATCGGCGCTTGGCACCGTGGCCGGCAGATCCACAATGAGGGGCGTGCTTGCTTCGTCGGAAACGGCGACTGGAAATCCCGAGGACGTGGTTGTCAGCAATACGCGAACCGCGCCGTTCAAGCCGGGCCCCAGAGCAACTGGGTGGTCATCACTACTATACGGAGGCGGCTGAGGAAGAAACTGCTCCCGCGTTATGGCGCCACCAGCGCTATCGAGCGTTACGACCGCAGCCCCGTAGGTCTGAAACTGTACAAGGGCCTGCACGCTGCCGTCGGGCAGGGGTACCAGTGAGAGCGCCGATCCCCTGGCCCCGGACCCGGCCTCCGCCCCGGCGCCCAATCCCGCCGAGCAGATCAGCGACGATCCGTCCGCGCTCAACTTCAGGACAAAGGCGTCCTGCGAATCGCCGCTCACAGGCAATCCGATGTCGGTGAGCGGGAACGGATTGGCGATCCCTACCTCTCCCCACCCGGCAATCCACGCCTCTCCCGCGCCGTCAACCGCGATCGCGGTTGCATTGGCCACGCCATCTCCGCCAATCAGTGCGGCGTAGATGACACGGTCTAGCGTGGAAGCCACCTTAATTACGAAAATATCCGTATTCGCGGGCCCCGTGCCGTTTGTGATGCTATGGTAGGCGCCTGGCGTCACGGGGAATGCGGCGCTGGGCACGTTGCCCGTTAGATAAATAGCGCCCACTTCGTCCACGGTAATGGCGACCGGAGCAATCTCCACCCCACCCTGCGGGCCGGCTGAAATCTTGGTGTCGAAAGACCCGACCTGGTTGCCCGAGGAATCCACCTTGAAGACCACGGTGGTATAGGAGGCGCTGTACCCGACACCATATAGGTTGCCTGCCGCGTCGGTGGTGATAGGCGAATAGGACATGTTGAGGGGGAACAAGACTGGCGTCAGGACCCCTAGGGGGCTGAGCTTACCCACGCCACCGACCCACAGCGACCCCTTATCCCCGAGAGCGAGGCCAGGTAAGAAACTATTCTGCGTGTCCGCCGTCTTGTACAAGACGGTCCCGTCCGGAGCAACCTTCGCCACGTATCCGGCGTCCATTGTGTAGACTGCGACATACGCGTTCCCATCAGCGTCGGTCACCATGCTCTCTGCGGTCCCGGCGTCCAGTTCGATCCATTGAGTGAACGATTTGTATCCGAACGGTGCGGCGGTCCTACGTGAGGTTTGAGCGCTGCATGGCGTTGAGCCCAGCGCGCAGGCCAAAACCAGCACAAGCGCTGGCGCAGCCGCGGACTTGCCGGACGGCACAACCACATTCTAGCAAGCTGGCATCGTCGTTCGTCGCCGCCGCGCGGTATCGTCAAGTATTGCCGGGCGCAACGCCCCGACAGTGAGGACTTATGCCAATGGATCGCAGACGGTTCGTGATGACTTCCACCGGGTGGGCCTTGGCTGCGCCGGCCGCGGTTTCGGCGCTGGCGGGCGGGCAGACTAAAGCCGCGCACCTCAAGCCCTATGGCTCTGGCCACTTCGGCGAGTGGGTGCAGGATGAATTCGGGCTGCCGGCGTTTCATTACACCTGCGACCAGACTGGCGATCCGCTGGCGGTGAGTCCGGTGACGCCCGGCATCCTCTCGGCCACCGATCACGTGCACCAGGTGGGCAATGATCGCATCATCGCCATCGTCTCCAACTACGGCCACGTGCGCGTCCGCCAGGATGAAGGCGCGCCCAAGTTCCTCAACGACTACGTGCCGGAGATCAGCCAGTTCTCCGGCGGCTTCGGCTACCTCACCGATGGCACGGAAACGCTGAGCACGCTCTATCCGCAAAACGGCGCGACCTTCGACCGCGTCTTCGGCGCCGGCTATCTGCGCAAGAAAGTGGCGCGCGGCAATTATAGCGTCGATCAAGTGATCTGCGCACCTTTCGGCGACGACCCGGTGCTGCTGTCGCAGGTGACCATCGCCAATCACGGCGCCGCTCCGGCCGCGTTGCGATGGATCGAATACTGGGGCACGCTGGTTTACGAGTTCTCCTTCCGCCCGTTCGTGGAAATGTTCGCGGGCTATGGCACTCCGGTGACTTTGCGCCGTCGGTTCGGGCAGCGCTTCACGCACTGGTTTAATCCGGTTAATGTGCTCGGTAGCAGCAGCGGCCTGTTGGAAACCGCCGTATTCCTTGGCCGCGCACCGGAGGAAGAGGCCGCCTGGCAGCGCGCCAAGGCGAACCTGGCGGCGCATCCCAATGCTTTCCTGGGGCCCATCCCCGAAAATGTGCCCGAGGCTTCCTGGGACGACTTGAAGCCTCCCGCCACGATCCTGATGTCGCTCGACGATCTGGCAAGCGGGTTCACTACCGATGGGGAAGTATTTTTCGGATCGGGCGGCGCCGCGCAGCCAGACGGCATCGGCAAGAGGCTGGAGGGGCAAATCGGAGAAATGGGCCCTCAAGCCGCGCTGTTGCTCGAGCGAGCTATCGACCTCGAGTCGGGCGAGAGCCGAACCTTGTACTTCCTTTTTGGCTACCTGACCGAGGGATTCAAGTTCGGCCCGCTGGTTCAAAAATACCGCGCGAGCGCCTCCACAACCCTGAAGGATTCGAGCGCCGAATGGAAGAAGCGCGGCATGCGTTTCAGCGTCGGCTCCGACCCGTGGGTAGAGCGAGAGACGATCTGGAATCACTATTGCCTCCGCAGCAGCCTCACGTATGACGACTACTTCCACGAGCACATCCTCAACCAGAACGGCATTTATCAATACGTGATGGGATTCCAGGGCGCGGCTCGCGACCCGCTCCAGCATTGCCTGCCCTTCCTGTTCAGCGATCCCGAGATCGTCAAGACGGTCCTGCGCTACACGCTAAAAGAGGTCCGCGCGGATGGCTCCATTCCATACTCGATCGTCGGTCACGGCGCGGTGGGTCCCATGGTCACCGATAACTCGAGCGACCTGCCGCTGTGGCTGCTGTGGACGGCCAGCGAATATGTGCTGGCGTCGCGCGACCTCGCGTTCCTCGACCAGGAAGTTCCCACCTTCCCGCTTTACGGGCCCACCGCCGGGAAAGAGCGCGTGCGCAAGCTGCTGGAACGGTGCTACCGGCATGAGATCGATCACGTCGGCGTGGGAGCGCACGGCGTGATGCGCATGCTGAATGACGATTGGAACGACGGCCTGCTGAGCGTGTGGGCGCAGCCAGCTTTCGCGGAATGCGTCGCACAGGGCGAGAGCGTGCTCAATTCGGCGATGGCAGCCTGGGTCTTCGATCTCTACGCGCGCCTGCTCACCTATGCCGGCGACCGGGAGCTGGCAGCGAGCGTGCGCCGGAGCGCTGATGCGCACCGCGCGGCGGCGGCCAAACAGTGGACCGGTAAATGGCTGCGCCGCGCCTGGCTGGGTCCCACGCTGGGATGGGTGGGAGAAAGCACGCTCTGGCTGGAGCCGCAACCTTGGGCGCTGCTGGCGGGAGTGACCACGCCCGAGCAAAGCCGTGAGCTGATACGCACCATGGACGAACTGCTGCGCCGCCCGTCGCCTATCGGCGCCGTGCAGATGGGTCCGGGGCCGGACGCCCCCAAGGGCAGCGGATGGGAGCCGGGGACTTCGGTCAGCGGCGGTATCTGGCCCTCGCTCAATCAGACCCTGGTCTGGGCGCTGGCGCGGCACGACCCCGCCATGGCCTGGGATGAGTGGAAGAAGAATTCACTGGCCTGCCACGCCGACAACTATCCCGGCATCTGGTATGGCGTATTGAGCGGCCCCGACACGTACAATTCCACGCGCAGCAAACACGCCGGCGAGACCGTCAACAACCTCTATTTGCATTACACCGATTTTCCGGTGCTCAACCTGCATTCCCATGCCTGCTCGCTCTATTCCGCGGCCAAGCTGATCGGGCTCGAATTCACCGAGAGCGGCCTCGAGTTGCGGCCCGGCCTGCCGGTGGAATCGTACCGCTTCGAATCTCCGTTGGTCGGCGTCGTCAAATCGGCCGGTGGCTCCTACGAGGGCTGGTATCAACCGTCGCAAACCGGCTCCTGGAAAATCGCAATTTGGCTGCCCGCCGAACAAGCCGCCCGGCTGTCTCACGCCGAAGTCAATGGGATTAGCGTGACTCCCGCCAGAGCCGCCGACGGAACGATTGAGCTGGCAGGCCGGAGCGAAGCCGGGAAGCCACTGCGCTGGCGGCTGTGGTAGCGCGAGCGTAGAATGAGCTTGGAAGGACCAAATGAACTTGAGCCGGTTGAACTTGTTGACAGCCGTTGTTTCGCTGGCCGCGTCGTTGTTCTGGATCGGCACCGGGCAGAACGCGACGGGCCTTATCTGGCTTGGGTGCAGCCTGGTTTGGCTGGCGCTTGCCATCGGCAGGTTACGCCGCTCGGTTGAGGAACCTCACCCGGTAGCGCGCCTGATGCGCAGATTGTCGCGCATGTTGCTCTGGAGCTAGCGCGCGCTGGCGCGGCTTGGGCGTGCACCATCCGGGGCCGTCAAGCCTGATGTGTGGAGAGCGGGCGTGGCGCGGGCTGTCAAGCCTGCTGTGTCGAGAGTCATCTCGACATTTCTTCACGCCGGTTTCGACTAATCCGGCGAGCCTCTTGGCACGCCGCTGTTCGATGCCATCCTATCCCAGAACCGGACAGCCCGTGCGCATTTCAGACAACAGACACTGAAACACCGTTGATTCCGCTGGGCCGCCCTTGGCCTTTGAATTGCACATAATTCCCGCTTATGTCGCCCACCGAATGGATCCGCGACCTGCGGCTGGCTCTTCGTCTGCTCGCGAAGAACCCTGGCGCCACGGCGTTGGCCGTGCTTTCGATTGCTTTGGGAATCGGCTTGACCACCGGCCTGTTCGCCGCGGGTGATGCGGCACTCTTGCGGCCCCTGCCGGTGGAGAAGCCGCAGGAGCTGTGGTCGGTGAATTCGCGCGGCGACGACGGCAACTCGATCATGTACGGCTGGCCGGATTACCTCGACATGGCCAAGGCGCTGGAAGGCCGGGCGCAGCTTGTGGCATCGCAGCGCCGCGGCGTCCAGGTGGGCGCGGACGATAACAGCCAGCTCGTCACTATCCAGCCCGCGTCGGCCAACTATTTTCAAGTGGTGGGAGTACGGGCCGCGTTGGGCCGCGCCTCGCTGGGCGAGGCTGAAGGAAGGCCGGAGACCGTGTTGGGTTACCGGCTCTGGCAAACGCATTTCGCGAGCGACCCGCATATCGTCGGCAAGACCGTGTTGCTCAAGCACAAGCCGTTCCTGGTGGCGGGCGTGATGCCGGAGGCGTTCACCGGTCTTGGGCGCGGCATTCTGATCGGCGTCTGGGTAAGCGCGGATGCCTGGTTCCACGCGCTGGGAGCCAAGGAGGAAGAGCAATCGCGCGACGGGCAGTTCGAGATCGCCGCCCGATTCCGCGCTCCGTTGACCGCGGCACGCGCCGAGGCGCAACTGGACGCCGCCATTCGTGGTCCGGGCAAGCACAAACCCGCGCCGCGCGGCGTCGCGGGAACCACGGTGCAGTCCTTCACGGAGCCCTTGCGCGCCTACGTGATCGTCGGCGGCGGGATGCTGGCCGTGTTCGGATTGGTCCTGTTCGTGGCTTGCGCCAATGTCGCCCAATTGCGCCTGGCGCAGGCCGAGGCGCGCCGCAAGGAACTCGGCGTGCGGATCGCGCTGGGCGGGGGTGGCTGGCGAGTGGCTCGCCAACTCTTGCTGGAGACCGCTCTCCTCAGCCTGGCGGGCGCCGGCTTGGGCCTGATGATGGCGCAGCTTCTGGTGGAAAAGGTCACTCAATTCGCCAGCGCAATCGACACGTCTATCGATTTTGGCATCCGGCTGGATTACCGCGTGCTCGCGTTTTCGGCCGGTGCGCTGCTGTTTGCCCTCCTCGTGGCCGGAGTCTGGCCCGCGCTTCGCGCGATGCGGCTCAACATTTCCGACGTTTTGAAGCAAACGCAGGGCGTGACGATGCGGCGGCGCGGCTGGCAGCAGAAGACGCTGGTCATATCGCAGATCGCGGCGAGCGTGGCGCTGTTCGGCGTCGCGGTGTTGTTCCTCACCAGCCTTCACCACGCCACCGAAATCCGGCCCGGTTTGGACCCGCATAAGAAGGTGCTGGCCCTGATGGTGGCCCCCGCGCTCCATATCCCGCACGCTGAATGGTGCGACCAGGCGATCGAGCGACTGGCCGCGCTGCCCGGCGTGCGCGGGGCCACTTACGCGCGGCGGCTTCCGCTGAGCGGTTCCGGCGGCGGTCTCACGGCGCGGGTCGAGGTTCCGGGGATGGCGCCGATGGGAGTGCACCTCAACAACGTCGCCGCCAACTACTTTGCCGTGATGGGTACGCGCGTGGTGGCCGGGCGCGGCATCGATGGCCGCGATCGCGCCGGCGCGCCGCTGGCGGTGGTGGTGTCGCGAACATTTGCCCACACCGTGTTCGGCAACCGCGATCCACTGGGCAACTGGATTCGGATCGATGGTCAACTCCGCGAAGTTGCCGGCGTAGCTGAGGACGGCCCTTCGATTGACTTCCACGAGCAGCCGCAGCCCTTTATCTTTCTCCCATACGCCCAGGCGGTGCCGGACGACCTCACTCTGCTGGTGGAAACCGCGGGCGACCCGGCGGCGCTCGATCGCGCTGCCCGCGCCGCAATCCATGGTCTCGACCCCGGGGCGCGCGTGTATGAATCGACCACTTTGCAGAAGACCCTGGACGCAAGCCTCTCTCCCGACCGTTTTATCGCCACCGCCATCAGTGCGCTGGGCGTCAGCGTGGTCCTGCTCACGGCCGCCGGCCTGTTCGGCGTGTTGCTCTATGCCGTCAACCGGCGCATGCGCGAATTCGGGCTGCGCGTGGCGCTAGGCGCACGGCCGCGCCAGATTGAGCGCCTGGTGATGGGCGAATCGCTGCGCATGGCCGCGATCGGAGTGCCCATAGGGCTCGCCGCGCTGGCGGCAGCGGCCCGCTTATCGGAATCGATGCTACTCGGCGTGACGCCGCTCGATCCGCTTTCGTATGTCCTCAGCGCCGTTGCCGCGCTGGGCCTGGCGCTGGCCGCAGCCTGGCTCCCAGCCCGCCGCGCCACCCGCGTGGATCCCATGGAAGCCCTGCGGGCGGAGTAGAGCTTCGAAGAACTACCCCAGTACTCCAATGGTACTGGCTCCGCGGCCCTTTCGGTGTCATAGGCGCCCGCCCGGAGTTATAATTCACCGCTCCACCACGGACACCGTTTTTCCGTGGCCAGGAGCTCTTTCACATGCTTCGCGCAGTGCTGCACAGTCCAGCCAAAAGGGCCTACTGCGGGACGGGCCTGGTGTTGGCTGGTCTGTCACCGGTCTACTACACTCATCTCCCTTTTTCGTCGCGGTACCCAGGCGTGATCTGTGTGCTGTCGTTCGCCGCGCTTGCCTTCGTGTTTGCATTTCTCCAGGACTGGATCGATCTGACGTCCGGCGTGAAAGTGGAACTAGCCTGGACTTTTGGGGCCGGGTCAGTGCTGACGATGAATGGCGAGGCGTGGTTTCATAACCTGATTGAGACCTGGGTTCCCTACGCCATATGGAAACAGTGGCTAGGCCTGATCGACCTGGTGTTTCCGATTATGATCCTGCTTCCGGTCTTCGTCGTATTTCTCGGCGTTCTCCGCTACCCGAGGAAATGGCCGGAGCGGGCGTACCTGCTGGGCGGGCTTTGCCTGGTGCTTCTGTTCATCGGAGAGGTTTGGTTCAATCTGTTCCGAATCCACTTCTTGGGCAACCCCAGCCTGGAATCCAACCCGGCGCGGTTCGTCTGGGTGACGGTTTGTCTGGTTGCCGGAACAATGGGGATGGTGCTGGGTTGCCTGCCGCAATGGTCGCACCGGCCTTCGCAGCTTGAATCCGCCATGCCCTTCTGCTACCTGGCCGGAGCAGTGCTGTTGGCGCTCGGTCTCTTCTGGGACGAGCTGGCAGCCGTCGCTCCGGTGCCAGCGATGCTCGGCGCCTTGGCCCCGGCGTCTTTCATGACCTGGCGATGGATCGCGAGCACGGTCGGGGCGCGCCCGCACTGACAACGTCGCATCGGAGCCGCGACCGTCAGGGAGCGGTTGGTACAGTGCCCGAGATTAATCCTGAGAGCCATCGCGCGGCCGCGGCACTAGCTTACATCCAATGGTACGAACGTTGGTTGTGGTGCTGGCCGCACTGGGATTGCCGCAGGCGCTGGCGGCCGCCGAGCCGGGCTTCAAGGCCGAACTGGTGGGCGGAACGCCGGGCGAGTTTCCCACCAAGGGCAGCGTCCGTCTGGACCTCTCCGACGCCGACACCATGCTCCTGCGCGCGGGCAATACCGAGCTGCGTGTCTCCTATCGAAAAGTCAATACGCTCGAATACGGCCAGACCGTCAGCCGGCGGTACGCGGCGGCCGTGCTGATTTCGCCGGTGCTGCTGTTGAGCAAGGCGCGCAAGCATTTTGTCACCCTGGGATTCGTGGACGCGGAGGGCAAACAACAGGCGCTGGTCCTGCGCGTGGATAAAGGCGACATACGCAGCGTGCTGGCCGGCCTGGAGGCGCGCACCGGCCGCCGCGTCGAGTTCCTCGATGACGAAGCTCGCAAGGCGGGCAAAGGATGAAACCACTTCTGCTGTTGGCGGCCGCGTTAGCCGCGCCGTTTGTGTGCGCGGCTGGGGATGACGCCACCGCCGCCATTGAAGCCGGCAATCTGCGGCAGTTGCTCTCCGTGCACCGCATTTACGTGGACCGGCTCACCGGCGGCGACACCGCCGCGCAAATGCGCGACATCCTCATCAGCAGCCTGGCCGCGTCCAAGCTTTTCGTCCTGACCGAGAAGGAGGAGCGCGCCGACGCCGTGCTGCGCGGCGCGGCCGAGGACCTGGTCTTCACCGAGACGCACACCTCATCCGACGGCATCAACGCACACATGAACCTGAGCACACGCGCGGGCACCGGATACTACGCGAAGGGCAACGCCGCCGGCCTGGGAATCGGCGAGAACGAATCCGATCACTCGGCCGAGCGGCGCCACGAGGCGCTGGCGGCCGTCCGCCTGGTCAATAAGGATGGCGATGTCATCTGGTCCACCACGCAGGAAAGCCTCGGCGCCAGGTTCCACGGCGCCAGCGCCGACGTCGCCGAAAAGATCACCTCGCAGTTAAGAGAAGACTTCGACCGGGCGGGCAAGGCACATTAGGCGCATCGAGCGCGTCCCGGCGCGTAGGGGCGAGGCACGCCTCGCCCTCAAGTTATCCACCCCGGCGCGTCTCTTCCACAGGGTCTGCGTTTACCGCCCGTTGCGCGGCGATCAACTGGCGTGCCGGCCCGCGGATGCGCGGCAGTTGGGTCCAGTAGACAAACGCCGCGGTCATGCAGACGATGCCGCTGCCGGTGACCGTCCAAGGGGCGCCGATACGGCCGGCCACCACGCCGGCCAGCAGCGCGCCGAACGGCGCCATTCCCATGAATACCATCGAATAGACCGACATCACCCGCCCGCGCAGCTCGTCGGGCACCATGCTCTGGATCAGCGTGTTGGACGAAGCCATTTCGATCATCATGCTGAACCCCACCGGCACCAGGATGCAGGCGGAGAGCCAGAACACGCGCGACCAGGCAAATCCGATCAGCGTCGCGCCGAAGGCAAACGACGCCACCGGCAGCCATCGGTTCAACCCTTTCAGCTCGGTACGGCTGGCCAGCCGCAGCGCGGCGCCTAACGCCCCTACTCCGGCGCAGCCCATCAGCGAGCCCAGTGCGCGCGGGCCGCCGTGCAGAATGCGGTCGGCGAAGATCGGCATTAGCACCGTGTACGGCATCCCGGTGAGGCTGACCACTCCCAGCAGCATCAGAATGGCGCGTATAGGTATGTTGCGGATCACGAAGCGAAACCCCTCCACCACGCTCGCCAGTGGGGATTCGGCCGGCACGCTGCGCTCGCGCTCCTCGACGTTCATCAACAATAAGCCGGTAATGACCGCGATGTAGCTCACGGCGTTCAAGAAAAAGCACCAGCCTTCGCCGATGGCCGCCACCAGGATTCCGGCGATGGCCGGGCCGATCACGCGCGAGGCATTGAACAAGGAGGAATTGAGCGCGATGGCATTCATCAGGTCGGCCTTGCCCACCATCTCCACTTGAAACGACTGGCGCGCCGGGATGTCGAAAGCGTTCACCGCACCCAGCAGCGACGCCAGCACGAAGACATGCCAGACGAGCACGGTTTTGGTGAGCGTGAGGCCGGCGAGCGCGAAAGCCAGCAGCATGGAGGCGGTCTGCGTGCCGATCACGATGCGGCGCCGGCTGTGGCGATCGGCTACGATTCCTCCCAGCGGCGCCAGGAAAAAGATCGGAATCTGGCCCGCGAAACTCACCGCGCCCAGCAGCACCGAGGAGCCGGTAAGGCGGTACACCAGCCACGCCTGCGCAATGTTCTGCATCCAGGTGCCGATGACGGAAATCAGTTGCCCGCCGAAGAAAAGTTGAAAATTCCGGTAGCCGAGGGCGCGCAACGTCGCCGGGAGTTTCATGCAGCTTTTATTGTAATGTGGGAGCCTGGAGCAGCTTGCCGCGATGGGCTCGTCGCTGAGGGTGGCAACGTTCCGAGCAAAGAAATGTCGAGACGACTCTCGACCCAGCAGCCAGGACTGGCCGCGCCACGCTGCTCAGGCGGGCCCGAAAGCTTGCTCGTAAGTGCGGCGGCAGAAGGCGTCGGTCATGCCGGCGATGTAGTCGCAGACTACTCGGTGGGGCGGGTCGCTTTCGGCCAGGCGGGCGTAGGGGTCGGGCAGCCGGCGCGGGTCGTCGACGAAGAAGCCGAACAATTCCGCGATCATGGAGACGGAGCGGCGTCGGTCCTCGGCCAGCTCGGGCGCGGCGTAGACCCCGGCGAAGAGGAATTGCTTGAGAGCGCGGCTGGCGGCCGCGGTTTCCTCCGTGAACGCAGCCACTCGGCCGGGCAGATGGCGAACCGCCTCCGCGTCAGCCACGTTTGCACGCGCGGCGTTGGCGGCGGTTCCCTCCACCAGGCCCGAAACCAGAGCGTCGATCAACTGGCGCAGCGCCTCGTGGAACCGCTCGCGCGGGCTGGCGCCGGGGAACTGGGTTTCCACAGCTTCGAGAATCGCGCGATATTGGGGTACGCATTCGGCGATCTCGCCGGCCGTGAACATGCCTGCCGAAAACGCGTCGTCGAGATCGGCGGCGTTGTAGGCGATTTCATCGGCCAGGTCGATCAATTGGGCTTCCAGCAACGGCCGCAATCCAGGCAAGTAGCGATCCAGCTCCGGCTGCTCGCCAGGGCCGAAATCGTGCGAGTGTTTGACCATCCCCTCGCGCACTTCGAACGTCAGGTTGAGGCCTGGAAAACGGGCGTAGCGCTGCTCGAAGTTCTCCACGATGCGCAGCGCGTGCAGGTTGTGATCGAAGCGGTCGCCATAACGCTGCATCTGGTGGTTGAGTTCGTCCTCACCGGCGTGGGCAAATGGCGGATGGCCGATGTCGTGCGCCAGCGCCAGCGCTTCGGTGAGGTCTTCGTCCAGCCCGAGCACCCTGGCCGCCGTGCGCGCGATCTGGGATACCTCGATGGTATGCGTCAGCCGGTTGCGAAAATGATCGGAGATGCCGGGCGCGAACACCTGCATCTTGGCTTCCAGGCGGCGGAAAGCGCGCGAGTGGACGATCCGGTCGCGGTCGCGCTGGAACGGGTTGCGATAGGGGTGAGCCGGTTCGGGATATTGCCGGCCCCGGCTTTGGGCGACCGGGAACCGCAGGCGATCGAGCATCCGGGAATCGCTTACTGCGGCAGTTGGCCGTACAGGGACAGCACCAATTGACCCACCGGGCCGCCAATGGTTTTGAGCGGATCGAGCAGCTTGCGCGCCTCGGCCGGCCGCTTGATGATCAGGTAGCGTGCCAGCGTGACGGTGGCCTGCTCTTTGGACACCAGCGCGGTGGGGTGGTCGATCAAATCGCGCAGGATTTTTTCGCCCTGCGCGTCGCGGCCGTCGGCATAGTAAATCTGAGCGAGCGAGAGCTTGGCCAGCGATGCGAAGTTGGCGTTGCCGTGCTGCGCCACTTCCTGAAAGTTCTTTTCCGCCTCGGCCATCTTCGACGCGTCGGCCTCGATAGCGCCCAGGTAATACTGGGCGACTTCCCCTTCGGTGGTTCCCGGGTACTTGGCCGCCAAGCCGGAGAAAGCCTTCGTGGTTGCCTCATCCTTGGCCGCCTGGGTGGGGAAACTGAGGGCGCCTGGACGCGGTGTGGCCTCAATGGGCGCTTCCTGCACCAGGATGGCGCTGGCCAGCGCCTCCTCGCGTCCGGCCCGCTGGTGCTTCTGATAAACCAGCCAGCCGGCGATCAGGACGGCCGCACCCAGCGCAACCGCGCCGTAACGGAGGATCTCTTGCCTGTGCTCTTCGAAGAAGCTTACCGTCTGCCCGACTTCGAGGGCGAACTTGTCACTTTTTAACTCTTTACGGGTGATTCTAGCCACGAAAACCTCAGCTTGGTGGAAACCTACATGGTATCACGTGGGCGGGGAGCGGCTGGACTTGCTATTGCTGCCTCGTTTTAATCGGGGAAATCGGTAACCACCCCGTTAATGTGTTCCCACCAAGTCACCGCCGCCACCACGGTCATCAGGATGCCGACCAGAATCCACAGCAGGGTGCCTTTGGCCTCCCGCAGCAGCACCGCGTCGGAAGGCTTGTTGGGGTCATAGAACACCGCTACCTCGAAACCCGGTCGATACCGTTCCAGGTCCGCCTGGATGAACGGCAACCTCCTGTACCATCCGCCGAACCTAAGCCGTTTCCCTCTGTAGGAGACGCCGTTCACCGAGTAATCGTATTCCACGGCAGCCTCAACGGCCATGCCATCGCCGTCTTTCATGAGCGCGGCATTAGCCACCCTTCCCATTACCTGCAGCCAACTCTGGCTGGCCCGCGCTTTGCTCCGCAGGCGGAGTCCGACAAAGATCATTCCCGGACCAATCGCCGATAACACCACACGGCATATGGTCATTATGACTTCGAGAGCAATCAGCAACCGGTCCTCCCCAATCAATGTAGCCGACGGCGGGCCAACGTGACGAATGCCAAATCCCGCTACACTCAAGGTAGGCGAGTCCGACTTTTGCCGGACTCGGCGCGTCTACACACCAGGAGCCAAGGCTTGATCTTTCGGGCGGTCGAGGATGGCGATCTGATTCGCCAGGCTGCCCGGGGCAACGTGGAGGCGTTCAACCTCCTTGTGTCCCGGTGGGAGAAGCGTGTCTACAACTATCTCCTGCGGCTGACCGCGAACCGTGAAGACGCTTTGGATTTGACGCAGGACGTGTTTCTGAAGGCGTATCAGAATCTTCGCAAGCTGGATGACGCGGCGCGTTTCGCGCCGTGGCTGTATCGCATCGCCCATAACGAGGCCTATTCCATGTTTCGCAAGCGAAGGCCGGAGAGCGATGTGGCGGATTTGCCGCCGGCGGCGGCGGAGACTGGAATCGCGGTGGGAGGCAGCCCGGTTTTTCCCATCGAATTGAGCCTGGCGGTGGCCAGCGCGCTGGAGCGATTAACGCCCGAACAGCGCGAGGCCGTCACGCTGAAGATCTACCAAGGGTTCAAATTCGAGGAAATGGCCGAGATTCTCTCCTGCCCGGTTTCCACCATCAAAAGCCGATTGTATACGGCGCTGGAACTGCTGAAGACCGAGCTGGCTCCGATTGAGGCACGAGGTGTGTCATGAGTTGCTCGCCATTCGATTTGAAGGATTACTTTTTCGAGGAGCTGGACGGCGCCCAGCGCAAGCAAGTGGAAGCGCACGTCACCGGCTGCCGCGCCTGCCGGGAAGAACTGAGCCGGCTGCGGCTGACCGGAACCACGCTCCTGAGCCTGCGGGAGGAAGAGATTCCGCGGCGGATCGCTTTTGTTTCGGACCCCGTCTTCGAGCCTTCGGCCTGGCGGCGCTGGCTGGACGGGTTCTGGAACGCGCCGGCGCGGCTGGGCTTCGCTTCGGCGGCGCTCGTTTCGGCGGCGCTGGTGGTGTTCGCGCTGGCGCGGCCGGCGCCCATCCAACTGGTGCGCGTTCCCATGCCGGTGGCGCAGACCGCACCCACCGTGCAGACGGCTTCCGAGTCTGACATTCAGGCCCGCATCGACCAGGCGGCCGACCGCGCCGTGGCGGCGCGCACCCAGCAGCTTAAAGACGAGGTGGCTGCCGAGCGGCAGAGGTTGCTGATGGTGGCGGCCGAGCTCGAAGTCGATAACCGGCGTCAGCACGCCCTATACATGTCGGCGGCCGAATACGGCCCGCCGCGGCAGCCCGCCTTGGAGGCGAAATGAGACCCGCGCTTGCCATCCTGCTGGTTTTGGCGCCGCTTTCGGCGCAGGTGGCGCGGCCGGTTTCGGCCAAGGCCCGCGTGAGCGCCGCGCTGCAAGCGGTCCCCGCGCGCGTGACGCTAGCCTCTCTGGCGGCGCTCGCTCGAGGCTTCGACCGCAATCTCCGCATGTTCGCGGTGACCGACCCGATCGACGTGCTGGGCAACACGCGCGGCATTTACCTGGAGGGCTTCGGCGCGGTGTTCACCACCGAGTTGAGCCCCATCCTGACGCCCGGGTTGAACCCGTTCCAGCCCAACATCGGCGAACAGGATAAGGCCAAGGTGCGGCAGCGCAAGCTGGACCGCCTTCCGGCGGTGGAGCGGCTGATGAACTCCATGCTGCAATCGGCCGCCAAGGATCTGGCGGCGGTGCCGGACGACCAGCAGATTGTGGTGGCGGTGAATTTCGTTTATTTGCCCTATGAAGACACCAGCGGCCTGCCCGGCCAGATGGTGGTGAAGGGCACGCGGCGCGCGATTCTGAACGGCGCGCAGATCGAAGCCACGGTGACCAATCAGTGACCCCCGAGCACTTCGCACCGCAGCCCGGCGCAGCGCCCCCGGTGGGCGTGCTGCGCTTTCAGCGGCTGGGCGAGATGCTGGTGGAGCGCAGGAAGATCGAAGCCGAAGAGCTGGAGCGCGCGCTCGAACTGCAACGCGAGCGCGGCGACAAGCTGGGCAAAATCCTGGTGGACATGGGGCTGGTGGCGCAGCGCGACGTGCTGGCCGCGCTCAGCGAGCAGTTGGACGTGCCGCTGGTGACGATTGACGGGCCGCCGCCCTCGGCGCCGGAGATCGAAGGGCTGTCGTACCGTTTCCTGCGCCAATCGCGCGCGTTTCCGGTGGCGCTGAACGGCTCCGTGCTGACGGTCGCCATGGCCGACCCGATGGATTTCGAAACCGCGGCCGCGATCGGGTCGTTCTCGGGCCTGGAGATTCGGACGGCGCTGGCGGCCGAGCAGGAAATCCTCGACGCGGTGGACAGGCACTACGCCGACGGCGAGCGCCAGGTGCTGTCCGGCGGCGGCGAAGACGAGGAGGCGCTGGCCGATCTCGAGCACTTGCGCGACATGGCCAGCGAGGCGCCGGTGATTCGCCTGGTGAACGCCATGATCGCCGATGCGCTCGAAAAGCGGTCGAGCGACATCCACATCGAACCGTTCGAGAAGGAATTCCGCGTGCGCTTCCGCGTGGATGGCGTGCTGTCCAGCCAGGAAACGCCGCCGCGCGAGCTGAAGGCCGCCATCATTTCCCGCCTCAAGCTGATGGCCAAGCTGAATATCGCGGAGCGGCGGCTGCCGCAGGACGGCCGCATCAAGATCAAGATTCTGGGGCGCGAGGTGGACTTGCGCGTTTCCACGCTGCCGACGCTGTATGGCGAAAGCGTGGTGATGCGCCTGCTGGACCGTTCGGCGGGCGATTTTTTCGACCTGCGCCGGCTGGGCTTCGACGACCGCATGCTGCAGCAGATGGAGCATTTCACCAGTCTGCCCCACGGCATTTTCCTGGTGACCGGGCCGACCGGCAGCGGGAAATCGACCACGCTCTATTCGGCTCTGAAACGGATCAACCTTCCCGACAAGAAGATCATCACGATCGAAGACCCGGTGGAATACCAGATGGACGGCATCAACCAGATCCATGTGAATCCGCAGATCGGGCTGACCTTCGCCGCCGGGCTGCGGCACATCGTGCGGCAGGACCCGGACGTGATCATGGTGGGCGAAATCCGCGACCGCGAAACCGCCGACATCGCCATCCGCGCGGCGCTGACCGGCCACCTGGTGTTTTCCACGCTGCACACCAACGACGCGCCGAGCGCCGTGACGCGCCTGGCCGATATGGGGGTCGAGAGCTACCTGCTGACTTCGTCGCTGGTGGCCGTGCTGGCGCAGCGGCTGGTGCGCGTCATCTGCAAGGATTGCAAGCGGCCGGCGGGCGAGGCGGTGGCGCCGGATGGCACGCGCGTGAGGAGCTACCGAGGAGCGGGTTGCCCGGTCTGCAACGGAACAGGCTACATTTCGCGCATGGGCATCTTCGAGATGATGCAGCTCAACGAGGAGATCCGGCGGCTGATCATGGAAAACGCCGACGCTTCGCGGCTGACAGAGGCGGCGCGGCGCAGCGGAATGCGCAACCTGCGCGAGGATGGCTGGCAAAAGATCCGCGACGGCGTGACCACGGTCGACGAAGTGATGCGCGTCACGCAGGAGTTCTAGTGCGGCAACCTTTCAAGGCTCATCGTCCGTGGGGCAGGATGCCATCCTGCGCGGTGGTTGGTAACCACCGCGCGGACCGATTGGCAATCGGTCCGCAGGTTACCAACCTGCCCCACGAGGAAGCGAGCTGATGGCGGCCACGTTTTTTTTTCGCGCGGTGGCTTCGGACGGGAAGATCCGCACCGGGAGCCTGTCCGGCAACGACGAGAAGGCGATTGCGCGCGAGTTGCGCAAGCAGGGGCTGACGCCGGTTTATGTGGGCGCGACGCCCAAGAGCGCATCGATCGAAATCAAGCTGCCGAGCTTCGGCGGCCGCCGGCGCACCGACGTGCTCTTCTTCACCCAGGAGCTGTCCACGCTGCTGAACGCGGGCGTGCCGCTCGACCGCGCGCTCTCGATCACGGCCGAGCTCACCGACCGGGCGCAGTTCCGCTTCATCGTGCTGGACGTGCTGCGCGTGCTAAAGGGCGGCCGTACGCTGGCCGACAGCCTGTCCACGCATGGTGAGTACTTCTCCGACCTCTACATCAACATGGTGCGGGCGGGCGAAGCCTCCGGCGCCCTGGCGGTTATCTTTTCCAGGCTGGCCGAATTCGAGCGCTCGCGCGACGAGCTGCGCAACTTCATCGTCTCGGCGATGATCTATCCGGCCCTGCTGGCGACGGTGGCCGCGGCCTCGGTATTTATCCTGCTGAGCTTCGTGGTGCCGCGCTTCGCGGTGATTTTCGCCGACGGGCACATGAAGATGCCGGCGCCGACGCGGATCATGCTGGAAGCGAGCGACCTGGTCCACGCTTACGGCTGGTATGCGCTGGGCGGCCTCGCGGCCGCAGCCATCTTGTGGCGCGTTTACACGCACACGGCGGCGGGGCGGTTGTGGTGGGACGGCGCGCGGCTGAAACTGCCGCTGCTGGGCGTGGCGTTGCTCAAGGCGGAGACGGCGCGGTTCGCGCGCGCCATGGCCACGCTGCTCGAAAACTCGGTTCCCCTGGTGCAGTCGATCGCGATCGGCGCGGCCACGCTGAACAACCGGATGATCGCGAATTCGCTGGTCGGCGTGGCCAACGGCGTGAAGCGCGGCGAGGGCATCGCGGGGCCCACGCGCAAGGCGGGTGTGTTCCCGCCGCTGGCCGCGCACCTGCTGACGGTGGGCGAGGAGACCGGCCGGCTGGACCAGATGTTTGCCCGCATGGCCGAGATTTACGAAAATGAGACGCGGGCGGCCATCCGGCGCTTCACCAGCATTTTCGAGCCAGTGGTGATTCTGGTGATGGGCATAGTGGTCGGCGGTTTGGTTTTGAGCATGCTGCTCGCGATAACGAGCATCAACGATGTGGCGGTGTGAAATGAAGCAGACGGCGAACAGGCGGAAGCGGGGCACGGCCGGCGTCACCCTGATCGAAATGCTGGTAGTGGTGACGATCATCGGGCTGTTCGTGGCCCTGGTCGGACCGCGGCTCTGGAGCAACGTGGATAAGGCCAAGATCACGGCGGCGCGCGCGCAGATACAAGGTTTCATGGGCGCGCTAGGCACCTACAAGCTGGACAACGGGAATTTTCCCACCACCGAGCAAGGCCTGCGGGCGCTGCGGGAGAAGCCGGCGGACGCACCCGAGTGGAACGGCCCGTATATGCCGCAGGAGATCCCGAAAGATCCATGGGGCCACGATTGGGTGTACAAGTTCCCCGGCGACCACGGCGATGAGCCGGACATCATCAGTTACGGCGCCGATGGCCAACCCGGCGGCGATGGAATCAATGCCGATATCGTCAGTTGGAAAAGCCAGTAGGGCGGCGGTGGGACAGACGATCGGTTTATGTCGTCTGTCACGGCCTCGCACGTTAGCGGATGTCGACAGACCACGAAAAACGATGGTCTGTCCTACAGCGGGCGTGACGCTGATCGAGATGCTGGTGGTGGTGGCCATCGTCGGGATACTGGTGAGCATCTCGGTTCCCTCGGTTTCGGCCGGCCTGGACAGCGTGCGGCTGGCCTCCACCGGAGACGCCATCGCCAGTTTCCTGAACGCGGCGGTGACCCACGCCGAACGCAGCGAGCACCCGGTGGTGGTCGAGATCTCGCTCAAAGACGGAACCATTTCCGCGGACGGCGCCGACGGCTTCGCGCGGCGATTTCAGGTGCCGCAAGGCATCACCATGGACAAGGTGCTGCCGGAGGGCAACGGCTCCGAGGGCGGCGACTGGCAGATGCTGATTGTCCCAGGCGGCACGGCGCCGGCCATCGGCGTCGAGTATTCCAACCGCCACGGCGGCCGGCGCAGGGTGCAATTGGACCCCATGACCGGCTTTCCGCGCGTGGAAACCGTCAATACAGAGTGAGGCGCACGCGCGGATTCACACTGCTCGAGATGATCGTCGCCACGCTCATCATGGCGATCGCCGTGGTGGGGCTGCTGGCGGCCATCTCCGGCTCGGTACGCAACGCGGCGCGGCTGCGCGATTACGACCGCGTGGCACAGTTGGGCCGCTTGCGAATGAACGACATCCTGGCGGACCCCGCTGCGCCGCTGAGCGGCACGTTCGACGCCGATTTGACCGGCGGGTTGGTGGCGGGATGGGCGGCGCAGGTAACGCCCTTCGAGGAGCCGCCGGTGCCGGCCCCGGGCGCCATCGCGCTCGACCATGTGCGGCTGGAAATATGGTGGATGGCAGCCGACCAGCGCCGGACTTTTAGGATCGAAGGCCTGCGCCGCAGGGTGCTGACGCCATGAGGCGGCCCGGCCTGTGGGGCAGGATGCCATCCTGCGCACGACCCCAAAGGGGTGCCCCGGCCAATCGCTGCGCGTGCCGATTGACAATCGGCACGCAGCTTATCAAGCTGCCCCACACTGCCCCCTGGGTTCCATCTGTGCCCGTTCGAGGCACGACGGCGCGAAGCCGGCAAACCGGCGTGACGCTGATCGAGGTACTGATCGCTGTGACGCTGCTGAGCGCGCTTTCGGTGGCTATGCTGCTTTCGCTCGAGGTGGCCTTGAAGGCGTTGCACAAAACGGATGAGAAGCTGCTCGCCAACCGGCGCGTGGCCGGCGCGCAGCGAGTTCTGCTCCAGGAACTGGAAGGACTCGTTCCGGTGCAGCCGCCTTGCATGGGACGCCCGGACCTGGCCAATTCCTATTTCGTTTTTTTTCAGGCCGAGCCGCAGGCCATGCGGCTGGTTTCCACATTCTCGTTGCAACAAGGCTGGCGCGGCCCGGCGCAGATCCTCGAGATGTTCGTGATTCCGGGCGAGGAGGGCGCCGGAGTGCGGCTGGTGGTGAACGAGACGCCCTACACGCGGATCGGCGCCGGCAGCGCGTGCGTCGACATGACGCCCGATCCGGTGGCGGGAATGATGGTGCATTTCATGCCCGCCGTGGCCAGTCCGAAGTCTTTTGTGCTGGCGGACAAACTCGCCTATTGCCGGTTCGCTTATCTGGTGTCTCCGCCAGCGCCCCCGAGGCAACCCCAATACCTGCCGCCGCAATGGATGGCCAGCGCGACGGGCACCGGCTGGCCGGTGGCGATTCGGGTGGAAATGGCGCCGCTCGAAGCCGACCCTTCGCACCTGCAGCCAATCACGGTGACGGCGCCGATCCGCATCCACCGCTCCTGGCAGATCCACTATGAGGACTTCTAAAATGGGCGGCGCGGCACGAAAGAGGACGAGTACAGTCGTCGGCAACCGCTCCCTGACGGTCGCGGCTCCGAACCCGCGCGCGCGCCGCGGCAGCGCGCTGCTGGCGGTGCTCTGGCTTTCGGCTGCGCTGGCGGCGATCGGGTTTTCACTGGCGACCACGATTCACGGAGAAACCGAACGCACGTCCACCGCGCTCGACGGCTTGCGCAGCTACTACTTGGCTGCGGCGGGCATCGATCGCGCCGCGGTCGAGGTATTGTGGGCCATCCAGAACCCTGCCGCGAGCACAATCCCGCAGGGCGCTACTCAGGTGACCTACCATTTCGCGAGCGGCGACGTGCGGGTGGAATTCATTCCCGAGGCGGCCAAACTGAACGTCAACCGGGCCAGCCTCGAAGATCTCACCCGGCTGGGAATGGCGCTGGGGCTGGACGAAGGCCGGGCGGACGCGCTGGCGCACTCGATCGATCAGGCACGCACCGGCGCGGCCGGCCCGCCGGACCTGACCCAGGCACCGTCTTTTCCGCCCTCGGCCGCGTCCTTACAAGAGATTGAGGAGTTGTTGTCCGTGCCCGGCGTAACACCCGAACTGTTTTACGGAACCTACGGCCCGCAGCAAGACGCGGCTGGCGGCATGCATCTGACGCGCCGACCGGGGTTGGTGGACTGCCTTTCCGTCTACGGCCGCGGTTCGCAGGTAGACGTGAACACCGCGTCGCCGGCGGTGCTGGCCGCGGTGGGAATGAACCCTGGGGCGATTGCCGCGGTGGTGGCGCGCCGCAGCGCGGGTCCCATTCTGCAGGAGCAGCTTGGGGACGTGACGACAATGGCGGGCGAGGCGGGCGGCAGGCTGCGCGTGGGCGGCCACTCCATCGTCACCATACGGGCGACCGCGCGTCTGCGCCTGGACGACGGGCACTTCTCCGACCTGCGGCGCACGGTAGGGGCGATGGTCAAGTATATGCCGCCGGGCTATGACGCCCCGATCCACATTTTGCGCTGGTACGACACGGCGTGGAGCGATTGACCGCGATGCCACTCGCAATTCCCAAAGACGCGCGCAAGCTGCTCGAATTCGGCTCCGGCGTGGGCATCGTCATCGGCGCCACGGACCTGGAGGTGGTGGTGGCGCGGGTGCGGCCACTGGGCGTCCGGGTGCTGGGACGGCTCGTGATCGAGGGCTTCGGCGGACGTCCCGCCGCGGAATGGGGCGGCGAATACAGCCGCTTCTTGAAATCCGCCGGATCGAGCCACCTGAGCGCCACCGTGCTGTTGCCGCGCCGCGAAGTGATTGTCCGCCAACTGTCGCTGCCGGGGGTGGCGGCCCGCGATACGGAAAGCGCCATCCGGCTGCAAATCGACACCCTGCATCCCTACGGCGACGACGAGGTGGTGTGGGGGTGGTCCCCGCTCGCTTCGGGCGCTGTGCTGCTGGGCATCGCGCGCCGCGCCGCGATCGAGCACTACGTGGAGCTGTTCACGGCGGCGGGGGTAGTGGTCTCCAGTTTCACCTTCTCCGCCGCCGCGGTGCATACCGCCGTGCGCCTGAACGGCCATCGCGACGGGGAAGGCTTCGTGGGGCTCGGCCGCACGCCGGCGGGCGCAGTGGAAGTGTACGGCGAAAGCCCGTCGCGGCCGGTGTTTTCCGCCGAGTTCGAGATGCCGCCGGAACGCGCCGCGGCGCTGGCTCTGGCCGAGCTGCGGCTGCCGCCGGAAACCCAGCCATCGACGCTCGAGGAATTGCTGCCCCGGCCCACCGCCAATCCGGTGGAGAACGATTTATCCCGCAACGCACTGCCGTACGCCACGGCGCTGGCAGGGGCCTGTCCCCGGCTGGCGCCGGCGGCGAACGTCCTGCCCCGCGAGTACCGGCGCTCGAGCTCGCGCGCCATGTTCGTGCCCACCGCGGTGCTCGCCGGGCTGTCGCTGGTGGCGCTGATCGGCATGATCGTGTGGCCGAAGTTCGAAGATCGCCGGTATCTGAAGACCCTGGAAGCCGAAATTGCGCGCATTCAACCGGCCGCCTTGCGCGCCGCCGCGGTGGAGCGGGAAACCGAACGAACGCGCGCCCGCACCGCGCTGCTCGACCAATACCGCGGACGCACCCGCGCCGATCTGGACGCGCTCAACGAGCTCACCCGGCTGGTGGAACCGCCGGCGTGGACCAACGCGATCGAGCTGACGCGCGATTCGGCGCGGATCAACGGGGAGGCGCCGCAGGCCGCGCCGCTGCTGAAGATTCTCGACTCCTCGCCGCTGTTCCGGAATTCGCAAATGGATATGGATCAGCACGCGGCGACGGGCGCCGGAGAGATGTTCCAGATTCACGCCGCCAGGGGGAAGTCATGACGATCGGGAACCTGGACCGCCGCTCGCGGGCGTGGCTGCTGGCGGGCGCGGCGCTGTTGATTCCCGCCGCGGCCTGGCGGTTCGGCCTGTTTGCCGGCTTCGAAGCGGGAACGGTTCCCGCCTCCGAAGCGATTCCCATCGCCGAGAACCGGCTGCAATCGTTGCGCGTCAAAGCGGCCTCTCTTCCGGGAAAGGAAGAGCGGCTCCGCCAGGCGAAGGCCGAGTTGGGCACGCGCGAAAAGGGCGTCCTCAAGGCCGACACCAAGGCGCAGGCGCAGGCCCAGTTGCTCGAACTGGTGCAGTTCATCGCCAAGGCCAACGGAATCGAAGTGCGCGGCGTGGAGCGCATGGGCGAATCCGTGATGAGCGGCGACTACGGCGAAGTCAGCGTCGAGGTAGCCTTCGTGTGCGGCATCGATCAACTGGTGAACCTGATGGCGGCGCTGGCCGATCAGCCGCAGATCCTGGCCACCAACGAGCTTCGCATCAGCGGCGGCAACGACAAGAACAAGAACATACAGGTGCATCTTACGGTGGGCGCGCCGGTGGCGCGCAAACTGTTGCCCGAAAAGAAAGGGGGACAGGGGGCGTGAACCGCAAGCTCTGGATCGTCCTCAATCTGGCCCTCGCGTGCGCCGTGGTATGGACCACCGTCGAATTGCGGGATGCGTGGCGCGCCGCCAAGGCGCATCAGGCCGCAACGCTGGGCCACCGCGTGGCCGCGCCGCCAGCGGCGTCCTGGCAGCCCTTGCCCAATCCGCCGGCGGTGCTGCCTGCCGCGTACAAGGATGTGGCGCAGAAAGACCTGCTCGACCGGTCCCGCGATCCCAACGTCCCGCTCCCTCCGCCGCCGGTGCCGCCCCCTCCGCCGCCGGTGCCGCCGCTGCCGGTCTATCACGGATACATGAATCTGGACGGCGGGCCGATCGCCATCCTCAGCGTCACGAAAGTCTCCTCGCACGAGGCGGTGCGTCCGGGTGAGACGATCGGCGAATTCACGCTGCGCAGCGTCAGTACAACAGAGATCGAGTTCGCGTGGAAGGACCAGGTGATTCACAAATCGGTGGACGAGTTGGAAGATAACACGATTCCCGCCGGGCAGGCTGTCGCGGCCCGCACCGAAGTGGCCGCGCCCGTGTACGCTCCCCCGCCGCCGCCCGCGGTGCAAGGACCCGGCGAGACAACCCACTTCGGCGTCAAACTTTGCAACCCTGGCGACACGTCGCCGGTGGGAGCGGTGGTGGACGGCTACCGCAAGGTGATGAGCCCCACGCCGTTCGGTTCGTCCTGTTTATGGGAGCCGGTGCAGTGAGGGTCGCGGATTGCCGCTCATGCCTGCGCGAAGTACGTAGATCCGGGAGAGAAGCGATGAAAACATTTCTGATACTTTTGGTTTCGATGATGGCGCTGCGCGCGGCCGAGCCGGCCGGCGGGACGGCGCCGCTCGCTATACCCGCTGGCGCGGTGACCGTGGCGTCCAATCTGTACCGCCATACCGACGCGCAAGGCAAGACGTGGATCTACCGCCAGACTCCGTTCGGCGTTACGCGGGCGGAAGCCCAGCCGGCGGCTCCCGTGCGCATCGAGGCGTGGGACAACACCAGGGCCTGGGACGATGGCGACGCCGTCCGCTTTGAACGGCCGGGACCCTTCGGCGTTTACCGGTGGCGGACCAGGAAATCGGAGCTGGACGCGGCGGAGCGAGCTGTCTGGGCGCGCCAGCAGGCGGCCCCGGCAAGCGGGCGGGAGTAACCCGATGCGCCGCAATTTCTTTATTTCGCTCGCGGCCGTCGGCGTCATGATTCCGGCGTTGTTGGCGCAGGCTCCCTCGAGACCGATCGAGGACATCATGCAGCAGCGCCAACCGCAGCAGCCGCAGCCAGCGGCGCAGCCGCAACAGCCCGCGCCCGCCAAGGCTACCGCGCCGGCGCAGCAGCCCAGGGCGGCCGACCAGGGCCTGCTCACGTTGGACAATGTGAACCTCATCGAGTTGGTCGACCTGATCTCCAAGATGCTGAAGATCAACATCCTGATCGATCCGCGAGTGAGAGGCACGGTCACCATTCATACTTACGGCGAAGTGAAGCCGGTGGATCTGATGACGCTGCTCGAAACCATCCTGCGGGTCAATGCCGCCACCATCGTGAAGGTGGGCGACCTGTACCGGATCGTGGGGATCAACGCGGTGTCCCAGCTTCCGCTGACGCCGCTCATCAACGCCGATTCGAAAACGCTGCCCGACGACGAGCAGATGATTTTGAACCTGATTTTCCTCAAGTACGCCACCGCCGGGGACATGGACAAACTGCTGGCGCCGTTCTACGGCGAAGGCGCCACGCACGCCACTTACGATCCGGCGAATCTGCTGATTCTCGAAGACAACAGCCGCAGCATGCGGCGGACGATGGAACTGATTGGGCTGTTCGACAGCGACACGTTCGCGACCAAGCGGGTGCGCCTCTTCGACATCGAGAACAGCCGTCCCACCGACCTGGCCAAAGAACTGGATACGGTCTTCAAAGCCTATTCGCTCTCCGAGAAGACCGCTTCCGTGCGGTTCATTCCGGTGGACCGCATCAACACGTTGATTGCCGTGGCTCCCAATCCGGGCATTTTCGCGGAGGTCCAGAAGTGGATCGAAAAACTGGACATCCCGGTGAAGGTCACCGCGGGATCGACGAATAACTGGGTGTACCGGTTGAAGTACGGCCGCGCCGAGACGGTGGCCATGGCGATCATGGCGCTGTACACCGGGAACCCGATGGCGCTGATCGGATTGGCGGAGCAAGCCAACAATAGCATGTACGCTTCAGGGCTCGGCTTGAATGGCACGGGCTACGGCATGGGCGGCGGCATGGGCGGCGGCATGGGCTATGGCGGCAACATGGGCTACGGCGGCGGCATGGGCTATGGCGGCGGCATGGGCTATGGCGGCGGCATGGGCTACGGCGGCGGCATGGGCTATGGCGGCGGCATGGGTTACGGCGGCGGCATGGGCTACGGCGGCAACATGGGCTACGGCGGTTACGGCGGGTATCAGACCCAGGGAACGCCCGTGGCAGTGCAGGGCGGCATGGCCGCCACGGGTTCAGGCTCGGCCGACCGTACCGGCAGCTACTTGGGCCAGGGGGCAGCCGGCGGCGAACCGCCCGCCCACATGCCGCATGTCATCCCCAATCCGTTCGATAACACGCTCCTAGTGCAGGGCACGCCGCAGGACTGGGAGGAGATACAGAACCTGCTGCGCCAGTTGGATGTGGCGCCGCGGCAGGTGCTGATCGACTGCAAGATTTACGAGGTGGATCTGAGTGGCAATTTCGCGGCGGGCATGCAAACCTATTTGCAGTCGTTGGGAAGCACCAACGCGAGCACCGCTGCCTCCAATGGGAGCAATACTGTGACGGGGGCAAGCTCCACGCAAACACTGATCGGCGGGATCCCGGCGTCAACGGCGCCGTTCCTCGCGGGTGGCCCGGGTGGCGTCTTGCTGCAGGCCGGCACGATGGTTCTGAAGGCCAAGCAACTGCTGGGCACGCTCCAGGCGCAGGAAAGCACCGGCCGCTCCAAAGTGATCTCCGCGCCGAGCATCATCGCCACCGATAGCGTACCGGCCACCATGAACGTGGGCAGTCAGGTTCCGGTGGCTACGTCTACCGGCTTGTCGGGAGTTACGGGCGGCAATTCGCAACTCGTGCAGGGCGTGAGCAACCAGAGTACGGGCGTGACGCTGAGCATCCTGGCGCACATCAACTCGAGCGGCGTGGTGACGATGATCGTCAACCAGCAGGTGAGCGCTCCCTTGGCGGGGTCGTCGTCGGGCAACGTCGGCGATTCGCCCTCGTTCTCCAACCGCTCCATGAGCACGCAGCTCACGATGCAGGATGGCGACACGGTTGCCATCGGCGGGGCCATCCTGGAATCCAAGACAGAATCCGTGGGCGGTATCCCGCTTCTGAATCGCATCCCGATTCTGGGCATGGCATTCGGCAGCAAGCAAATGAGCACTTCGCGCACCGAACTGATCATCTTTTTGACCCCGCGCGTGATTTATGACACCAATCAACTGATCGACGCCACCGACGAGATCAGGAGCAATCTGAAGCGCGTGAGCAAGCTGATGAGAGACGACCATCCGTAGAGTCCGCAGGTGGCGGGCGCCGCGGCGAGGTAGGACAGACGATCGGGGTTTGTCGTCTGTCGACATATCGTACTTTAGTGGACGCGGCATGACAGACCACGCAAGGTGATGGTCTGTCCTACCAGTCCAGAGGAGTAGGATGCGACGCGCCACGGGCGTCACTCGTGTCCTTCCATCAAGCGCAGCAGTCCTTGCTCATCCACCACGGCGATTCCGAGCGCGCGTGCTTTGTCGAGCTTCGATCCGGCGTCTTCGCCCGCCACCACGTAACTGGTCTTCTTGCTCACCGAGGCGGCCACCTTGCCGCCCGCGTGCTCGATCAGCATCTTGGCCCGATCGCGGCTGAGGCTGGGCAGCGTGCCGGTCAGCACGAAGGTGAGGCCCTGGAGCGGGCCGCCGGCTGGCCGCATCGAAACGTACGTGAAATCGAGATTGGCGGCGCGCAGCCGCTCCACCAGCTCGCGGTTGCGCGGCTCGCGAAAGAACTGCAGGATGCTTTCCGCTACCTTGGGCCCGACTTCTTCCACGGCCTGCAACTCTTCGGCGCTGGCCGCCGCCAGGGCGTCCAGGCTGCCCAACGCCTCGGCCAGCAGCACCGAAGTTCGCTCGCCGACAAAACGGATACCCAGCGCGGCGATCACCCGCGGCAGCGGATTCAGTTTGGACCGCGCGATATTGGTGAGCACGTTGGTGGCCGACTTTTCGCCCATCCGCTCCAGCGACAGCAGTTGGCCGGTGGTCAACTGATACAGGTCGGCGACACTCTTGACCAGGCCGCGGTCGACGAGCTGGTCCACCAGCGCTTCGCCCACACCGTCGATGTTCATCACGCCGCGCGACGCGAAATGCAGAATCGATTCCTTCAGCCGCGCCGGGCAGTCCACGTTGATGCAGCGCCGCGCGGCCTCGCCCTCTTCGCGCACCACTCCGCCGCCGCAGACCGGGCAATTGGCCGGCATCACGAAAGCCGTGCGGCCTTTGCCCTGCGCCCAGACGCGGACCACCCTGGGAATGACGTCGCCGGAGCGCTCGATGATCACCTCGTCGCCGATCTTCAACTCCAGGCGCGCGATCTCGTCTTCATTGTGCAGCGTGGCGCGGGAAACCGTGACGCCGCCCACCGCGACCGGCTGCAAATGCGCGACCGGGGTGAGCGCGCCGGTGCGGCCCACCTGCACTTCGATGGCGACCACCGTGGTGCGCTCCTGGCGCGCCGGATATTTGTAAGCAATGGCCCAGCGCGGCGCTTTGGCGGTGAAGCCGAGCGCTTGCTGCTGCTCCACCGAATCCACCTTCACCACCACGCCGTCGATCTCGTAAGGCAACTCCTGCCGGTGCGTTTCCCAGTGGGCGCAGAATTCGAGCACCTCGTCCACGCTCGCGCACAGCTTGCGATGGGGGTTGACCTTGAAGCCCATGCGGGCCATCTCATCGAGCGAAGCCCAATGGCTGGGGAGCGCGAAGCGGCCGCCGGTCATCAGGAAGTAGGCGTAGTAATCCAGGCGGCGCGACGCCGTGATCCGCGGCTCCAGCACGCGCAGAGAGCCGGCCGCGGCGTTGCGCGGGTTGGCGAACCGCGACAGCTCCTGTTGGTCGCGCTCGGCGTTGAGGCGCTCGAAGGCGCGCCGGTTCATGACCGTCTCGCCGCGCACCTCGAAGGCCGGCCAGGCGGCATCCACACGGAGCGGCAGGGAACGGATGGTGCGCGCGTTCTCGGTGACGTCCTCGCCCACCGTGCCGTCGCCGCGGGTCACCGCCTGGCGGAAGCGGCCTTGCTCGTATTCGACGGCCATCGAAAGGCCATCCAGCTTCAACTCCGCCACGTAGGCGTACGCCGCGCCCTCCAGCAGCTCGCGCACGCGGCGGTCGAAATCCCGCAGCTCGCCTTCGTTGAGCGCGTTGTCGAGGCTGAGCATGGGCGCGCTGTGGCGCACTTTGACGAAGCCCTCGCGCGGCTTGCCGCCCACCCGGCCGCTGGGCGAATCGGGAGAAGCCAGCTCCGGATGCGCCTCCTCCAACTCGCGCAGGCGCCGCATCAGGGCGTCGTATTCGGCGTCGCTGATCTCCGGCTGGTCCAGGACGTAGTACAGATGCTCGTGGCGCCGCAACTCGGCGCGCAGCGTCTCGGCTTCCCGCTCGAAATCTTTCATCGTGCTCTCATCTATAATCTAACCAGGAAGTGGGAGAGTCCACCATTACCAGCTACAGCAAGACCGTCCTCATTTATAACCCATGCGCGGGCAGCTTCGGGCGGAAGGGCGGCGCGCTGATTGCGCGCGCCGCCGAAGTCCTGGAACGGGACGGGCACCGCGTGACGTGCTGCCCCACCACCGGTCCGCGCACGGCGGGCGCGCTGGCGCGGGAGCAGATCGAGCGCGGCGCGGATCTGATTCTGGCCGCCGGCGGCGACGGCACGCTCAACGAAGTGGCCGAAGGCATGGTGCATTCCCAGGTGCCGCTGGGGGTGCTGCCGGCGGGCACCGCCAACGTGCTGGCGATGGAAATGAAACTCGGCGGCAATTTCTTGGAAGCCGCGCGCCGCCTGGGCGAATGCCGCCCGCACCGCATTTCGGTCGGGCAAATCAGTTCCGAAGGTGGCGATGTCACCCGCCATTTTCTGCTGATGGCGGGTATCGGCCTGGACGCCCATATCGTCTACCACGTCAGCGCGCCGTTGAAGGCACGCATCGGCAAGCTGGCGTACTGGATTGCCGGCTGGAGCATGCTGGGGCGCCGGCTGCCGGAATTCTCAATCGAGGCCGATGGCGTGACGCACCGCTGCTCGTTTGCCCTGGTCAGCAAGGTCCGCAACTATGGCGGCGATTTCGAGATCGCCCGCGATGTCAGCCTGTTCGACGACCATTTCGAGCTCGTCTTGTTCCAGGGCCGCTCCACCCTGCGCTATGTGCGGTATTTCGCGGGTCTGGTCGCCAATCGGATGGACGGCGTGCGAGGCATCGTCGTCTTGCGCGCCCGGCGGGTATCGGCGCCGAGACCGCTGGATGAGCGCGTCTTCCTGCAAATCGATGGCGAATTCGCCGGCCACCTGCCCGCCGAGATCCGCATCATTCCCGACGCCTTGACGCTGCTGGTGCCGCCGGCGTACCGTCCCGAGTTGCAGCAGCAGCGGGCCGCAGTGTGCCAGGGATAGCACGGACGATTCGGCGTTCGTGGTGCGGCGCGGTGTAGTGCCTACGGGTGGTGGTACAAGCTTCTGATTTGGCGACTTCTTGCCCGGGCGGATTGCCGGTTCCCGGCAGCCCCGTTTTTCGGCCCGACCGGCCTGAACGGAATTGTCGAAGTGCTCGTCAATCACACGAGGGGACGGTATCGTGAGCTCGACGACCTCGCTGCGGCGAGATGCTCTATTGTTCTTGATATCCATTACGGTCTCGGTTTGTGCCGGGTGTTTGCCTGACTTGTCGGAGTTTTCGGTAAACACTCCGTCTGGAATCCTCCTCGCACGCGACCTGCCTACGCTCAACGCTCTGTACGCCGGGAACTCACCACAGCCACACAACATCATCATCGTTCCCAACCGAACAATAGGCCGCTAGTCGAACCCTACCCAGCGAACGGGTACGACATGGAAAGGGACGGGGCTGTCGAGGTGGCACTGTTTGAGATCACCGAGGGTCCACTTCGCGGTTCAAGGGGTTGGGTGCAATTCTCGTTGCTTCGCCCAGATCATCGGTTCCCGTGATCGCCCAGTTCTCGGAAGGTGGCGTTGCCGGAAACTGGCCGTCCAGAGGAATTGGCAACCAACAAGTTGAAGTCTGGCTCCCCTCTCGGAGACTGGCCACCACCCGTTCCAGCAACCGATGACAGACCACAAACGGCGATGATCTGTCACGCCTTCACTATGCTCGCATAACGCCGCGCGATAGAATAAGTACGTGCTGCACCGGTTTATTCTTCACAACGATCGCATTCAGGAAGCTTCGGCCGAAACCCTGGCTGCGGGGCAAGTGGGTCTGCTGGCGGGCTGGGGCGTTTTCAGCACGCTACGCGTGGCCGAAGGCGTGCTTTTCGCTTTCGAGCGCCACTGGCACCGCATCCAGCGCGATGCCTCGCTATTTCACGTGCCGCTGCTCGAAGGTCCCGACGTGTTGCGCGGCAGGCTGCTGGAGCTGGTGGAAGCCAACCACGCGTACGACTCGACCCTCCGCGTCGCGATTGTCCGCAACGGCGGCGGCATGTGGGCCGGCCCTTCGACCGGCCGCTCGAGCGACCTGATCGCGCTCACTGCCGATACCAAGGATTGGGGCCATGGCGTCAAGCTGGCCGTCCAGCCGCAGGCGCGCCACGCCGCCTGCGAGTTTGCCGGCACGAAAATCCTTTCCTGGGCGATGAATCTTACCTGGCTCGAAAACGCACAGCAGCGCGGCTTCGACGAAGTGATTTTGCTCAACGAGCGCGGCGAGGTGTCGGAGTGTACTTCGGCCAACATCTTCATCGCCAATGGGAACCAGGTCTGGACGCCGCCGCTCAGCTCCGGCTGCCTGCCCGGCGTCACTCGCGAAGTGCTGCTCGACGAAATCCGCGTGCCGGGCATCGAGGTCCGGGAGAAGCCGCTGCTGCCGGCCGATCTCGAGGCCGCCGACGAAGTGTTCATCACTTCGACCACGCGCGACCTGCTGCCGGTGCTCGAAATCGAGGGCGCCAAGGTGGGCCGCACGCTGGCCGCGCAGACCGCCCTGGCCGCGGCGTTCCAAGCCCGCCTCCGCCAATACGTGGCCGAGCACAAGCCCGCGCAAGCTAGGGCGTAACCGTTCTTACGAGTACTTCCCCATGAACTGGTGCAGCCGGTCCATGCCGCGCTCCAACTGCTCCATCGAGGCGGCGTAGGAAATGCGGATGTGACGGTCCGTGCCGAAAGCCTCGCCCGGCACCACGGCCACGTGCGACTCCTGCAGCAGGCGCTCGGAAAAAGCCAGCGTATCCGCCATGCCGTTCTTGCCCAGCGCCACGCCGATGTTCGGATACACGTAGAATGCCCCGCGCGGCTCGGCGCAAGTAACGCCGGGGATGGCGCGCAACTTCGCCACCACGAAATCGCGCCGCTTGCGGTACTCGGCCAGCATTATGCCCACCGATTCCTGCGGCCCCAGCAAGGCTTCCACCGCCGCTTTCTGCGCAATCGAAGTCGGGTTCGAGGTGGAATGGCTCTGCAGCTTCCCCATCGCGTTGATGATCGGCGCCGGCATCAGGCCGAAGCCGATGCGCCAGCCCGTCATCGAATAGGTCTTCGAAACCGAGCCCGCGATCAACACCGTTTCTTTGGCTCCGGGAAGCGAGGCGATCGAGAACGGCTCGCTATCGTATAGAAACTTGCAGTAGCATTCGTCGGTCATCAGGTAGATGCCGCGCTCGGCCGCCAGGGCAAAGATCTTTTCGAATTCCGCGCGGTCGAGCAGCGCGCCGCTTGGGTTCGATGGCGAGTTGATGATGATCAGCTTGGTGCGCGCCGTGAGGTGCGGTTCCAACATCGCGGCAGTGAACGTGAATCCTTGCGCCTCGTCCGTGTCGACGAAAACGCACTTGCCGCCGGCGTAATTCACGACGTCCTTGTAAGTCACCCAATAAGGAACCGGAATAATGACCTCGTCGCCGGGATTGATCAGCGCCTGCATGAGATTAAATATGATGTGCTTGCCGCCCACCGTGATCAGGCACTCGCTGGGCTGGTAATTGGTGCCGAAGTCCTTCCTGTGCGATTCGCACACGGCCTTCTTCAGTTCGGCGGTGCCGCCGACGGGCGTGTACTTGGTGAAGTTCTGGTCGATCGCGCGCTTCGCCGCCTGCTTGATGTTGTCGGGCGTCGGGAAATCGGGCTCGCCGGCGCCGAAATCGACGACGTCAATGCCCTGCGAGCGTAATTTGGTGGCCTCGGCGGCCACCCTCATGGTGGAGGATTCGCTGATCAAAGCGATGCGCTCCGCGATTGCGTTGGCTACGGCCTGCATGGGCTCTCCTCTTCTTCTCTAGATTCTCTTAAACGACCTTGGCCAGCCGGCGGTGCAGCCGGGCCTCAACGGTGGGCGGCACCAGGCCGGAGATGTCCCCGCCCAGGCTGAACACTTCCTTCACCAGGCGGGAACTGATGAACGAGTACGTTTCGTTGGCCATCATGAAGACGGTTTCGATCTCCGGACGCAACCGCCGGTTCATCAGCGCCATCTGCAACTCATACTCGTAATCCGAAATCGCCCGTATGCCGCGCAGCAGGACGGTAGCCGAGTGCGCGGACGCGTGGTCCACCAGGAGGCCATGGAATGAATCCACCTCCACGTTGGGGTAGACATGGACCACTTCGCGGAGCATTTCGATACGCTCGTCAACCGAGAAAAGCGGCTCCTTGGCGTCGTTCCAGAGAATCGAGACGATCAGCCGGTCGAACATTCGCGAACCGCGCTGGA
>Ga0371490_1000334_pt1 | contig 34470 bp, 22 predicted proteins | sample MB2SIPfraction_FD_207959 | JGI IMG/M metagenome (GOLD analysis project Ga0371490, IMG submission 207959) | Lab enriched peat soil microbial communities from McLean, Ithaca, NY, United States - MB28FN SIP fraction | ecosystem: Environmental > Terrestrial > Soil > Wetlands > Peat | place: USA... | reverse complement strand
CTGCTGCTGATCATGCTGATTGGCTTGGCGCTGCGATTGGCCGTAACGCCATTTAACGAGATTGAAGGCCTGCTGAACCCCGATCACCTGTTTTGCTGGGAGCAGGGCAACGTGGCGCGGGCACTGGTGGCCGGGCACGGCTTTGGCAGCCCGTTGGCCAGCACGCAACCCTCGGCCATCATGCCACCAGTGTTTCCTTTGATTGTGGCCGCGGCATTCAAGCTGTTTGGCGTTCACACCCCGGCATCGATCTTTGCGGTGCACGCCTTCAACTGCGTGATCTCGATTCTGGCCACTATTCCGGTCTTTTTGCTGGCGCGGCGGACCTTTGGCGAGCGGGTAGCGTGGTGGTCAGCCTGGGCGTGGGCGTTTTCGCCCTACGGGATTTATTTTGCGGCTGCCTGGGCCTGGTCGACGCACATCCTGCTGTTATGTCTGTGCTGGATGCTGTATCTGGCGCAGGATCTGGCGGAGCAGCCGCGGCTGAAGCTGTGGCTGGGCTTTGGCGTTCTGGCCGGTTTTGCCGCGCTCACCGAACCCTCGGTGCTGGTGACCCTGCCGGTGCTGATGGGCATGGCCATGTGGCAGCTTTGGCGGGCCGGCAAGAGTTGGTTTACACCGGCGCTGGTGGGTTCGCTGGCCGTCTTTGCCGTGCTGACGCCGTGGACGGTGCGCAACTGGATGGTCTTCCACAAATTCATTCCCATGCGCGATTCGATGGGCCTGGAGATGTGGATGGGCAACAACGGCAACGATCTGCGCTGGACCTCGGACGATTTGCATCCGCTGCACGACCTGCAGGAGCTGGCCGACTACAACCGCATGGGCGAGCTAGCCTACATGCAGCACAAATCGGATCTGGCCAAGGCGTATATTGCGGCGCATCCGGGCCGGTACGCGATTACCTGCGTGCGGCGAGCCATCTACATCTGGACCGGCTACTGGAGCTTGAACAAGACGTATCTGGCGCAGGAACCGGCCGATCTGGCCAACATCCCCTTTGCCACGCTCCTTACGGCGTTCGGGCTGGCCGGGCTGGCGCTGATGGGTCGGACGCGGCGTGTGGATGCAGTTCGTTTTCTGGGCGTGATGATGGTGCTGCCGGCGATGTACTACTTTGCGCACCCGGAGCCCTACCACCTGCGGCCGCTGGATCCGCTGATTACGATTCTGGGCTGCTACGCGGTGTACACCTGGCGGGAGCGGGCAGCGGAAAAGGCGCCTGCAGCCGCCCTGGTGAGCGATGCGGTGAATCCGTAGCCGCCACGCGAAACGGTTTAAGCGAGAAAGAGGGCATGCAGCCGCGCTGCGTGCCCTCTTTTTGCTTTAAGGACGAAACAGGGTGAGAAAACCGCAGCGCCGAACGGGTGCTATGATGGGCATTCAAAAGGAGCAAGCGCGAAACGATGCACTCCATTCTGAAAACCTTTTCGGTTGCCCTGGCCCTTGCAATGAGCGTAGTTGGCGGCTTGGCCCAACCCGCCTCAACCTACTATGAAACCGCTACCAGGGTCTTCCGCCTGGATGGCGGCAACACCACGTATGCATTTGGCGTGAACAGCCGCGGCGAGCTCCAACAGCTCTACTGGGGCGGGCGTCTGGCTGGCTCCGACAGCTTGGCCAAGGCCGAGCCGGTGAGCGAGTGGGCCAGCTTTGACTCTTCGGCCAACAACACTCCCCAGGAGTACGCGGGCTGGAGCAACGGCATCTTTGTGGAGCCGGCGCTGAAGGTGAGCTTTGCGGACGGCAATCGCGAGCTGACGCTGCACTACGTGACCCACACCGCAGTGGCGAACGGCTTTGACGTGGAGTTGAAGGACGTCGCGCGGCCAGTGGTGGTGGTGCTGCACTATACGATGGACCCGGCCACGGGGATTCTGGCGCGCTCGGCAACCATTGAGAACCGCGGCACGACGGCCGTAACCATTGAACAGGCAGCCGCCGCAGCGTGGATGCTGCCCGCAGGCCATTACACGCTGAATTACCTGACCGGGCGCTGGGCCGGAGAGTGGAATCTGACCCAGGAGCCGGTGCGGCCCGGAGCGCGGGTGCTGGAGAGCCGGCGCGGCTCGACCGGGCACCAGGCGAATCCCTGGTTTGCGCTGGCCGCCGGCGAGGCCCGCGAGGACGCCGGCGAGGTGTGGTTCGGCGCGCTGGCCTGGAGCGGATCGTGGCGCATGGTGGTGGAGCAGGACCAGGTGGACGCAGTGCGGGTGACAGGCGGCTACAACCCCTTCGACTTCGGTTATATTCTGCCTCCGGGTCAGAAGCTGGAGACGCCGGTCTTCTATGGCGGATACACGCGAGGCGGCATGGGCCAGGCCTCGCGGCTGCTGCACCGCTTTGAGCTGGACCGGGTTCTGCCCCGCACCGCAGGGCTGGCGGCAGGCGCACGGCCCAAAACGCGGCCGGTGATCTACAACTCCTGGGAGGCCACCGGGTTCAACGTGACCGAGGCTGGCCAGATGGCGCTGGCGGAAAAGGCTGCGGCGTTGGGCGTGGACCGCTTTGTGATGGACGATGGCTGGTTTGGCCAACGCAAGGACGATCACGCCGGACTGGGCGACTGGTATGTGAACCAGGAGAAGTTCCCCAACGGGTTGAAGCCGCTGATCGACAAGGTGCACGCGCTGGGCATGGACTTCGGGCTGTGGGTGGAACCGGAGATGGTGAACCCGAACTCCGATCTCTACCGCAAACATCCGGACTGGGTGCTGAGCTTTCCGGAGCGGCAGCGGATGGAGCAACGCAACCAACTGGTGCTAAATCTGGCGCGGCCGGATGTGCGGGCCTATGTTTTCGGATTCCTGGACAAGATTCTGACCGAGAACGACATTGCGTTTTTGAAGTGGGATTACAACCGCAACTGGAGCGAGCCCGGCTGGGATCAGCTGCCGGCAGCCGAGCAGAAGCGCGTCTACGTGGACTACGTACGCAATCTCTACTCGATCCTGGCCGAACTCCGGCGCAAGCATCCCAAAGTGGAGATCGAATCCTGCTCGGGCGGCGGCGGACGCGTGGATCTGGGAATTCTGCGCCTGACCGACGAGGTTTGGCCCAGCGACAACACCGATCCCTACGACCGGCTGACGCAGCAGTACGGCTTCAGCTTTGCCTATACGCCGCAGGTGATGATGGCGTGGGTAACGGACTCGCCGCACTGGCTGAACCGCCGCGCGACCTCGCTCAGCTACCGGATGCTGAGCTCCATGCAGGGTTCGCTGGGCATTGGCGCCGACATCAGCAAATGGGGACCGGAGGAGGTGGCCACCGCCAAGCGTCTGATTGCAGCCTACAAGCAGGTGCAGCCGACCATTGTGCAGGGCAATCTTTACCGGCTGATTGCGCCCACCGGCGGCAGCGCCTTCTCGGCCACCGAAAGCGTGAAGGACGACAAGAGTCAGGCGGTAGTGTTTGCCTTTATTCACTCCACCAGCGAAGGACATCCCTTCCCGGCGCTGAAGCTGAAGGGATTGGACCCGGCAGCCGAGTATGCGCTGACGACGATCGAGGGCCAGGCCGACAAGGCCACGCCGGCTGTGGCCAGCGGCGCATGGTGGATGAACCATGGTCTGAATACGGGCATGGACTTCCGCGGCGATTTTCAGGCTGCGGCCTTCCGGCTGGACAAGAAGTAACGCGAGACCGGCAGCAAAGAACGAGGGCCTTTCCACATGGAAAGGCCCTCGCTGTTTGGGTGGAAGCGTCAGTGGGCGCTGGCGGCGGCCTCGGCCAGTTTCTGAAGCGGAGCCAGGACGACGAAGTCGACGAGTTCTTGCGGGGCTACGGCGTCGTGCAGCGTGGTCGTCTGCGCGTCCAGCCAGGCGGCAGGCTGCGGGGTTTTGCGATCCAGAGCATGGAGCGCGTCAAGACCCAGGGTGGCGAGCTGGGGCCAGGCGGCGATGTGGATATGCGCTTCCTGGAGGATGGGCGAGTTGGCTTCAAGCTTCTCGACGGCGGGCGCGGCATCCAGCCAGGACTGGAAGAGCGTGCGCAGCTGGGCGCGGGCCGCAGCATCGCCGGCAATGGCCGCATCCACCAGCGGAGGCAGCTCGTGGCGCAACGCAGGATCGGGCCGCGCGGCATCCACCAGGCGATCGAAGACAGTGAGGGTGTTGGGGTGCTGCTGCTGGCTGCGCACATGAAAATCCACCGGCTGGAGCGTTGCCACGAAGATCTCCAGGGGATGAATCTCGGCAGAGCCGGCCAGCAGACGCTCCACGCGCACCGGGCCGGAGAGATGCATCAGGCCCTCGTACTCCAGGCGAAGGGTTTCGGTGGCCAGGCGGCGATACATGCTGTCCACATCGCGATCCGTTGCCGGCGACCAGAGGCGCTCGGCGACCACCGCGGCGCGCGGCCAGATGCGGGAGTCGATGGTGGCCGGCGTAACGTGCTCACCCCACATGCAGGCCTCGCCGCCGAGGATGAGCTTCTGCTGCTCGACGGTCAGGGTCGTATCCGCGGGCAGAGGGTCGGCCGCAAAGATCTCGGCGGAGGACCGGGGGTGGTCGAGGTACCAGGGCTTGGAGAGGATGGCAAGATGGCCCTGGCGCGCCGCATCGCTCAGATACTGGGTGCCGCGCCAGCTCTGGATCACGGCTTCAGCAGGCAGGCCGGGGCTCAGGATCTCGTCCCAACCCACCATCTGCTTGTGGTGCGCAGCAAGTATCTTGACTACGCGCTGGCTGAAGTAGGTCTGCAGTTCTTCGGTGGTCTTGAAGCCGTGCTGCTGCATGAAAGCGGCAATCGCCGGGTTCGCGCGCCACTCCTTGCCGTTGCTCTCATCGCCGCCGGCGTGCAGGTAGGGATCGGGAAAGAGCGCGGCCATCTCGGCAAAAAACTTATCGAGGAATTCGAAGGTGGATTCGCGGGAGGGATCGAGCGCGTCGTCGGAGATGCCGAAGATCGGATCGAGCGCAAAGGGGCCGGGGGCGCTGCCGAGCTCGGGATGGCCGACCAGCCAGCTCTGGGTGTGGCCGGGCACGTCGAACTCCGGCACCACGCGGATGCCGCGATCGCTGGCGTAGGCGATCACCTCGCGCACCTGATCCTGGGTGTAGAACTGGCCGCCCGAACCCTTCTGGTGCAGCTCGGGAAAGGTCTTGCTCTCGATGCGGAAGCCCTGATCCTCGGTCAGATGCCAATGGAAGACGTTGAGCTTGACCGAGGCCATGGCGTCAAGCGTCCGCAAGATGACCGGGAGGGGCTCAAAGTGGCGGCCGGAGTCGATCATGAGGCCGCGCCAGGCAAAGCGCGGTGCGTCCTCGATGTGCGCGGCGGGGAGGGCGTAGCCGGAGCCCACAGGGCCGACCAGCTGCAGCAGCGTCTCCAGGCCGCGCAGCGCGCCGATATCGGTTCTGGCGGTGAGAACGATGTGGGCTGAATCGATATCGAGCGTGTAGCTCTCGTCCATATTGGGCTGGGGGTTGGGCTGCGGCACGGCTTCCGGGGCGCTCACGGCCGGCACGGCAATGGTCAATGTGGCGGAACCGATGGCGGGCTCGTGGGCCATCTGAATGCCCGTACGCTGTTCCATGCTGGCCACCAGACGCTGGGCGGCGTGCTGAAGGCGCGGACCGGCATCGCCCGTGAACGCATAGCTGAAGTTGGGGTGCAGTTCGAGCACGCCCGGGCGCTCCACAACCTTGGCCGGAAGCGGCATGAGCCGGGTGAGCGTATCAGGTTGGGAGATTTGCGCCCAGGCGGCGGACGAAAAACAAGCCGCAGCAAGCGCGAGGACAAGGCAGGATGCAAGGCAACGGAGATTCCGCATCGTTCTTCTCCAATTGAATAGGCTGGCCGAGGTGTTTCGTTTTTGCCGGAGCAGCCCTTCGAGAGACAGTTATCCATTCGCTGCACAGAAACGTATTCCGTAGCACTGCTTGCCTACCAGGGCAGCGGCTTGCCGAGGTGGAAGAAGCCGCCGCTGGGGCCATCGTTGCCCAGCAGGGCGAGTTCCACGCTGGTCCTGGCCCCGTCGGCAATCTCCATCAGGGCTTCCGGGCCGCCCATGTCGGTCTTCACCCAACCGGGGTGCGCCGAGTTCACCTTGATCTTTGTCTCGCGCAGCTCGTAGGCAAGGTGGATGGTGTAGGCGTTCACAGCGGTCTTCGAGGCGTCGTAGGCAAACGATTTCGAATCGTAGATAGGCGAGCCGGGCTTGGCATGCATCTGCAGCGAGCCAAGGATGCTGGCCACGTTGACGATGCGGCCGGCAGGACTCTTGCGGAGGAGCGGCAACAGCGTCTTGGTGAGCGCCACCAGCGCGAAGAAGTTGGTTTCGAAGACGCGACGGAGCAGGTCCATGGGCACATCGGCGGCGTTGTGCTCGGGACCGGTACCAGGAAAGCTGCCCGCAGCAATACCGGCATTGTTCACCAGAATGTCGAGCTTGCCGTGGCGCGAGTTCAGGAAGCCGTAGGCAGCCTCATGACTGGCCGGATTGGTGACGTCGAGCTCCAAAATGCTGGCCTTTACGCCTTCGGCGGCAAGCTGCGCGAGCGCCTTGTTGCCCTGCTCCACGGAGCGGACACCCAGATAGGTATGCACATCGGCCAGGCAAAGCTGTTTGGCGGTTTCAAGGCCAATCCCGCGATTGGCGCCGGTGACGAGAGCGATTTTCTGCGGCATGGGAACCTCACTTCAGGGACTAGGGAGTAGGGACTAAGGGACTAAGTGGCGCGAAGCGCGGCTGCTGCATGCAATGCCTATTTGTGCAGGGGCTTGTTCATGGGGACCACCTGCACGGTAACGTCGCGAATCTCGGACAGGAATCGGTTGAGCACGGAGCCGCGCAGCAGAATGTCCCAACGCGAACGGGCCGACTGGCCAAAGACCACGTGGGAGATGCTTTCCTGCTGAGCAAAGTGGATCAGCGCACCGGAGACGTCGGAATCGGTGAGCGCGACAACCTTGGCTCCCAGATCGCGGGCCATGCGTTGATACTCTTCCAGACGCTGATGGGCTTCCGGATCGTTGTGGCCCTTGTCGTTGGGCTTGCTGACGTAGACCGCGTACCAGTTGGTGGCCAGTCGGCCGGCCACGCGCGCGCCCACCCGCAGCAGGCGCTCGGTGCCGGGACGTGTGGAGAGGCAGACCATGACCTTCTCGGGGATAGGCGCCTGCTCCAGTCCCTGGGTGCGGCGATACTCGGCGGCTCGGCTGGAAACCTGCTCGGCGGTGGTGCGCAAGGCCAGCTCGCGCAACATGCTGAGGTTGCCCTTGCGGAAGAAGTTGGCCAGCGACTGCTCCACTTTTTCGGCGGCGTAGATCTTGCCCTGGCGCAGCCGCGAGCGCAGCTCTTCGATGGTGACGTCCACGTTCACCACTTCGTCGGCGCGCTTGAAGAAGCTGTCAGGCACGGTCTCGCGGATGGTGGTGTTGGCGGAGCGGTTGACGGAGTCGTTCAGGGTTTCCAGATGCTGGATGTTGACCGCGGTCATCACATTGATGCCGTTGGCCAGCAGCTCCAGCACATCTTCGTAACGCTTGCGGTTGCGGCAGCCGGGAACGTTGGTGTGGGCCAGCTCGTCAACCACCACGGTGTGGGGATGGCGGGCGATGATGGCATCCAGATCCATCTCCTTGAGGTTGACGCCGCGATAGGGAATCACCCGCTGCGGAACCACCTCAATGTCGCGAATGCGAGCCTCGGTCTCCTTGCGGCCATGGACCTCTACCAGGCCGATCACCACGTCGACGCCCAGCTGGTGCAGCATGACGTAGGCGTCGTTGAGCATGTGGTAGGTTTTGCCCACGCCCGGCGCCGCGCCGATATAAATGCGGAGCTTCGCCTCTTCCGGCTTCTTTTCGAGCACGATCTCTGGCATTCTCAGCCCACCTCGACGGGATGATTGGTTTGTTCGGCAACAGCAACCGGAAGCGTAAAGCGGAAGGTGCTTCCGTGGCCGAGGCGGCTTTCAACGGCGATCTGGCCGCCGAGAGATTCGACCAGACGGCGCACCAGAGCCAGGCCCAACCCGGAGCCCTTCTCGGAGAAGGCGCTGAAGCGGTCGAAGATGGTACCCAGCCGCTCGGCCTCAATGCCGCGGCCAGTATCCTTCACAGTGAACTGGACAAAGTCCTTGATCTCTTCGGCAGCCAGCAAGATCTCGCCGTCCTGCGGCGTGTAACGGATCGCGTTGGAGAGCAGGTTGTCGAGGATGGAACGCAAGGCGCGGCGATCGGTGCGGATGGCGGCCAGATCGGCGAAGGCCTCGACCTCAATACGGATGTGCTTTTCCGCGGCCTCGTCGATATAGCGGTCGCGCACGTTGATGAGGGCCTTGAGCGGACGGATGCGCACGTATTTGAACTCGCGCTTGCCGCTCTCGAGTTCGGCCACTTCGATCAGGTCGGCCATCAGGTCATCCAGCTTTTCGGCCTCCGTGGAGCAGGCGGCCACCAGCTCGGCCTGCAGCGGAAGCAATTCTCCGGAGAAGCCCTGCCCGATAGCCCAAAGCCCACGGCGCAACTGCACCAGCGGGTCACGCAGCTTGCGGCTGGCCACGGAGATGAACTGCGACTTGAAACGATCGATATCCTGAAGGCTGGTCACGTCTTCGAGCGTGGTGACAGCGCCCATCAGACGGTTTTCTGCGTCGCGCATGGGGGTGGTGCGCAGCCGGTAGCTGCGCTGCTGGCTGCCGATGCGCATGGGCAGCAAGGTGGTTTCGTCCTCGGCGGCCACCGCGGTCTGCATGGAGACGGCGGCGCGGATGGCGGAAAGAATCTTTTCGCCGCCCTGGGCATTGGCCAGCGCCATGCGGTCGGAAGCAGCGTCGCCCAGCAGTTCCGCGGCCGCCTGGTTCACCTTGAGCACCTGGCCGCGCCCGTCGGTAACGATGATGGGCTCGAAGATGGATTGCAGCACCGCGTCGGAGAGCTGGAACTCCATCTGCTTGCGGCCGGCCTCGGAGTCGCGCAGCTCGCGCAGGCGGACGGCGATGCGGCTGAGTTCGGCAGCCAGCACGCCGAAATCGTCGCGGCTGGACCACTCAATGCGATGTTCGAGGTTGCCCTGGGCAATGCGGTGGGCATCGCGCGCCAGCTGGCGGATAGGCCGGAGCACAAAGAAGACGGTGCCCACTTCCACCAGCAGCGCCACGGCAATGAATCCGTACGCCAGGCGAATCTGCCCCGCCGCCGCCAGTGCCTGGTGGGTAACCACCACCAGTCCCAGCGTGAGACAGGCCAGCAGAATACAGCCTGCCAGCAACCGCTGTTTCAAGTTCAACATCGCCCGGTCTCCCTGTCGCCGGATTGGATTGTGAGGCCGAAGGACACGGAAGGCCCGGCACGCGCCTGCCGTCAGCGGCAAGCAGCATCGAACGGTCCATCTGCAGCCTTTAGTTCGCAACAGAAATCGGCGTAACCAGTCTATTCTCATGGAAACCGGCTGGCTATGCAAAGAGGAGATGCCCGCCCCAGGGTGCGGCGGTCAGGAACCGCTAAGGAATCTCACATACTGAGAGCGACGAATTCCCCCAACGGCACGTCAGCCCGGCTGGAGCGGGATCGGCAACCAGAACCCAGGAAACGCCAAACTCGGCTTTGAGGCGCTCGAAGTCGGCGAGCTGGAAGTGCTGCCAGCCTTCGGCAGCCTCGCTCTGGAAGAGCCATTCGGGACCGAGCGCCGGAACCTTGGTGACCACCGAAGTGTCCTTGATGGCATCGGCCAGCTGGCTGCGCTCCGCCAGCGCGCGGAAGCCGTGGTAATCCTCGCCCGCGGCGGCCATGTAGCGGGGATCGAGGGCGAAGTAGGCGTTCTCCGGCGTGTTCTGGCGGATCCAGTCAAAGGCCTGCAGCCACGGGTTGGAGGAGCGGACGCCGGGCAGCTCGATGTGCGCCGAGTTGGCGAATAGATCGCGCTGGGCAAAGAACATGCCGCCATTGGCCGCAACAAGGACCAGGGCCCAGAGCCAATAACGGTGCTGCAGCAGGTGCTTTCCGGCCAGCGCCCCGCCAATGAGCACCAGAAAAATGTAGACCAGATGCAGGTAGCGCATGGGTTCGAGCGCCGAAAGGCCGATCAGGCTGGGCGGGCCCAGAATCGCCATGGCAAAGAGCTGCTGGAAGACCCCGTACCAGAAGACCGCCCGAGCTAGACGCTCGAGCTTCTCCAGCCCCTGTTTGCGGGCCAACCGGGCGCAGAGCCAGAACAGAACCAGCGGAGCTATGGCGCCCAGCCACTCGTACCACTCCCACTCGAAGAGCCGGAACCAGTGGCGGCTGCCGATGGCCTTGAGCCAGATGGGCGAAGGGGGTTGAAGCATCCAACCGAAGGGGATGGCCAAGACGATGCCTGCCGCAGAACCGGCTTTACTGCGCCGGAAGAGCCCCGCCACGCGCGCGCTGAGCGCCGGGGAGCAGGAGACTGCCAGAAAACAGCAGAAAGAGATTCCCAGGGCTCCCATGAGCGGATGCAGCACAAAGGAGAGCGCGAGCAACGGCAAGGCCCACCAGCGGCGGCCGCTGAGGATGAGCGCGGAAGCAAAGAGAATCAGCGCCGAGGCCAGGCAGCGGGGGTGCAGATACTGGTCGGCAATGTAGAGCGCCGTGCCGGCCACCGGCAGCGTGAGCAGGGCCGAGAGCAGGGCCAGGCCGCCGATGCGCGCCGTGCGCTCCGGAAAAAGCTGGCAGACGATGAGCCACGCCCCGAGCAGCAACGCAAAAAGCGAGACCAGCTGCCAGAACAGCTCGGCCCCGGCCACGCTCATGTGGGTCCATGCAATGAAGTGCGCCATCCAGCCGTCAAAGACGGTGGTCTTGGTCTGCAACTGGAAGAAAGGCGCATCGTGGGGATAGAGCGACGGATGCAGCCGGGCCTTGACCGCGGCCAGGTAGATCGCGTCGTCTTCGGCTCCCGGATGGTAGCCCATAGTGAGGAAACCCAACAGGGTGAAGACGATAACCGTGGTAGTTCCAAAAAGGATATTGCGCTGAGTACCCATATGCCCCGTATACTCGATCCCAGTATGTCGATAGCAACAATGGATACATCGTACAAACCGCAGGAAGGCGCGGCAACCGACTTCGTTCACGTTGACCGGATTGCTCCCAGCGGTCAACAGAAACTGGCACTCGCTATTCCCACGCTCCGCGAAGCCGAAAACCTGCCGATTCTTCTGGGACGCGTGCGCCGGGCGCTCGATCCATTGGGCATCGACTACGAGATTCTGGTGGTGGACGACGACAGCCGCGACGGCACGGAAGAACTGGTGCGCGGCATTGCCGAAACCGATCCCCGCGTGCACCTTCTGGTGCGTAAAGGCGAGCGCGGCCTGTCAGGCGCGATTCTGGACGGCTGGCGGTACACCGATGCTTCGATTCTGGGCGTGATGGACGCCGACCTGCAGCATCCGCCGGAGCTGTTGCCCAAACTGGTAGCCTCCATCCAGAGCGGCAAGGACCTGGCCATTGGCAGCCGCTACACCGAAGGCGGCGATACCGGCGAGTGGAACATCATCCGCCGCCTGCTCTCGTCCGCAGCCGTATGGGTTACGCTGCCCATCCAGCGCCGCGGCCTGCGCGCGCACGACCCGATGACCGGCTTCTTCCTGCTGCGGCGCGAGTGCGTCGAGGAGATCGACCTCCAGAAGTCGGGCTTCAAGCTGCTCCTGGAAGTGTTGGTACGGGCGCGGCTCAAGTCCGTCGAGGAAGTTCCCTTCGCCTTCGGCCTGCGCTCGCGCGGAGCCAGCAAGGCCAACAGCAAGGTGGCGCTGCACTACGCCAAGCTGCTCCTCCGGCTCTACAAGATCCGCTTTGGGCTGGCGAAAGGATAATCCAGCGAAGATTCCGCAAATAGCAAACGGCGCGGCTTCTGCCGCGCCGTTTGCTATTTCCCTGCCCCGAAACCGGCAGAACTCAGCTATACAGAGGGCAACATCGTGCGCAGCAACAGAAATCCTGCCACGCCGGCAAAGAAGACCAGGGCCATGCGGATGCCGGGCTCCTGATTCACCTCCGGTACCAGATCGCTGGCGCCCACGTAGAGCGCCACGCCTGCCGAGATGGGCAGGCCATAGGGCAACAGGCCGTGCGCCAGTTCGATAACCGCCACGCCGCCCAGCGTGGCTGCGGCCAGGGCCACGGCAGAATAGAAGGCCATGGAGCGGCTACGGCCGCTGGCCAGCATCACCGAGGCCATGGTGAAGCCTTCCGGCATCTTGTGCAGGAAGATGGCGAGGAAGATCATCCAGCCCAGCCAATTCGACACTACAAAGCCCGAGCCAATGGCCACGCCGTCAAAGAGCGCATGCACGCTCAGGCCCACCAACACGCTGGTTCCGGTGCGATGGGAGACGAACTCTTCGCGATGGGTCTCTTCGCCGTAGTGAAAATGGGCGTTGATGGTGTGCTCCAGCAGATGCACCACGCAGTAGCCGGCCATGATGAGCACCGGGCCCAGCCTGGGACTCACGCGCAGGCTCTCCGGAGTCATCTCCACCAGGGCGGTGGCCATCAGAAAGCCTGCGCCGAGGGCGACAAAATAGCGCAGATGCCGCTCCACGCCGCGCGCGCGCACCAGGATCATGCCGCCGGCAACGTCTGCCAGCGCTGCGATGGTACCGAGAAGGAGCGAGAGTCTGTTCATTTTCCTCTTGGTTCAGAGCACGATTGAGGGGTTCGATCCCAAGTTTTAGAAGCGAGACCTGGGGCACCTGACACCCGGGGGGCAATCAGGGGCTGAAGCCCGTACTTCCTCTTCAGCTGTTCCGGCACGACTAAAGTCGTGCCCTGTTACAAGACCCTTGGGATCGGGATTCTTTCAGCAGCAAAGGGTACTGTTCCCTTGTTCCCTCGGTCCCTGGTCCTTTATCCGCTATGCCGAATGTGCATCACGTCGCCATCCTGCACCACGTACTCCTTGCCTTCCAGCCGCAGCGTGCCTTTGGCGCGGGCCGCAGCCTCCGAGCCGGCTTCGAGCAGCGCATCCCAGCGAATGGTTTCGGCGCGGATAAAGTGATGCTGCAGGTCGGAGTGGATGGCGCCGGCGCCCTCGGGAGCCTTCGAACCCACGGGAATGGTCCAGGCACGGCACTCGTCCTCGCCCGCGGTGAAGAAGCTGATCAGGCCCAGCAGCTCATAGCTCTTGCGGATCAGGCGGGTCAGGCCGCTATCGTGCAGGCCATAGCTCGACAGGAACTCGGCAGCCTCTTCGTCGTCCATCTCCGCCAGCTCCGCTTCCACCTTGCCGCAGATGGCCGTGGCGCCGGAGTTGGGGCGCGAGGCAACTTCCTCCAGGCCGTACTTCTTCACGGCGGCTTCCAGATCGTCGCCCAGCGTGGTGCTCTCGCCGATGTTCAGCACGTAGAGGATGGGCTTCTGCGAGAGGAACATGAAGCCCTTGATGAGCTTCTTCTCTTCGGGCGTCATCTCCAGTTCGCGGAGAGGCTTTTCCTGCTCCAGCAGATCCTTGGAGCGCTTCAGCAGCTCGAACTCGCGCTCCAGATCGGCCGAGCGCATCTTCTTCAGATCCTTCTCGACGCGCTCCAGACGCTTCTCGATCTGGCCCAGGTCGCTGACGATCAGATCGAACTCGACGTTCTTGATATCGCGCAGGGGATCGATGGGGCCGACGTGGGGAATGGAGTCGTCCTCAAAGGCGCGCAGCACGTGGATCAGCGCGTCCACATTGCGCAGGCTGGTGAGGAAGGCGGTCTCCTTGAGCGCTTCCTGGCCGATGGCGGCAACGTCCACATAGTCCACGGTGGCGTAGGTGGTCTTCTTGGGCGAGTAGAGCTCGCTGAGCTTGTCCAGACGGTGATCGGGCACGCGCGCCACACCGATGTGAGCTTCGCGCGGGTTCGAGTAGCCGTGCTCATCGAGCTTGGCCCTGGTGGTGATCTTAAACAGCGATGTCTTGCCCACCTGCGGCAGGCCGATAATGCCAGTCTTCATGGGGTTTCCAAACTCTCTGTGGCGCCCATCCACGGGGAACTCTGCGCTAATGGGCCTCTTCGATGATACAGGAACAGGGAACGAGGGAACGAGGGGACAAGGGAACAGGGAACAAGGGATCAGGGATCAGGAACTGCTTGCGCAATCCGATTCACTGCGCTTTTGAGGCGTCGGCCCAAGCCAGCAGGATCACCGTAGCCAGGCCCGCGAAGAGCACCGCGCCCTCCACCTTGGTACTGAACCTGTGCAGCTGGTTGAAGTGCACCCGGGCCGGATGCGTCTCCGCCACCTGATCTATGGCTCCACCGGCGGCGATGCGATCCTGCTCCATAGCGGGAATGATGACGAACTGCGAATACACCGTGCAGGCCAGCATGACCACCAGCAGGCTCATGGCGGCCAGCAACACGCGGGAGCGGGCAAATCCCCACGCGGGCCCCAGAGCCAGCACCACAAGTGCCACCATGCCAGCCACCATGCCCACCCAGTGCAGTGTGCGCAGCAAGCTGCCCACAATCTGGCCGGCGGTATGGGTGTTGGGCGCGAGAACGCGGAAGGTGGTGGCAGCAACGACGGGGAAGAAAATCTCAGCCCCCACCCAGACGATGAGCGCTAGCGAGAGAAGGCTGCGAAGAAGAGTTCTCATGGCGGAAGAATAGCAGGATATGGTAGCGTCGGCCTCCCGGCCGGGAGGCCGGCGCTACAAGGCACTTAACTGCGGAGTCGCTCAATACCGCACGATCTGCGCATTGACCGACGGCCGGCCGATGAGCCGCTCGATGCGCTTCTGGATGGGCGGATGCGTGGAGAAAAGACTCGCCAGCGACTGCCCGGAGATCAGCGGCTGCACGATGAACATATGGGCGGAGCTGGAAGAGGCGATCAGCGGCACCTGACGGCTGATGCCGGAGATCTTTTCGAGTGCGCTGGCCAACGCGTTGGGATTGCCGGTAAGCTCGGCGGCGCTGGCGTCGGCGGCATACTCGCGGGTGCGCGAGACCCAGAGCTGGATCATGAGCGCGGCAATGGGAGCCAGCAGCATCATGAGGATTGCGCCCAGGCCGCCGCCCTCGCGATCGCGGCGGCTGCCTCCGCCGCCAAAGAGTCCAAACCAGAAGGCCGTGCGGGCCAGCATGGTGATGGCGCCGGCCAGGGTGGCGGCAATGGAGCTGGTGAGGATATCGCGATTGCGCACGTGACCCAGCTCGTGGGCCAGTACCCCGGCCAGTTCCTCGTCGCTCAGCACCCCCAGAATGCCTTCCGTCACGGCCACCGCAGCGTGGCGCGGGTTGCGCCCCGTAGCAAAGGCGTTGGGCGACATGGACGGGATCACGTAGATCTTGGGCATGGGAATGCCGGCGCGGGCCGTAAGCGACTCGACGATGGCGTAGACCCGGGGCAACTGCTCGCGCGAAGCGGGCCGGGCTCCATTCATGGCCAAAGCGATCTTGTCGGAGAAGAAGTAGCTGAAAAAATTCATGGCCGCAGCCACGATAAAGGCGATCATCGCCCCGTTCTGACCGCCGATGAAGCCGCCGGCCAGAATGAGAAGAAGCGTGAGGCCGGTAAGAAGTAAGGTGGTTTTAAAACCGTTCACCTGAGTGAACCTCCTAGCATCAGTGTAGACGCCAGCGGGGGCAGAAAAGTCGCGCGCAGCAGAAAGGGCGCAGAGCCATGCGGCTCCGCGCCCTTCCAATAAACGATTTGCTCTGTGTTATTTGCTGTTCAATGCGCGCTTCAGAACAACTTCCAGCGCGGCCTTGGATTGGGTGTACTCCTCCGCCGAGATGGCTCCGGAGAGCTTGTCGCTTTCGAGCTTGAAGAGCTCTTCCTTGAGCGCAGCCAGCAGCGCGCTACCCTGCGCGGCAGGAGCCGCAGCGTTGGGCTGGACGGCCGAACCAGCAGCGTAGGCCGGGGTTGCGCCAGCCGGAGCGCGCAGCAGGAAAGCTGCACCGGCTGCCAGCGCCAGCGCCAGGCCACCGAAGATCCACCACTTGTACTTGGAGATGGGGTCAGGCGACTCAATGGGAGCGCCAATGCCGCCGCCAGGCTGGCCGCCGGCCACTGGGCCCTGGCTCTGATCCTGGCCCATGGCTCCCTGCTGTCCCTGGCCCTGGTCGGCCTGCGGCATGGCGCCGGTGCCGCCGACGGTAAAGCCGATCTCCTTGCCGGGCTGGGCCTTCTTAAGCAGCCAGGTCTGGATGCCGGGATCGGCCTGCACCGACTTCATGTCGACGCCCGAACCGGCGGTAAACTTCATGCTCTTGGGCAGGAGAACGGCGAAGCTGTCGGCCGGGAGGGTGACCACGGAATGGAAGGTGTAGCTGCCGGAGCTGTAGGGCAGCGTGTAGGCCACCTGGAAGAGGGTGTCCTTCTCGCCGTCGTCGGGCTGGATGGGGAAGTTGTAGGCGTAGTGGCCCTTGGCTCCCGCGGGATCGATCTTGAGGGTGGTGGGCAGGCCGCCCGGGCGCTGCGCCTGGGCTTCGCCAAGGGTGGCGTCGGCCGGCAACACCACTTCAAAGGACTTCTTGCTCCACTGCGTGGTGGGCGGAGTGGAGGTGTTGTGCACAAAGAAGCGCTCGTTGACGCTGAGCTGGCCGTTCTGGGCCTCTACCTCGATGACGTCGGCCTCAATGTAGACGCCCTGCACCTTGGCAGCCACGTCGTAGACCGAAAGGTCGGCCGGGCCGCCGCCCTGGGGGACGGAGACAAAGAACTCGGCGCCCTGGTGGGTGACGCGGACCAGGTAGGGATTGGTTCCGGGCAAGTTCAGGGTATAGTGGCCCCTAGCATCGCTGCTGGTGCGAGCCACCTCGCTCATGCCGGACATGGGCTCCACCAGCACCACCGCGTCGCCCGCCGAGGGCTTGCCGGTGGTTTTGTTGGTGACGGTGCCGGAAACAGAGGCGGCCTGCGCCGCAACAGCGCTCATGGCCAGCAGAGCCACAGCGCTACGGAAAACAAAAGGAATGATCTTCATCGTATTCGGGGAATCCTCAACTCAGTGCCGGGTCAACGGCTGTAGCCAGCCCGGGCGGCTGCGCTGGAGGGTTCCGGCAGCCAAAGGTCGGCTTTTTCACTCTACGGGCAACGGCCCCTCGTCATCAAGCCAATTCCCTGCCCGAGCACCGCTGGCTACTCGCAAAAGACCCGTACCTTGGTCTGGTTACCGTCAGTTCCGTCCACGTCCACCTGCAGATCCTGGAGCTGATCGACCAGCTCCTCCAGGTTCTCGGGCTTGATCTGGGCCACGGTGAGCGGGATGCCGTGCTTGTGGAGCGCGGCGTTCAGTTCCACCTGGGCATGGGGCGGAATGAGGCTGGCCAGGCGCACCCCGGCCCGCAGCAACTGCATGGGAACACGGACGTTGACCCGGGTGGCGCCCTTGAGGCCGGTCATTTGCTCGTCGGCTTCCACCTGTACCCGGAGGTACTTGGCGCGGGGCTTGGCAGTGCCCTCCCCGGCCGGGCCATGTTCGAGAGCCGCCAGCAGGCTCTCAGCCTCAGCCGCCGTAATCTTGCTCGCCGCCAACATCTCCAGAATCTGCTTCCGGTTCTCGTTCATTGCCTGCCTCCTCAAATGCCCATCAGGGCGGTCTGTACACGGTGCGCCAGCTCGCCCAGACAGGGAACACCGTGCAGCATGCCCTCGGCCGCACCGGCCAGCCATGTGCTGGGGTCGTTCAGCGCCAGCACGGCGACGAGAATGGCGGTGATCACCACCCACACCACTTCCCGATTGCCGCTGGCGGCCAGAAGCCGCTCGGCCTCCGCCACGGTGAGCCGTCCCTGCGCCACCAGCCAGTAGATTGCACGATCGTTCTTGCTCATCGCTCTCCTTTACCAGACGCGAACCAGCACATCAGCCTCTTCACTTTGGACATCCACATCCAGCCCGGAAAGATTGTTCACAATCCCCCACAACACCCGCAGCACGCGCCATGGTTCCACCCAACCGAACAGCGCCACCACCAGCAGCGCCAGCAGCAGCAGCGGCGCCAGCAGCAACAGCAGCCAGACCAGGAACAGCGGCAACCAGATGCCGAATCTTGTGCCGGTTCGAGTGCTGACCTTGACCTGCATCAGGGTGGGAATCACGCCAGCGCCTCCAGCAGCCGGACCGCCTCCGCCGCATCGATTTCGCCCCGGTTCAACTGCTCCAGAATCCCGGTCCGGGTAGCTGCCTTTGGAGCCGGGTCGGGAGGATTCACGTCCACGAACTCCAGCTGAGCAGCCACCTTGTTCAGGCGGGTCTTGATGGTGGGGTAGCTGACACCGAAGACCTGCTCCATTTCCTTGATGGAGCCGTGAGAACGGACAAAGGCAGCGACAAAGACCTGGTCTTCCAGGCTGAGCCGGGCCAGCTCCGGAAGGGTGAAATGGCCCTCAATGGCCATCTGGCGCTCCGGAAGCGCGACCCGCTCCACCACCAGCTCAGCTCCGGCAGCCATACGGAGCAGTTCCTGCCAATCGGCTGCCTGTTTGGCGCTCCAGCTCATCGTCCAACCTCAAGAATCTTCATCACGAGATACATAATGATTAATTTTATTAATTACGTCAAGCATTTTGTGGATATTTATTAGAATTAAGTTCTTCGGAATGGAAAAAGTCAAAAGCAAAGGGGAGAAGACTATGCCTTCTCCCCTGGGATTCTGCATTGCCTGAAAATTGCGGCTTATGGCACGGTAAAGGGACGGATGCCGTCGCTCGGGAACAGGCCGGTGGGCCCGCTCACCGTAGAAGGCTGCTCGCGGAAGAGGAAGCGCACAAAGAAGCCGGTGGAGAGCGAGCTGTAATTGCGGGTATTGTTGGCCGCCAGATAGCCGCCGGCAAACCAGTGGCTCCCGATCTGGTAGGCAACCTGGCCGTGGACGTCGTAGTTCGGGCCCACGCTGGTTTTGTCCGGAAGCAGCGGATTGTTGAGCGCGGTCTCCAGCGAGGTGTCGCTGGACAACGGGAAGAGCTTAGTCTGATTCTCCTGGAAGGCCTGCACGCCCATGCCGCCGGCAATGTTGTAGTGCCAGCGGGTCTCGTAGTGGCCGGTCCAGGAGAAGGGGACGTTGCCCAGGAAGTAGCCCTGGGGGCTGAAGTAGCCGCCCATCCCGTGGGTAAAGGCGTCCTCGTTGCGTGCGTAGTGCATGGCAAAGAAGTTGACGCCGATGTTCAGCGAGCCGTACTCGGGATCGGCGAAGACGCGCCAGTAGGCGCCGCCGGAGCCGTCGATGCGGGTGTTGTCCTGAATCATGTAGCCGGTCAGGTACTGGCCGCCGACGCCCAGGTAGAAGCCCGACTGGGCGTCGCCGCGTCCGTACTGCACGTTGCCGGAGTTGGCCACCACACCGCCCCAGATCTGGCCGAGCGTGCCCAGCGAGTTGCCGGCTGGATCCCGCAGGCCGGCATAGGAAAGCTGCGTGTCCTTGACCGAGTCACGGTTGAAGTTGAAGGAGATGGGACCGTTCGCGGGCTTCCAGTAGAAGCGGCCGGTGATGGTCTGGACCAGGAAGCCATAGGGTGTGGTGCCGGCGGCGACAGCCATCTGCGGGAAGGCCAGTTGCACCTCGCCGGCAAGACCGACGGCATTCTGCTGCGCCGGCGTGGTCATGGTGGTGGTGCTTGCGGATGTACAGCTGGACGAGCTGGGATAGGCCGCATCGGTCCCGATCGGTTCCGGAATGGTGACCAGACAGCTGCCGCCGGTGGTGGACTCGATGACATTGAGTTGTGCGGTACCGTCGGCCTGGCCGGAATCGAGGAAGACAGGCTTGGCAACGATACTGAGACGAGCGCGATAACCACCGGCCACCGACACCTCAAACGGGGCCTCCAGGGCGGTCAAGTGGTCGTAGCCAAGGGTGCCACTGCGGTAGTTGAGCAGACCGGTGCCGCCCAGCCAGGAGCTGTAGCCGCTCTCGATGGCCTGCAGCTGGTGCTCGGCCTCTTCGCGGGGGGTAAGCGGGCGCTCGCCACGTTGAATGCGGACCCAGGGTCCACGCAGCGGGGGCAGATTGCGCTGTTGCAGTTCCTCGTCGGTAAGTCCTGTGGTGGACTGCTGCGCGGCGGTCTGCTGCTGCTCCGGATAGAGCGTGGCGGTCTGGACTTGTTGCTGGGTGCTGGGCAGAACCGCGGCGGCATCCGGCGTCGAGGTTTGCCGATCAATGGTTGCCGTACCGAGGGTTGCCGTGCCAAGGGTTTGCTGCTGCTGGGCCTTGCGGCGGGCGCGGCGGCTCTTTTTGACCGGCGTCGGCGTGGTGTCGTTGGCAACGGGCGCGGGAGCCGGCTTGACCTGAGGGGCGGCAGGCGGCGCGGGCGTATTCGCATCCTGGCGGGGAGCAGAGTAGGCGCCGGTGGCAGCCTCCTGCGCGTTGGGCGTGTACTGCACCGCGTCGTAGCGGCCGCTCTGCACACGACGGTTGAGCGCAGTTTGCGCAGGGGGGGCAGAAACCGGCTGGACGCGCGTGGGCGCGGCAACCACGTCGGAGGCAGAGCCCTGAGTGAGCTGGCTGTCGGTTTGCGCGGCAAATTGGGCCAGCGCCTCAGCCGCCACCGGGTTCATGGGCGCAGAGGTGATGCGCAGGCCGGCTTGGGGCTGGGCATCGAGCGCCGGAAGCTGCGGCGTCCAGACCGGGGCCGGAGCCAGACTGGGCGTGTTCTGCGCCGGCGTGTGCTGTTGGGCCGGCGGAGTGGGCACCGTCTGCTGGCCGGCAGGCAGATTCATGTGGCCCTGATAGCTGCGCGCGCTCTTCTTCTGGTCAGCCGAGCTGACCTGCATCCAGCGCATGGCAGGCCGAAAGCTGGCCAACTGGGTGGCGCTTTGTTCGATCAGCACCGGACCGTTCTGCGCCACCATCGGCTGGCGGCCCTGCGGCAGAGTCCCCTGCGGCCGATAGGACTGGGGCGTAGCAGCGGGCAGCTGGTTCGGACGGCGCGGATAGGACGGCAGCGGAACCACCGGAGCGGGCGCGTCCAGACGGGGATTGAGCAGGCGCTTGGTGTCACCCGAGGAGGGCTGCCGATAGCTGCCCGGAGGAATATCCAGGTAGGTATCCAGCGGCTTGACGGCGTTGCCCGGCGGCATGGCCGCCAGGGCTGCGCGCAAGTAGTCGGTAGCGCGGGCGGCGTTGCCACGGGCCTGCTCAAAGCGGGCCAACATCTCCAGCACAATCGGATCGCTGGGGTAGCGGGCCAGAGCCAGCCGCAACCAGGCTTCGGCCTGAGCCATGTCGTGCGCAGCAAGAGCAGCGGAGACCGCGCCCGCGAAGTCGCCGGAGCCGGCATCGTCCATGGGGATGGTCTTGAAGAGCTCCAGAGCATCCTTGGCGCGCCCCACGCGGGCGTACGCGCCGGCCACGGCACGGCGGATGATCCTGTTGTCCGGGTAATCGAGCGAGGCAGCCTGGAGAATCTGAACGCCGCGGAGGGTGTTGCCGCTGGTGAGGTTGGCATTGGCACGGCGAACGGCCCAGGTGGCCCACAGGTTTTCTACTTCATGACGCTGGGCTGCGGTCAGATCGGAGCGGGAGTCAAGGCGGCTCAGAACCGGGTAGAGCGATAGATCGTTGCCCAGATTGAAGAGCAGCCATGCGTGCTGGACCTCAAGACCGGACGGGGCCAGAGTGCGGCGGAGCAGGTAGAACTCTTCCACGCGGTTCAGGTAGGCCATGGCGTGGGGCACGTCGCCCGCGGCCACATAGATGCTGGCCACGCCCTGCACAAACTCGACGTCGGACTCCAGTTGCTGGCGAACGTCGACAGGAACTTTGGCCAGCTCGGCCAGCGCCTCCTGGTTGTTGCCCGCAGAAGAGAGGGAGAAGATCAGACCCTTCCAGACGTCGGAGGCCATGGAGTGGGGCGCATTGAGCTGGATCTGGACCTCGCCGGCAGCCTGCAGGACGACGGCGCTCAGTGTGGTCTGGGGCGCGGCAAGTTCGCCGGCCGGGCTATCCACCGGGAACGCGGTGATGACCCGGTGCTGGAGCGGGTGCTGCGCGGCAAAGCCGGCGGAGTAGTTCACCGCCGGGCGCAGCTGGAGCTCTTCCCCGCCCTCGCCCACCAGGACTGCGCTTTGCTGCTGCAGGGTAGGCTGGTCGGCAGCGGGAATCACATTGACCGCGGGATTGGTGCCCTGGGGCGGCGTGGCATCGGCCGGAGGCAGAACAATGGGCGCTTGGCCGTCGTAGGGATCGGGACCATACGCCGGCAGGGGCGGCAGCTTGGTGGTGCGCTGGAAGGGCTCGTTGGCCGGATCGAGCAAGCGCTGCAGATCGGCTGCGGTAACGGCCTTGTGCACCTTGCCGTCGGTGTCTGGGTAGGCCAGAGTGTGTGCCAGACGGTCGACGGGCGAGGCCGAGGGCATGGCGGCCAGCGAGGCGCGGAAGTACTCGACGGCGCGCTCATTGTCGCCGCGAGCCTGCTCGTAGCGAGCAGCCTGGGCCAGGATGGCGGGGTCATTCGGATAGCGGACCAGCGCCTGACGGAGCCAGAGCTCGGCCTGCGCCTTGTCGTTGGCAGTCAGTGCTGCACCCACGGCGCCCTGGAAGTCGCCGGAGCTGGCGTCCTGCAGAGGCACCGTCTTGAAGATGGCCAGGGCTTCCTTGGCGCGGCCCACACGGGCATAACCGCCGGCCACGGCCTTGCGCACGGCCTGATTGTCGGGAAAGGCCAGATAGGCGGCGTCCAAGATGTCAATGGAGCGGCGGTAGTTGCCGTTCTCCATGGCGGCAGTGGCGCGGCGAACGCTCCAGGCCGCCCATATCTCCTGTACGGTGCGACGCTGGGCCTCGGTCAGATCCCCGCGTCCACCCAGCTTCATCAGAGCCAGATAGAGGTTGCGGTCATTGCCGGTGTTGTAGAGCAGCCAGGCGTTCTGCACCTCCAGGGCGCCGGGCGCGGCCTGCTTCAGTTTGGCGTAGTGCTGCTCCACACGGGCCATGGTTTCCACGGCGTGCTTGGTGTCGCCGGTGGCGGCGTAGAGGCTGGCCTCCAGCTGAACAAAATCGATGTCGCCCTCCAGCTCCTTGCGGGGCGGGGCGGGAATCTGCGCGATCTCCTCAAGCGCCTCGGTGTTGCGGTTGGTGGCCTGGAGCGCGGTGATCAGCCCCTTCCAGGCGTCGGCGCGGTTGGGATCTGCGGTCAGAATCTTGTGGTAGAGGGCGTAGGCCTGCTGGGTGTTATTGCGGAGCAGGTGGATGGCGGCAAGCTGGGTCTGAAGCTGAATGCTGGGCTGGCCGCCGGAGGCCATCTGCAGCTTCATAGAGCGCTCCAGCAGCCCCTGGGCCACTTCAAAGTTGTTGGCCTGCTGGTAGATGGCCGCCAGCATGGACAGGAAGCCGGGATCGTTGAGCGCGCCCTCGTAGACAGCCGGAGGCATCTTCTGGACTTCACTGATGGCCAGCGTGTCCTGGTTGAGCTCATGATGGGAGCTGACAATGCCCATCCAGGCGGCCTGATTGGCCGGGTCGGACTGCAGCACCTGCGTGTAGAGCTCGGCGGCCTGATCGAAGTGCCGGGCTTCCATCAGGATGCCGGCGTACTGGAGCTTGGTGTCGTCGCGCAGCTTGGCGCCGTTCTCCGGGAACGGCAGGGCCAGAGCCTCGGCCAGCACGCGCTGGGCGTCGGCCGTGCGGTGCTGGGCCTGGTAGATGGAGGCCAGCGTGCGCAGCACCTCGGGATCGCGGTTCAGGGTGGCGCGGAGTGCGGCGGGGGTGCGGTTCAGAGCGGCCAGGGCCTTGTCGTACTCATCCTGACGCGCGTAGCCGATGAAGATGCCACGCCAGCCGTCGGCGTTCGCAGGCTGTACATGGACCAGTTGCTCGTAGATCTCCGCGGCGGCCTGGTACTGCTGGAGCTTCATCTCCAGCCCGGCCAGGCCGTTGAGGGCCTCGGGACTGCGGGGATTCATCTCCAGCGCTTGCTTGTAGCGCTCCCGGGCCACGTCAAAGCGGTTGTCGTCCACGGCCTGCGCGGCTTCGGTCATGGTGTACCAGAAGCGGGAGGTAGCCAGGGCGCGAGTGACCGAAGGATCCTTGAAGCCGTTCTGCTGGGCCTGGGTCAGGTAACTGACGGCGCCAGAAAAATTATTTTGCTGCATGCGCAGAAAGCCCATGCCGGCGGCCGCGCGGCCGTTGCCCGCATCCTCGTCGAGCAGGGCCTGAAAGCGCTGTTGCGCCTCGTCCAGGTGTTTGGCGTTCAAGGCCGCAAAGGCGGCGCGCTCCGCGGGCGTGCGGGCGATGCCGGAGTTCAACTGCGAGAGCTTGGATTCGTCTTCCTTCAGATGGCCGGCAATCTCGGTATCCTGGGGGTGCTCTTTGAGAAAGGAACGCAATTCCGCGGCGCTGGCCGGGTTGGCCGAGTCCCAGATGAGCGCCTGGCGCAGCGCGGCCTGCGCGCCGGGATCCTTGCTGTGCGCCTCCAGAATGCGGATGCCTTCGCCACGGGTCCTCTGGTCGTAAGTGAGCATGGTGCCCAGTTGGACCGCGTAGCGGGTGTCGCCGGGATTGCGGGCGGCCAGGGCGCGCATGCCGGCAATAGCCTGGCTCTTGCCGGTTGCTGTGCCGTAGAGGGTCTGGTAGTAGGCCAGAGCAATGTCGCCGTCAGGCGGGTTTCCCCCATAGAGCTGACGGTAGATACCCATGGCGTCGTCAACTTTACCCTGGCGGGCCAACTCGCCGGCCTTGCGCAGCTGGTCGCTCTCCGCGCGGGTGCTGGTCAAGCTCTGAATCTTGCCAATATTCGGATCGTTGGGATTGACGTGGCGGAGCTTGTCGAGGGCATCGCTGGCCTTGTCGTTGGCGCCGGTCAGCTTCAGGTCGCGCGCCAACCCGGCCAGGGCTTCAGCGTTGTTGGGGTCCGATAACAGAACCTGCTGCCAAAGCTGAATAGCCATATCGGGCCGGCCGCGACTATCGAGCGCATGGGCCTTCCCGATCAAAACGCTCCGCGCCGACGTAGCGCCGGAATTGGCTGGCGACTGAGGCTTTTTCTGGGCAAAACCGGTGCATAGCGTCAGCGCAAACAAGCCTGCCGCGATCCACATTGTTCTCTGAGCTCGCGAACCAAACCTCATCGGCGTTTCCATTCCACCTTCAGCTCACCCCCGGGCCCAAAGCCAAAACGGCCATCCAAGAAACCAGTCCCAAATAAAGTGAGGTTCTGATCGTAATATGATAAGTCCTTCCCGTACAATCCCGAAGCGGAATCTCGCAGGGCGTTCAACCGCACCATCTGCTGGCCGTTGGCGCGGGAGGCCCCGAGGGCATGCAGGTAAGGAAGAACAGCAGCCGAGAATCCCACAGGTCCATCTTGCGCCGATGGCACCCCCCGCTCGGAGACCTTTTCCGGGGGAGCATCATGATCGGCAAGGTAGGCGCTCATAGCCGGGGTCGTGGCCAGCAGCTCGGCGCGCAGCGAGCCAGACTCATTCACCATGCCGGACCAGAGGTAGACGCGGATGGCGTCGTAGCTGCCCATGGGAGGGTCCGGCGCCTTGTCCGACGAGGCCGCGAAAGGCTTGGCGACCGCGTAAAATCCGTCCCCGGGCACGTATTCCACCCAATCCATGGCCCAGCCGTGGCGGGCGCTTTCAGCCAACAAGCTGGGAATCCCCCCGGCGATCTCGCCCCAAGGGCCGGTGGGATCGGCCGAGGCCAGGCGCTCAAAGAGGAAGACGGGCAGGTAGCTGGGATTCAGCAGCCAGCTGTTGCCATGCTGGAAGCCGGTGGGACCGGGAGCCAGCATCAGGCCAAAGCCAGGCAGGTTCACCACCTCGTTTTTGGCCACCAGCGCAGCCATCTTCAGGCCCAGGTTGCGATAAGCCGGAACGTTCCAGAGCCGTCCAGCCTCGATCAGCGAGTAGGCCATCCAGAGATCGGCGTCGGAGGCGGAGTTGGCGTCCAACGGCTGCCAGGATCCATCTGCGGACTGGCCCCAGAGCCAGGCAGGCAGGCGCATCTCCAGGCTGCCGCCGGCCAGATTTTGCTGGGTCCAGCTGAGGATGCGGTTAAAGCTGCCGCGATCGTTGGCCACCAGGGAGAAAAACATGGCATACGCCTCGCCCTCGGAGGTGGTGGTCTGGCTGGCGCGGGGATCGAAGACCCGGCCCTGGGCATCGACAAAGCGTGCCGCATAGGCGTTCCAGAGCTTCCACTGGCGGTCCTTGCAACCGCCGGAAGCACCCACCATGAGCAGCAATACCGCCATCGCCGCCCGCTGCCCCAACCTGGATACTCGGAGCTTCATTTTATGCCTGATTCTCTCTGCGCCAGTGAAGGCGCGGTGATTGGCCTATAGACCGTTTTTATCGACTCTCTAACTAACACCGGGCGGCTCCCCACTGTGGAGAGCCGCCCGGCCTGATGCAGAAGCGAAACGCCTGTGCGATCCGGTTAATCCTGATTCAACTGCAGTCTGGCCCTGGCCCGCGCGCGCAGACCCTGGCGGATCCAGATGGCCAGCAGGAAGGCCAGCACGAAGACCACCACAGCAGCCAGCCACGGAACCTCCATGAACCACAGGGTGAGCCGGGTCCACCACGGGAGCACACCCACATGATAGACGTTTGAACCGATGCGGAAGGATTGGAACTGCTTGCCGTGCAGCACCGCAACTGAACCGGAGATCTGGCTGGACTGCTGCACGCCGAGCAGGGTATCCATGAAAGCCGGGAAGGTGGAGCCGTCACGCAGGTGGATGGCCACCAGCGAGCGCGAGGCACCGGGAGCATAGGGCGACTCGATGCCCTCGATCACCGCATCGGGCACGCCGCCGGCGGTGAGTTGGCCGGACTCGGTGTGTTCGTTGGACTCCAGCTTCCACCACTGGTGTTCGTGCAAAGGCGCAAAGAAGCCCTGGCTATCGCGCACCTGCACCTGGCCGCTGTGCAACGCCACGGGCAGAGCATTCTGGAGCGCGTCAAAGCCGGGCTGATCGTCGCCGCTGCCGATGACCAGGAAGTCGGTATCGGCGCCAGCGCGCAGCGCCTCCGGCCCGGCCACGGTAACGCGCAGGGTCGGGAAGCCGGTCTGGCGGCCGAAATGGCCCATCAGGGTAACAAAGGTCTCGATCTCCTGCTCGGTGGGCGCGGCGGGCAGCACCACGGTGGTCTCGCTCAGGTCGGCCAGGCGGGTGAACGGGAAGCCGGCGTTGGCAAAGACCTCCAGGTTCGGCAGGGGTGCGTAGTGGGGATAACCGCGCAGGTCCAGATGCGTGTCGCGCAGGATGGCGGCCTGCATGTTAATCGGCGTGGTGTCCTGGCAGCCGCCCTTCTTGAGCAACTGGAAGGTGAAGTCGAAGCTGAGAGAGTTGGAGAAGGGGCGCAGGTTGACCACCGGCACCGGCACATCGACGGCCATGGTCTTGGACGCTTCCTGACCGGGTGCCAGGGGCACGGAGCCAAGGAAGGCGTTGTTGATGCGCACCTGCATGGACGAAATGGGGCCGATGGGGATCGAGTTGTAGCGGTAGACCAGGTGCAGCGTGGCGTTGGGCTTCTCGGAGTAGAAGATGTCGGGCGGAATGCGGAAGTAGACGTTGAGCGGAGCCGAGCCGTCGCCCTGCAACTGATCGGCCTGGGCGTAATCCCAGAGGGGGATGGTCTGGTCGGTGCGCGCCCAGCGCGGGGCCGCGTCGGGTTGCTGCTTGCCGGGCAGCTTGAGCGAGGTGATGGGAGCAACGTCACCGGCCAGCATGTCGCTGTGCAGGGCCACGGCCTGGGCGGCCACCAGCAACTGGCCGGCATCGGCGCCGGCAATCACCAGCACCTTGCTGTAGGGATCGTTGGGATTGGTGCGCATGGCCACGGTGGGCCCGTTGATGGGGGGCAGATTCAGGCCGGGCGGCAAGTTCCCTGCCCCGTCGGAGACCACAATGGCGTTGCCCTGGGGAATAGCGCCGATGTGCACCGGAAAACGCACCGGGCGCAACTCGGAGATCATGCCGAAGTAGCTGGTGACGACACCCGCAGCCTGGATGGCCTTGGCCGAGGGAGCGCCGGCAAAGATGACCGGAATGCTGAGCGGCTGAATCACGGCGGGATCGAGGAAGGGCATGGGCAACTGCTTCAGGTCGTCGGCCAGCGGCAGCAGTTCGCCGTTGATGTCGAGGAAGGTGTTGCGATGCACGCGCGCCCAGAGCGTGGTGTTGGCCGGGTCTTCGCAGACCAGGGTGTAGTGGCCGATGAACTCGATGGTCAGGGTGTTGTTGTGCACCAGCAGATCCGAGGGAATGGTAAACTCGGCCTCGGCGTCGCGGCTGTCGGAACCGCCCACCTGGCCCGGCGTGGGCTGCACGGTGGCAAACAGGGTGCCGTTCAGGATCAGCTTCAAATGACTGAGCTGGGGCAGCAGGCTGGGCGAGAAGGCATAGTAGATGTGGATCTTCGCGTTGCGGACCACGTGGGTCTCGGGCAGCGTGAAGTAGATGCTGTGTATGGAGTCGATGCCGCGCAGCTCGATTTGCGGCGAGCCGGCATCGTTCAGCGTGAAGGTGTCGCGATACTGGCCGGGAGGCACCACCGGATTCTTGTCCACCGCGGGAGTGTTTGCGGTGCCGGCAAAGCCGCCCTGCAGCTGGCTGTGGAGCGAGGAGGCGGCCAGCGTGCCCATGGCCAGAGCCAGCAGCGCGGAACGCGCAATGGAGAGCTTGGAGGGCCGGCGATCCTTGCCGGTAAACAGACTCTGGAAGGTTGAGGCCAGACCGTGCATGGAGATGGTGATGATTCTGCCCAGGCTCCTCAGCACGTTATCGCTTTCACGCGACTCGCCCCAGCCCAGCCATGAATCCGCTCGGGAATATAACACCATGGTCAGCACTTCCTGTTCGGCTATGGAAAGATTCTCAAAGCGCACGCGCAGCACCGAGCCCTCGGCCGAAACCACGATGGCCGGCAGGTCGTGAGTGCCCGAAGGCGTTGGGAATACAAGCCGGATCTCGGTTTGCGGGGCCAAATCCACCCCTTCGTTGAAGCGGATGCTGGTGCCACCGCTGGACATGTCGATGGTTTCCCCGGACAGCGGGCGGCCACCGGCAAGCCGGGCCGTAACCGGAGTCACCAGGCTGATGCGCACCGCGCTGCGCAGCTGGCGCAGTTCGCGGGCCACGGCGGTGCAGACGCCCAGGATCACTATGTTGAAGCAGCACCAGAGAACGTTCATCGCCACGGTACCGGGGCGATCGCGATCCAGCCACAGGAAGCGGGGGATGGCCATCAGCAGCCCGGCCAGGTTGAACAACAGCATGATGAGGAAGGGCTGGGCGATCTTGGCGTCGAAGAAGGTACGCTTGACCACGCCGCCCTTGGCGGTCACGTTGAACTTGCCGAGTTTGGGGTTCAACAGAGCCATCATGGTGGGCAGCAGAATGTAAGGCGAGAGCACGGTCTCGTAGATCTCGTTCCAAAATGAATGGCGATGTTCGCCCTGAATACGGGAGTTGGTCACGTTCGATAGCGTCAGGTGGGGCAGCGCGTAAGCCAGAATGGCCGCCCAGAAGCCGGGCACGTTGGTGTGGTTCAACAACAGATAGATCAAGGGCCCGGTGAGGAAGATCAGGCGCGGCACCGCATAGAGGAAGTGGCACATCGCATTGAAGTAGCACACCCTCTGGGCAAAGCTCAGCCCGGGGGCAAAGAGCGGATTGTCGGTGCGCAGGATCTGGATCATGCCGCGCGCCCAGCGGATGCGCTGGCCCACGTGCGCCGACAGCCGCTCGGTAGCCAACCCGGCAGCTTGCGGAATGTTGATGTAGGCCGTGTTCCAGCCATTCATCTGCATGCGCAGCGAGGTGTGCGCGTCTTCGGTGACGGTTTCAACCGCAATGCCGCCGATCTCATCCAGGGCCTCGCGGCGCAGCACGGCGCAGGAGCCGCAGAAGAACGAGGCGTTCCAGAAGTCGTTGCCGTCCTGCACAATGCCGTAGAACAGCTCGCCCTCATTGGGAATCACGCGGAACTGCCCCAGATTGCGCTCGAAGGGGTCGGGCGAATAGAAGTGGTGCGGGGTTTGCAGCATGGCCAGCTTGGGATCGCGCAGAAACCAGCCCACGGTCATCTGCAGGAAGCTGCGCGTGGGCACGTGGTCGCAATCGAAGATGGCCACCAGCGGCGAGGTCAGCGACTTGAGCGCGGCGTTGATGTTGCCGGCCTTGGCATGCTTGTTGTCGGGCCGGATCTTGTAGCCGATACCGGCCTCGAAGGCAAACTGCTTGAACTCCTCGCGCCGTCCATCATCGAGGATGTAGACGTGCATCTTGTCGGCCGGCCAATCCATGTTCAACGCGCCCAGCGCGGTAAAGCGCACCACGTCGAGCGATTCGTTGTAGGTGGGGATCAGCACGTCGATGTGCGGCCACTCGTCGGTATTTTCCGGTAACTCCACCGGAGCGCGACGCAAGGGCCAGATGGTCTGGAAGTAGCCGAGAAACAGGATGAAGAAGGCGTAGCTCTCGGCCAGGATCAGGCTCATGATGAAAAAGGCGTCAAGCCAGGTCCAGTGGCTGGCCGGATCCTGGAAGAAGTGCACGGTCTGCGAAATGCGCCAATAGCCGTAGCGGAAGGTGCAGAACATCGACATCATCATCAGGGTCAGGGTGACCAGATAGGAGTCGGAACTGCGCGCCAGAGCCATCGCCATGAGCAGGGTCAACAGGCCGAGCACCGCCTGCTGCATCCAGGGCAGCGGCAACACCGCCAGAAAGATGAAGATGGCAGCAGAAGCCAGCAGGAACGCGAGGCGGAGAAATCGCGTGAAGATGTTCTCGCCGGCGCCAATGCTCTGCCACAAACCTGTTGCTGTCATCGTTCACTCCAGCGCACGCCGCGGAAGCCGGAGCTAGCGGGTGCCGATTGGCTCTTTACCCATCCTGCCAGATTGGCGAAGTCTTCCGCCACCGTCGAGTTGGGCGCATAGTCCACCACGGTCATGCCTTCCGCCAGGGCTTCGCTGACAGCCGGGGCACGGTGCAGGGCAAGGGGCAGCAGACGCTCCCCCAGCTGCTCGCGCAGCACCTCGCGCACGTCCAGATGCAGGGGCAGCGAGGCGTCAAACTGGTTGAGCACATAAAAGGGCATGGCATTGGAACCGTTGGAGCCGGCCACACGCTGGAAGAAGGCGTCAATGGCGCTGACGCTGACCACCGAGTTCATGTCCGGCATGACCGGCACCAGCACCAGTGGGGCGAGGCGCAAAACCCGGCGCGTGGTGGCACCGGAGGCGGTAGCCAGATCCACGATCACGCGGCCTACGCCCATGGAGTGCTTGCCAATCTCGGTTGTCAGAGGCTCCTGCGGCGCGGCGTCCGGCCCAAGAGCATCGGGATCGATGGTGATCATCTGCACCGGAGCGTCGCCGCTGGCTCCGGGAGGGGTGAAGGTACGCAGATGGCCGGGGCGCTGGTCGCGCGCGCCAAAATAAAACGGGAGCAGCCCGTAAGGGGCCGTATCGACCAGCAGAACACGCTCGCCGCGGGCCGAGAGTGCACGGCCCAGGGTAGCGGTCAGACTGGTTTTGCCCACCCCGCCGGCCAGTGAAAAGACCGCCAGCACTGGAGCACGGGAAGCAGCCGGGGCAGGCGCGGGCTCGGCAGGAGCCACACCGCCGTGAAAGACGCTGTTCAGCGCAAACCAGCGGCTGGTCATGCGGTCGCGCTGCCCCTGCAGCGTGTCTTCCGGAGCCCGCGGAGGCGCAACGGGCTGGGGCGCAGGAGCTGCTGCTTGAACCGGGTAGCCGGTATTCAGCCACGCTGGCCGGGAGGCGGCATCCTGGAAGCGGAAGGCGCTTTCCGGCAACTCCGCAGCCCTCCAGCTGGAACGCGAACCGGAGGGCTGCTCCTCGCGCACCGGAGCGGGCGCGTCAGCGGGCAGCGGCGCCGGATAGGCCGCCGGAGCGCGATAGGAGGGGGCAGCCGAAACCGGAGAGGCAAAACTTTGCGGCGCGAAATACGAGTTCTGCGGAGGCGGAGCCGGGGATTGAACCGGCTGGGACGGCTCCGGTTGCTGGTGCTGCTGCCAGGCAGCTTGCTGGGCGGCGCGAATCTGGTGCAGCGCCTGCTGAGCCGCCTGTGCCTCCTGGGCGAAACGTTGAGCCGATTGTGCCTGTTCGGCAGCCACCTGCGCGGCACGGGCTTCCTGGGCCGCTTGTGCCTGCTTGGCAGCCATTTGCACGGCGCGAGCCTGCTCGGATGCCTGTTGCAATTCCCTTGCCTGCTCCGCCGCATGTTGCGCGGCCTGGGCCTGCTCAGCAGCCTGACGGGCAGCCTGTTGTGCAGCCTGTTGAGCGGCTTGCTGAACCGCCAACTGAGCCGCCTGACGGGCTGCTTCCTGGCGCACGGCGTGCTCCATGGCAGTCTGCTCGCGGCTGGCCTGTTCGCCGGTCTGGGCCGATCGGGCAGCCAGGCGGAGTTGTTCGACGTGTTCTGCCGCGGCTTGCGCCCGCTCCTGCTCGCGCTGCTCGTCCAGCGCCTGCTGGACGCGCATGCGAACTTTTTCGCGAGTCTGCGCCCGTGCAGCGGAAAAGTCTCTGTACTTGGCGCCGTGGAGATTGGCCCAGGAGTACAGAGTGGCTACATCCTCTGGAGTCTCGTTTTGACCCACCAGCGCTTTGCGATCCGTCATCCCCTCACCCCTGGCTTCCATGCACCTTTACCAGGATCCACCCCCACCTGGCCGTAAAAATCCAGTGCTCGCGATCGGACCAGCAAGGGGACGGATCCACCCGCACGGATGGCATCCTCATAATGAATCGTACGCGGACCGCTGTTGCCAGAACAATAACACTAGCAAGGTGATTATGCTAACACTTTCTCGCCATCGACTGGTCCGGAAAGACTTATAAGCCAACAACTTGTGCGATCCCCAACCAGTAACCGGAAGATCTGCTCACAGGTAATCGGCAGGTGCTGACTGCGGTTGCTCCTGCAGCATTTTCCGCCCTGTGGTAGTTTGAAAGAAGCGGTCTTAAACGAGCTCGTAGCTCAGTTGGTAGAGCAACGCCCTTTTAAGGCGTGGGTCCTGGGTTCGAGCCCCAGCGAGCTCACCACCCTGGCCGCATCCCTCTCCGTCCAGCCTGTTTACCGGTCTGCTTCCCCCGCGGCAATCTGCTCCGCCAACCCGGCGGCCAGGGCCTCGATCCGTTCCAGATTTGCCGACTTGAGCAGAATCCGCTCGCGGCCGTTCGCCTGGCTGCGGCTGACGAGTTCGCGAGCGGCCAGTTCCGGAGCATCGGCAGCTACCACTCCGGCCGGCCACTCCAGACTCAGGCTGTAATACTCGAACCACTCATTGGGTAGGTAATGCGTGCCGCGCAGATGCGCAACCTCAATCCGCGCCCATTCGCGCCACAGATTCAGCCCGGACGCGGCCTCGGTGACCTCGGCGGCAACACCTGCGCCAACGCCGGCGGCAATCTCGTCAACGCAGTAACTGCCATCGTGGGCATTACGCACAAAGCTGGCCTGGGTGACGCCGCGTACCATGCCGAGAGAGGGCGCAAGGCCGCCATTCAGGGCGGTGAGCTCCAACCAGTCGCGGCTGGTGCGGTCGACGGTTTCCACCTGTCTGACACCGCCAGCGGGAGTGCTGTGGCGCAACACGACGGAGAAGACGACCTGGCGCTCGCTCACCACCGATTCCACGGTGAAGCGCTCGCCTTCCAGGGGCTGCTCCAGAACGAAGCGGCTTTGCAGGTCGCCCAACTGGTCGAGAGTGCGCCAAAGCTGTTCGGGGCTGGCTATGGGGATGGTGGCCTGGGCGCCGGATTCGCGGCCGCGCGGCTGGAGCACCCAGGGAGCCGGCACTTGCTCCATGAACTCGCGCAGTTCGTCGTAGTTGAGCACGCGGCAAAACTCAGGGCCGGGGAAGCCGGATTCGCGGGCGCTGACGCGCATGGCCAGCCGGTCGCGATAGTAGCCGGCCGTGGTCAGCCCCATGCCGGGGATGCGCATGTGCTCGCGCACTTGAGCAGCAAGGAGCAGGTCCGCCTCGTCAAAGGCGATGACGCGATGGAACTGCCGGCCGCGCGCCATCCAGCAGACGGTATTGAGCACCTGATCGCGGGTGAGATCTGCCGGCATGGTGGCCAGATCTTCAATGAACTCGCCGGGCCAGTCGGCGTCGCGCAGGCTTTCCAGGGTGAGTACCGTGGGGCGCACATCCAGTTCCGCGCACTGGCGCAAGAACTCCCGGCCGCGCGCCGATCCCGCAATACAGAGAAATCGCTCCATGGTCAGGTCGCATGCCTCCGGAAATTGTCGTGCTCCCCCTGGGGCTGGACGCAGGCGGCACGCGTTGCCAGCAGGCGGTCCGAGGAGGAGGACTTGGACCCGGTGAGCAGTTGGTTCTACTATAGACCCTTGTGCTGGCACACGATACCGCGCAACGAGGTCCTTCGCCATGCTCGATTCCCAACAGATTGTTTTGCTCCAGGACCGGCTGACCGCGGCCTGGCACCGGGCGGAGACCACCGCCGAGGCCGCCGAGGCCAACTCCTGGCTGGAGCTGGTGGCGCGCCAGCATCGAGCCAACTTCGATCTGTGGCACATTGAGGACGAAGCGCGCGACCCGCTGGCCACCGATGCCCAG